>Ga0075522_10001447_pt1 | contig 17977 bp, 15 predicted proteins | sample NGEPerA_FD_74796 | JGI IMG/M metagenome (GOLD analysis project Ga0075522, IMG submission 74796) | Arctic peat soil microbial communities from the Barrow Environmental Observatory site, Barrow, Alaska, USA - NGEE PermafrostL2-A | ecosystem: Environmental > Terrestrial > Soil > Wetlands > Peat ... | reverse complement strand
CGCTCGGCTTGAACAACTCCGATTCGTTTGCTTATCCGAACCGGCTTGCCTCGTGCGGTAACAACCTTACCAATCCCGGCAACATCAACAACTACGTCAAGCTCCAGTGCTTCCAGATTCCGGCGCCGGTCTCGGTGAACGGCGTGAACTACATTCCCCTCGGAAATTCCGGACGCAATATCATGACTGGTCCGGGGCTGTTGGATACGGACATCTCGCTGGAAAAGAATACGAAGATCGCGCGAATTTCGGACACGTTCGATGTTAAGTTCCGGTTGGACATCTTTAACATCGGCAATCGCCCGAACTTCAACCCTCCGGTGCAGAATGAATTCCTGTTCGATCCTACAACTCTAACTCCGGGTGCCGCAGCGAATCCCGGTCCGGTGGGCGGATGCCAGACCAACAACCAAAACAATAGCGGATGTGTTGCCGCTGCGGGCGCATTGAACGGCGCGGACCGCACGTCCACATCTTCACGGCAATTGCAGTTGTCTTTAAAGCTGATCTGGTAAGACTGCTTGAAATTCATTCCGCCGCTCCTGTTAGCCGGGGCGGCGGAGTGGATTATCTTCATTTAAATATGGCCCTTTGAGTTGCCCTAACATGACTTGCCCTAAGAGGGTTCCCATGAAAAGAAACTTGCTTGTTACGCTAGCGATGGCTGGGACGCTGCTGGCCGGTCCGGTCACGAAAGCTCAAAATTACGGCGAAGTTTTGCGCGTCGATCCGGCTGCGGACGCGATTGTGCCGCCGGACGCCAAGGTTGAAAAACTAGGCGACGGATTTAAGTTTTTGGAAGGGCCAGTTTGGGTTCATGCCAAGGGCCAAGGCTATTTGCTATTCAGCGACATCCCCGCGAATGTGATTCGCAAGTGGGATCCTAAAAACGGATTTTCGGTGTTCCTAGAAAAGAGCGGCTTCAGCGGCACGATCACTCCTGAAGTGGGCGGGCAAACCAATAACGGATTCGAGGTTGTAAACCTCATCGGTTCCAACGGCATTACGCTCGACAAGCAGGGAAGGGTTGTGTTTTGCACGCACGGCGACAGGGAAGTTGTGCGCCTGGAAAAAAATGGCAAGCGCACCGTGCTCGCGAGCAAGTACGAAGGCAAGCGGCTGAACAGCCCTAACGACCTGGTATATAAATCGGATGGATCGCTCTACTTTACGGACCCGCCGTCGGGCCTGCGCGATGGCGATAAAAATCCGCAGAAAGAGTTGCCCTTCAATGGAGTTTATCGCCTGGCAAAAGATGGGAAACTGACGCTGCTGGCGAAGGATTTTGTCCGTCCCAACGGAATTGCATTTTCCCCCGATGAAAAATATCTCTACGTAAATGACACCGTAAGAAAGATCATCGTGCGATTTGACGTGCAGCCTGACGGCGGCGTGGCGAACCCGAAAACCATCACCGACATGAACTCCGACACCGCTCCCGGAGCGCCCGACGGAATGAAAGTCGATAAGCAGGGCAACATCTACTGCACCGGGCCGCAGGGATTCTGGATCATGAATTCGGACGGCAAGCATCTGGCGACGATCAAGACCGCGCAATTGCCGGCCAATATGAACTGGGGCGATGCGGACTCGAAAATGCTTTATCTGACGGCCCGCACCGGGCTGTATCGAATCCACCTCAACATTCCGGGCGTGCGTCCTTAATTATTGTTTCGTCAGAAGTTGCGAATTTTAAAGAGGAGCACTTCATATATGGGAAAGAAATCAGCAATTGTATTGTTGGCTTTCGCTGCACTTTTTACCGCAGTTCGTTTTTCCGCGCAGAGCGGCGGCGGACAAATTATTCGCCTCGATCCCGCGCTTGACGCTCTGATTTCGCCTGATGCAAAAATCGAAAAATTAAAAGACGGTTTTGGTTTTCTAGAAGGCCCCGTGTGGGTCCACTCCAGCAAGCCGGGCTACCTGCTCTTCAGCGATATTCCCGCGAACGTGATCGACAAGTGGACGCCGGATGGCAAGGTGACAACGTTCCTCGATCACAGCGGCTTTGCGGGCGACGATCCGGTAGATATTGGCTATCAACTGAACAACGGGCACAAGATGGTCACGCTCTATGGTTCGAACGGCATTACGCTCGACAAGCAGGGCCGCGTTACGTTCGTGCAGCATGGAGACCATGGCATTATTCGCCTGGAAAAAAACGGCAAGCGAACAGTTCTGGCCAACAGTTACGACGGCAAGCGCCTCAACAGTCCCAATGATTTGGTTTACAAGTCCGATGGCGCGCTTTACGTTACCGATCCTCCGTTCGGGTTGCGCAAGGGCAACGACGATCCCAAGAAAGAGCTTCCTTACAATGGCGTCTATTTATATTCCAAAGGAAAGCTGCAACTGATCATTAAGGATTTAGGGGCGCCGAACGGCATCGCGTTTTCGCCCGACGAAAAATATCTCTACGTGAACGATTCCTTTACCAAAAAATATTGGCGCTATGAAGTGCAAGCCGATGATACGGTTGCCAATCCAAAATTGTTTATCGACATGTCTTCCGCCAAGGAAGACGGCGTGCCTGACGGCATGAAGGTCGATCAAAAGGGAAATATCTACGGCGCGGGCCCCGGCGGCATCTGGGTTCTCACTCCGGAGGGAAAGCATCTGGGCACGATCCGGCCGCTGGAAAATCCTGCGAATCTGGCGTGGGGAGACGCAGACGGCAAAACTCTTTATTTTACAGCCGTCACAGGTCTCTATCGGCTGCGCATGATGAATGCCGGCATCCGGCCATAATGGCATTAAGTAGGACGGGCTTCAGCCTGTCTGGTTTTAGCCCTCGCAAGGCTGAAACCCCTGTAGCTCCTTAAGCCCTGTAAGGCCTCAAACCAGACAGGCTGAAGCCTGTCCTACTAAACGCGGAGGATCTTACGATGAAACGTTTTTCAATCGCGGCACTCGCCACGATTCTGATATTTGCGCCGCTCGCCTTTGCGCAAACCCAGGACCGCTCTTCCGCCGAAGAAGAGACGCTGAAAAAACTGGATCATAGTTGGCTGGATGCGGAAAAACGGCTGGACATCGCTTACTGTGAAAAGTTTTTTGCCGATAGCTACGTCCTCGTTTTCCCGAATGGCCAGGTGTACACGAAAAAACAGTGGCTTGATGTTCTCCGCGGCCCGGACCACCCGGTCATCACGTTCCTCGATCCCGAAGATATTAAAGTGCATCTCCACGGCAACGTGGCAATCCTCACCGACCACACCACGCTGAAAGGCCATGACAGCAAAGGCAACAGCATGGACGGCGAATTCAACGTGTTTCGCGTAGTGATCAAGAAAAATGGAAATTGGCAGGCGGCCGGCGTGGTGATGAACGCAATCGCCGCGAAAAAATAAGCCGCGCGTAAATGTAAAAAGTTTTGGAATTGGGAGGAGCGCAATGAAATTCGCATACGGCTTAGCCGCAACTTTTCTAGTGATCATCGCGACAGCAACCTTGACCCTGGGCCAAACACCAAATGAATCCGGCGCGAGCGATGAGGCAGGCACCATCGCGGTGATGGATCACATCTGGCTGGACGCCGCGCACAACCGCGACCCAGGAACCATGGAGTGGCTGTTCGCCAAGGACTTCGTCGAGATTCATCCCGGCGGGGAGATTGTTGACAAGAAAGAGCAGATCGATCAGATCAAGGATCCCACGCGCCAAATCAAGGAAATCCATCCGGACGACATCGACGTGCGTTACCTTTCCTCTGATGTCGCGATGCTGCTGGATACCACTACCATTCGCGGGCTTAGCGGCGGCGTTGACTACAACGGAACCTATAAAGTAATTCGTGTGTTCGTGAAAGAGCAGGGCCGTTGGAAGGCGGCGGGTGCAGGGATTGCTCCCATCAAGCCGTGACAACTGATTCTTCGTCGATGTAGCGCTTGCCTTCATGCGAGCACGTGCTTGATTCCGGAGTGCCCGCCTGAAGGCGGGCGCTACATTAAAGCGATCGATTTTGAGTCCTTACGCCGATTCCGCGGTTGAATCTAACCTTCGGTCCGAAATGAATGGCAGAAGAAAAGCAAACTGGTATATGCTACGGGAAAAGATTTCAGGAAAATTTCAGATGAGTCGCTGTTGGACGCACGTTAAAGTAACCGCTCGCCCGAAAGTGGAGGTCTTATCGTGAATCGTAAAATTTATGTAGGCGCAATATTCCTGGCACTTATTATTTCTTTGGGGGTCGGTTCCGTTGTTTTGGAAAAGCGCGCGGCCGTACAAGCTGCAGGCATGATGGTGCCAACGTTTGAAGTGGATCCCTTCTGGCCGAAGCCTATGCCGAATCATTGGGTGATCGGCATGACAATCGGCGTGTCGGTCGATGCGGCGGACAACGTCTGGATCATCCACCGCGGCGGCTCGCTCGAAGCGAAGGAAACGTACGGCGATTGGAATCCACCGGGCGCGGATTGCTGCATGGTGGCCCCGCCGGTTCTGGAATTCGACAAAGCCGGCAACCTGATTGGTCATTGGGGTGGCCCGGGCAAGGGCTATGACTGGCCGAACTCGAACCACGGAATCACTGTGGACTACAAAGGAAACGTGTGGATTGGTGGAAATGGCCGGACCGTCGACCCGAAGCGACAGGCCACGGGCGCGACTGCCGCTGCCGAAGGAAGCAATGGTCCGGGCGCATTCGCCGACAACCAGATCCTGAAGTTTACGGGAGACGGAAAATTCCTGATGCAAATCGGGAAACCATTTGCCAGCAAGGGCAGCAACGATGTCACCAATCTGAAGGGGCCTGCGAAAACTTTTGTGGACCCCAAAACGAATGAGCTGTACGTCGCAGACGGATACGGCAACAAGCGCGTCATCGTTTTCGACGCGGACACGGGCGCCTACAAGCGCCACTGGGGCGCTTACGGCCACAGGCCGGACGACACGGATCCAGGCAACTACAATCCGGATGCTCCCATCGACCAGCAATTTCGCAGCCCTGTGCACTGCGCGCAGCTTTCGGTCGACAACCTGCTTTACGTCTGCGACCGCGTGAACGACCGGATCCAGGTGTTCAAACCGGATGGCACGTTCGTCAAGGAGCAGATCATCGAAAAGCGGACGCTGGGCGACGGTTCCGTGTGGGACATTGCCTTCTCGAAGGATCCCCAGCAGAAGTTTATTTATCTCGCGGACGGTGCGAACGAGAAAATCCACATCCTGCTGCGTGACACGCTTCAGGAAATTACCAATTTCGGTGATGGCGGACGCCAGCCCGGCGAATTCTATGCCGTGCACAGCATCGCCACGGATTCCAAAGGCAACATTTATACGACTGAAACCTATCGCGGGCAGCGCCTGCAAAAATTCGTGTACAAGGGCATGGGCCCGGTCACGAAGATGGATCAGGGCGTTCTCTGGCCGAAGCACTAGTCCCAACTTTGATCAGAACTGCACGCAGCGTGCGGCACAGCGACTTTGTGCCGCACGTCTGGCGATACGACGTACGTAATTTTTTTGATCTGCTCATCCTAGATTGGAGAACTAACCATATGAAATACGCATGGGCGTTTATCTTGTGTGCGCTGGCCTGCCTGCCGATGCCCGTCAAGGCTCAGGAAAAGCGTGCGCCGAATACCGGGACCGCGGCGCTCGAAAAAGAACTCTACGCGGTCGAACTGAAATGGATGAAAGCCGAATTCGATAAGCGAAAGACCGGTCCTGACAGCATGGGTGAATTGTGGACCGACGATTTCTTCGATATTCTGCCTGGCGGGAAAATCGTGAATAAAGAGCAAATGATGGACATGATGGCCAAAACCGATCGCCACCCCGGAACGGGAGCTTTTCCTGGCGACTTCAAATTGCGCGCTGTTTACGGTAATGTTGCACTGGCCACGGACCACACCATTCTCAAGGACGTCGATTCGAACGGAAAAATTGTGGTGACACGCGAGATGGGTGTGCTTCGAATGTTTGTGAAAGAAAACGGCAAGTGGCGAGTGGCAGGCGCGGGACTCGTTCCGATCGTGCCGGACCCGAGTTCGAAGAAGTAGCAGCACACAGGCTAGATTTTCGGTTCACTTTACGTGAGGAACTCTATGAATCGCAAACTCGCTACAGGTTTGGCGTTTACCGGCTTGGCGCTCGCATTGGGAGTCGGATCGGTTGTTCTCGAAAAGAAGAGCAAAGTGGAGGCCGCCGCAGTGCAGGCGCCCATGTTTGAAGTCGATCCGCTGTGGCCGAAGCCGCTGCCAAACCACTGGTTGATGGGCCAGACCATCGGTGTGTCCGTTGACGCCCAGGACAATGTTTGGATTATTCATCGTGCTGGTTCGCTCGAAGCCGGGGAACAGCACGCCACAACGAATCCACCTATAGCTATGTGCTGCGCTCCCGCGCCCCCGATTCTGGAATTCGACCAGGCAGGCAACTTGCTCCACCACTGGGGCGGACCTGGTAAAGGCTACGATTGGCCGGATTCGAATCACGGCATCACGATCGATTACAAAGGAAACGTTTGGATCGGCGGTAATGGCCGCGGGAAGCAAGCCTCGAAGCCAGCCGACGGCTCTATGGATGAATCGGCCGCATCCGCCACCAACCCTTACTTGGACAATGAAGTCCTGAAATTTACGCAAGACGGCCAGTTCCTGATGCAAATTGGAAAGCCGCACAGCAGTAAGGGCAGCAATGACGTGGAGAATCTCCGCTTGCCAGCCAAGACATTCGTCGATAAGCAGGCGAATGAAGTATATGTGGCCGACGGCTACGGCAACCACCGCGTGATTGTCTATGACGCGGACACGGGCAAGTACAAGCGGCACTGGGGCGCCTATGGAAACAAGCCGGACGACACGGACCTCGGCAACTACAATCCCGATGCGCCGCCCGCACAGCAATTCCGCAACCCGGTGCATTGCGCCGATCTTTCCGTCGATCGCCTTCTGTACGTGTGTGACCGCGCGAACGATCGCATCCAGGTCTTCAAACCGGACGGCACGTTCATCAAGGAAGCTTTTATTGCGAAGCGGACGCTCGGCTCCGGATCCGCGTGGGACATCGCGTTTTCAAAAGATCCGCAGCAAAAATACATTTATCTCGCGGATGGAGAGAACGACCGCATCCACATTCTCCTGCGCGACACGCTCCAAGTGCTGACGAGTTTTGGCGAGGGTGGACGGCAGCCGGGCGAATTTTACGGCCCGCACAGCATCGCCACGGACTCCAAGGGCAATATTTACGTGACCGAAACCTATCGTGGGCAGCGCGTGCAGAAGTTCGTTTACAAGGGATTGGGCCCGGTCACTAAGGAAGATCAGGGCGTTCTGTGGCCGAAGAGTATGGGGAAATAGTCGCAGCGTAACGGTCTGTAAAAGTTTCATTTGAAAAAAAGGGGACTCGTAATGACAAAGTTTCGCGTGCTTATCGTTCTCGCATTGATGTCCGTTGCACCGTTCGCACACGCTCAGGACACGATGAAGAAGGGCGACAAGGCCTGGACGGATTTGGAAAAACATCTGGCGGACGTCAACGATTATTGGGTTTGCGCGCACAAATATCACAAGGACCACGCGATGGACTGCGTGAACACCAAAAATGGCATCTGGCCGCCCACATTTTTCGAGATCAGCCGCCAGGGCGAAGTGACGGACAAGCAGCAAATGGTGACGATGCAGACAGCACGTGCGAAAGCTCAACCGGTTATGCCGGGCGACGCGGGGCCCAACCCGCAGGATTTTAAATTAATGGCAGTGTATGGCAACGTTGCAATGGCCACAGATCACACAGTATTCAAAGCTGCCGATGCCGGCGGCAAGATCCACGTGACCGACGAAGCGAACGTGCTCCGCATTTTTGTGAAGCTGAATGGAAAGTGGGTGCCGGCCGCCGCCGCGCTCGTACCGGTCACGAAGTAGAGCAGGGAACGCTCGGAGTTTTTCAGTAAAGTTTCGAGTAGCTCAAAAAGTGCCAACTTCCTCCCGAAAAACGCGGGAGGAAGTTGCCTCTACGAAAACCATCGCAGGTTTTGTAGCGCCCGCCTTTCCTTTCAGGCGGGCAGCTTTTTTTCTGCGGGTTTCAGGCGGATCGGCAAAACAATCTTCCTACCGCGCCTTTTTCCTCAAAACCCAGGTGCTCATCGCACGCTGATTTTGCACCACCGTGGTCTTCAGCGGTTCGACCAGTTCGCCTCCCAGCCGCGACGCGATAGAATCGAACAGCGCCTCATCCAGCAGATACCGCTCCGCGCCGTCTGGCGACCTGTAGAGCCGCCCGCTAATGTGCACAAACTGGTTTTCCATCCCGATCGTGGATGCCACGCGGCAGAAAAAAAGCCCACCCGGCTTCAGGACGCGCCAGGAACCTTGCAGCATGGCCTCGAATTGCGCGTCATCGTTTGCGAGATGCAACACCGTGTTGCTGATGACCACGTCCGCGAAGTTATCTTCAAACGACATTTGTTCTACTGGTTCAATCCGAAAATTCGACAAAGGAAGCGAAGGCGCGAACTTCTTTGCAAATGATCTGACTCTCTCTATGGATACCTCGTCCGTGTCCGCGCCATATACTTCGTAGCCTTCGCGTAGCACATAAATCAGATTGCGCCCGCCGCCGCACCCCGCATCCAGGATGCGCATTCCCGGCGCAATGCGCCCTTTCAGAAGCTGATCAAAAAGATAAATGTCGATCTGACCGAATTGTTCCTGAAGTTTGTTCATAGGTGTTCGCAGAGACTAATCGCATTCCCCGGCAGTGTCAAGATCCTGCGGTCCCAGGTGAAGCGCAGATTTCAAGATCACTCAAGGAGAGAATTGTGACTGAACGCAATGGCTCAATAAAATCTCTAGCAAACTGGCACAAAAAAATGTGCCCAACCCCGGGAACGCCAATCTCCTGATTGGCGCACTGCCGCGCGCCAATCAGGAGATTGGCGTTCCCGGGAAGCACAAAATCCCGCCAGAGATGAAGCCTGAAACTTTAGATTTTCATTTTCTGCGCCCTGAACCGAAGCCGCTGATCCGAAGACTATGTATGAAATAGTCTCTGCCCTGGCACAGGAGACGTTTTCGCATGGCCCGGGCTTGTGCGAGAATCGTCGCATGAACAAAATCGGCGTTGGTTTGGTGGGATACGGAATGATAGGGAAGGTCCACGCGCTTGCGTACCGCGAGATTCCCAATATCTATCCCGGCGTGCTGCCCGCGCTCACGCTTGTCGCTGTTTGCACAACGAACGAGCAATCGGCGCAAACGGCAGCGCATGATGGAGGATTTGCAGCTTGGACGACAAACGTCGAATCGCTGCTATCCCGCGAAGACGTGGACGTGGTGGACGTTTGCACGCCGAATTTCGCGCACCACCAAATTATTTTGGCCGCGCTGCGCGCAGGAAAAAGCGTGATCGTGGAAAAACCGCTCGCTTGCACCGTGACCGAAGCGAAAGAAATTGCCGCAGCCGCCGCCACAGCCAAAGGACGACTCGGGATAATTTTCAATTATCGCTTTGTCCCCGCGCTCATGCTTGCGCAAAAAATGATCGCTGAAGGCGCGCTCGGCGCGATCTATCATTTTGAGATCAACTATCTTCACAGCGGCTATCAGAATCCGAATCGCCCGCTGAGTTGGAAATTACGCCGCGTGCAATCCGGCGGCGGCGCGCTGGTGGACTTGGGTTCGCACATCATTGACCTCGCGCGCTATCTCCTGGGCGAATTCGCCAAGGTAGAAGCGACCACGCGAACCTATGTCACGGAGCGGCCGGTGTCCGCGACTACTTCCGAGCGCAAGCCTGTGGACGTGGACGACGCGGCGTGGCTGCAGGCCAAAATGCAAAGCGGCGCGCAGGGCACGCTCTTTACCACGCGCTTCGCCACCGGCGCCGCCGACGATCTGAACGTGCAGATTTACGGGGAACGCGGCGCAGTGAAATTCAGCCTCGAAGACGCCAACGTGCTGAATTATTTCGACGCGCAATCAAAACCCGCAACACAAGGTTGGACGCGCATCCACACAGGCGCACAATACCAGGGCGCGGCTGTCCCGCCGCCGCGCAGCATTCTTGGCTGGAACCGCACCCACACCGAAAATATCTATCAATTTTTGCGCGCCCTCACGCAGGAAAAACCATTCACCCCAGACGTCACCGACGGCCTGCGCGTCCAGAAAATTATCGATGACGCATATCAATCGGCCGCCACGAGGTGACTCATTTCGGCTTTGGCTGCCAAGTCGGAGTTTTTCGCAATCCTCGAACTAGCTTTCCAGACGGACTGGAGTGGTGTGAACCATTTAGTATCCCCGCGTAAAAATATAAATCTTCGTTGAGAATTTCGTCGTGCGCGGGTGTGTGTGTAAGCCCACACACCCGTAGTTGCGAAGGACTTGTTTAGCTTCCAAAGCTTCGTTGGCTCTCGTTTGAATCGATCAGCTCGCTGCTGCAATCTTTTCGGCTTTGACGAACGCCAGGAGATCCGCGCAAATCGTACTTGCCTCCGTCGTAGGCATCCCATGCGGAAAACCTTTATAAGTTTTCAACGTGCCGTTCTTTAGCAACTTGGCGGACAGCGGCGCGGAATCCGCATACGGCACGATCTGGTCGTCGTCGCCATGCATCACGAGGACAGGCACCGTAATCTTTTTCAGATCCTCCGTAAAATCCGTCTGAGAGAAAGCAACGACGCCGTCATAATGCGCCTTTGCGCCGCCCATCATCCCCTGGCGCCACCAATTCCAGATCACAGGCTGCGAGGGTTTCGCGCCTGGCCGGTTGTATCCATAGAACGGTCCGGACGCCACGGCATAATAAAACTCAGACCGGTTCGCTGCGAGTTGCTCTTGAAGCCCGTCAAACACTTCCTTTGGCAGGCCACCCGGGTTCGCCGCAGTCTTCAGCATCAGCGGCGGAACAGCGCTGATGATTGCGGCCTTGGCTACCCGGCTTTCGCCGTGCCGCGCGAGGTAGTGGACCACTTCGCCGCCGCCCGTGGAGTGGCCAATATGCACGGCGTCTTTCAGGTCGAGGTATGCGGTCACCGCCGCGAGATCGTCCGCGTAATGATCCATATCGTGGCCGTCATTTGTTTGCGTGGACCGGCCATGTCCGCGACGGTCGTGCGCTATGACTCGGTATCCGTGATCGAGGAAAAACATCATCTGCGTATCCCAATCGTCGGCTGATAGCGGCCAGCCGTGCGAAAAAACGATCGGCTGTCCTTTTCCCCAGTCCTTGTAATAAATTTCCGTTCCGTCCTTGGTTGTAATGGCAGGCATGAATTCTTCTCCTTTCAGAAACGCAATTCAATCAACAGTTCCGGATGACCTAGAGAGGAAAGCTGGAAGTGCTTCGCTGGTTCAACTGCTCAGTTCCTGATTAAAATAGCTGCTGCAAATCCAGCATGAGATAAGGTGTCCTTACGACTACCTCGCAAATAGCATTTCCGTTGGGGGGTTAGCAAGTTAAATTTCGGCAATGAGATCGCCTGTAGTGGAAAACCTGCATGAAGACCCCATCCGCGTCGGTGCCGCCCCCAGTTTCTAACGGCAGACACGATCAAGTCTTTGCGTAATCGCGCAGAAATTGAATGAGCAGCGCGCTCACCTGCTCGGGCTGCTCCTGCTGCACCCAATGCCCGGCGCCGTCAATGAGCTGAAAGCCGACCATATTCTTGCACGTGCCGCCGCGCATTTTTTCCGCCGCTCCCGGCGTTTGGTACACGCCCCAATCGCTTTTACCGCCGATGAACTGTGAGGGCACGTCAACCGTGCGGCCTGAAAATGTATAAAGCTCCGCGATGCTTCGCGGATCGGCGCCGCGCCGCACGCGATAGCCTTGCAGCGCTCCGTTAAATCCAGTCCTGCCATATTCGGTGGCGTACACTTCGACCTCAGCTTCCGTTAGCCATTTGCAATTGGAGATGTATTCCGCCGACGGCATGAAGGGCACGACGGTCTCCGCCATACCCTTATCCTTTTCCATCACATAATAATTCGGAATCTGCGCCATCTCCTCCGCGGTCCGCGCTTTCAGTGGACGCGGATGATTTCCCTTGTAGTCCGCACTCTTGGAAAAATAATAGGCGCGAAAAAATGCATGCAGGCCTTGCGGCGCATGGAGCATATCGTCGTTCGCTCCGCGCGTGCGCTGATAATTTCGATAGTATTTCCGCGGCGGATGAAGCTTCGCAAGTTCCGCGTCGAGGACATCGTCCGAGGCTGGCAGGCGTGGCATGGGCGCGCCATTCGCCGTGTTGAAGGGCAACGACGGCGCGCCTTCAAATGGCGAACTCAGGATCGTCAAAGAAGGAAAAATATCGGAACGAATCAACGCGGACCACGCCGCGACTGGAGCGCCGGCATCATGACCGACGACCATCGCGATCGAGCGATAGCCAAGCGCGTAGACGAGCGCAATGGCGTCTCGAGTCATGTTCAATATGCGAAACGGATCCCCATCGGCGTCGTACGAATCGTCCCAGCCAAGCGTGCGTCCGTAGCCGCGCTGATCCGGAGCGATCACGTGATAACCCGCGGCCGCCAGGATCGGCATCACTTTCCGCCAACTGTACGCGAGTTCCGGAAAACCGTGCAAAAGCAAGACCGCCTGTCGGCCCGGCGATTCGTAGCCCGCCTCCAGAATGTGTACAGTCATGCCATTTACATTCGCGATCTGGCGCGAGCGGATGCCTGCGGGGAGGGTGCCGTTTCCGTAAGGCGGAAGTTTTGAAAAATCCGTCTGAACAATTTCGGGACGCGCAAATGAGTTTCGAGCCGCCGCTAATGTGCCAAGCCCTGCCGCCACGGTTGTTAAAAAGGCTCGCCGTGTGGGTTGGCGAATCTTTGTGGCGCTCACTGTTTCCTGCATTTTATTCATGGCACCCTCACGTAGCAAAAGACCCGGGTTGAAAGATGGCGCAGGATGCACACCGTGTCAAGAACGGAGGAAGGGAGTCTGCCAATCCAATCGTAGAAGACTTTCGCGGGCATGGCCGCTTGGAATCCATGGCCGACTCCCGCGCTCCAAAGCAACCTGACCTAGAAAAATTGGAGAGTCAAGGCCCGGGCGCCCGCAAGAACGGAAATGGTTTTTAGTAGAACAGGCTTCAGCCTGTTTTCGTTTGAATTTTGGTAAGAAGATGAAGAATTCAAAAGAAGACAGGCTGAAGCCTGTCCTACGTGATATATAGGTGTTCAGATCTGCAAGCAAAAACCTCAATCTTTGCGCGTAGGAAAGGCGGCGAGTCAATGAGATTGCCCTTTTTCAGAACACTCACATATTCGCTTATGGCCGCGGGGCTATTGGGAGCGCTCGCATTTGCGCAGCAGCAGGGGCAGAACGCGGGTGCCACAAAAGCGCCGCTTTACAATACGGCCAAGCAAAAGCTCCTCGATGGCAAGCAGGTGTTCAGCTTCACGCAATCCACCGCGGACATCGATGGCTATTGCGAACGCGCGAAGCATTACGACTTCACGTGGTTTGAAATGCAGCACAGCACGCTTGAATTTAAAGACATCGAAAAGATGATCGCGGCGTGCCCTCGTGCGGGCGCAACGCCGATGATTCGTTTGCCGGACGCGCAGGAATGGCACATCCAGCACACCACGGACATCGGCGCGCTCGGCGTGATTGTTCCCACCGTCGATGACGTGGACCGCGCGCGGGAGGCATCAAAGTGGGCGCATTTTCCACCGTTCGGGCGGCGCAGCATGGGCGCAGGGCAAGCACCGAGTCTGTGGGGCATCAATGGCATCAATTACCGCCAGACAATTAATGACAACATGCTGGTTGTTCTCATGATCGAAACGCCAACGGGCGTTGCGAATGCCTATGACATTGCATCGGTGCCCGGCGTCGACGTTGTGATCATCGGGAACAACGACCTCAGCTCGTTTTCCGGCTTTTCGCAAACCGACGACCGCTACCATCAACTGGTCCAGAAAGTTCATGACGACACGCTAAGGGCCGGCAAAATTTTCGGTCAGGCAAACGCCATGTACGCGACTGGCCCCTACAGCAAAGATGGCTACTTTTTTCAGAACGGTCCCTCAAACGATGGCTGGAAGCCCCCCGCAGCCGGAACTCACGGGGTTGCCAATCCAAGCGCGCCACCCAAGGGTGAAGAGCAATAGCACTTTTCTTTTGCCCAGGAAAATTTCGTTCAGACCTCGAGGACCAACTGATCAGTACCGTACGTCGGGCTTATCAGCATCGAGTCATGCGCGCGTTCAGTGGGATGTTCAAGTGTTGGCCGACGTGCTTATACGACACCCGGAATCTCAGGAGCACGATTCCGTGCGAGCGTTGGTGGCGAAGGTTGCAAACGAGACATTTGGAGAACTCTTTGCCCCATCCCCTGTTCGCTCAAACTCGAAGAAGATGATTGGTCACACTGGCATGGTCAAATTGCACCAAATTTTCTCCACGTCGCCGCACGTTTCACAGGCGGTGGTGTTGAAGCGGCAAGGAATGCAACATTGCGATCATGCTTGTGTTAGCCATCGCAATCTTCTCATCTTACTCCCGTAGGCAAAAGTAACGGCAGGATGAACTCGGTCGGCTCACACGCCCACGAATCCCTAATTCGGAGAAGCGATTAATCTTTGAACCTCATCGGCAAGGATCGTCAATTGATCCGTCTTGGATAACACAGAAGCGACACCAACATTTCGGGCCAAGCGCGCAATGACCGCATCTTTGTACATCGTGAACAGGATGATCGGAATGTCGGGCGCTACTTGGCGCAGTATGAGGGCCGCTTGTAAACCATTCATCCGCGGCATTGAGAAATCCAGGATGATGGCGTCAGGCTTTAACTCCAGTCCTTTTTCGACACCTTCGAAGCCGTCAGCGGCTTCGCCGCATACTTTGATGCCGGGCCGCAGCTCAATAAACTCACGAATCAGCCCGCGAATGGGAGCGCAGTCATCAACAATGAGGATGCGCTTATCCATAAGGACCTCCAGCGAGGAAACCAGGGAGAACCGGGCGAGGCCCTCTGTACGCAATCGTACATCGGGCCAATAAAAAATCAATACATGCTTTCCACTAAGGCCGAAAAATAACGGACGTGAGTTTTTCCACTGTTCGCTTCATGAAACAGACGAAATAAAATCGTGGGGATCGGCGATCTGTTTTGGGTAAAATCACATTTGCCCACCCTGCTGTCTATGTAAGCGCGCCTTTTTTCTTCTTAGCGATTTATACGTCGCATGGTATTTCCGTACACTGATTTTTATTGGGGGATTGGAGATTTTTTATGGTGGTCGGGACAAAAGATTTTCGGCGTTATTCCAAGATGCTTTCTTATTTTTTGGCTGGATTGATAGGCGCGCTGGCGCTTTCGGGGACAAGTTTCGCGCGGGCGGACAACGTTTTCGATTTGACGGGACCGCAGATTGACGTGACCGTGGCGCGTGCCGGAAAGAAGCTGGGCATCGCGGATGTGCCCAACCTGATGCCGGGAGACCGGCTGTGGATTCACGTCAATTTTCCCGACAATCAGGCTGTGCATTACCTGCTGGTTGTGGCCTTCTTGCGCGGTTCCACAAATCCGCCGCCCGAGGATTGGTTCACCAGAGCCGAGACCTGGAACAAGCAAATGATCGCGGAAGGGATTCTCGTTACCGTTCCTAAGGATGCGCAGCAGGCTTTGATGTTTCTCGCGCCGGAAACAGGAGGCGATTTCAGCAGTTTGCGTTCCGCGGTGCGCAGCAAACCGGGCGTATTTGTTCGCGCCGCGCAGGATCTCAATCAGGCGAGTCTTGACCGCACACGATCGGATCGATATCTCGAGGAAATTAAGAGCGCTTCCGATCAGGAGCCAAAAGTACTTCACGATCGATCCGCGCTACTCGCGCGTACACTGGGTATCAAGCTGGAGGAGAAATGTTTTGACCTGCCGGCGGATGAGCAATCCGCTTGCCTGACGCAGAATACCGATCAGCTTGTGCTGGACGATGGGCACACGGAGTCGATGGTCACCGCGCTTACTTCCGGGCCGGCCACGGATTTGATGGGAGCGCTCAGCGCGACCTCAATGGCAGGGGGCGGATTTTACAGTCCCTATGTAGGAGCGGTCGTGGACCTGGCGCGAATCTTAAGCAACCTGCACACGGCGGCTTATCAGTACATTCCAGCTCTCGCGGTGCCAAAAGGATCGCAACTCGATCTTCGCCTCAATAATCCGCCTTCCTTTCGCACACCAAAATCGGTGCTGGTTATAGGTTTGCCCGCTGTGGAGGCGGCGCAACTTCCTCCGCTCCGCGCGGTCAATTCGGAACAGGTTTTGTGCCTGGAAAAATCGCCGCTCGTTCTTCCTATTGAGGGCGCTCCGTTGGTATTTTCGACGGAGATCGCGCACGATTTCGCGCTGCGAATTAAGAAAAAAGACGGAAGCACGATGGAATTGCCAGCATCGCCGGACCCGGCTCTCGGTGGGTTTGTGGTCGACGCTAAGGCGCTGCAGAGCGCAAGCCTCGATTCGGACGTGAGCGGGGCGCTGCACGGGAATTGGGGATTTGATGCCTTCGAAGGGCCGGCATTCCATTTGCGGAATGCGCACCAAACCAGGTGGAATGTGATGCCTGCCGACCAGGGCGCGCTGGTTGTGGGCCGAGTCGATACAGTTCATTTGCAGTCCGAGTGCGCTGTGTGCGTGGAAAAAGTAACCGTGCAAGACGATCAGCACAAGGACATTCAAACGACATGGAAAACCCTTAAGTCCGATGAGCTGGAAATTCATGTCACCCTGAAAGACGAAAAAGTAGGGCCGCTTACGATGCTGGTGAAGCAATTTGGCGCGAACGCTTCCGATGAACTTGTGTTGCACGCATACGCGGAAGCAGCCGAATTGGATAATTTCAAGATTAATGCGGGAGATCAGCACGGCGTTTTGACCGGAACGCGTTTGGACGAAGTGAACAGCTTCGAGTTAAAAGGCGTTCGCTTCGTGCCAACGAAATTGTCCCGCGCCGATAAAAAAGATGAGCTCCAACTCGCCGTCGCGAATCCCGCGCCGCCCGCCGCGCCGTTTCGGCCCGATGAAAAACTGGTGGCACACATCGATCTGAAGGATGGCCGCGTTCTGGATTTGCAAACGACAGTTGACAAGCCGCGCCCGGCGGTCAAATTGATCAGCAAAAGTGTGCAGCCGGCGTCGGCTCACTCATCCGTGCACCTGAAAAATCAGGATGAGCTTCCGCAGGATGCGCGGCTCTCGTTTTTTCTGAAAACGGAGACGCCGGAAATTTTTCCGCGCACGGAAAAGATCGAAGTGTCCGGCGCCGACGATTCATTTCATGTGGTGCTCAGCTTGAGCGATGGAAATCTGATTCTGCAAAATTCGGAAACGGTGCTGGCCATACTCGATCCGCTCAAAAGTTTCGGTCCGTCCGCCTTCGGCCCGCTTCGTTTTCGGCCGATTGACAATGATCGCGAAAACGGAGACTGGCAGCCGCTCGCAACCTTAGTGCGCATCCCGACCCTGAAAGAGCTTCGCTGCCCGGACAGCCCGGATAAACAGTGCAGGCTGATCGGCTCCAATTTATTTCTGATCGATTCCGTCGCCTCTGACCCGCAATTTAGTCACGCAATTTCTGTGCCGGTTGGTTTTCCAGACAATTCTTTGAGCGTGCCACGTCCCAACGGAACGCTTTTATATATCAAGCTCCGCGATGACGCCGCAACGGTGGATTCGCTGGTTCTGCCGGTGTTGCCTGACGACGAATAAGTTTACCGGAATACCGATTGCTGGAATCGCGCTGCCGGTTTCTACTGTGCCGGGCGCGATCTTGCAAACGTGGTTGCGACGCGTCTCTTTCTAGTGATTAAAAATTCTCTTCCGGCGCTCTCACTGTTCGGGTTCATTCAGGGAGTTCACCCTGCTGTGGCCGAGGCGATAAGACCTTGCTAAGATGGGGCGTCTATTTACTGCGTTAGACAAGGTCAAATCGAAATCTAAAGTTTGAGCGTTGGTCACCTGGAATCCGTCCGTGCGAGAGGAGCAAGAGCCATGAACTCATTGTTGAACCCAACG
>Ga0075522_10001446_pt1 | contig 17979 bp, 19 predicted proteins | sample NGEPerA_FD_74796 | JGI IMG/M metagenome (GOLD analysis project Ga0075522, IMG submission 74796) | Arctic peat soil microbial communities from the Barrow Environmental Observatory site, Barrow, Alaska, USA - NGEE PermafrostL2-A | ecosystem: Environmental > Terrestrial > Soil > Wetlands > Peat ... | reverse complement strand
GGCTACAACTTCCGGCGTATCCTCGCATGGCTGAGGGTTCTTTTGCGCCAAATCCTGATCGCGATCCTGCGCCTCTTGATCAGTCGATCAGCGCTCATTCCGGCTTCTTAACGGACGACGCTCTATGATCAGCTAAGACGGCCAGTCGATCGACGAGTGATATAGCTTTCGCTTTATCATCTCGCCACGCAGCCGTTCGGCATACTGCCGAATTGTCGGGCTGTTTATGAAATGATGCTTGTGCTCGCGATCTGCATCAGCCTGTTTTCGAATGTTTTCGTAGAAAATAGCTAGCCGCTCGTCCGGCATATGTTCAACGCTCACAATCAACTTCCTTCTTCATCGCTCGATAACATCCAGAGCTCAGGGTGACCGCCCGTTATTTCGCAGCACCGCTCAGCCCAAACCTAGAAATTCAGCAAGCCAAACCGCGCCGAAATAGGCGGAAGCGACAAGACCCATCAGGGCAATCGTCACCAAACCCACAGATGCGTCGGTACTCGAAAGGGGTGCATCGTCCTGGTCCCTCAGGCCGCTTGATATCAAAGCGCTAACCGCGGGTTACCGCAAGGGGACAGGCGTGCGAAAGCGACCCCTGAAGGCTTGGCAATCTGCCGCAAACAAAAGGACCCCGCGCCAATGGGGCTGAGGATCGGGCTATGCGCAGAGGCCCAGCCTGGCTGCGCCGGCGTTATGCCTTTAAGCGCCTTGGTGTGAATCAACTAACGAAAAGGACACCGCTTAGTTCTCATATCCACAACTGGCCCCGCCAAATACTGGGTAAAGTATCTGCTAACATGATCGTTCAACATCGGTCACCGCCTCTGACCTAAGCTTTAAATTTGATGTTTATTGTCGGAGCCAAATTGGGGCGCCGGCGATGAATTTGATACAACACCCGACAGTCGAAAAAGCAGGATTCAAGGTGGTCTGTAATCACTGCGGAGGCCTGTCGATCAAAATGATGGATCCGACCAAGCTCGCCCCGACGGCCACCATACATTGCGGTCGGTGCGACGCCGTTCGCGGCACTCTTGCTGACCTGCACGACCTTGCCCGGCAAGCCAAGGACGTCTTTGAATTCTGACTTTACAGCGGGGACGCAGTAATGATCGACGAACAAATCAATACCGTCGCCTCGAGCAATCCCTTGCTTGAATCGGCCTGGGCAATTCTCGAGGCAGCGAACGACTTCCGTGATGTTGCCGCGGTCGAAACATGCCGCCGGATCATCGACGCCACCCTGCGCGGCGATCTCCCGGCAAAGTCAGATATCGACGTCGTCTACAATTTTTTTGTGTGACAAGGCGCATCAGCAGCCATCCGCGACGGGCTTACTTACCATGTCGACGGGCGGGTTGAGACGCCGTCCGGAAAAGGCAAAAAGCGCTTAAGAGTCCGGCACGAGTGAGTAAGCCTGGGTCCTCCAGACATTATTTAAAATCCTTGCAATTTAACTCCGGACTTAAATTCACCGATATGTTTTTAGGCCGTTGGTCCGCCGCAGGATATCGGCCGCGACACTTGTCTTGGTCCAGGGCAAAGCCGGCCTCATCAGCGAATCGACGGGCTTGTGAAGAACGATTTCACCAGGCGGATCGCTGGAGAAATTCCTCTTTTTTCCCAATATGTTGGTACGGCTTGGACGGTGACGGCGCCCATCCCCGAGCGTCCCCGGGGCCCGACTTAATTTGACACAATATAACTCTCGCTAAATAACTCTCACTAATGGAACTCTATTGACGCGGGTTCCGGAACAGGTATTGTTTGATTAATGTCGTAATTAAGATTTCTTTTATTTGGAGCTTTTAAATGTCGAGAGCCTCAGTAGTTTTGGGTGCTATGGTGTTTTGCAGTCTTTTGATTCCGCCCGGCAATGTGCGCGCAAATCCGATCCCTTACCAAAGTCCCGGTACCTACATTCCTGGTTTCTCGACCTTCACGGCTGACAGCACCGGCACGCTTCAGGCTTATTTTTACAGTGCGGACGCTGCCTACAACGAACAGGCTACGCTGTCGCTCGCCACGGGCGGAAACGGCAATTTCCTGGTAAACCATTTTCCTGCATATGGAACAGAGGTTGACCTTGGCCATGTGACGAGTGGACATTCGATCGTCTTCGTCGATACCATCACCTCTGGGACCAGCCCGCTTTATTCCCTGTACTCCGACAACACTAACGTTGGCGGATTCAATTACGTTTATTCGACGGCGTATACCAGCGTTGATGCCCTAATCCCGTCAGGGACATTTGTGGCGTTCGAGGACCTCCTGCATGGCGCCAGCGACTACGACTACAATGACCTCGCATTCGTATATACGATTAAGCCTGACGGACCCGCAAATTCGAATGCTCCCGCGGTTCCCGAACCAGCCACCTGGGCCATGATGATCCTGGGTTTCGTCAGCGTCGGCTTTATGACTTATCGACGCAAGAACAAGCTGGCGATGTACGCCGCCTGAAGCGCCCCCCTGTGACTTGCGGAAGGCCGCCTTCGGGCGGTCTTTTTGTTGGACGATCCGCAACGCTGCGCTCCGCTCCAGGAAGGCTACTCATGCCCTGGAAACGCATCACGATCGGCGGCTGACCGAGTTCGTGCCGATGGACCAAGCGTCGGTCGGAAAATCTGGAAGGACTTCTAAGCGGCAGGAACTCGCTCAATGCACAATGAAGATGCCGACCCGATAAATCAAACGGCGGCCAGGAGCGCTGGATCTCGCCAGACGTCTCTTCGAGCTGCAGCGGCTTGCGTGAACAGCCAAAAAGAGCCGAAGCCCGGGCGCAGACCATCGATTTAAATGACCGCGCTCCCGGATTGAACTTGACAGTTTGCTGCGATAGGGTCGCTGTGACCTCTTCTCCTGCCGCCCGGAGTTCGCAATGGAAGCCTTGAATTTTTCACCAAGCGATCCAATAGGAATCGTGGGCCTGTGCATCAATTGCACGACGCCGGCAAATCTGCTCGCCACGTTTGCGCTGATCGCAATTGGCGTTGGGTTAGCGGCTTGTCTTGAGAGGCGCAAGCTGGCCACCGCTGGGATTCAACGCGGCTGAACTGATATTCAGTACGCGTCGGGGAGGATCTTACAGACGATCGGAAGACCAAGAATTGCGATTCTTCCTCATGATCCCGGGAGCCGCCCGAAAGTTATGTTTCAGGCCCAGACGATAGCCCGCGACGTAGATATGCAATCGGACCCGCACATTAAGCTAACGGACCAACCTTACCCAGGCGAACCTCTTCCAGCATCCCTCCGTGCCGGGGTGAAAATGAGGGCGGTATCCGCTTCATTTGCGGCTCGCTCTGTCCGATGCAAAACCGGCCGTCCTCGATAGCCATGCGCATCACTAAGGAGTGCTTGCCGTTGCAACATCGCTGGAGGGTTTCGGGATGAGCCGGCTGGTAGATTGAAAGCCGTGGCTTAACTGTCACGATGACGTTAGCAAGACGAACGCCAGGCGGAACGCGGTCGCTCCTCGACCAGCCGATGCCCGGTAGGCACGCCAGAACAGCCGCTCAGCAACTGCGCTACAGCCCACCTCACTTGGGCTATCTGGTCTGGCAAGTCTGCCGGCAAGTTTGCGCCTGACTATCGCAGGCGCTCAGGCAGGGAGTGCTAAGCGTCGTCGGACAGACGCGTTTGCACGAAGCATTCTCGTTTGTGCAATTGGCCATACATGCCTCCACTGCCGCGTCCGCCAGTCGTAACTTGCTTCTCACAGAGGTGGCTTGTGAACCTGCGGTTCCGAGCATAGCCACGATCAGCGCTGCACCTAGCACCAGCTTTTTCACAGACAGACCTCCAAACCCTGGATTGAGTATAACGGCATATCGCAGCGCTTCCAATGAGCCTGCGGGCTCTATGCGAGCCGCCGACGCGCATCGTTTACGTTTGGCTCCGCGTTACCAATCACAAATTCTTCGATGGTGTGGCCAGTCTTGAGGGCTGCTGTCATCCAGCGCGGCTGTTTGCCACGACCCGACCAGGTTTCGGAAGGCTCCTCGGGGTTGCGGTATTTTGGATAGACCCTTGGATATTTGCGACGCTCCCGATACGCACCGTTCAAGTGAGCATCTGCCGATGCTGACGGTCGTGTCTCTTTTTCCCGGCGAAGTTGCGCCAATCGCTTTTCAAGCTGGCGCTTCTCCGATGTCAGACGTACGGACAAAATTTGGCTGATTTCTTCGTGAAGTTGCCATATCTCGTCCACGGACATCGTCGCAAGATTCGGTTTGTTGGCCATCCCCGTCTCATGTGGTTTTTGATTGGACACTGATTATATGGGGGGCAGACTGAAGGTTTCTAGCCTGGATGTCGACATATCGAATATTCCAAATTTCGGCCTGGAAAGAGATAAATCGTCGCGAATAATGCCTCCCGCTAATATGCCATCGATTGCGCGATCATCTGAACGCCGCATTCAACCGGCCGGGTGGAGCGGGCTGCATTTTGTATTTTGCCGAATTCCAAGCTTCGCCCCTCTCGTGCCCCCGGAAGATTAATTGCAGACCATTTCGTTCGTCGTGGTTAGCTAGCGCGGAACCTGTTTCCGTTGGGGATCTGTTTCATTCTGGAGGTCATATAATACCCACGCTGGGGGATTTTTGCACTGACGCAAACCAGTGCGGCGTGACAAGTTTACGGGCGCCGGTGACTTCGTGAGCAGCGAGGTGATAATGACCATCCTCTCGCTTTTACGCGCTGAAAGTCTTCGCGTGCGCCTTGGCGATCTATTTCCGCGACCCCGGGGCAATGATGCCTCGCTCTCATGGTCGTTGAAAGCACCTATTTTCACCAGGGAAGTTCCGAAGTGGGAACCGAACTCGACGGAAGCCGGCGAGTTCCTCGGGGCGCGCCGTTTATCCCGCGACCTCAGGCCCGTTCGAGGGCGGCGGCCGTCTGACCATGCTCCTCACATGCGGGCCCCTGACCGGCCCCGCCTTTATCGTGCTGGCGTTGATCGGCTTCTGAACCACGGATCATTTAGCGAGAAACAGGCCTAGCTGATTAACGCCTCAGTTCAATCATCGTGGCTCGAGAGAAGTACCCTGCGGTTCCAGATTTAACCTGCAGCGCAGGCATCAAGCTTAACATGCGAGTTTGGTTGTGACTCGGCGAGAAATAATTACGGTATTTTTGGGAACGAATAACCCAAAGTGAATTTTAACTGAGTTGGCTGGAGCGAATCGTGAGACGTCAGAGATCTAAAAAGGCCAGAGCAACCGCGAGGCAGCCCACAAGTAAACCGCTGAGCGTTCGCTACGCCGAAGTAATCAGGCTGCGCCAAGCTATCCTGCAGGCTCAGGCAAGAACAAATTTTCCCCAAAATGACCGTCGCGCTTCCGAGTAGAACTGTGCGCTCGCGTGTCGCTCCCGACGAACTTTACTGACTTTGCCCTTGAATTGGCCCGCAGACGTGAGCGGACACGGCAAAATCCCGTTGAGCCATCAATTCGCTTGATCGAAATTCAGCACTGGTCCACAACCCCAACATGGGCACAAAAAACATCTTCAAGATGATCGAGATGGCCGCATGGACGTCCATCATCTTCATTACCTACGCGACCTTGGCTCATGTCGGCTTCGTCTATTCCATCTACTACAAGCTGGCGCCAATCTTATTGCGGCCGGAAATCAGAACCTATGCCCACTTTGAACACGTCATCGCATTCGCAGTCGTTGGCGCGCTTTTTAACCTCGCTTATCCCCGTCGCACCATTCTGGTTTGCTGCATTGTCTTCGGCGGAGCTGCGCTATTGGAGAGCCTGCAGCTGCTGACACCGGATCGCCATGGCACACTCATGGATGCGTCGGAGAAAATGGCCGGCGGTGCAGTAGGGATCTTCCTGGCGAAGGCCATACTGCAATGCGGATCAGGCAGAGGTTGGAATACATAGAAAAGGGAAGGAATTGGGCGCCCTAATAAGACGCCCGCTGCCATGTCGTCTACGTCCGCAGCCGACGCCCGCCGCTCTTGTTATTCTTTTTCGTTTCAACATTGGTTATCACAAATTCTTCCATCGTCTGACCGGTTTTGAGCGCTGCAGTCAACCAGCGCGGTTGTTTCCCGCGCCCCGACCAGGTTTCGGAAGGCTCCTTGGGATTGCGATATTTTGGATAAACCCTTGGATATTTGCGACGCTCTCGATGCGCACCGTCTGCTGGGTCCGACTGTCGTGTTTCTTTTTCACGGCGAAGTTGCGTCAATCGCTTTTCAAGCTCGCGCTTTTCCGATGTCAACCGGACGGACAAGACTTGGCTGATTTCCTCGTGAAGTTGCCACATTTCATCCACGGACATGGCATCAAGGTTCAGTTTCTTCATTGCATCTCTCAAAGAGCTATGATTCGGTCTGCAAAATTATAATAGTCGCGACATTTGATATTAGCTACCGCGTATCAATGCGGGTCGACCATTTCAGAAACTCTTGCGAATTTTGGTACAGTTCGAGCCGTCTTGCCCAAGTACTTCTAACGATAGGGTTTTGCGGGCGGCAGAATGTTTGGAACAGTCCAGTTGTCGAAATAAAGCCAATATTCTTCTGTGGAAGATATCCAATATCACACTCTATAGTTGAATCTCTAACTCGTCGCACTGCGGCTGGGAGCCTGGTTGGACGCGCCAGGGCCTCAAATCCGCAAAGTTGAGTTGGAGCCGATGGAAGGCTCAGTATGCATTTCGCTTTCGCAAAACTTCGAAGAAAGTCTTGATCAGAATCTGGATATCCAGCCAAAGGCTCCAGTTGTTGATGTACCACAAATCAAGCTTCACGCGCTCTGATATGTGTTCAAGCGACGGCGTAGCACCTCTCGCTCCATTGCATTGCGCCCAGCCAGTCACGCCTGGCTTAACATGGTGACGGTAAGCGTAGTCACCCAAAATATTCTGGAAATAGTCGTCATGAGCCAGAGCATGTGGACGCGGACCAATCAGGGACATATCGCCTTTCAACACGTTCAGTAGCTGCGGGAGTTCGTCGATGCTCGCCGAGCGCAACAATCGTCCGATGCTGGTCACCCGAGGATCGTCACGTGTCACCTGCGCAACGATCGGCCCATTCTCCTGCACAGTCATAGTCCGAAACTTGAACATGACGAATTGCTGCCCGTTAAATCCCTTTCGGTGCTGCCTGAATATGACCGGGCCCGAACCATCAAGCTTGATTGCGATCGCAGTAAGAACCATGACAGGCAAGAGAAATGCCAACGACAAGCCGGCCACAACGACATCCATGACGCGCTTGACCAGACGTTCCACCCCGCTGAGCGGAGCGCGTTGAACTTCGATCGTTAGAACGCGCTGGCGCGCGGACGAGGCATAACTCGTCAACGACCGAACGCGCATATCCGGCAACAATCGGGCTGCCACGGGAATGCTTTTGAGATGATCTCGGATGAACTCCATGCGCCCAGCATCCCCCCAAGGTACCGCGAGCAGTATTACCTTGCAGTTGTGACGGCGGACAAAATTCGCCACCGCATTTAAAATGCGCACGTCCGCAGACGCGCGGACCAGAGGATCATCGTCAGGGCTCAGGGTAAAACGATTGACGTCAGCCGCACCAAAAAAGGCTAACATATCCAGAGGCTCTAGCGCCGCCATTTCATTCAGGTCGCCGATCAGGATAATATCGCGACGTCCGACCGCTCCTCTCGATACTGCCGCGGTTATTACGATCTTCGTGAGCTTCCGTACTCCGAGCAAAGCAATTGGAGCGAGAAAATAAAATACCACAAAGGCGCCACGCGAATACGCGACCCCAATCTTCAGAAGAAATGCAAAAAATGCGAGTAGCAGTCCTGTTGTAAACCAGCAGACGAGTATTTCGCCAATCTCGACGCGCGGTTTGGCGCAATCCGGAAAATCGTAATAGCCGCTTCCACTCATTCGCAGAATGTGGACAAAGCTCGCTAACAATCCAACCGCACAGTGCGGAAGAATATTGGGCATCGGATTGCCCACCGCGAGCTGGTAGCTAATTCCTCCTGTTATACTCGACAGCAAAATAACAAACGCGTCGATCGTCGATAAAAAATAGGGAATTGCCTCACTGGAAAGGCTCGACGGCCGTTTGCCCGATATATCGTCCAGCGGGGCCGCTTTGTCGTGAATATCCGACCCGTACGCCATAAATACCGCCACCAAAAGCGCTGTTCAATTTATCTGGCTGACGAAGCACAACTTTAGTCAATCGCCAAATCCCAAAGTAACACTTCGTTAACGCGCGTCACGATAAGCTTGCGAGGGGTGCGGCGCAACATTAATTTGCGATTTTGCTCGCCTTGGAGCCCGTTTCAATGCCATCTCTCGTTGTGTTTGGCGTCAGCGTTTACCTGGGCCTCAATTTCAATATCGTGGTACTATTGCCGTTCTCGGCACTTGCGGGCGGCACTGTGTTTCTTCTCTCGGGGTCCACGGACAGCCTTACACTTTTAACGTTCACTTTGATCTCGATTCAGGCCGGCTACATGGTTGGCCTTACCGCTCGCGAGATCTACGGACAGCTCCGCGTCCGATTGAACATCGGTCAAACCAAACGCATCTAGGGCTCACCTGTAAACGATCAAGATTTAGCAGCCGGCTCGTAAGCTCCGCGCGACAAGCATTGGCTAGCTTGAGAAGAACAACATCCGTTCGAAGAATCCCGAAGAGCCATAAGATTTGTGATTTTGTATTACAACCCGCGGAGTCGCTTGGAGCGACCATACTCCCACAGCGGCAAGCGGATTAGAGAAAAAATCCTGGGATTATCAGATGCGCTGCTTACTCGATCACGACGAATACAAAGATCTTCCTCAACCAATTTGGTAGAAGTATCTTCGATGATGTGACTTCCAGAATATCGTCCCCGCCCAGGCGAAAGAACCGGCGAACTGCAACGTCTCTCGCGTTACGGCTTAAGAACCTCTCGCGCAAATAAGGCGCGGATGCACCACACTCAAAATATTCTAACTGCCAAACGGCCATATTACCTACGACCTCGCAGGCTCATTGCGCGGATCCTTGCCGAAGGTCGTTCAGATGAGAAGGCTTGAAGTCGGCGCCACATATGAGAAAGCCACTACTCATAAAGCCCGCGGACGCGATCGGGACTAGTCTGGGCGCCACGCAGTTTCTCGTCCAGCATTCTATGCTCATTTAAAATTCTTCCGCCTCCTCCTTTCTCTATTGTCGAATAATTATATTAAGGTCAATTATAATTGAAAATTATTAAACTGTAAACTATTGATTATATGGTTAATATAAGAGCCGAACGGCCATGCCATCTGCGTGTGGTGGTGACTAAGCGCGGAGAACATGATCGGTTGGCCAGACCGGAATGAAGAACGAGCTGATTGACGCGTCTTACGCGGCGGCTAACATGAAGTTGTACCCGGGACAGATGCCCCAATGCATCAGCCTTTCGCGGCTTCCTCGCTTCAGCTGTCCGCGTCGTCTCGCCGGTGCGGTATGATCGCCCGCTTCATGGTTACTGGGGATTATTAGCCAGCGGTGAGCCCGCAGTACGAACCAGCTTATCGGCCTTTTGAAGGACGTAAGTATTCGCGGGCTGCTCTCGCGCAAAGAAGCTGATGGCCACGAACAGCGCGCAAAACATTAAACCCACCAACATGATTTTGCGGTATGTTCGCCTGTCGGCATTATGGAGTGATATAGACACTCGCCAGCCATACGACTTCCGGCTTCGAGCGCAATCTGACTCGTGTTTTAACCTTGCTTATAAGCCTTACTCGCTGGCCCAAATTTAACCAATGTACCGAGCCCCACCAACAACGCAGTTTTCTCTTTGCATTTCCACCCGGCGTGTTGAGTTTAAACAATAGAAAATGACGATGAGTGAAAAGAAAAACGGTTGCATCTAGTCAAGTTGGAGCACACGTCATCCGCAATTTTTTCGTCGCTTGTTTTTAATTCCGGTTGGCACGTAAGGCCGGGCAGGCCACTTGCGAAACTGTACGCCGTATTCGGTGAAGACAATACCGGCTGCCGCTAGCTCATTCATGAGCACCAACAGCGTGGCTTGCTGCGGCTCGCGCCTGCCAGACTCGAGATACATGAGCGTCGGCCTGCTAATGCCGACGCCTTCAGCAAGATAGGTTTGCGTCCAGCCGAGCAAACCACGCGCGGCACGAACCTGTGCTGCCAACAGCGAAGGATCGCGCATTACATAGTGCCCCCGGATGTTTCGGAACCGCTCTTACAAAAAGTGACCAATATATCATTTAGTCAAGGCTCATTTCCGTCAAGCGGGCTTCACGGAAGTCGGTCAACAGAATCTCGTGGGCTCCGTCTCAGGAATGCGGGCTGAGGATAGTGAATCGTAAGTTTGTAGGTGACGGCGGAGCCGATTAGGGATATTCCGAAAAAAGGAGACTTGGCCGCCCAGAACCAGATGGCCGGCGGGGTGGCGGCTGGTTGGAGCTGAGCAGTCCCAGACTCTTGATGAGTGGAGTGCTAAGCCTGAGCCGTCTCGTAGGCATCCGCCGCCTAGTCGACTGGCTTGAAAGTGAATGAGCGAGACGAAACTGCAAGAATTGGAAGAAATGGCGGCGAAGGCAGTCACGACCGCTCAAAGGCTTCCGCCGGGGCCCGAACGGAGCAACATGCTTAAGGAGATCGAGGAATTTCGTCGCGGATAATTTCTCTGCAAGGCGTCGCTTTACGACGGCGGGCGGGCAACAGGGCAAAGGCGGAATGACCGACGAAGACGAAAATACCGATCCAGCCATCGCAGCCGCAGAGCGTGAGATTGCCAGGTTTCTCAGCCGCAGTGCGAACGATGCCAATTTTAACTATGACGGCGCACAGGAAGATCGTGGAGAGCCCGCCATCAATCAGCCGCAGCACCCACCACCCTCAATTCCCATCAAACATGCGAAAACCGCCGAAGAATTGGCAGCAATGATACACCACGACCTCAGCCAGATCGAGGGCTGCCCGAGGCGCGGCGTCAAGGTGACCGTCTACGGCCTCAACCCGTGGAATTCTTTGCTGATGTTTGGCGTCGACGCCGGCCCAGTCCCGAATAGATCAGATCTACAGGCCTTTTTTGACGTTATCATAGAGCGATTGAAACGGCTTTACGTCATAAGGGCTGAACCCACGGCAGTGCCTCCGTTGTGAATTTAGGTATCCGCCATTTCCCCGTGGAACTCGGGGTGAAGGCGAAGCCGACCAAGCCATGAACGAGGTGCCCTATTTTGACATGAATCGTTTCCGACACATCGTGCCAACTCAGTTAGCTGGTGGATGGGCAAACCACCAAGACAGCTTCCATGCTTGAGACGATGACTCTCGGCAGAATAAAGAAATTAAGCACATGCTCAGAAGGAGGGCCATCACCGTGGCGCCACCCGGGGCGACTTGGGAAGCATCGGTGATGACGCCGAACGATGTCGCATGTCCTGACTGCATAACCCGCATGACGTGCTACGTCGCGATGTTACGAACCGAATATACCTTGGCAGAATGAGGTCGAAGACGAAGAATTACACGATGGCAAAACAAGGCAACGCGCCATTAGCGGAAGCAGATGGCAACCAGAAAGGCCGGCCGGAGTTGGACACTGGATTCGAAGGCTATCGTAGCGTGTCGGACCCGAACATCATGATATACGTCGCACAGGACGTAGTTCCGCCTTTCCGTTTTAAAGCTGGCGGCTGGGAGTTGTTCCAATCGTCAGCCGACCTCGGTTCGGCAATGAAGGCCCGCATTGCCGAGAAAGGGTTTTTCCTGTTTCGTGCAAATGAGGATCGGACTGGCGGGGTGGAATTGTCCGATCCCCAAACCGCGTTCGCAGAAACGGGACGGCAGACGACGGGAAACTGACATGCGAACTTTCGTAGCCGCGCTGATCGTTTTGTCCGTGTTATACTTTTGGGACAAGGATTACAACAACGGCAAAATGCTAGTTGGGGTCAATAATATGTGGCGAGAGATCTCCGTTCACATGTTTCGCTGAAGCCCCTGATTTGCTAATTTGACATTTCGTCATTGTGCGGAGCGGCTTGCGCTCGCCCATTGGGTGCTGAACAATCAATGCCCTGGTGGGTTCGGTGCAGGTTCAGGCGGCTTTGTGCCTGTGCTTGAGCCACCGCGGCACACTCCGATCGGATATTAATATTCGCATGATTCACAAACTCTTAGGTCTCGCTGCGTGGGGACTTCTTGCTTTCATCGCGTATGCGACGGTCTCACCGATCCAAGAAAGACCGACATTGCTCACGTCAACCAATTTTGAACACCTCGCCGCATTTGCACTTCTGGGCGCCCTATTTAGTATGGCGTATCCTCGGCAAGTCGCGCTGGTGTGCTTGGTCGTTCTCGGTAGCGCCATATTGCTGGAGGCATTGCAGTTGCTGACGCCTGATCGTCATGGCCGCGTCGCGGACGCGATCGAGAAAGCGGCCGGCGGAGTTTTTGGCATTGTTGTTGGCCGAGCCATTCTTCATTGCAACGAGGCCTACGGTTGGTTCCAGAATTGACCACCAGTGCCAAGATCATGCTTAACCGGCGATCTGCAGCGTCATCAGGACACGCTATCACTGCGGCGCCGAGCAACATGCGATGCGCGTACTAGCCGAAAATACATAGACCGATGATGAGGCTCTTCATCCATCCGCCCCTACGTTTTCCGGCAGGATTGATGAGAGCAATCTTCGTGCCGAAGATCAGGCGAAGACGACGGAGAGCCCGGGCGGTGCCTTGGGCCGCACGAATCAGCGAGCGCCGCGGGGTCGTTTCGTGGCCGGCCGTTAGCCAGCGATCGACGATCAAGAGGGATTGGCGGATCACCGAGAGAGACCAGGCGGAGGCCGACATTCCAGTCTTGCTTGCGGGACGTCAGTCTCGGCAGCCGCGCGACTTCAGGACCTCAAAACATTTCGGAGGTGACCGCTAACGTTGCGCTGCCCTTGCAGGGGCATTGCCGCAACGGGCGGTCACCTCCGTCAAGATGTCTTGTCGCGACCGCTTATTTGCGGGCCGCGCAGGCGTACATGTTGATTTCCATGCCAACCGGCACTTCGACGATCTTCGGAGCCTTCCAGGCCATTGCAGAATCTCCTCTTCCACCGAACGGCAGACTTGCCGCGCGCAGGAATCACGATAAGACCGCGCCCGGGATAGCGCAAGCAGGCAACGACCACCGAGACATCAACGATATGTGCGATGGCTGCGAACGAGTTTGCGCCGCATCGGCGCCAATGTCGCCGCGGCTCGGTCGTCCCCGGTGGGCAGCGCTGCCCACGCCCTGACCGCTCCCGCCATCCCTTCCCGGCGATCGAGCGCGCCTTGACATTGAACAAGAGCGTGCAATGTTTTGCCGGCACGCTGCCGGGGTTTCACGTCTGGTGGCGGACGCCGCGAACAAGCCGCCCTGCCACCGACCAATTTCCGGGCAGGATTGAAAATCCCGTGGATCTCAATCGAGGCTCAAGCATCAGAAAATTCGAGGGGTGAACGACCATGAAGACACGCGCCGCGGTCGCGTTCCAGGCGAAGAAGCCGCTTGAAGTCGTCGAACTCGACCTTGAAGGTCCCAAAGCCGGCGAGGTCCTCCTCGAAATCAAGGCGACGGGAATTTGCCATACCGACGCCTACACGCTTGACGGTTTCGACAGCGAGGGAATTTTTCCGTCGATCCTGGGCCACGAGGGCGCCGGCATCGTCCGCGAGGTGGGCGCCGGCGTGACCTCGGTGAAGCCGGGCGATCACGCGATCCCGCTTTACACGCCGGAATGCCGACAGTGCAAAAGCTGCCTGAGCGGCAAGACCAACCTTTGCACCGCGATCCGCGCCACTCAGGGCAAGGGGTTGATGCCCGACGGCACCTCGCGTTTCAGCCTCAAGGGCCAGACCATCTTCCACTACATGGGCTGCTCGACATTCTCGAATTTCACCGTGCTGCCGGAAATCGCGGTGGCGAAAATCCGCGAGGACGCCCCCTTCGACAAGAGTTGCTATATCGGCTGCGGCGTCACGACGGGGGTCGGCGCGGTGGTCAATACCGCCAAGGTCACGCCGGGCGCCAACGTCGTCGTGTTCGGGCTCGGCGGCATCGGGCTCAACGTCATCCAGGGCGCCAGGATGGTGGCCGCCGACAAGATCATCGGGGTCGACGTCAACGATTCCAAGGAGGAATGGGGCCGCCGCTTCGGCATGACCCATTTCGTCAACCCGAAAAAAGTCGACGGCGATATCGTCCAGCATCTGGTGGCCCTGACCGACGGCGGCGCCGATTTCACCTTCGACTGCACCGGCAACACCACGGTCATGCGCCAGGCGCTGGAAGCCTGTCATCGCGGCTGGGGCGTCTCGGTGGTGATCGGCGTGGCGGAAGCCGGCAAGGAGATCGCCACCCGGCCGTTCCAGCTCGTGACCGGGCGGGTCTGGAAGGGAACGGCGTTCGGGGGCGCCCGCGGCCGCACCGATGTGCCGAAAATCGTCGACTGGTACATGAACGGCAAGATTCAAATCGATCCGATGATCACCCACGTGCTCAAGCTCGAGGAGATCAACAGGGGGTTCGATCTGATGCACGAAGGCAAGTCGATCCGCTCGGTCGTCGTGTTCTAGCTGGAGTTCGGTCCGCCGGTCTCGATCACAAACGTCAAACACAAGGGAGGATTGGCTATGAGCGTTCACATCCATCCATCGGTTGACAGCGGCGTCAAGAAAGGACCGGGCAAGTTTGCCGGCGGAACTCTGGTTTGCAAATGCAAGGACGAGCCGGTCAAGGTCGGCATCAAAGGTGACGTCGCGCACAATCACGCCTGCGGCTGCACCCAATGCTGGAAACCCGACGGCGCGACCTTCTCGGTGGTCGCCGTGGTGCCGCGCGATAGCGTCACCGTCCTGGAAAACGGTGACAAGCTTCATATCGTCGATGCCTCGAAGACCATCCAGCGACACGCCTGCAAAGTCTGCGGCACCCATATGTACGGCCGCATCGAGAACAAGGGACATCCGTTCTACGGGCTGGACTTCATCCACCCCGAACTGTTCACCGAAGGCGGTTCGGCGGCTCCGGGCTTTGCGGCGTTCGTATCCTCTGTGATCGAGTCCGGCGTCGACCCGGGCCAGATGGGCGCGATCCGGTCGCGTCTGAAGGATCTCGGGCTCGAGCCCTATGACTGCCTGTCGCCGGCGCTGATGGATGCGATCGCCACCCACGTCGCGAAATCGAAACCCAAGGCCGCCTGATCCGGTTAAATTGCCCAGCGCTGCTGGCGAAAGCCGGCCGCCCGGCAATCCGCCTGCGGTCCGTCCGCTCGTACAGGACCGGAACACCGTCCCGAGCCGGCGGCGTTCCGAGGGAACGAAAACTCCGCGCGCCGCGTCGCCGACTGCCTCATCGATAGCGGCGCTCCAGTTCGTCGTATTTCGGTTTCGCCACCGTCTGCTGCCGGATGTCGAAGCCAGCGAGATGATCGGCGACCGAGGCCAGCGAGCCTTCTCGCTTCAGCGCCGCCAGCACATCATGGGCGGACTTGAGCGCGGCCTGCAAGGCGGCATTGGCATACAGAACGCAGCCGAAGCCGAGTTCGGCAAATTTCCGCTGTCCCAGTTCGGGGGTGCGGCCGCCGAACACCACGTTGGCGACCTGTGGCACGGAAAGGGATCGCGCGATCTGTGCCAGCTCCTCAGCCGAGGTCGGTGCCTCGACGAAGGTCACGTCGGCGCCAGCCTCGATCATGGCGCCGGCGCGGTCGATTGCCGCCGGCAGGCCAAGGATCGCCCGAGCATCGGTACGCGCGACAATCTGCAGGTCGCCGTCGCGACGTGTATCGACGGCAGCCTTGATCTTCGCCAGCATCTCCTGCAGCGGCACGACGTCCTTGCCGTCGAAATGTCCGCATTTCTTCGGGAATACCTGATCCTCGATCTGCAGCCCGGCCGCGCCCGCCCGTTCCAGCACCTTCACGGTGCGCACCATATTGACCGGGTTGCCGAAGCCGGTGTCGGCATCGACCAGCAGCGGCAGCGCGACGGCGTCGGCGATTGCCGCAACGTGAGCCGCCACCTCCGTCAGTGTGGTCAATCCGATATCGGGCGCGCCGAGATACATGTTGGCGACGCCGGCTCCCGTGACATAGACGGCTTCATAGCCGATGTCCTCGATGATCCGGGCGAACAGGCCATTGGCGGCACCAGCGAGAATCGTCGCCTCGCGCCGGTTGATGATCGCCTTCAGTATCGATGTCGGTCTTGCCATTCGGTTTCTCCTGTCGCGGCCTATTCGGCCGCAGGCGCCGGCGGGTCGCGGAAACGGCTGCGCAGCGCGTCCCACTGGTCCGCGCCGAAGCGACGAAAGCCATCGCGGACATTGCCATCAAAAAGCGGCCTCGGGTGCCGATGCGTTTCCTTCAGCTCGGCGAGCGCAGCGTCGCAGGCGCCGTAGACGGCTTTCAGCAACAGGCCCGGCAGGATGGCGATGCTGTAACCCATCAACTGCGCCTCACGCAGGTCGACCTGCGGGGTCTTGCCTCCCCAGACGATGTTCAGCAGGCAGAGGCCGTCGACGCGCTGCGGCACCATCCGTACCTCCTCCAGCGTCTGCGGACTCTCGACGAAGGCGACGTCGGCGCCCGCTTTCAGCGCTGCATTGGCGCGGCGGATGGATTCGTCGAATCCCGCAACCGAGCGCGCGTCGGTGCGGGCAATGATGACGAAATCGGGATCGCGCCGCGTCGCCACCGCGGCGCGGATTTTGGCCAGAAACTCCTGCGTCGAGACCAGCTCCTTGCCGTCGAGATGGCCGCAGCGCTTGGGCGAAACTTGATCCTCGATATGAATACCCGCCGTACCGGCGCGCTCATGCTCCTGCACCATCCGCACCACGTTCAATTCAGTGCCGTAGCCGGTATCGCCGTCGGCAATCAGCGGCAGGCTTCCTGCCGCAGCGGTGATCCTCGCGGCATTGCCGACCATCTCCGTCATGGTCAACAGGCCGTAATCCGGCAAGCCAAAGGATGCGGAGGTGCCGGCCCCCGTCATGTAGAGCGCGGCAAAACCCGCCTGCTCGATCAGACGAGCGGTGATGCCGTCATAGGCGCCAGGCGCCACCAGGATTTCCGGATCGGCGATCAACTGGCGTAACCGTGTCGTTGGTTTCATCGCGATCCTCCCTGGCACTTTCTCAGTTCGAGCGACGCGTGGCGCGGCCGCCGAGGCGCAGCATCAGCGAATTGGCTGCGATCGACACCCCAACGATGACCGTCACGACGGCGGTCGACAGCGGCACGTTGTTCTGCGCCATGCCGTTGACCAGCAGGAAGCCGAGGCCGCGTTGCGATGAAAACATTTCTCCGATCAATACCCCGAGCAGGCTCAGCGAAAAGCTGATCCGCAGGCCGTTGACGATCTCCGGCATGCAAGCGGGTATCAGCACCCACAGCATCGTGCGCCCGGGCGAAAGCCGAAGTACTTTCGCCGTCCGTATCAGTACCGGCGGCAGATTGCGTACAGCCCCGAGCGTGAACAGGGTCATTGGCACCAGCCCGTGCATGACACCGAAGGCGATCTTGGCGGACATGCCGAGACCGAACACCAGCAGCACGACCGGATAGAGCGTGACCTTCGGAATCGTGTAGAAGCCCGCCAGGATCGGCTCGGCGACTTCTCCGGCAAAGCGCCGTATTCCGAAGATCAGGCCGAGCGCGAGCCCGATCAAGGCAGAAAGCGCGAACGCGACAAGAAAGGCCGTCAGTGTCGCGGCCGCATGATCCCAGAACATCCATGTGCGCAGGAGGCCGAACAGATACACCAGCGTCTGCAGCGGCGGGGAGACTGCGACGCCCTGGGTCCAACTGCCGATCGCCTGCCAGAGCGCCAGTATCAAGAGAGCCAGCACGGCGGCGTCGAACGCGCGGACGCGTCCGCGCGAGGTGCGACTGGGTGGTGCGTTTTCGAGAACGAAATCGCTCATCCTCTTGATCGGCGGCGCGCCAGCCACCCCTCCCAGACATAAAGAAT
>Ga0075522_10001444_pt1 | contig 17989 bp, 13 predicted proteins | sample NGEPerA_FD_74796 | JGI IMG/M metagenome (GOLD analysis project Ga0075522, IMG submission 74796) | Arctic peat soil microbial communities from the Barrow Environmental Observatory site, Barrow, Alaska, USA - NGEE PermafrostL2-A | ecosystem: Environmental > Terrestrial > Soil > Wetlands > Peat ... | reverse complement strand
ACATTCTGATTAATTCAAAGACATCAACTTAAAGGTCTGCGTCTTTGGATTTGTAATCAAACTACTACATAAAAATGGAATGTCAACATATTTTTACGTCCAATTTTATAAAATTTTCAAAATTCAAGTCGATTTTTAGAAAAATGTGGTAATTTGAAGGCATTTGGGCTTAAAAATTAGAGCAAATCCATGAAAGTTTTCGGACAGACGATGGTCGGCAATGGGCGCGTGCCCTTGATCATCATTTTCATGAAACTCGCCCTGTTTCAGGCGTGGGCGGTTGACAATACGCTGCCTGAATGGCATACGGCTGAAGAAATCAGGCAGATGTCTCCCGAAGAGGCTGAACACCATTATCCTGTGCTGTTGCGGGGAGTCATCACTTTTTTTGATCAAAAAATATCCACCAAAGCTTACCGGTTTATTGAAGATGATACTGCCGGGATTTATTTTTACATGGATCCAAAAATTGCCGATCAATCTTTTCAGCCGGGACAATTCGTTGAAATTGCAGGTGAGACAGGGCAAGGCGAATTTGCGCCGGTCATCGTGGCGCATCATATTCGTGTTATTGTGGGTGAAAGAAAGTTTCCAGCGGCAAAGGCAGTTTCATTTGAAGCGCTGGCCAGCGGGCAGGAAGACAGTCAATTTGTAGAGATACATGGCATTATTCATTCGGTCCGGCTCGACGCCCAAACTTCCTATTATATTCTTGATATGGCGACGGGCGGCGGGCGCGTGACGGTTTATACGAGCCATCTTCCGGCAAGTCCCAGCGCCGACTTGGTGGACAGCGAGGTTCGCGTGCGCGGAATCTGCATCACTCATTTTAACCTGCAACGGCAATTATTCGACATCGGACTGATGGTTCCAGAATTGAAGGACATCACCGTGGAACAAACCGCGTCGAGCGATCCTTTTTCCGTTGCCGCGCAACCCATCAAAAACATTTTACAGTTCAAATGGGGCAACACTTACGGGCATCGCGTCAAGGTTGTGGGCACCGTCACCCTTTGCTATGGCGACAAAATGTATATTCAAGACGAGACAGAAGGCATGTGTGTCCAAACGGAAAAGCCGGAAAATTTTCAAGTGGGCGATCAGGTGGAAGCATTGGGATTTCCAGCCAAAGGCGATTATACGCCAATGTTGCAAAGCGCGGTCTGCCGGAAATTGTCAACCGGCGATCAACCATTGCCTGAAAAAATATCCGCTGACGAAGCTTTGAAAGGCACGCACGATTGCCGGCTGGTCAGCCTTGAGGCAATCGTGTTGGACCGATCCGAACAAAGTAACAATTCATTTTTGATCCTGCAAGCCGGGAAATTTGTGTTTCACGCCGCGCTCCAGCAGCCACAGGCGAACATGGATTTTCCGGCTTTGAAAAATGGCAGCAAGGTTTTGGTCACCGGGATTTGTGTCGTTGATCCCGGCAATGATTGGTATTCGGGGGCGGACTGGCGCGCTCAATCGTTTCGCATCCTGCTGCGGTCGCCCAATGATATTCAAGTGCTCGCGCGCCCGCCCTGGTGGACCTTGCAAAAGCTGCTGGTGGCGGTGGGAATTCTTTGTGCCGTTATTTTGACCGTCATGGGTTGGGTTTTTTCATTGCGGCGGCGCGTGCATGAACAAACAAAAATAATTGAAGATAAACTCAAGGCGGAAGCCGCGATAAAAGCGCGCTATGAGCAATTGTTTGAAAACGCCAATGACGTTGTTTTCACTCACGATCTGCAAGGCCGCATCACTTCCATCAACAAGGCGGGCGCGTCGCTTTTGCAACGCAAACAGGAAAATATCCTTAACAAAAACGTCATTGATTTGATTGTCGAAGAACAACATCCCGCCGCCCGCCAATGGCTGGAGCAGGTGGTTTCCGGCATGGAAATACCGACGGCGGACTGGGATTTTATGAACGCATCAGGACACCGGCTCAAACTGGAAATTAATTCCCGGAGAATTGAACAAGCCGGACAGTTTGTGGAAGTCGAAGGGATTGCCCGCGATGCGACGGAGCGAAAACGGCTGGAACGGGAAATTTTGGACGTGGTCAACAAAGAGCAACAACGTTTGGGACACGATCTGCATGACGGGGTTTGCCAGCAATTGGCGGCCATTGCCTATCGCGCTCATATCCTCGCGCGCCGCTTGAAGGCGCAAGGCGCGGATGATTCGTCCGAGGCGCAGGATATTGGCAAACTGATCAACGAATCACTGGTGCAAACTCGTGCGGTGGCGCGGGGCTTGTTTCCTGTGAGATTGGAAGCCGAAGGTTTGGTGTCTGCGCTCGAAGAATTTGCCAGCAGCACCACCAATCTTTTTCAGACCAAATGTATTTTTTCCTATGGCGGCATCATTCCCGAACTGAATAATACTTTGGCGATGCATATTTATTATATCGCGCAAGAAGCGGTGATCAATGCGGTCAAACACGGCCACGCCAACCAAGTCGCGCTTCATCTTGGGCAAACGGATTCTGGAATTTTATTAACGGTTCAGGATGACGGCATTGGATTTCAATTGACCGACCGCAGCCGGACGGGAATGGGGATCGGCATCATGCGTTATCGGGCTAAAGTGATTGGCGCGACACTGGAAATAAGCAGCGAGCCGGGACAGGGCGCCAAAATAACCTGTAAAATCCCGCCGACCTTCGATAACTTGATCAACAAAAATGAGTGAAGATTTTAACAAAGAAATAACTGCCGCATGAAAACGGTCCTCAAATCTCCAGAGGGTCACGCCGAAAAAAACCGGATTTTCGTGGTGGATGATCATGCGATGTTCCGCGACGGATTGCGACGGCTGGTGGACATGGAGCCGGATTTAGTGGTGTGCGGAGATGCCGCCAATGCCAATGAAGGGATGCACGGCATTCGTCATTCTCATCCAGATTTGGTGATTGTGGATTTGTCACTGGACGGCACCAGCGGAATTGATCTTATTAAAAACATCAAAAGAGATTTTGAAGACATGCCCGTGCTGGTCGTTTCCATGCACGCTGAATCTCTTTATGGCGACCGGGCGCTGCGTGCCGGCGCAATGGGTTATGTCATGAAAAGCGAGCCGGCCACCACCGTGCTGGAAGCCATCCGCAAAGTCCTGGGCGGCGATGTCCATGTCAGCGAAAAAATGGCCACGCTCGTCGTCTCAAAATTCGTTCAAGGCGAATCCGATCAACCGCCGTCTCCGCTCGAAACTTTGAGCGACCGGGAACTTGAAGTATTTCGCATGTTGGGCCAGGGCAAAGGCACGAGAGAAATTGCCGAGGAAATGAATGTGGCGCTGCCCACCGTCAGCACCTTCAAGAATCGCATCAAGGAAAAACTTAAAATGAAAAATTCCACGGAAACCATTCTTTACGCCCTTCAGTGGTTTCGACAAGAGCATTCAAAATAACGGCTCCCACTCGCAGGTTTGATGTTTCATAAATCTTCACGCCGATTTCAAAATTTGCGGCGATGATTTTTTCTGAAGAAAATTTCTCGCATCGCCGCATCTTCTCATTATCTTGATTGAAACTTTTATGGACGCACAAGCTGACATCGCACTTATCGGACTGGCCGTCATGGGCCAGAACATCATTCTCAACATGAACGACCACGGCTTCACCGTCGTCGCATTCAATCGCACGGTTGAAAAGGTAGATCATTTTCTCGCCAACGAAGCGAAGGGCACAAAAATTATCGGCGCACATTCGCTTGAAGAAATGGTTTCCAAATTAAAAAAACCGCGCCGCGTGATGATGCTCGTCAAGGCGGGCAAACCGGTGGACGAATTCATCGAACATCTTTTGCCGTTGCTCGAACCGGGCGACATCATCATTGACGGCGGCAATTCACTTTTTGAAGACACAAATCGCCGCGTGAAATATGTCGAGTCAAAAGGTTTGCTTTACATCGGCACCGGCGTTTCCGGCGGCGAAGAAGGCGCGCGGCACGGCCCTTCGATCATGCCCGGCGGTTCGCCCGCCGCGTGGCCGCACGTCAAAAATATCTTTCAATCCATCGCCGCCAAAGTGGACGGCGCGCCGTGTTGCGATTGGGTCGGCGAAAATGGCGCGGGTCATTACGTCAAAATGGTTCACAACGGAATTGAATACGGCGACATGCAATTGATCGGCGAGGCTTACAACATTTTGAAAAACGGCCTCGGAATGAGCGCGTCGGAATTGCACGATGTTTTTGCCGAATGGAACACGGGCGAACTGGATTCGTATTTGATTGAAATTACGCGCGACATTTTTGCTTTCAAAGACACCGATGGCGCGCCGCTCGTGGATAAAATTCTCGACACCGCCGGGCAAAAAGGAACGGGCAAGTGGACGATCCAAAACTCCGCTGACTTGGGAATTCCGATTACGCTGATCGCGGAAGCGGTTTATTCACGCTGCGTTTCCGCGTTGAAAGACGAACGCGTGAAAGCCGCAAAAAAATTAAAAGGCCCGCGCGCGGCGTTGACCAGTATTTCGGCGAACGCGGAAAAGAAAAAACAATTCGTCGCCGACATTCGTGACGCGCTTTACGCGTCCAAAATTATTTCTTACGCGCAAGGTTACATGCTCATGCGCGCGGCGGCGGCGGAATACAAATGGAATTTGAATTACGGCGGCATTGCGCTGATGTGGCGCGGCGGCTGCATTATTCGCTCGCGTTTCCTCGGCAAAATCAAGGAGGCTTACGATAACAATCCGAAGTTGATGAATTTGTTGCTCGACGATTATTTTCGCGGCGAAATCAAACGCTGTCAAAAAGGTTGGCGCAGCGTCGTTGCGACGGCGGCGAAACGCGGAATTCCCGTTCCGGCATTCAGCACGGCGCTCGCGTTTTACGATCAATATCGCAGCGCAATTTTGCCGGCGAATTTATTGCAGGCGCAGCGCGATTATTTTGGCGCGCATACTTACAAGCGAATTGATGATCCGAGTGGTAAAGATTACCACACGAACTGGACGGGCAAAGGCGGCACCACGGCGAGCAGCAGTTACAACGCGTGAAAATTAGCTTGTGAAAAAATATCTCGTTGAATTCATCGGCACATTTTTTCTTGTGTTCACCGTGGGCATGACAGTGGTTCAACCGAACATCGGCAGTCTGGCGCCCCTGGCCATCGGCGCGGCCTTGATGATCATGGTTTATGCGGGCGGCCATGTGTCCGGCGGCCATTTTAATCCGGCAGTGACGCTGGCCGTCTGGTTGCGCGGACATTGCGCGGCCGCGAACGTTCCCGGTTATTGGATTTCGCAAATCATCGGCGCCTTCGCGGCGGCGTTCCTCACGCTTTATCTCAAAAATAATCCGCCCATCGCGGCGCAGGAATTGAAAATTTTTCCCGCGCTCATCGCGGAATTTGTCGGCACATTTGCGCTGGCTTACGTCGTGCTGAACGTGGCGACGGCCAAAAGCACTTCGGGAAATTCTTTTTACGGACTCGCGATTGGGTTCACGATTGCAACGATGGCCTTTGCGCTCGGCGGCATTTCCGGCGGCGCCTTTAATCCCGCCGTTGCCACCGGCATCACGCTGATGCACCTGGAAAAAGCGGCGAACCTCTGGATTTATCTGGTCGCGAATTTTTCGGCGGCGGCGCTGGCAGCAGTGACGTTCAAATTCATCAATCCGGAAGACAAATAATTTGCCAATAAATAAGATTCAAGCGCCGTTGCGCCAGCGGCTTGAAATATAATTGAGATCACCAACGCGATTTTAATTTCAGCACGACGATGCTGTTCGGCGGCATTGTATAAGTGAAATCGGGTTTGACGCCACGCACAGTTGTTGTGACCGGAATGACGTTTTTCGGTTGCGTGATGGAATTGGAATCGTCGGGATCGCCGGACAAAATGATCGCGGTGGCTTTGGATGCGAGCGATGCGACGCCATTGATTTCAATTTTCAGCGACACTGAATTTGTTTCTGGATTCACCAACTTAAGAAAAATTTCGTCCGTCTGGCTGTCGCGCGTGGCGCAACCTTGAACGGCGGTTCCGCTCGATGCCGTGGAGAGGATTTCGTCGCCAACATTTCGGCTGAACATTCTAATGGCGTAATAACTCGGCGAACCGTAGGCGGAAATTGCGTTGAAGCCGATCAAATCCGGCCTCCATTGCCGCGCGCCGGGATTCACATTGACGAACAGCGGCGCGTAGCATTGCATTTTGATTAAATTGGAGTTTCGCTCCATTGCCGCCATGAAAACCGCGTCGCCAATCGCTGCTTTCAAATCCGGCGTCGGCGGTTCTTTCTGCGACTGACGATCCCACGGCGGAAAAGAAGTTTCATACGCCGCCCATTCGCCAACGAAAATTTCCGGGCCATTGCGGTCGTAATTTTTCGCGTAATCCGGCGACATCTCAAGGAATGTTTTAACGGAGCGATAGTAATGTTCGTCGGTCACGTCCGGCTTGCGACTGTGAACGCGCGCCGATTCCGGCTGGTCATTGCCGATGGTGGAAATCGTTTTGAGCTGCGGATACTTCGCTTTGATAGCGTCATAAAATTGCGCGAAACGAGCGTCGTAACTTTTCGATTTGTCGAACCAATCTTCGTTGCCGATTTCGACGTAGCGCAAATTAAATGGCGCGGGATGACCGTCTTTCACACGCTGCGCGCCCCACTTCGTGTTCGCGTCGCCGGTGACATATTCAATTTCGTCGAGCGCATCTTGCACAAACGGTTCGAGATCGGCGCCGGGATTGACGTGCGTGTGATTGAGGGAATAACCCGCATACACCGCGAGCAGCGGCTCGGCTTTCATGTCTTCGCACCATTCGAGAAATTCCAAAAGTCCCATGCCATCAGTGGAGCGATAACCCCACGGACACGGATGACCGTGGCGATCTTCAATCGGGCCAATCGTTTTCTTCCAATTAAATCGCGTTTCAACTGTGTCGCCTTCGACATAATTGCCACCGGGAAAGCGCAAAAATTTCGGATTCAAATCCACCAGCATTTGCATCAAGTCCTTGCGAAAACCATTTGGTTGATTCTTCCATGTCGGCGGAAAAAGCGAAACCATCCCGAGCCAAATGGTTCCCGGTTTATCCAGCGAAATTATAAAATGTGTTTTTGTGGTTGGCGCGACGCGGCCAGTCTTGAGCGTTACTTCAAATTTTTTCCAGTCGCTCGTAAGACCGGAAAAAGTTTTGGACGCATAAATTTTGTTTCCATCCTCGCTGACAATTGAAACTGTGACCGGGCCGGAAAAGTTGGAATCTGCTTTCGCAAAAATCGTCGCGCGATAAGTTGTTTTCGGCTGCACGGGAATTCCCCAATAACCGCTGTTGGCCACGCCGGCGGAATTTTTTTTGTCCGCGCGCGTCACGGTCAGCCGCAGACTGGTTGTGAGTTGATCGTTGAAAGGATTATTTGGATCGAGCGCAATGGTCGCGGCGGAGTCATTACCATTCACCACCGACCAATGAACCGGCGTCGCGGCGTTGTCGAGAAAAGCGCGATTCTGAATCAACTCCGCATAAAGTCCGCCGTCGTAACTGTGATTGATTTCCTCGGTCATCAATCCGTAAAGCGTCGGACTGACTTTGCCGATCGGATGACTTGCATCCACCGTGAACGTTGGAAGTTGGGCCGAACAAGTGAGCATGGCGGTTGCGCAAGCCAGCGAAGCCAGAAGTTTTTTCATTTGATTATCAAGTCAATATCCCTGGCGAAACCTTTGTCCAGTATTTTCAAACGACTTGAGCTCACGACTATTTTAAGTCCTGATAATTTTGTTTCAATTCTTTGCCGCCGGTGGAAGTCAATAATAAGTTGATTTGTAGAAATTAATCGGCCATTTAGGTGGGAAATCTTATGAAAAACTCGGCCAAAATTATTTGGTTTCTTATTTTAATCGCCCTCGGCGCATTTGCGATTTTTCAACAGGAAAAAATTTCTCGGACGCAAGCGCAACTGACGAGTGTGCAAACGCAGCTTGCCAACGTGCAAAATCAATTGAAGGAAAAATCCGAGGCGGACGAAAAAATCGCCTTTGCCGAACGGAAGGCAAAAATTTTGCAGAATGTTTTGACCGAAACGTCCGCCTACGCCACCAAACAATCGGAGCAAGTCACGCAATTGCAATCTTCGCTGGCGGCGGCAAAAACCAATTCCGCCAATCCGTTCGCGGCGCTGTTCAAAGACCCGAAGATGCGCGCGATGATCAAGGCGCAGCAACAAGCGGTGTTGGGCCCGATGATTGAAAAGCAATATACCGCGCTGTTTCAACAGTTGAACCTGACGCCGGAGCAGGCGGCGACCTTGAAAGATTTGCTTCAAAAGAAAATGTCGGTGAGCACAGACATCGGCATGTCCATGCTCGACAATTCTCTCGACGCAAGCCAGCGCGCGGATTTGACCAGGCAAATCAAAAGCCAGACAGATGATTACAACGATCAAATCCAGCAATTGTTGGGCGCGGACGACTATCAAACTTTTCAGGATTATGAAAAAACGGCGCCGGACCGGATGATGGTCAGCCAGTTCAACGATCAATTGGGCAGCTCCGCCGCCTTGAGCAGCGACCAGCAGCAGCAGTTGATTCAAGCCATGCAAGACACGAGCGCGAATTTCAAATGGACGACGGATTTAAACAACCCGAACAATGTCGCCAATGGCGATTTTGCCTCGATGTTCACGCCAGATAAAATTGACCAGTTCGCGCAACAAAAGGAACAGTTCGATCAGCAAATTTTGACGAAGGCACAGCAGATTTTGACGCCGGATCAAATCAATCAGTTGCAACAATTCCAAACCTCCCAGCGCAACCTTCAAATCGCGGGCATGAAAATGGCCGCGAATATGTTCGGTCAAAAAAGCCAGTGAGCGAAATTTTTCCGGCCAATGCTTCACCGGATAAATTCAGATCAAAATAATTCAAAATAGTTTGTCCACTTTTGGCGTTGGGCGGGGATGATTCATCAGATGCCAGACGCGAACGACATGGATTTGGTGCGGGAATTTGCCCGGCACAATTCCGAAGCCGCCTTCACCGAGCTGGTGCGGCGGCATATCAATCTGGTTTATTCCGTCGCGCGGCGCTGCACCGGCAATGACGGCGACGCGCAGGACGTGACGCAGGCGGTTTTCATTATTCTGGCGCGCAAAGCGGCGGGCTTGCGCGAGAAAACGCTGCTCACCGGCTGGCTTTATGAAACCACGCGGTTCGCCGCCGCCCGGCTGCTCCGCACCAATGCCCGCCGCCACGCGCGCGAACAGGAGGCTTATATGCAATCCACTTTGACCGAAGCCGACACCAGTGTTATCTGGGAAAAACTTGCGCCGCATTTGGAAGATGCGATGGGGAAATTAAATGCCGCCGACCGCGAGTTGCTGGTGCTGCGCTTTTACGAAAATAAAACCGGCGCGGAAACGGCGACGCTGCTGGGCATCCGCGAAGATGCGGCGCACAAACGCGTGACGCGGGCGATTGAAAAACTGCGGAAAGTTTTTGTGAAACGCGGCGTGACCCTTTCCGGCGCGGCGATTGCCGGAGCAGTCTCGGCCAATTCCGTGCAAGCTGCGCCCGCTGGACTAGCTGCTATTATTTCTGCCAGTGCACTTTCAGGAAAAACCTTAACCACGGCGGCAATCATTGCCGTAACCAAAGCCATTGCCATGACTACACTCCAAAAAACACTCATTACCGCTGCGCTGGTCACGACCGTAGGCGCGGGAATTTTTGAAGCGCATCAAGCCGCACAGTTGCGTGAACAAAATCAAGCATTGCAACAACAGCAGGTATTGTTAACGGCGCAAGTTCGGCAATTAAACCAGTCATTGGCCGACGCGACGAATCAATTATTTTCGCTGCTTGCAGAAAACGCGCACTTGAAATCCAATTCAAATGAAGAGGCGCTTTTGCAATTGCGCGGCGAAGTGACGCAATTGAAAAATGAAGAAAATGATCCGGTTGACGTTGCTGCGAAAAATTGGCTGAACAAAGTAAATAACTTGAAACAACGACTGGAAGAAACGCCGGATGCAAAAATTCCGGAACTTCAATTATTGCAAGAAGAAGATTGGTTGGGAGCAGTTAAAAACGAAAAACTTGATACCGACAACAGTTTTCGTCGCGCGGAAAGCGCGCTGCGCAGCACGGCTGAAAACAAATTTGCAAACATGGCTCATTCAGCATTGGAAAAATATCTTCAGGCCAATAACAACAACTTCCCGACTGACATGACGCAATTGCAACCATACTTTGACGCTCCGGTGGATGCGGCGATTTTGCAACGCTGGGAAATTGTTCCCGGGAACGTTGTCCCCAATCTCGTCGTCGGCGACTCGAGCATTACCGAAAAGGCTCCCGTGGATGAATTGCTCGACACACGCATGGCCATCGGCTCACGCGGCTATGGAAACTCGGATTTTTTGGCATCAGAATTAGGAAACACTCTGAAACCGGTCTATAAGGCATACAGTAGTGCCAATGGAGAAAACTGGGCAAATTTTAACTTATCTCAACTTCTACCTTATGCGACAACGCCCGAACAACAGGCCGCAGTTCAAAAGATGATTGAACAAAAGGCATTACAAAATGGAAATTAAATATCTTCGGAAGGCTGCCTCAGTAGTGCCTGTTGCATCATCGAAAAGGTGAAATAGTTTTGCGCCGCGCCGCGCGTTTCGCCTCGTCCCGAAGGGACAACCGGAAATTAGCCAGCCACATTGTGGCTGGATGCCAGTCAAAAATAAATCCGTCCTGAAAGGACGGCGGAAATGATCAATCGGCCATCGTCCCTTCAGGACGTGAACCGTTTGTTTCATCCAAACCAGCCACTGCGTAGCTGGCTAATTTCCCGTCGTCGCCCTGCGACTGCTCCTGAAAATAGCCCACGGCTTTAGCCGTGGGTTTTTTATCGCCAAAATCCACGAGTCCCGTCAGGGACGGCAGAATCATTCTTTCGTCCGGGATGGGACTTATTATTCCGCGTCCCGTTTCAACCGCGCGTTCGCAAGGGCGCGCGGTTTTTTATGAAAGTGTATTGCTTTGTAGAAACCTCTCATTCATTAACACCCTGCTTTAGCGCGGTATTTAAGCGGTAGCTGGAAAAGAAACCGTTTAAACGGTTTCTTTTTTGGCATCCGACGTTCACCGCGTTAAAAACGCGGTGTTAATGAGAAAAACTTTCTACAAAGCAAGCCAGCTTCTGCCCGCTGCCGCCGGCGCTTCTCCCCGCAAAAACAAACTGCCGGCGTCCATCACGGATGCCGGCAGGTTTTTGTTGTTTTTCGGACGGACCAGATTGTTTTTGAGAATCTGTGTGGACAATCCGATTTTCCGTCCATTGCGACTGATTCCAACCAATCGCAAATCTTTTTTTCAATTCACCACCGCCGGCACGGTGGCGCCCCATTGGCTGTATTGCGTGGAACCGCCGATGGCGCGCACGCGCATGTTGCAGAGCGTAGCCTGGGTCAAACCCGGCAGGATGATCCCGCGCGTGTTGGGGAAAATACCCAACTCCTGCCACGGCCCGTCTCCGATGCTGGATTGCACCTGATACGATTTCGCGTTGACTACCGCCGTCAAAGCCACCGTGATCTGGCCGGGGAAAGAATTATCCAGCGAGAACACCGGCGTCGTCAAAGGCGACTGCGTCTTGTTGGTCGAGACCACGTCGTAGCCTGAAGACAGCACATCTCCCAAGTCGGTCAATCCCAGACTCTGCACATAGGCTGCGTTCTGCCGCAAGGCCACGATCAGGACCCGGCGTGCCTCGTTTTTTTTGGCCGTGTCCACCCGGTTGCCCTGCTGGGCCGCCGTTATTTTTGCCGCGAAATCCACCTGCAACGCTTCCAATGCCGCTGGATCAACCGGCAGATTGGGGAAGAGTGGATTCGTTTTCAAACAGCTCACGCTCAATGACGCGAAGCTATTCAGTTCAGTATCAGAATAGGCCGCGAAATAAAGTGCGACCCTTATGGCATTCGTTTTCATATGTTTGTTTTCTTTCTTTCTCAAAAAACGATGGCCGCGCATTACTGCGATGCCCTCGTCCACAATTTTCTTTTAAGCAACAGACATGCCAACGACGAAAGACGCCGCCGCCCCGCCTCATCCACGTTGCGGAGACGCATCCAGAGGTTATTTTGGAATAAACGGAACTTGTTTTAGAACATCCGCCGGATTTTTTGGGACAAATGGAAGTTGTTTTGCCGCATCCAGAAGTTGTTTTAAGACACACGGAAGATTATTTGGAACGGACGGAAGATTATTTGAAATAAACGAAAGTTATTTTGTTCCATCCGCCGGATTTTTTCGCCGGCCAGAAGTTGTTTTGGAACAAATGGAAGACTATTTGAAGCCTCTGGAAGATTATTTGGATCAACCCAAAGATTAAAAATGACAACCCGCCGATTTTTTATGCCTTGTTCGGGTGAAAATCTTTCGTGAACCCGCTGACTGTTCCAAAACAAGACAACCCGTGTCCTCCGCCTGTCTTGTTTATAGACAAATTGCGGACGTAACTGTGAGCGCGGGATGTGCGCGGCAACGAAATCCAGCAACCTAGCCGCATCTTAAGTTAAAAATGATTCAACGGCAGCCGGAATTTCACTGCGGATCAAGGCGGAGCAGAATTGGTTTGCGAACCTGAAACATTTCCCAAATTTTTTATCGCCCAAGGAGGGCGAATAGATTCCGGCGCATTGGTTCCCAAATTTTTCAGCGCGGTAAAATAGTTCCTCAGTATTAAACCGGGGAATGGTCGGTTCGTTTGGCTCTCAAGAATTTGAATGTGCCGGATGATGACCGGCGCGATGATCGGCGCATCCGGTTGGATATGGCCGAGGGCAAAAATGACCTGAATCCGCTGAGTTAAATTTAGCTTGGGGTCATCAAGGAATTGGAGCAACACTGGAACTGCGGCGCGAGCTTGCGATCCAAAATGCCGCCCTAAAATTACCGCCGCGCGAAGGCGCACATCTTTGTTGGTGTCATTGAGCAGAGTAATCAAAGGCGAAACGATATTCGTGCCGACGCCGGGCAACGCATACATCATATTTTCGGCAACTTCTCTGTCTGGACTTTGCAATAAATGAATCAGCGAAGGAATTGCCGGCTTGGCCATCGGCCCCAAGGCCCAGATAATGTTGACGCCTGCAAAATGTTTGTCCTGGGCGGGAAAATTATATTTGCGGGTCCAGCTTTCATATTTTATCCGAACCCACGAATCTTTTGCCGCGAGCAAAGTCAGCGTCATCGGCAGCGCGTTGATTCCGATATGGCGGATGGCGGCGATGGCCTGCTCGCTTTGCTCTTTATGTTGTTGAAAGGCGGGTGGCCGAAAGAAATCCGCCTGATCAATTTCCATTGCCCAATCGGTGAGTTTTTTGCCTTGATATTCGGGTTCAACTAATCGTGAGGGATGCCAAAAGCTATAAAAGAGCAAACCCAGGATTTCAATGAACACGATCAGGAAAACCAAGCGCCAGATTACCACGGAAATTTTCATCGCGGGTCAAGGCGGAGCCGAATTGGTTTGAATGATAGGCGATGGTTGAAAACGTGTCGGGGCATTCGTGCGGAAAAACATTTTGCCGCCCATCCGTTTGCGATAATCCGATTCCAATTCCGGTTGAACATCCACTTTTGGATCGGGCTGGAAAAATCTTTTGCTCATCAAAGTCATTCCGACGGCCTGCTTGCTCTGCATATCTATGTCGAAGCAAATTTTGTAGCTCTGGTCGAATTCTTCCTGACTGGCTGCTTCTGGACTGTTCCATTCAACTTTGCAACAGGGAATATGTCCCAACTGCTTATTGTCGTGCGATCCCTGAAATGCTGTGGGCGGTTCATCCACATGAAAATCCTCCGGGTTATAGCCGAGCTTGCGGAAAGAATTACGCGCCAGTTCAATAGCTTCGTTGGTGGTCATGTTATCTTTGCCAACGTAGCGATCCAAATGATCCCAATTCTCGTCCGCCATGGTGAACCAATCGTCTGGTGAACGGAAACCGCGCACGAATCCGTTATTAAAAACGAACCAATCGTGATTAGTCAGCCATATAGCGCCGCCAATTGAATTCTTGTAAGGGCTTGGGCTGAAATGAGCGACTTGTTCTGCGGTGATAGGCTGGGCTATTGGCAGATCCAATTGTTTGGCACATTCGGAAAAATGAGGAAGAAGGGCAGCCAACATCGCATTGGAATAGGTTGCCGTCATATGAAGAAGTTGCAGCATAATTTTCGAGGTTATGGTTGTGCCGACGGCACGTTGGTCGCGATCAAAGCTTTTCTGCGCTGCTTTTCGAGATATTCAAGCTGCACTTGTGCCTGACGATTGCTGATTTCGGCATTATATTTATCAATCAACGGCTTCCCCAGTCCAGGATTTATTTTATTGAGCGTCCATTTCCCATCCTTTGGCCAACGGTTGAAGCCATTGGATTCAATCATCCCAAACAGAATTGGTGACCATGGCCTAGCATTTGTGCCGAAAATACCAATGGAACGGAATCCACCCGTTGGTTTCCGCGTTAATGCAGTCCAGCAAAGCGGGCACGACGCGCTCCGGGTCTTGATGAATATCTCCCAAAGCAATCGCTGTCATTTCGCGGACGCCGGGGTTTTTATCTTTAAGACCGGGCAACAAGACCGATATAATCATCTCTGGGTCGCCGTCCGAGTTCGCCAAAAATATCGCTGCATATCCGCGCATTGCCGCTGGACCATGCCGGAAACATTGAATCAAGACAGGAACTTTCACTCGATGCCAAACTTGATGCCACGGAATGCTCGCGCCCAAGACCGCGATGATTAGAATCGTGAAAAGCCAGACAACGGTTTGACGAGAAAGCTTCATCTAATTCACGCTGGATTTTTTTAATTGTTATACTGGCCAAAATGCAAATCGGTAGTATCCAAAAACCTGCATCTGATTCAACCAGTTAAACGACCACGTAACATCGCCATAGCCGTTGTATTCATTCCATTTTAATTGGCCAATAGGTCGCAATCATCCAGCCACACGAAGCGATAGCGGTGCATTGCAGGGGCGGCGGAAATTTTCATGGAACTTTAATTTTATCGAACCGGCGGTGCAGCCGGGTTCGTTTGAATGCCGGGCGATGATTTTTTCAGATGTGTCAACGACGGGTTGGATGTGCGGATTAAATCAGGGGCCTTCGCGCGAATAAACATCTTGCCTGAAATATGCCTGCGATAATCCGATTCCAGTTCCGGCACGACATCTATTTTTGGATCCGGTCGCGAAAAATATGTGCTGGATAAAAACATTCCCACCACCTGTTTTCGCTGCATATCAATATCAAATTCGACATGATATTCCCCATCGATTTCCATTTCCGGGCTGTCCCAATCAATCTGGCAATACGCATATCGTGTTTGTTCCTTGACGGATTTTCTTTCAATGGCGATTGCAAACGTTGTCGGCGGGGCATCAATGTGAGGTTCTTCCAACTTGAAGCCGAGTTTATGAAAGGTATCGCGCGCCAACTGGATAGCTTCATTCGTATTTATGCAGGTTTTATCTGTATAAACCGGCCAGTTTGTCCGGGTCTCTTTTTCTTCAAACCAATTATCCGGCGAACCGAACTGGCAGACACAACCGGCCATAAAGGTAAACCAATAATGATTGGTCAGAATTAATCTCTCTTCAAAATAACTTTTGGAGTGGGGCGGTTTGTATTGAGGTGGAATGGATAAAACAACCTGATTGGCCGTTACCGGTTGAGCAATCGGCAGATTCAATTGTGCAGCGAAATCGGAAATATAAGGAAGCGTGGCCTTCAACGTGGCGTTGGAGTAGGCGGAAGTCATGTGGATGGCGGGCTCCCGGTTAAAAAAATGAGCAAATTGGCCGACTGTTCCCGCCCTTTGATAATTCGTCTCCAACTCTGGCACGACAGCAACTTTAGGATTTGACTTAAAAAATTTCCTACCGCTCAAATTCATTCCAACGATTTGCTTGCGTTGCATATCAACATCGAATTCAACGCTAAAATCCAAGCCGAGCAGACTTTGAATTTTTGAGTCGGGGCTGTCCCATTCAATGTGGCAATAAGGCAGGTGACCAAGTCTTCTTGAATTAACCGGCCCCTCGAATCTTGTCGGCGGACTTTCAACGTCAAAATCTTTCGATTGGTATCCAAGTTCATGGAAAGAATGACGCGCAAATTCAATCGTTTCATTGGTCGTCATGTTATCTTTGCCAACGTAGCGTTTGAAATATCTCGCATCATCCCAATTATCGTAATTATTGTTGAACCAATTGGTCGGAGATTGATATGCTCTTAAATAACCATTGCCAAAAACAAACTGATAGTGATTAGTAAGCCATACACTGCCACCTATGTCCTCTTTTAATGGAGAAACATTAAAGCGCGCAACTTGGCTGACCGTGACGGGTTGAGAAATCGGCAAGTCCAACTTTTTCGCAAAATTTGAGATATGCGGCAGAATCGCTACCAGCACAGCATTGGAGTAGGCTGCTGTTATATGGATGATGAGCATAAGAATTTTATTAATTATCAAGTCCAAAAGTTAAGCCCCAAAATCCATAAACTTTCATGGAATCAGCGTTAAATTCGCCGCCGGTATCGGACTGACCGGCTGCATATTTTATGGCATCTTTTATATTTGCGCCGTTTAGCAACATATCTATTTGAATATCACCGATAAAATCCACATGGAAGGTATCTATCAGCCCGCCATTGATTCCATAGGCGATTGTCTTTTTTTCCGGCCAGCCGACGAAGGCAGATAAGCGCAAAGAAGCATCTTCATAGTCTCCACCCGGGACGTTTTCCCTGTGAAAAATACCAAACGCTTCCGGTAATGTGCCTTCAGCAGTGCTGCATCCATCCAAAAATGCAAAGCGAAACGAATGACTGTTAGTCTGACCGACCGGAATTGTATGCAGCACGCTTGCAATTTCAGCGGTGGAAATATAACTATTGGTATCCGCAGGATTGTAGCCAAGCCCATTTGGTCCACCATGACCAAAGTAGACTATATTTCGCGAATGAGGATCATAAAGCGCATTCCGAAACGCCTGCCAATCTATGTCTTGCTGCGAATCAGTGTGCAACGCATAAGCGTCCCAATTTCCAAGATCATCCATAGTTGCCGGCGGACTAACTTGCCAACTAACCTGCTTTGCCCCACCAATAAATCCACTAAGTTCGCTATATAAAAGATCGGAGTTAAGATAATTATCCCAGCCATGCAGGGCGACAGCAACCCATGCGCCCGGCCCCAACCATTGCTCCAGTTTCTTGTGAGTCGGCGGCGAAATAGCCTGCGCCGTTTGCGGATCGTCAAAAGTAGTGCTAACCACGCTTATAAAAAAGTTGTCGTTGGTATGCGCCACGCCATTGTAATCCACTAAATTCCAAACTACCGAAATATCTCCATCATCTGTATGGCCGGTAAAACTTCCAACATAAAGATACTGGCTGTCATACACATCAATCTGCCAGTCCGCATTCGTGTGCGCGGAGGTTGCTCGAATGAGTAGAGTGTTGCCGAGTTCACCAAATTCTGGCATCCAATTCGGAAACGAGATTTCGTTCGAGACCGTCACGGAAACTGCCGGAGAAACGGCTTCCCAGAAACCGCCATTCGTATCATCCCATCTCGCGCTCGCAGAAACTTGATGCACGCCGTTGCTCATCAATGTCGTGTCCACGGTCAACGCCAGCGGAACAGTGAGCGGGGCAGTCTGGATCGAATTGCCCACCGGCGAATCATCTTCCGTCAGGCTCAGGGTCGAAACCGTGCCACTGCCATTGGCCAGTTCCACGGGAAGACTGACCATGCCTGAAAGGATCATGCCATTCGTAAGCCCGAATAGATGCGCGCCGTCGCGCACGACGCAATAAAAGCCGGTGGTGGAGGAGAACGTGTTGGTGCCGGTGGAACTATTGGTTCCATTCGGGTCAATGGAGCCGGCATTGGTGTTGCCGGCAATGAGCGGAGGATAGGGCACACTGTTCGGGTCAACAAAATGCGTGATGTTCGTGCC
>Ga0075522_10001443_pt1 | contig 17989 bp, 11 predicted proteins | sample NGEPerA_FD_74796 | JGI IMG/M metagenome (GOLD analysis project Ga0075522, IMG submission 74796) | Arctic peat soil microbial communities from the Barrow Environmental Observatory site, Barrow, Alaska, USA - NGEE PermafrostL2-A | ecosystem: Environmental > Terrestrial > Soil > Wetlands > Peat ... | reverse complement strand
GCCAGGGCCGCGTGCCCCTGCCCTGCGTGGTGGTGATCTTCGGCGCCACCGGCGACCTGACGCAGCGCAAGTTGGTGCCGGCGTTTTACGCGCTCGCCGCCGACGGGCTGCTGCCCCCCGGGTTCAGCATCATCGGCGCCGGCCGCACCGAGCAGTCCACGGAGGACTTCCGCGAGGGCATGCGCAAGTCCGTCGAGCGATTCGGCCGCGTGCCCCTGCGCACTGACGTCTGGAACGTCTTCGCCGACGGGCTGCGCTATTGCACGTACGACCTCGACCATCCCGACGGCCTGCACGCGCTGCACGAGACCCTCGACGAGCTGGACCGTGAACGCGGTACCGCCGGGAACCGCATCTTCTACTTCTCGATCCCGCCGAGCGGCTTCGCGGCGCTCGCCGAACGCCTTGGTACAGAAGGACTTTCCCACGCGGATGGGAGCGGCTTCCGGCGCATGATCGTGGAGAAGCCCTTCGGCCACAACCTCGACAGCGCTCGCGCCCTGAACGGCAAGCTGCACGTCGCCTTCAAGGAGGACCAGATCTACCGCATCGACCACTACCTCGGCAAGGAGACGGTGCAGAACCTGCTTGTGTTCCGCTTCGCCAACGGCATCTTCGAGCCGCTGTGGAACCGCCAGTACATCGACCACGTGCAGATCACTGTGGCCGAGAACCTCGGTGCCGAGGGGCGCGGCGCCTACTACGAGGAGTCTGGCGCGCTGCGCGACATCATCCAGAACCACGTCATGCAGCTTGTGGCCATCGTCGGCATGGAGGCGCCCAGCAACTTCGGCGCCGAGACCGTCCGCGACGAGAAGGTGAAGCTGCTCCGGGCGGTGCGCCCCATCCACCCCGACGACGCCCTGTCGCACACCGTGCGCGGTCAATACGGCGAGGGATGGATCGACGGCGAGCGCGTCCCCGCGTACCGCCAGGAGCACAGCGTCGCCCCGGACTCGCTGCGCGAGACGTTCGTGGCCATGAAGGTGGACATCGACAACTGGCGCTGGGCGGGCACGCCCTTCTACCTGCGCACCGGCAAGCGATTCCCCAAGAGGGCGACCGAGATCGCCATCCAGTTCCGGCGCGTGCCCCACTCCCCCTTCGGGGGCAACACCGCCACGCCGGTGGGTCTGCTGCCCGCCGACAGCATCGACCCCAACCTCCTCGTGCTGCGCATCCAGCCCGACGAGGGGATCACGCTGCGCATCAGCGCCAAGACCCCGGGGCAGTCGATGACCATCCGCACCGTCAACATGGACTTCCTCTACGGCAGCGCATTCCTGAAGGAGTCGCCCGAGGCGTACGAGCGCCTTCTGCTCGACTGCATGCTCGGCGACCCAACGCTCTTCGCCCGCGAGGACGAGGTGGAAGAGGCGTGGCGCTTCTGTACCGCCATCCTCGACGGTTGGCGCGCGCACCCGCCGGATCCCAACGACTGTCCCAACTACGAGGCCGGCTCCTGGGGCCCGCAGAGTTCGAGCGACTTCATGGCCCGCGACGGACGGCAGTGGCGGCGCCTCTGACATGACCTCGGTCGGCACGCCCCTGCAGGTGTCCCACGCCAGTGGGCTGCACGCCGTCAACCGCGTCCTCGCGGAGATGCACAGGGAGATGCTGCGCAGCGGCGGCATCGAGGGGGGAGCGGTGCGACTCAGCGTTCTCAACCTCGTCGCCGCGTGCGTCGACGAGGCAGGCGCCAACGTGGCCGCGCTGGCCGTGGGACGGCTGGCGGCCACGCACCCGGCACGGGCGATCATCATCGTCGCCGACGCGGATGCCGGCGACCACATCGAAGCCGACGTGTCGCTGAAGTGCCTGCTTCTCGACGCCGACCAGGTGTGTGCCGAGCAGGTGAGCCTCCACGTCGGCGGTGAGGTCGCCTATCACCTCGCCAGCGTGGTCACGCCGCTGCTCGTCCCGGACATCCCGGTCTACCTCTGGCTGGTCGGCTCCCCGCCGCTTCGGCAGGCGTTCGGCCAGGACGCTGTCGCCATCTGCGAGCGCCTCATCATCGACACCGGCGAGTACGAGGACGACGCCGGGACGCTGCGCCTGCTCTCCGATCAGCTCGACGTCGTCGGCGACTCGATCTCCCTCTCGGACGTCGCCTGGGAGCGCAGCCGGACGTGGCGCGAGGTGATCGCGCATTCCTTCGACGGCGAGGGCGTGCGCGCGTTCCCCCGAGGCATCACACACGTCGACATCGAGTGCAGCGGAGAGCGCGTCTCGGCCCAGACCTGGCTGATCGCGGGCTGGCTGGCCAGCCGGCTGGGGTGGACGCGCGAGGAGCGTGCCCCGCGCCTCGCCATCACAGCGCGGGTGGCCGAGGGCATCGAGGAGCACGACCTGGTGCGTGTGTCGCTGCGCTGCTGGGTCGACGGCCACGAGGCGCTGGTGACGGTGGAGCGCCGCGGCTCGGCACTGCACAGCGTCATCGACGTCGACGGCGGCATCACCGCCGAACGCGCCGTGCCGGTCCCCGAGTTGGACGCGGTGGACGTGGTCGGAACCCTGATTGAGGACAGCGGCGAGGACCCGGCCTATCGCGCCGCCCTCCGCTCGGGGGCCGAGCTGTCGTCCCCGTCGCGATGAGCGCCGGCCGCCTCCCCGGCGAGGTTCACGTTCTCACCGACCCGATCAGCGTCGCCGCCGCCGTGGCCGAGTGGATTACGACCCGATGCGTGGGGCGTGCCGGCTTCCGCATCGCCTGCGCCGGTGGCAGCACCCCGCAGTTCCTCTACGAGGCGCTGGCGTCGTCGACGTTCCGCGACGGCATCGAGTGGGAGCGATGGCACGTGTTCTTCGGCGACGAGCGCGCCGTGCCGCCTGACGACGCCGCCAGCAACTTCCGTCTCGTCCACGACAGCCTGCTCGCCCGCGTGCCGATCCCCGCCCACCAGGTGCACCGCATGGAGGCGGAGCGCGCCGACCTCGATTCGGCCGCGGCCGACTACTCGCGTCTCCTCGAGGCCGAGGCCGGCGCCCCGCCGCGTCTCGACGTCGTGCTGCTCGGGCTCGGCACCGACGGGCACACCGCGTCGCTCTTCCCAGGAACTCCCGCGCTCGACATCACCGATGCCTGGGCCGGCCGCGGCCTCGCGCCTGTGGCTCCCTGCGACCGCATCACGCTGACACTGCCGGTGCTCAACGCCGCCGCGCACGTGGCCTTCCTGGTCACCGGGGCCAGCAAGGCGCACGCCCTTCGCGGCGTCATCGACGGCAACGTGCCGGCGGCCAGGGTGCGGCCGCACGACGGCGACCTGCACTGGTTCCTCGACAGCACGGCCGCGCATTCGATCGACTGACGGGCGCGTGGCTGCCTCCGCTCAGGCGGCTGAGGGGAGCTCGAGGCGGAAGACGCTGCCCTCGCCGGGTGCGCTGCGCTCAATGCTCAGCGACCCTCCGCACGCCTCCGCGAGGACGCGGCCCACGTGGAGCCCGAAGCCCGTCCCGGGGACGTTGTTGTCGACGCGGAAGAAGCGGTCGAAGATGCGCTGGTGCAGCGTCGCGCTGATGCCCACGCCGTGGTCCTCCACGCGGATGGCAGGTGGGTCCCCGGGGTCGACCGACAGGCGCACCCACGGCGTCGCGCCGCCGTAGTTGAGGGCGTTGTTGATGAGGTTGTCCACGATGCGGTCGACGTGGAAGACGTCGCCGCGTGCCATCACCGCGCTGGGCGGGGGCGCGGTTTCGATGGTCGCGACGGTGAGGCGCGCGCGCGCCTCACCGCGCGTCGCGGCGCGAGCGATCACGTCGGTGAGGTTGAGCGTCTCGATGCTCGCCGGGACTGCCCCGCTCTCGAGGCGGGCGGCGAGGAGGAGATCGTCCACGAGGCGGTTGGTCTCCTGCAGCTTGCCCGCGATCAGCCGGAGCGGCCCCCTCCAGCCGTCCGGCGCCTCCCCGAAGGTGCCGTCGCGGAGCAGGTCGAGGTAGCCGGAGAGCACGGTCAGCGGCGCGCGGAGGTCGTGGACGATGAGGTTGAGGAACGAGGACATCGCGCGTGACTCGGCCTGGGCCTGCGCGTACAACCCGGCGTCCACCCTCTCGCCGTCGCCGGCGCTGCCGGGCGGCTTCTGATCAGGTGCGCCCACGATCATATTCCCACCATGATGACACTCACTTTAGGCTACCCGTCCGTTTACATAGGAGCCGACTGTCCCAGCGCCCGTCCCCGGGTGCGCATCGCCTCGCCGCAAACGCGCCACACGGCATCAGGTAGGCTCGGGTCGTGCCCCGCTCGACATGGCCCGCGTGCGCGGGCGCCGTGTGCATCGCCCCCAGCCTCCTGGCGGCCGATTTCGGGCACCTTGCCGACGCCGTCCACGCGCTCGAGGGGGCCGGCGCGGAGCGCCTCCACGTCGACGTCATGGACGGCTCGTTCGTGCCCAACTTCACCTTCGGCACCGACACCGTCCGCGCCCTGCGGCGGGAGACATCGCTGCCCCTCGAGCTGCACCTCATGATCCGCGAGCCGGAGCGGCACCTCGAGACGTTCGCAGCTGCCGGCGCCGACGGCATCACGGTGCACCAGGAGGTGTCGCCCCACCTCCATCGGACGTTGTCGGCGATCCGCGCGCTCGACTGCCGCTCGGGGGCCGCGATCAATCCAAGCACGCCGGTGACCGAGCTCCACGACGTCCTCGACATCTGCGACCTCGCCCTGGTGATGACCATCAACCCCGGCTTCGGCGGCCAGCGCCTGATCCCCCACACGCTCCACAAGGTGGCCGCGCTGCGCGCCGAGATCGCCCGGCGCGGCCTGTCCACGGAGATCGAGGTGGACGGCGGCGTCGACGTCACCAACGCTGCCGAGTGCGCGGCCGCCGGGGCCACGGTCCTCGTCGCCGGGACGGCGGTGTTCGGCCATGGAGACGGCCCGGCGGCGGGTGTGGGCGCCATCGTCGCGGCGCTGTCCACGGCGGGCTCACCTACCATCCCGCCCCAATGACCGACACAGCCGCCGTGACCGCGCTCCTCGACAGCCGCGCCGAGATCGTCCGCGCCCAGGATGAGCTCGCGTCGCGGCTTCCGGCGCCGATGGCCATCGTGGCCCGTATCGCCTACAACTACCGCTGGTCCTGGACACCCGGCGGCAACGAGCTGTTCGCCGCCGTCGACGAGCTGCGCTGGGAGCGCAGCAACCGCAACCCGGTGCGACTCCTGCTCGAGGCGACGTCCGTAAGCCTGGAGCGTGCCGCCGCCGACGAACGCCTGATGCGCCAGGCGGCAGCCATCCTCGCCGTCATCGAGGCCGACAACGCGCGCCCCGCCATGCCCGGGCGGGCGTCGGCGCGGCAGCCGGTCGCATTCCTCTGCGCAGAGTTCGCGGTGCACACGTCGCTGCCCATCTACGCGGGCGGCCTCGGCGTCCTCGCCGGCGACATCCTCAAAGAGGCCAGCGACCTCGCCGTGCCCATGGTGGGCGTCGGGCTACTCTACCGGCAAGGCTACTTCCTGCAGCGCATGGACCGCACCGGCTACCAGCACGAGTACTGGATCCCCCTCGACCCCGAACGTGTTCCTGCCGTCCTTGTCCGCAACAACGACGGCACGCCGCTCACCGTGACCGTGCCACTGCGCGGCCGCGAGCTGATGGTGCAGGTGTGGCGCGTGCAGGTGGGGCGGGTGCCGCTCTTCCTGCTCGACGCCGACCTCCGCGAGAACTCGCGCACAGACCGCTGGATCACGGCGCGCCTCTACGAGAGCGACCGGTCGATCCGCCTGGCGCAGTACGCGCTGCTCGGCATCGGTTCGATGCGCGTGCTCCACGCCATGGGCATGACCCCATCGGTGGTCCACCTGAACGAGGGCCATGCGGCTCTGGCGCCGCTGGAGCTGGCCCGCATGGACATGGCCGGCGGGGGCGACCGCGACACCGCGCTTGCGGCTGCGCGGGAGCGGACCATCTTCACCACGCACACGCCGGTCGGAGCCGGCAACGAGGGCTACGACATCGCCGAGGTCGCCGATGTCATGGGTGACCTGCCCGCAGAGGTGGGCATGGACTTCGACAGCTTCCTCCAGCTCGGCCGCACCCGGCCCGAGGACCCGCACGAGCCCTTCGTGATGACCCCGCTGGGGATCAGGATGAGCCGGGCGGCCAACGGCGTCAGCCGCCGCCACGGCGAGGTGGCCCGGCAGATGTGGCAGCCGCTCTTCCCGGACCGCCGCGTCGACACGGTCCCGATCGGCCACATCACCAACGGCGTCCACGTGCCCACCTGGATGGCGCCGGCGACGCGAGAGCTGCTCGACCGTCACCTTGGAGACGAGTGGATCACACGCGCCTCGGACCCGCAGACCTGGGCGGCCGTCGCGAGCATCCCCGACGCCGAGGTGTGGGAACTGCGCTCCCAGCTGCGTGCCGGTTTCGTCGAATATGTCCGCGACCGCAGCGTGGCCACCCGGCTGGCGCGGAGCGAGCCGCGCGAGATGGTCGCGGCCGCCGAGCGCGGCTTCAGCCCCGATTCCCTGACCATCGGCTTCGCGCGCCGTCTGGCCACGTACAAGCGCCTCTACATGCTCACACTCGAGCCCGAGCGGATGGCCAATCTCCTCACAGACGGCGCGCGGTCGATGCAGCTGATCCTCGCCGGCAAGGCGCACCCCGACGACGAGGAGGGCAAGCGCTCTGCGCAGGGCCTCTTCACCTTCAAGCAGCTCCACAACGCGCCCGAACACGTCGCCTTCCTCGACAACTACGACCTCACGATCGCCTCCCACCTCGTGGCCGGGTGCGACCTCTGGGTCAACCTCCCTCGTGCTCCCCTGGAGGCGAGCGGCACCAGCGGCATGAAGTCGGTCCTCAACGGCGGCCTCAACCTCTCTGTCCTCGACGGCTGGTGGGCGGAGGCCTTCGACGGCACCAACGGCTGGGGCATCCCTGGCGACAGCGTCTACGACCCCAGCGTCCAGGACAGGCGCGACGCCGCCGCCTTCTACGACCTCCTCGAGCACGAGGTGGCGCCGCTCTTCTACGACCGCGGCGAGGACGGCATCCCGCACGGCTGGGTGCAGCGTGTCAAGCGCTCGCTGATGACCAACGGCCCGCTCTTCTCGGCGACGCGCATGGTCGAGGACTACATCGACGACGCCTACCTGCTGCGCTCGCTCTCACAGGCGGGCGCGAGGTGACGTCGCCGCTACGACGTTGCCGGGGTGGCTGCCCGCGACGCGCCTAGAATCCCGGCCGTGGAGTACTCGGAGAGCATCCTCGACCTGGTGGGCAACACGCCCCTGGTTCGCCTCCGGGCCCTGTCCCGCGGGGTGCGCGCGACCGTCCTGGTCAAGCTCGAGCAACTGAATCCCGGCGGAAGCGTCAAGGACCGCATCGCCCTGGGCATGGTCGAGGAGGCGGAGCGGGCCGGCCACCTCCGTCCCGGCGGCACCATCGTGGAGCCGACCTCGGGCAATACCGGCCACGGCCTTGCCATGGTGGCGGCGATCAAGGGCTACAAGATGATCTTCGTGATGCCGGACAAGATGTCCACGGAGAAGATCAGCTTGCTCAAGGCCTACGGAGCCGAGGTGGTGGTCTGCCCCACCAACGTCGAGCGCGCCTCGCCGCAGTCGTACTACTCGGTGGCTGAGCGGCTGGCCCGGGAGATCCCCGGAGCCTTCCAGCCCAACCAGTACTTCAACGCCAGGAACCCGGAGGCGCACTACCAGACCACCGGCCCCGAGCTTTGGCGCCAGACCGACGGGCGGGTCAGCATCTTCGTCGCCGGGGTGGGCACCGGCGGCACCATCAGCGGCACCGGGCGCTACCTCAAGGAGCAGAACCCCGCCGTCGAGGTGGTCGGCGCCGACCCCGAGGGCTCGATCTTCTCGGGACCCATCGCCCCCTACAAGATCGAGGGGGTCGGCGAGGACTTCTGGCCGGGCACGTTCGACCCCGCCGTCGTGGACCGGATCATCCAGGTGACCGACCGCGAGGCATTCGTGGCCGCGCGCCGCCTTGCCCGCGAGGAGGGCATCCTCGTGGGCGGGTCTGCGGGCATGGCGCTGCACGCGGCGCTGGTGGTGGCAGTCGACGCCGACCCCGACGCGGTCATCGTGGTCCTCCTCCCCGACACCGGGCGCAACTACCTGAGCAAGTTCTTCTCCGACGAGTGGATGCGCCAGAACGGCTTCCTCGACCGCCTCGGCCCGGCACGCGTCCGCGAGGTCCTGGCCTCGCACGCCGAGGGCGGTAACGTGCCCTCGCTGGTCGCCGTGGAGGCGGGCAGGACGGTGGGCGAGGCGATCGACCTCATGCAGCGCTACAACATCTCGCAGCTGCCCGTCGTCGACGGCACCGACGGCGACCGCGCGGTGGTGGGCAGCATCGCCGAGCGCACCCTCCTCGACCGCGTGTACCGCGACCCCACGGTGGTCACGGCGTCGGTGTCCGCGGCCATGGACCCGCCCTTCACCGTTGTCGCGGCCGACGCGCCGATCGACGAGGCCTTCGCGCCGCTGCTCAACGGCGAGGCCGCGGTGACCATCATCGACGGCGACCGCCCCGTCGGCGTGATCACTCGCGCCGACCTGCTCGAGTACGTCGCCCACCATCGCTGATGTGACTGAGCGCAAGGCGGGCTTCGCGACCCGCGCCATCCACGTTGGCCAGGGGCCCGACGCCTCGACCGGCGCCGTGGTGCAGCCCATCCACCTCGCCACCACCTTTGCCCAGGAGGGCGTCGGCCGCCACGGCGGCTACGAGTACACACGCAGCAACAACCCCACCCGCGAGCAGTTGGAGACCTGCCTGGCGTCGCTGGAGGGCGGCAGGCACGCCCTCGCGTTCGCCTCCGGCCTGGCCGCGACAACCTGCGCCATGCTCCTGCTCGAGCCCGGCGACCACGTCGTCTACATGGAGGACGCCTACGGCGGCACCTACCGGCTCTTCGACAAGGTGATGGCACGCTACGGGGTGCGCTTCAACGCTGTCGACGCCACCCGGCCAGGGGCGATCGAGGCGGCGATGACCGAGCGCACCCGCCTGGTCTGGATCGAGACTCCAACCAACCCGCGCCTGCGCATCGTCGACATCGCCGCCGCCGCCGAGGCGGCGCACCGCCACGGGGCCAGCCTGGCTGTCGACAGCACCTTCGCGACCCCGTTCCTGCAGCGTCCGCTGGAACTGGGCGCCGACATTGTCATGCACAGCTCAACCAAGTACCTGGGCGGCCACAGCGACGTCCTCGGCGGCTGCCTGGTCACCTCCGACGACGCCGTTGCCGCCCGCCTGCGCTTCCACCAGAACGCGGTCGGCGGGGTGCCCTCGCCGTTCGACTGCTGGTTGCTCCTGCGCGGCCTCAAGACGCTGGCGCTGCGCATGCAGAGGCACTGCGACAACGCCCTGGCCGTGGCCCGCCACCTCGACGCCCACCCGTCCGTGAGCGTGGTCCACTACCCGGGCCTGGAGAGCCACCCCCAGCACGCGCTTGCCGCCCGTCAGATGAGTGGCGGCTTCGGGGGAATGGTGTCCCTCGAACTCGAGGACGAGGCCGCTGCGGTACGGGTCCTCGAAGCCCTCCGCCTCTTCACCCTCGCCGAGTCCCTGGGGGCGGTGGAGTCCCTCGCCGAGCACCCCGGGCTGATGACCCACACCTCGGTGCCGCCCGAGGAGCGCCGCCGGATCGGCCTCGGCGACGGACTGCTGAGGCTCTCTGTGGGGGTGGAGGACCTCGACGACCTCCTCGCCGACATCGACCAGGCATTGCGACGGTTTGAGTGAGGAAGCGGCACGGTCGGTCGCCGGGACGATAGGCTAGCGCGGTGACACCTGATGATCTGTTGCGTTCCGAGGCCGAGGCTCGCGTCGCCGCAATCTCCGGCCTGACCTACGACATCCGCCTCGACGTGACCGGCGGGACCGCCTCACCAACCTTCCGCAGCGTCGCCGAGATCGAGTTCTCAGCCCTCGACGGCGCCGCGACATTCGTCAACCTTGACGCCGAGGCGGTGCACCACATCGAGCTGAATGGCCGCGCGATCGACGTCGCCGCCTTCTCCGACAACCGCATCGCGCTCGACGGCCTCGCCGAACACAACCACCTGCGCGTCGTCGCCGACTGCCACTACTCGCACACCGGCATGGGCCTGCACCGCGTCGTCGATCCCGCCGACGGCAACGTCTACCTGTACACGCAGTGCGAGCCCTTCGAGGCGCACCGCGTCTTCGCATGCTTCGACCAGCCCGACCTCAAAGCCCGCTTCACACTCCACGTGACCGCGCCGTCGGAGTGGACGGTGGTCAGCAACGCGCCGGTGGCACGCACGGACGCGAACAGCGGGGATGCCGGCACCGCCACCGTGCACTTCAGCGAATCGCCGGTGATGTCGAGCTACCTCGTGGCCATCGTTGCCGGACCGTACGCGCGGGTCACCGACAGGTACGAGGACATCGAGCTCAACCTCTACTGCCGGCAATCGCTCCGTCGGTACCTGGACGACGCCGAGATCTTCGAGATCACCAAGCAGGGCCTCACACATTTCGCCCGCAGGTTCAAGATGCCCTACCCCTTCGGCGCCAAGTACGACCAGCTCTTCGTCCCCGAGTTCAACGCGGGCGCGATGGAGAATGTCGCCTGCGTGACCTTCAACGAGGAGAGCACGATCTACCGCGGCGCCGTGCCCGCGACGGTGTTGGCGTGGCGCGCCGGCACCATCCTCCACGAGATGGCACACATGTGGTTCGGCGACCTCGTGACCATGCGCTGGTGGGACGACCTCTGGCTCAACGAGAGCTTCGCGACCTACATGGGCAATGACGCGCAGGCGGAGGCGACCAAGTACACCAGCGCGTGGGTGGACTTCGCCAACGGCGACAAGTCCTGGGCCGCGTCGCAGGACCAACTGCCCACCACCCACCCCATCGCCGCGGACGTCCCCGACGTCAGCACAGGGCGCCTCAACTTCGACGGCATCAGCTACGCGAAGGGCGCCTCCGTGCTGCGTCAGCTGGTGGCGTGGGTCGGTGAGGACGCCTTCTTCGGGGGCGTGCGCGACTACTTCGCCGAGCACCAGTGGGCCAACGCGTCGCTGCGCGACTTCCTCGCACCGCTGGAGCGCCATTCGGGGCGCGACCTGGCCGAATGGACGCGTGAATGGCTCCAGACGGCGGGCATGAACGTGCTCCGCGCCGAGATCTCCACCACGGCCGACGGCATCATCGAGAGCTGCACCATCCTCCAGGAGGCGGCCAGCCCGGCGTTCCCGACGCTGCGTTCGCACCGCGTCGGCGTCGGCCTTTACGACCTCGACGACGACGGCCGCCTGGTGCGCACCGAGCGTCTCGAGCTGGACGTCAGAGGCGCGCGCACCGAGGTCACCGCGCTGCAGCGTCGGGTGCGTCCCGCGCTTCTCCTGCTCAACGACGGAGACCTGACGTTCGCCAAGATCCGTCTCGACGACCTCTCCACGCAGACGGTCATCGACCACCTCTGCGACCTCGATGACGCCCTTGCACGCTCGCTGATCTGGGCGGCGGTGTGGGACATGACCCGCGACGGTGAGCTGCCCGCCAGCCGCTACCTCAGCCTGGTCGCCCGCCACGCCCCCAACGAGCCGATGCCGACGATCGTCGACGACATCCTCGGCCAGGCGATCAGCGCCGTCGAGCTGTACAGCCACCCCGAGAACCGCGGAGGCCTGCGCGCCATCCTCCATGCCACCGCCAAGCAGATCCTGAAGCAGTCGAAACCGGGAACGCCGCACCAGCTGACCGCCCTGCGCGCCACGGTCACGACCGCCGACAGCGACGCGGACCTCGATGTCGCGGCGGGACTGCTCGCCGGCAAGGACCTCCCCGAGGGCATCGTCGTCGACCAGGACCTGCGCTGGTTCCTGGTGCGCAGGCTCGCCGCCGCCGGCAGGCTCGACGAGGCCGCCATCGCCGCCGAGTCGGCAGGTGACAAGACCGACGTGGGCATGCGCAAGGCGGCGGCCGCCCGCGCCGCCCGGCCCGACGCGGCCGCCAAGGAAGCCGCATGGGAACGCCTCACCGATCCCGAGACCCCGCTGGCCACGCAGAAGGCGCTCATCCGAGGTCTCCAGGAACGCGACCAGCAGGAGCTGTTCGCGGCCTTCCTCACCCGCTGGGCGGAGATGGTGCCGCGCTACTGGCGTGAGCGGAGCGCAGAGGAGGCCGAGTTCTTCACCGCGGGGATGTACCCGTTGTTCCGCGTCGACGACGCCGTGGTGGCCGCAGCCGATCTCCTTCTCGAGGGAACTGAGCTCAAGGACGCCGGGCGTCGCCTCGTCGTCGAGAGCCGCGACCAGACACTCCGTCTGCAGCGCGCCCAGGCAGCCGACCGCGCGTCCGAGGCCGAGGTCGGACTGCGGACCTAGCGCGGTACGCTCCCATTGCCTTCGAGTCGATGCCACACACGGATGACATGACTTCCGACGCCTTCCTGCACCAACTTCCCGACAGCGACCCGGACGAGACCGGCGAATGGCTGGAGTCGCTGGACAATCTGGTGGCCACCGAGGGTGCGTCGCGGGCGCGCTTCGTCCTCGGCAAGCTCACTGAGCGCGCCCGCACGCTGCAGGTCGGCGTCCCGGCGATGGTGTCGACCCCATACATCAACACCATCCCGCCCGAGGAGGAACCCTGGTTCCCCGGCGACGAGGAGATGGAGCGGCGCATCCGCCGCATCGTGCGCTGGAACGCGGCGGTCATGGTCACGCGCGCCAACAAGCGCACCGACGGCATCGGCGGCCACCTCAGCACCTACGCATCGTCGGCGTCGCTGTACGAGGTCGGCTTCAACCACTTCTTCCGTGGCAAGGACGACGGCAGGTCAGGCGACCAGATCTACTACCAGGGTCACGCCGCCCCGGGCATGTACTCGCGCGCATTCCTGGAGGGACGGCTGACCGAGGAGAACCTCGACAACTTCCGCCACGAGGTGGCCGGCAAGGGGCTCAGCTCCTATCCCCACCCCCGGCTCATGCCGGACTTCTGGGAGTTCCCGACGGTGTCGATGGGCCTCGGCCCGCTCAACGCCGTCTACCAGGCGCGTTTCAACCGCTACCTGTACCAGCGCAAGATTGCCGACACCAGCGAGTCGCGGGTGTGGGCGTTCCTCGGCGACGGCGAGATGGATGAGCCGGAGGCGAGTGCCGCGCTGTCGTTGGCCGCGCGTGAACAGCTCGACAACCTCACCTTCGTGATCAGCTGCAACCTCCAGCGCCTCGACGGCCCAGTGCGCGGCAACAGCAAGATCGTCCAGGAGTTGGAGTCGCTCTACCGCGGCGCCGGCTGGAACGTGGTCAAGGTGATCTGGGCGCGCGAGTGGGATCCGCTGCTCGCCCGCGACGTCGACGGCGTGCTCGTCGACAAGATGAACAGCACCAACGACGGCCAGTTCCAGAAGTTCTCGACAGAAACCGGCGCGTACATCCGCGAGAACTTCTTCGGACCCGACCCCCGCCTGCGCAAGCTCGTCCAGCACCTCAGCGACGACGACCTGCGCCACCTCCGTCGTGGCGGCCACGACTACCGCAAGGTCTACAGCGCGTTCCGCCTTGCCGTCGAGCAGAAGGGCGCGCCGACGGTGATCCTTGCCCACACCGTCAAGGGGTGGACCCTGGGGTCGCTCTTCGAGGGGCGCAACGCCACCCACCAGATCAAGAAGATCGGCGATACCGAGATGAAGGCCTTCCGCGACAAGCTGCAGCTGCCCATCAGCGACAAGCAGCTGGACCAGGACATCGTGCCCTACTACCACCCCGGCGCCAAGTCCGACGAGATCGAGTACCTGATGGGCCGGCGTCTTGCGCTGGGCGGGATGCTTCCCAAGCGGGTGGTGCGCAACCGCCCCCTGCCCACCCCCGGCGACGCGGTGTGGGCTGATTCCATGACCGGCAGCGGCGGGCGCGCGGTGTCGACGACGGCCGCGTTCGGGGCCATCCTGCGCAACCTGCTCCGCGACCCCGAGGTGGGCCGGCGGGTCGTGCCGATCATCCCCGACGAGGCGCGCACCTTCGGCATGGACGCGCTCTTCCGCGAGGTCAAGATCTACGCGCCGTTCGGGCAGCGGTACGAGCCCGTCGACGCGAGCATGGTGCTCAGCTACCAGGAAGCTCGCGACGGTCAGCTGCTCGAGGAGGGGATCACCGAGGCCGGCGCCATGGGCAGCTTCACGGCAGCTGGCACGGCCTACGCGACCCACGCCGAGGCGATGATCCCGTTCTACATCTACTACTCGATGTTCGGCTACCAGCGCGTCGGGGACCTCGTCTGGGCGTTCGGTGACGCACGCGGCCGCGGCTTCATGCTGGGCGGCACGGCCGGTCGCACAACCCTCAACGGCGAGGGCCTGCAGCACCAGGACGGCCACTCCCCGCTGCTGTTCTCCGCGGTGCCCAACTGTCAGGTGTACGACGCCGCATATGCCTTCGAGGTGGCGGTGATCATCCGCGAGGGGATGCGCCGCATGTTCGAGCGCGGTGAGGACGTCTTCTACTACCTGACGCTCTACAACGAGAACTATGCGATGCCCCCGATGCCCGAGGGCGCCGAGGACGGCATCCTGCGTGGGCTGTACCTGTTCCAGCGCGCTCCCGAGGAGAGGCCTCACCGCCTCCAGCTCTTCGCCAGCGGCACGGCCATGCAGGCGGCGGTCGAGGCGCAGGCGATGCTCGCCGAGCACGACGTGGCCGCCGACATCTGGGGCGTCACCAGCTACCTGGCGTTGCGCAACGACGCACTCGCCGTGGAGCGCTGGAACCGGCTCCATCCCGAGGGCCCGCACCACACCTCGTACCTCCAGGAGCAGCTCGAACAGCTGCCCGGCCCGGTGATTGCGGTGAGCGACTACCAGAAGACCGTCGCAGAGCAGGTGGCGCGCTTCGTCCCCCAGCGATTCGTGCCCCTGGGCACCGACGGCTACGGGCGCAGTGACACACGTGCCGCGCTCCGCAGCCACTTCGAGATCGACGCCCCCAGCATCGTCATCGCCGCCCTCGACGCGCTGGCCGACGAGGAGCGGGTGCCGCGGCACGTGGTCACCGCAGCCCTGGAGGAGTACGGCGTCCGCACCGAGGGCGCCGAGCCGCGCCTGCTCTAGTGGGTCGCGCCCGGCGCCCGATGGGCTCGTCGCCGGCCGTCATCCTGGCCGCCCTCCTCGCCTTGGCGTGCGGCGCCTGCGCAGACGCCACCGGTGCGCCGGTGAAGGGCAGGGGCCAGCCCCCCGCGTCGTTGCTCGCCGGGCCGGCGCCGGGCGGTCCCCTGCTGGGGGTGACCTGCGCCGGCGACGCGGAGTGCTGGGCTGTGGGCGGGAGCGCGCCGGGCACCCTGCACTCCCACGCCCTCGTGGAGCGCTACAGCGGGACGGGCTGGGCGCTCGGCTCAGGCCCGGTCGCGGCCGCCGGCCGGGGCAGTGTGCTCTTTGGGGTGAGCTGTGCCGGTGTCTCCGAATGCTGGGCGGTGGGCGCCAACCGGGACGGGCCGGGAGGCGGCCAGCAGCCGCTCATCGAGGGATACGGGGCTTCGGGCTGGTCGGTTGTGACAAACAGGGTTCCCGGCAACGCGGCCCTGTACGGCGTGGCCTGCCCGGCACACGACGACTGTTGGGCGGTGGGCGCGACGGGACCATCGTCCGCGCAGACGGGCCTCGTGCTCCACGACGACGGCACCGGCTGGTCGACCGCCGCCTCCCCAGCGAGCCCGGGGCCGAGCTCGCTGGACGCGGTGGCGTGCGCCGCTGTCGACAACTGCTGGGCGGTGGGCTCGGCCGGCGCTCAACACACCTTGGTCGAGCGCTTCGACGGCACCTCATGGTCGGTCGTGACCTCGCCGGACACGGGCGCCGGCGCGGCCACGCTGAGCGGCGTCACCTGCACCGCGGCATCGGACTGCTGGGCGGTGGGTGGCGACACCGCAGGTGCCACCAGTGCGCCGCTCATCGAGCACGACACCGGGAGCGGCTGGACCATCGTCCACAGCGCGGTGCCGCTCTTCAGCACCGGCAGCTCTCTCCAGGCGGTGGCGTGCATCAGTGAGTCCAACTGCTGGGCGGTGGGCGTATCCCGGTCCGCTGGAGGTGGTGCCCAGGGTCTCTCTGAGCAGTTCACGGGGACGGCATGGGCGGTGATCCGCGGGCCCACGGCGGCGCGGAACCACGTCGCCAGCTTCAGCGGGGTGACCTGCCCGGACAGCGACGACTGCTGGGTGGTGGGCAGCTGCGGCACCGGCGGGAGCTTCGGGTGCGGTGGCTCGGCCTCGCTGATCGCGCTCTATGACATGGTCCTGCCGGACGGCCACTGAACGAGCTGAGCTGTGCCCTCAGGGGCTCGGCAGCGGCGCAGGGGTCGGCAGCCCAGGGCCGGACGGCGACGGGCTCGGCGAGGCCGCGGCGCAGGGGTCGTCGCCAACGTTGCTCACGAAGATGTGGATCTGCCCGGCAGCGCAATCCTGGGCGAGCGACTCGAAGATCGCCTCAGAGAACCACTGCGGGCGCTGGTTGACGGTGTAGGGCTGGGGCGCGTTCACGATGATGTGCCGCAGGGTGAGCGTGGTGGCGTCGGACGACTGGAGCTGGATGATGTCGTACCCCTGGGCGTCGTGGACGGGCGGGTTGGTGTAGGCGCCGGCGTGGAGGGCGAGCACCGCGGCCGCGTACGCCGGGTCGTCGCCCTGGACCTGGGTGCGCGGCACGGCGCCGAGCTCACCGCCCTTTGACGAGGTGGCGCTGTCGTCGGAGAACTGTGATGCCAGGCTTGCGAAACCCATGCCGGCAGCCAAGCTCTGCTCAATCTCCGTGGCCCGCTGCTGGGCGAAGATGTCCTCGAGCTTCTGCTCGTTCAGCGAGGAACGGATCTCGTCGCGCAGCTGCGCCAGCGAGCCGCCCAGTGAGGCGAGCTGGCTGACCAGCTGCGAGAGTCCACCGGCCGCCTGGGTGTCGGCGTCGAGCTGCGCCTGCACCTCGCTGGCCGTCGCGGCCACTCCGGACGCCGTCGCCTCCTGGGCGATGACGGTGTCGATGAGCAGGCTGCGCAGCACCGACGCGCGCACCTGGGAGGTCATCGCCGCATTCCCGGTCGGCCCACCAGCCTGGGCGACGCCGGTGAGCGCGCTCTGCAGGCGGATGTTGAACAGGTCGGCGGTGATCGCCGTCGGGCCCACCCGCGCGATCACCTGCGCCGCCGGCGAGGACGGCGTGGACGTGCCCGAGTTGCACGAGCAGCAGAGCACAGCGAGGAGGACGACTGAGGCACGACGCACGTCGGCCCAGTCTAGTCAGCGCTCCGCACGGCACCGCCGTCCACGCCAGGGGCGGCGCTGAAACGGGCCCGAAATCCAGGGGACACCGCCACTGCGATGGCCACCACTCCCACCACCAGGGCGCCGATGCCGATGGCGTTGAAGAGACCGAAGAGGTGCTGCGCGCCAGCGTACATGAATGTGCCGAGCGGCTGGAGGCCGGCGAAGAGCATCGCGTAGATGCCCAGCAGCCGCCCGCGCACGGCGGGGTCGGCCTCCGTCTGTAGCAGGGTCATCATCGACGTGTTCATGGCCAGGAAGGCGAAGCTGATGGCCACCAGCGCCACCAGCGTGAGCGGCAGCAGCGACGAGTGCGCGACGGTGAACAGGCCCACCGCGTACACGGCGCCGCCGACCACGAGGAGGCGGCGCCGCCCGCCGGTGTTGCCGACGGTGGCGATGACAACGCCGCCGACGACGCCGCCGATGCCCCCGATGGAGTAGAGAAGCCCGAGCACGCCGGCGCCACCGTGCAGCTGGGTTCGTGCCAGGATCGGCAAGAACGGCATGTACGAGACACCGAAGAACGCGAGGGCGGCGGTGACGATGACGATGCCACGCACGAGAGGGTCACGACGCACGATGCGCACACCGTCGAAGAGCTCGCGGAGCGCGGTTGTTCCCGCCGCGCGGGGCAGTGGCGTGACGTCGGGGATGACCGTGAGCAGCACCGCCAGCGGCGCGATGTAGGCCAGCGAGAGCACGGCGAAGCATGCGCCGGGCCCGGCG
>Ga0075522_10001439_pt1 | contig 18012 bp, 15 predicted proteins | sample NGEPerA_FD_74796 | JGI IMG/M metagenome (GOLD analysis project Ga0075522, IMG submission 74796) | Arctic peat soil microbial communities from the Barrow Environmental Observatory site, Barrow, Alaska, USA - NGEE PermafrostL2-A | ecosystem: Environmental > Terrestrial > Soil > Wetlands > Peat ... | reverse complement strand
TACTTGGTGCCCGGAGGGGGACTTGAACCCCCACGGCCTTGCGGCCTGCGGATTTTAAGTCCGCTGCGTCTGCCAATTTCGCCATCCGGGCATGTTGAATCTAACCATTTGAATCTGCGAATGTTATTTGCTTCATTCCGCGCATCGGATTCCCGATCCGAAGCGGTTGGATTTTCCGAACGTGGCCATTCTGTAACCGAAAACCGAGGAGGCGCCAACCACATCCGGCCCCAGTCTCGCCGGCTTATTCGCATTGGGAGACCGTACCGGAATGTTCTAAAAAGTCGGGCTTCCTTGCCAACCACTTAATGATAACGCCCAGTTTGCGAATGGCGTGTGTGTGGTAAACAGGAAGGGGACTAGAACGACACGGAGGAAACAGTGGAGAGACGAGAGTTCGTCAAGTCGGCTTTGGTGGCGGCGGGGATTGCAACGAATGCGGCGTTCGGCGCGGAGCTTGAGGCCCAGGCGCCAATGGAATCTCGGCAGGAATTCTACCAGTTGCGCACATACACGTTGCGAACAGGACCGCAGCTCGCGTTGATGGAGGGCTACCTTGAGAGGGCGCTGATCCCGACGCTTAACCGCATTGAGATAGGGCCCGTGGGTGCGTTCAAGCTGGATATCGGTCCGGAGACACCGACGTACTACGTGCTGATTCCTGCGACGTCGGCAGATGCGCTGCTAGCGCTGGACGTGCGCCTAGGAAAAGATCCGGACTATGTGAAGGGTGCGTCAGGGTTCCGTGACGCGCCTGCTACGGCGCCGGCCTTTGTGAGAGCGGAGCGGACGTTGCTTTCGGCGTTTGCCGGTTGGCCGAAGGTGGTGGCGCCTAAGAAGGAGAACCGGATATTTCAGCTCAGGACCTACGAGAGTCCAAGCCAGGTTGCGCATATGCGCAAGGTGCAGATGTTCAACGATGCGGAGATCGGAATTTTTAAACGAACAGGGCTGACGCCGGTGTTTTTTGGAGACACTTTAATCGGCACGCGGATGCCGAATCTGACTTACATGCTTACTTTCAAGGACACTAGGGAACTGACTGAAAGATGGGCGGCATTCAGAGATGATCCGGAGTGGAAAGAGTTGTCGCATCGGCCGGGGAATACGGACGCGGAGATTGTGAGCAACATCTCAAATCTTTATCTCAGCCCTCTGAGTTGCTCGCAGATCTAAGCCTTCGTCAGGTTGATTATCATGAGCGCGTCTTGGAAGCAGCGACGGCGTACGATCCCGCTCGCAACTGAGTTACATAAATGAAAGGTGCGATGCTTGAAGAGAATTCGGCCTGACAAGCTGTTGAGTGATGCACCGACGCGTGTCCCAATTCCAGTTAAATCCCCATGGCTATGCAGATCGCCGCAACGTCGCCGATTTGCTCTCCTAGTGCGGCTGGGATAACCTGGCAGAGCTTTGCGGACGCGGGCAGAGCTTCGCGCTCCATCACCTGTCGCGCCGGCGCCAGCAGGCTCTCGCCCATGCGCATGGCAAGGCCTCCAATGACGATTCGCTCGGGATTGAACAGGTCAACCAGAAATGCCAACGCCTCGCCCAAACGGCTTCCGGTGTCACGGATAATTCGCCGGGCAAGTTCGTCTCCTTGCTTTGCCGCGTCGGCAACGTCCCTGGCTGTCAGAAGTCCATTGTCGTGGAGCTTCGCGGCCAGCGCAGTGGTTCTTCTGTTCCTGATTGCCGACTCAACTTCCTGACGGGCCACTTGCGCCATGCCTCCGCCACTGACCCATCCTTCGACCGAGCCAGCCTTGTTGTATCCCACCGGCCCGGAGGCGGTGAGACGAACATGGCCGATCTCGCCGGCCTGGCCGGAAGCTCCGCTCAACAGATGGCCATCGGTAATTACGCCTGCGCCGAAACCCGTACCCATGGTCAGGAAGATCATGTGGCGAGTTCCCTGCCCTGCGCCGAATCGATGCTCGGCTACTGCTCCGGCGTTGGCGTCATTTTCCATTCTGCAAGCAAGCCCGAACTCCTCTCTAAGTATGGATGTGATGGGCACGTCAACCCATGTGGACAGGTTTGGCGGCGCCTGAATCACGCCCGCGGCCTGATCCAGCGGGCCGCCGCAACTGACGCCGATGTCGCCGAGAGAAGATTTGTCGATGCCCGATGATTTGATGAGCGAGTGAATGGACTGCTTGATCAGATCGATTGCGCGGTCCGGGCCTTGGTCGGGCAACGTGGCGAACTCAATGCGCGCAAGCATTGCCGGCGGCTCCGACGAAAGCACAACGGCGATTTTTGTTCCGCCAATGTCCACGCCGATCCAGACCTTGCCTGCTTCTTTTTCCATTGTGGATTCACCCGGGGAACGAAATCGAAGGAGCGCAACTGTGGGTACGGACAGAATTGAATCCCGCACACACGGCAATCGCTGCAGTTCAAGAAATTCGAATGCTGGGAGCGTAGACTCCGCGCAAGCGGAGCCAGCTAGTGCTTCTTCGCGGGTTTCGGAGCGGGTTTCTTCTGCGCCGGCTTGGATGGCTTTGCCGCTTGATGCACCTTGGCCTTTACCGGAGCCTTTGCAGGAGCTTTCGCCGGAGTCTTGGCTGCGCTCTTGGATGGAGCCTTTGCCGCAGGCTTCGCCGGAGCCTTTGCCGCAGGCTTTGCCGGAGCTTTTGCAACAGGCTTGGCCGGAGGTCTGGCTGGCGGCTTGACTGCCTTCCCTGCCTTGGGCGCGGCGGCAGGCGCGGCCTTGTTTGGGGCAGGAGTTGGCTTCGCTTTTACTGAAGGCGCAGCGGGCTTTGCCTTGGCAACCGGTGCCCGCGGCTTCGCGGCTGGCTTCGCGGCTGGCTTCGCCGCTGGCACTGACTTCGGCGCGGGCGGCAGCGGCTTTTCTGCTTTTGCAAGCGTTTCCGCAATGGGGTTGGCGGCGGACTTCCCTGCCTTTGCAGGAGCGGACGTCGGCTTCGCACCCTTCATTGCCGCTGCGTGAGGGGCAGATTTCTTGCCAGAAGATTTGGGTGGGTGAACCGGCTCCTCGTCCTCATCGCCTTCCAGGTCATCTTCGGCAGACTCCCGATCGTCGAGACCATCCACTTCGAGGTGGCCCTTCGGAATCGGCAGGCCCAGATCGATCTCATCCTCATCGCCACCGATATCGTCAAGGTCATCGTCTGCAACGAGGCTCTCCTCCGCCTCATCGTCGTCATCGAAGGACCTTTCTTTCACTTTTTCGGCGCCGCGTTTGACGCGTGGCCGTTTGATGGTCACTTGCGGTGGCGGCGCGGGCGGAGAATGCGGCTCAAGAAAGGCGCGCATTTCCTCCGGCGTAGTCAACCGGCCGTCGATCAATTCGAGGAACACCGCATGCACAATCTGGCCGTAAGTCGCCAGCTCTGGAGTAATGCGCATCTCCTGCATCAGCGCGTGCGGAATTCCCTGGCGGGCATCAGGCCAGACTTTCAGGAATAGTCTGAAGCGCTCTTGTACGGCCGCGTTCTTGCTGGTGAATCCAAGCCAGAGCACCGCCTCCGGGTCATAGGTGGTGAACAGCTTGTACCCTGCGGAGGCCGTGGCGTTCTCCTTGGAAAGAAGCACCTTTTGGAAACCTGCTGCAAGCGCGTCCAGGCTGTCCCACTCCTGAACGAAACCAGGGCGCAACAGAGACTTCTTGAGCGCAGCCAGATCTTTGGAGGGCAGCTTTGCCGTAAGCAACTGCATCTGCGCCGCCGACATGTCAGGGTGGACGCCCTGCATCTGCAGTTCAACAGCCAGCTCGTGCAGTGCCTTCAGCTTTTCCTCGTCCGCCCTGGCGCTTGTCCAGGCCGGGAACAGTGACTTCATCCAGCCTTCGTCTTCCAACGCCCGCAACACAGTCAGCCCTTCTTCCTCGTGGCCAATCTGTTCCAGTTCCTGGCTGATGGCGTGCGCGGAGAGGAACTCAATGACTCCCTCGGCCTTGGCGTTGTCGTAGCGTGTCCGGGTTTTAAGGTCCAGTTCCCAGCCCAGCCGTGCGCGGTACCGGGTGGCTCGAATCAGGAGCGATGGGTCCTCGATGAAGCCGTAATTTGAAACCAGCCGCAGCGTGCGGGCTTCGATATCCGCAGCCCCGTTGAGGGGGTCCATGAACAGCCCAAAGGAGCCTTCATTGAGGGAGATCGCCATGGCGTTGACGGTAAAATCGCGGCGCCGAAGGTCTTCCTGGATCGATGCGGGGTGGTAAACCGGCTTTCCCGGCTTGGGATAGGTGACCCTGTGGGCGCTAATCAAATCCACTCTTACAGTTCCGGGAAAACATAGATAAAGACTCTGTGATTGCTCGTGTTCACCCCAGACTTTTCCGCCAAGTTTCTCTATTGCTTTCTTTAACTTGAGCGCATTTCCGTGGACTGCAATCTCAAGACTGCGGACGGCGTGGCCGCTGGTAAGGTCGCGCACCGCGTCGCCGGTCAAAAACAGGATGGTTCCAGCTTCACGAGCTGCCTCGCGCAATTGACTCAGCGCATGCCGTTGATCGGCCGACAGACGGTTTTCCAAAAGGTAAATGTAGTCGGGCATTCAGTACCTGCTTCCGCCATCTCAAGTTACTGCCAAGTGCCTCATGTTGTTACTGTTAGGGAGAAAATCAGCAGAGACGGCAAACCAGTACATTAACACAACTGAACCTGTTTGGCTAGAGCGTCTTGCACCCTGTTCGCAGCGTAAACCTCACACGTGCGACAATCCAGAACAATGGCCTCCGCTCGAAAGCCTGTGATTGTGCGCAAGTTTTCCAGGGACTGGTGCGCCGGTTACGCCGGCTCTGGTTTCGGCCAGGATTCCGCTGAACTCGAGATTCTGGATCTCACCGGCAAGGTACTCAAAATCGGCTGGGAGCAGGTGAAGTGGGTCTGCTATGTGCGCGACTTTCCTACCCAGGCAAGTGACCAGGCCAACCCGGAGCGTCTCCTGCAAAAGCGCTTCACGATCCGTCCGCGGACTGCGGGACTCTGGCTGCGCATGACGCTCACCGACGGCGAGGAGTTGGAGGGCCTGGCGGCCAACGACCGGTCGCTGGTGGAGGGCGCTGGTCTGCTGCTCACCCCGCCGGACACGCGCTCGAATACGCAGCGCATTTACTTGCCTCGGCAAGCCATCCAAACTTTGGAAGTGGTAAGCCTGATCGGTGTCTCAGGCCGGCGCCGCGCCGCCGCCGCGAGCCAGGCAAAAGAGCAGCCGGACCTTTTCCCCGCGGAGCCGGACGCTCAGTAGAATTCGTAATTTTCCAACGAATCGCTGTCGATCAGATTGCGGATGCCTCGGAGCTCAATCCTGCTTTGCGAACGAAGGACATAATCGGACTCATGTGGTCCATGCATTTCTTCTCGCGGCATAATTGGGCGTCTCGGCTGATTCGGTTCACAGTGCAGACTTATTCCTGTATGGTTGACACTCTCTCATCTCTCCAGATGATTGCTTCGTTGCGTGAGCAGTTTTGTACACCTGAAATCGGACAGTGGAGGAGGATTCCATGTCAGCTGAAGCGAACAAGGCTCTTGTACGTCGGTTTTACGAAGAAATTGACAAGGGAAATCTGGACATATTGGACGAACTGGTGGCTCCGGATTATCTGGATCACAACCCGCCTCCGTTTCCTGGATTGCACGCCGGCCTGGATGGATTGAAGCTGGCTTTCAGGATCTTCCGTGAAGCGACACCCGGGCATCATCAGATTGAGGATCAGATCGCTGAAGGAGACAAAGTAGTAACGCGTCTTACTTCGTATGGAAAACACGAAGGCGACCTCCCGGGTGCTCCCAGAACCGGCAATGATTTGAAGATGACTTCGATCACGATCCACCGCATCGCCAACGGCAAACTGGTAGAGAAGTGGGCGGAGAAGGACGTGCTCGGATTCTTGCAGCAAATCGGCGTTATACCTTCGCCCTCAAGGTAGCATTGGTCGGCGCTCAAGTGCGTTGGCACCGTAAGACTCATCCCTGCGCCAGCAGGCTCTTGTAATAGGCTGCGGTCCGCCCCAGCACCTGTTCATCAATAAAGTGCTCAAGAACCCATGCGCGTGCGGCATGCCCCATGCGCTGACGGCGTTCCGGGTCACGCAGCAACTTGAGCACGGCCTCACTGATCGCCTCCGGATAGCCAGGCGGAATCAGCAGCCCTGTCACCTCGGGCACAACGGAGTCGCGGGAGCCCGTGGACTGCGTGGTCACAACAGGAATCCCGGTTGCGGCGGCCTCCAACACAACGTTGGGAAATCCCTCGCGCCATGTGGGCAGCACCATCACGTCCATCGCGCGGTAAAAGGGCGCCGTGCCGTCTACAAAGCCGGTGATGTGAATACGCGAATGGCTCTCAATGCGGCCGCGCACATCGTCATCAAGCGAATCTTCAGAGGCATCGTACCAACCCACCAGGAGCAGGTGAGCCTTTGGCTCGGCTCGCAGGATGGCGTCGAAGGCGTCAATCAACTCCGGCAATCCCTTATCGCGGGTCAAGCGTCCAACGAAACCTACTACATGGGCATCTTGCGGCAGACCGTACCGTTGGCGCACGTTGCTCGAACCTGGCGAGTATTGATCCATGTCCACGCCGTTGCTACTTCCATCGCCCAACAACAGCAGTTTGGCCGCAGGTGCCACGCCCAGTTTCAACGCTTCGGTACGCAGACTGTCGCTATTGCACAGCACAACATGCGCGCCGGCGGCGGCCAGCCGCTCCGCCCACAACAGAATGCGGCGCTTGAATCCGTTTGCGGTTTCCAGCTTGAGTCCACGCAGCATGTACACGCGCCGCGGCACACCGCACAGCCAGGCGGCCATTGTTCCCAACAGCCCTGCTTTGGGAGTGCTGAATTCCACCATGTCCGGCTTGAGCCTGCGCATGAGCCGCCAAAGGCGAAACAGAGAAACCAGATCCGCGATCGGCGCAATCTGCCGCTGCATGGGAATCGCAATTGACTCCACGCCTTCACTCGCGGTGGTGCTGTCGAGCAGTTCCCCAGGACTGGCAACCAGCGTGACCCGAAAGCCCGCCTCGCGCAACGCGCGCAAGCGTCCCCTCAGAACCACACAGGTGTGGGAGCTGGTGACTCCCACCACAATGGAATGTGACTTGTTTGAAAGAGCCGGCAAATCAGCAACGGGATGACACACCGCAGATGCCGACATTGGCAAGCCCCAGCCCTTTGAAGTTTCTCCAAATATTGGAAGGAGATAGGGTCACTGTACCATTCATTGGTCCCGGAAGATTCGTGATGCAGGACACTGTAAATAAAGGTAAGACCGGGCCAGAATCAGGTTTCCTTAAGAAAAACCCATGGCGCAGCGTCTCAGGGTTCTCTTGCTGATCCCGCATCTAGGCGGCGGCGGCGCGGAGCAGGTTACCGCTCTGCTGGCGCGGGGCCTGTCTCGCGACAAATATGAAGTGCACCTGGGACTGGTTACGCGCTCCAATGCCGCGTCCGTTCCTCTGCCGCCCTGGGTCACGGTTCACAATCTGAGCGCTTCAAGGGTACGGTCGGGAGCTTTTCGTTTGCTCCGCCTGGTGCGGCGGCTCAAACCAGACGTGATCCTGTCCGGGATGGCGCATCTCAATTTTCTGGTCCTGATGCTGCGGCCATTTTTCCCGAAGTCGACGCGGGTGCTGGTGCGGCAAAACGGAACTGTCTCTTCCGCGTTGGCCGATGGACAAGTGTCACGCTATACGCGGCTGCTCTACCGGCTGCTCTACCGTCGTGCGGATCGGGTGATTTGCCAATCGCGCGCCATGGCGGTGGATATGGCCGGCGAGCTTGAACTTGGGGCGCAGCAGATTGCGGTTTTGCCCAATCCGATCGATTTCGCCGGCATCCGGGCAGCAAAAAACGGCCCCGATCGGTGGACGGGTCCCGGTCCTCATCTGCTGGCAGTGGGAAGGCTCTCGCGGGAAAAGGGATTTGACTTGTTGCTGCAGGCGTTCGTTTGTGTGCAACACCAGTTTCCGCACGCCGACTTGCTCATCGCCGGCGCTGGAGCGGAGGAAGCGTCGCTGAAAGCCCAATGCCGCTCGCTCGGGCTCGAACGGGCAGTCAACTTTGCCGGCCACCTCGAGCAGCCTTACGCATGTTTTCCGGGCGCTACGCTTTTTGTGCTCTCGTCCCGCCACGAGGGCATGCCCAATTCTCTTTTGGAGGCTGCCGCCGCGGGACTGCCCATTGTGGCCCTGCCCTCCTCGGGCGGGGTTGTGGACCTGCTCCGCCACCGTCCCAGCGCCTGGCTCGCAACAGAGATCTCCGCCGCCGCGCTCGCTGATTCGCTTGACTCGGCGTTGCAGGTTCTCCATCCGCGGCAGCAGTTTGTGCACACCCGTTCATAACGCGAAACCCGGGCGTCCATCATTTCGCCGGCGCTCTCGTCCTGCATCCCGATCTGCACAATCTGCTTTGACGCCTTGGCCGCATTACGGCAGGCCAGCATCTCAGGAATGTCCCACGCCAGCGTCTTTTCCGAGTACAGGTCTTTGCCCGAATTCAACGTGGCAAGAAAATACTTCGCGTGCAGATGTTGTGGCGTTGCATTGATCACGCCATCGATATCCGTTCGCTCCAGTAAACGCATGGGGGCGTCGTAGGTTGCGACGTTGGGCACGAAAGCCTTCACCTCATCACAACGCCGCGAGTACACGTCCGCTACCGCAACGCATTCCACATTGTTTTGCCTGAGCGCGCTCTTCAGATCTTCCTGACCACGGTCGCTTGCTCCGATGAGCCCGATCCGTATGCGGTCGTTCGCGCCCAAAAAGTGGCTGCCAACCGCAAAAGCGTTCTTCCCATGCAAAGCACCGAGAGCAGCAACCCCCAGGCCAACGCCCCCACAAATTCACGCCGGCTTAATTGCGTTCCACTGCACTTCATGGCCGTGTTCCCCCAATCCTGCATGCGCTTTCAATATCGCGTTTCCCGATCGCCGTTCAACGCGACAACTCATCATACGCGCGTGTGAAAAGTCCGCAGGAAATCCGCTCAGCGCTGCCCCTTGCTCTCGCTTTGCTCTACTCGCGCCTTCACCAGCTTCTTGATGAGCGCCGTTGGTAGCGGCTTGTCTGTGGGGAAATGGACAGTCCCTTTGGAGGTGGAGAAACCCTTGAGTTCGTCCTTGAACGCTTCAATTATCGCAGCGGTGGGGAACAAGCTGCAGTGGTCCTTGAATGCGGCGAACCAGACAAGAACTTTTTGGGTTTTGAATGCGGGCATGCTGTAGCTGATGGTCTCGGTTGCCTCCGGCGGCAAAGCAGAGCGAATTACCGCGCGCATCCGGGTGAGGATACTGCGCGCAGGTTCCGCGACAGTTGCAATGTATTCGTCGATGGTCTTGGGAGTGCCGTTCCCCTTCTTCTGAGAGCTTGAATCACCCGATTGCTTTTTTCTCATGCCGTCGATGCTACAAGGGCCGGCACATTCAGTCCACGCCCGAATTTGCTTTGAATTGTCCCGGTTTTTGAGCCAAATCTACCTCTCAATCAAGGGAAATGACGGTCTCGACGGCGGGTTTTCAAAATGTTCGTCCCGGAGGAAACCGAGTGCCGATTTTTCCTCATGTGATTTAACCCCTTGACATTTTTTCGCCAAAGTTGTTTCCTGCAAGTACTGATCCTTTTTATCTCCAGTGGAAGCCCTTGTAACCCGGGGTCTCTCTCTGCGTTGTCACCAAGGGAAATGGCTCAGACGGAGCAGCAGACTCGCCTGTTTAGATCGTGATAGGGCATATTTTTCAGTCTGCACGGCTTTTCGATACCGTCGAGCGCGTTTTCTCCGAACGTCACCGATGCCAGCATTGGCTCGGCATGCGACAGCGATTGCTGGAGGGGCCCTTGCACGACCGTTGCTTGAATGATGCATTTGCATACTTTCTACGTAATTTCACGCGTCCATTGCTCGCCTACTACTCACCGCGTGCCAGCCAGGATTCCAAGAGGCCGGCATCGAGTCTCCGTCGGAACGACCGCCGATTCAACCAAATTGAATTCATCAGGACTGATTTCCTCGAGCAGAAATTTGCCGGGGAGTTTGCGTTTGAGCACGCCATCGAGGCCTATGAACAGTTGATCGACTCGACCTTCGCGGAGGGAAAGCGATGAGCCACATCGCACTGGTTATTCCCGGCCTTGACCGGATCGGCGGCGCGGAGCGGCAAGTAATGCTGCTCGCCAAAGGACTGCGCCGGCGCGACTGGCGTGTCAGTGTCGTGGCTCTATCCCGTGTCGGCAGCCGGGCAGCCGCCGAGTTGAACGCCGCAGGAGTCGAGTTCGTGTGCCTGGAGATGCGCAAAGGACTGGCCGATCCGCGCGGATGGATTCGTTATAACCGCTGGCTCAACCGGGAGAAACCACAGGTAGTCCACACGCACCTTGCCCACGCAGCGTGGCTGGCACGCTGGTCGCGGCTCAGCACGCCGGTGCGGGTCCTGGTGGACACCCTGCACAGTTCGTCCACCGGCAAGTTGGCCCGTCGTCTCGGCTATCGGTCCAGCATTTGGTTTCCAGACCAGGTGACGGCTGTGAGCCAGTCGGTTGCCGACGCTCATTTCGCAGCCAGGATGGTGGACCCGGACAATCTCTCAATACTGCCGAACGGGGTAGACGTCGAAGATTTCCACCCGGATGCGCGTGTCCGGGCCGCGGCGCGGCAAGAGCTCGGCCTCAACGACGAGTTCCTGTGGCTTGCCGCTGGCCGCCTGGAAGCCGTCAAGGACTATCCGACTCTCCTCCACGCCTTCGCCAAGGTCCCCGAACCGGCTCGGCTGATCATCGCAGGCGAAGGCCCTCAGCATAGCGAACTGTGCCAGCTCTCAGCGCATCTCGGACTGGAGCGCCGCGTTCGCTTTCTTGGCTTTCAACCGGATGTGAAGCCGTGGATGCGCGCCGCGGACGGCTTTGTTCTCTCTTCCCGATGGGAAGGGCTGCCCATGAGCCTGCTCGAAGCCGGGGCTTGCGCCCTGCCTTCTGTTGCCACCGATGTTCCGGGCTCGCGCGATGTGATCGTGCAGGGCCGCACCGGGAGACTGGCTCCATGCGGTGCACCTGCCGCTCTGGCCAGTGCAATGACCGCCACGATGCAATCTTCACCTGAGGAACGCCACAGTATGGGCAACCTGGCCCGCCTGCATGTGGCGGAGCGATACAGCCTGGAGACCATGCTTGACTGCTGGGAGAGACTGTATGCGAAGTTGCTTCGGCGCAACTATCAACCCAGCCATGGGATGCACGATCCGCTGCCAATCTAGACCTTACCGGCCGAGCCAGGTCACGGAGGGATGAACCAGTACGTCAGCAAGTGTAAAGACGCTTAGCCAGCTCGCGTCTTTCGCATCTTGCGATCAAGCCGCTTTCTGACCTGAACGCCGTGAACGCGCCACAGCGCCAGCGCTTCAAGAAGCCGTTCAGCTGGGCTGAGTCTTGCGGGCCGCAACTCGGTCAAAACTCTCTCCACTGAAGTGAATTGCGCGGCATGATCGCGCAGAAACGCGCGCAGTCGAACTACCAACGAATCTTCAGAGGTATTGGGATGTACGCAAATTGTCCAAAGGCCATTCGGCTTCTCCACCGGCTCCCAAAGCTGTTGAGGAATCCATGTCACGCCTCCGCGGTTAAACGGGACGCGCGCAAAGCCGTCTGACAGTACATTGATTCCCTCCAGCCGGAGTGCACGCAAAGTTTGCACGTCAAATCCATGGCGAGGCGCAACCCAGATTCGCGGGTTCAGTCCGTGGCCACAAAGAATCTCCATCCCGGCATGAATCCATTGGCGCTGAGTCTCCATGGGAACGCCCGCGAACTCCGACATCCGATGAAGTACCAACAGGCTGCGGCCCCGGCTGTTTGAGAGATGCCGGTAGCCGTGCAAGCCGATGCAGGCGCCGGCGGACTCCAGGTCGCGCATTCGCTTCCAGAATTCTGGATCAGGCGGCGAAAGCTCCAGGTCTGGGTCCCGATTGTCGGGAACGATGGCGAGAATCGGCTGGACTTTGAACTCCTCGATCAAGCTGAGAAAGCGCTGCCAGCGCGGCTTCGAAGCGGTGGGGCATAAATCGTCGCAGCGAAGAATGTATTGAGCCGGTTTGGGAATCATGCAGCCGCCTCAGCGTGAGAGGCTTGAGCGAGCAGCCTCCTGCTCCAGTACCAGAAAAAGAAGAATGTGCTGACGGTCCACAGAGAAGTTGCCAGCGCAATTCCGGCTACACCAAACCACCGCATCAGAATCAGATTTAGAATCACATCCAGGCCGAGATTGATTGTGCCGCAATAAAGAATCAGGTCCGTACGCCGCATAGCGACGATGAAGCGATAAAAAACTCTGCTGCAAACAAAGAACGGAATCTGAATCGCGTACATCACCAACACTCTTGTGACGACTGCCGTATCGCCCGGCCCGAACGCGCCATGCTGAAAAGTAATGCGAATCAACATGTTCGCACCGGCAATCAACAGCATTGCAATTGGCGCGGAGACCAGCGCGGTGAGCCAGGCCCACGTTCGCAGGGTTTGGCGGCACCCTGACCAATCCCGATGAGCGATCATGCTGGATAAATACGGCACCACCGCCGTTGAAACCGCGCCGGCCAACAGCGTAAGCACCACACTCACAAAGCGGTTGGCATATACCAGCGCTGATACGCTCCCCGCGGGCAGCATCGCGGCCATCGACTGATCCACCAGCAGGCCACCCGACGCGACCACGCTGCTCAGCAATACCGGCCCGTACTGGTGGCCTACCTCGCGAGCAGCTTCCGTCATTCCATACCAGTGCAGGCGGAAGCGGTATCCATGCGAGTCCATCATCCACGCCACAATCGCCGCATGAATCAGCGAACCGGCCAGCGTGCCGTAGACCATAGCCCAAATGCCGAAGTGGCCACCCAGCAGCAATGCGCCCAGAATGATCGACACTGAAATCACAACCGGAGCCAGCGCCGGCAGCGCAAAGCGGTCAAAGGTATTCAGGACGGCGGTGCAGTTGGTGGCGATTCCTGTAATCAGCACCACCGGCAGCTGCGCATAAAAAATCTGTATCGCGAGTTCCAGTTTGGCCTGCGGAAAATGCGAAGCACTCAGCGGAAAGAATCCGCGCGCTGTGAGCGCCATTGCGGCAGACGCTGCCACCAGCAGCAAGCACATCCACAGCATCGAGCTCGACAAAAGCTGTTGTGCGCGGTCGTGACCCTCCTGTTCCCTCACCCGGATCAGCGTGGGCACCAGCGCCTGGTTCATCGACTCGGAGATCAGGTTGATCAGCAGGCTGGGAATCAGCGCCGCGGCAAGAAAAGCATCCATGGCGTCGGAGCGTCCATAGACGCCGGCAACCGCAATCTCCTTGAACGTGGCGACGATCTTGACCACTATTCCGACGGCCGCGACCGACGCCGCAGCGTGGAAGATGCGGCGATTAACGCTGCCGCCCTTGAACAGCACTGCGATTTGGGAGATGGTGGCCATGGTTAGCGGCAGAGATAATGAATCCGCAATCTTACGCAGTCTGCTCCCAGGTCGCCTCGAACCCGACCGTCCGGGCATGGTCTGGAAAGCACTCTGCCAGTGCTTCCGGCTCTTCGACGGCAAGCCGTCCCGCCAGCGCGATCAAGGCAATCAGCAGCCACGTCGTTCGGCTCTCCTCAACCGTAGAAGCCATCGCGGTGACGGCCCAAACCAGCAGCGCCGTACCCAGGGCCAGTTGCAGAGGGCCATGGGTTTGGAGGGTCGACCGCGCAGCCAACACCAGGATGGCTACGGCCAGGAACAGAGCGCAAAGCCCGCCGCTGACCAGAATGGCGAGAACCGTGTTGTGTGCAGTATCGATGGGCGACAATCCTGCGGCACTGACAAACGAGCCCGCCCCCGTGCCCAGCAGCAGTGCCTGAACAAAGGCGTGCCAGCCCGCTGTCCAAATGCTCAACCGTTGGTTTAAGCCTCCGTGCATAAGTTGTTCTGGAATAGTGGCCAGGCGTTCGAACGTCTCATGAGGGATTTTGAACCAGAGGACCGCCGCCAGCACCGGCAGCGTGATGAGTCCGGCAAGCACTGTCCGCGGGTGACTGCGAGAGAGCAGAATGCCGCAACCTGCCAGCGCAACCACTGCGGCCAGCAATCCTCCCCTGGAAGCCGTGAGGACGACCGCAACCAGGCCGAGCGGCAGGTAGCCCAAGGCCAGCAGACGTGCAGGCCAGCGAGACTCGCTGTTCAATAGCAGCGCTGCCAGCGGAAATCCAAGATCTAGAAACCGCGCCACGTCGTTGGGGTCTTGTCCATACGCTGCAAAGCGAATCTGCCCTGCGGCGATTGCCTCGGGCGAAGCAAAATTCGCGAGCGTAAGCGCGGCCAGCACCCACGACCCGGCAACATAGGCACGCAGCAAAGAGCGCAGATCGCGCGGACTCTCAGCAAACTCCCACACCATCCAGACGACCATCATCACCTGGAAGTAGGCGCGCATCATGACCAGCGTCGCAACTGGTTCGATGGTCCAGAAATAGGAGCAGCAGAACCAGAGATAGAAAGCCAGCACCATCCATTGCACAGGACCGGGGGTGCGCACACGCCCTGCCTGAAGGACGGCCGGAATAGCCACCAGCAGAAGTATCAGGCCGACGATGCGGGAAACGTTGCCCAACGGCACGTCGAGGTCGAGCGAGTACTCCCATGGAATCGTGAAGGCGAAGAGCAGAAGCAATGCCCAGGCAGCTTTTCTCATCGCCTAATACCTCTGCGAATAAACCAGGCCGGAGTAAATCGTGACGCCGATCGCCGACTGAATGGCCGACTCCATGGTTCTGTTCAGGATGTTTTTGGCCATCGAATCCGGAACGAAGAGAATGTCGCCGTCCTGGACCGGCTGGTCCGGATCCTGGCCGCGAAGCAGGCGTTTCAGATTAAGTGCGGTGAGGGTTCGTCCGCCTTTTTGCTCGCGAATCAGCAGGCCCTTGCCTGTGGCCGCATTCTGAGTCGGGCCCCATGCCAGCGCAAGCGCCTTCACCACGGTCAGTCCCTGCACCGGGTCGACCGGAAATCCGCCCGGCCGGATGACATCGCCGACCACGTAGACCAACCCCGCGCGGCTCACCTGGACGGTGTCGCCCGGGCTGAGCTCCGGGTTGTGGCCCGCGCCGATCTCGGTCCCGTTGGGGTCAAGCACCACCGGATGAGGCGTATCGGGATCCCCGCGGTGAAAAATGTTCACGAGCCGGCCGGCAGTGGGCGCAAGGCCTGAAGCGGACGAGATCAAGTCAAGCAGTTGATGATGAACCGTGAAGGCATACACACCGGGACGCGCCACCTCGCCCAGCACGCTCACGTCCTGTCCGGCGAAAGTAGTCACCAATACGGAGACCAACGGATGCAGCAGCATGCCCCTGCCCAACAAGGCCGCTTCAATAGCGCGCGCGGCTGCTTGCTCATTGAGGCCGCCTACCTGCACTTCGCCAACCATCGGCAGCATTACAGTGCCGGTAAGTGAGACCCGCACCGCCGTGCGAAATTCGGGTGTGTGGTACTCGCTGATTTCCAAACAGTCGCCGGGCTCCAGAAGAGCCGTCATGGGAGATGCGGTCTGCGCCGATGCAGGCTGCCCGGCACGGTTCGATGACGCTACGCTATTCCACACTGTGGGCGCTTCTTTTGGATTGGGTTGGCTCCTGGTCTCCTGAGACGGAGCGATATGAGCAACGCCAGTTGGCAGGCCGGAAGTACTGGGCGTGGGGGCCTGCGCGTTGGCCGCGGTCAAAGCCAGCAATGCCGCAAGCAACGCGACGGCCGTGCGCGCGACAGGCTTGGCGAGCGACTCGAGCAAGAGCGCACTTCCCACTGCAAGCCAGAGCCCGGCGAAGAAAGTGATCGCCAGATAAAGCGGGAGATCCGGCGTGACCGGCTTCACCGGCTGGCGGGCTGAGTCGACCACCGTGATATTGAAACTGTGAATGCCGGCGGCCAGTCCCGCTTCAGCCACCTTCTCTTGTACGCGCATGTAAAGTTCGCGGCTGGAGTTGGCTTCCTGTCGCATCACAGCGTACTCGGTAGCGGCCTGATTCTGCTTCAGGGCTTCGCCGGTGATTTCGGCCAGGCTCCTGCGGATCATCTGCTCGCGATCGGCCGAAGTCTGCCAGGCGCTCTGGAATCGCTGCACAAGTTTTGCGTCCTCGGCCTGCTTCTGCCGGTCCAGATCCTGCAACTGGCGTCCAATCTCTACCACGCGCGGAAAGTTCTCGCCATGTTCGGCGCTCAACTGGGCCCGTTCCTGATCAAGGTTGCTACGCCGGGCATGAATCTGCTGCAATGCCGCAGTCGCAAAGCTGCCGTCTTCGGTCTGCAGGCGCGGGTCGGAAGCAATTACCAGCTCCGGATCGCCCTTGGATGCGGCACGGTATTCGGCCTCGCGCAAAATGCGGTCCGAGGTGGCGGCAACCAATTGCCGGCCCAACTCGTCGATCTCAAGAATTGCGGAGCTGTGCTGCGTCTCGCTTGCCGTTCCGTTTGCGAGCGTCTCCGGCGCGCTCAGAATGCCATGCGCCCTTTCGAACGCGTTGAGGCGTTGTTGATCCTGGTCCACGGTCGCCTTGAGTTCCTTGAGCTGGCCATTGAGCCAACCCGAGGCCTGCGCCGTTGCCTGTACCTGCGACTCGCTGTCCTGCTGGCTGTAGGCGTCGATCAGCGCGTTCACTACCGCTGCCGACAAGGCAGCGTCCCTTGATCGAAAACGAATTTCAACCAGCAGCGTGCGGGGCAGGGTCTGTACATGAAGCCGCTTTTGAAATCTCTCCAGCAGCCAGGCCTGGGCCGCGGGATCGACAGCGGCGCCTGCCTGCGCTTCGGGATGAAAACCGGGAAAGCGGCTGGCAAAATCGCCACAAAAACCGGGCGCCTGGTAAAGCTTGAGCTCGCTGATTACTCTCCACGCCAGCCGATCGCTGCGAAAGACATCGGCCATCGTCTCAAGAGCAATGGGAGCGGAAAGAATCGAGGCCGAGACAGAGGTCTCCGATGAATCAAGGCTGAGCGAGGAGGCTGGCGCAGTTCGCAATTCCACCTTGGCGCTGGCTTCGTACTTGTTGGGAGCGACCAGGCAATACAGCACACACAACAGCAGCAAACTGCCCAATACGGAGGCAATCTGGCGGCGGCGACGCAGCACAACCTGCCAGAGCTCGCGCAGAGACGTTGTGGAGTGATGCCGGCTAACCTCTGCCCTGTGACGCACATCGGGCCCGTGCGGCAAATCTTGATGAGCGGTTGGAGCGTCCGGCAAAGGAGGGCACCTCAGGCCCAGGAACCCTCGCGCAGGGGTGCCCCTGTGATTCGAGTCGAAAAACCGCTGCGGAGGAAATCCCGGACAGTGTGCTTGATTAAAAGAAATTCGTCAACATCCTGCGTCACACAGGAAATCGCACTGTGGAAAAAGCGGTCGCGTTGCCGCCAGCATCAAGTTCACGCCGGGATGCTTTTGTACCACTCGACGGTCCGGCTCAAGCCCTCACGGAAATCGACCTTCGGCTCATACCCCAGCAGTTTTTTGGCCCGCTCGATATCCGCCAGCGAGTCCTTGATATCCCCGGCCCGCGCCTCAGCATAAGTCGGCTCGCCCTTGTAACCGATCACCTCACGAAGAATGGCAAAGGTCTGGTTCAGCGTGCATCTCGTTGCCGTCGCCAGGTTCATCATCTGCCCGGCAACCTTTTCGGCCGGCGCCGAAGCTGCCAGCAAGTTCCCCGCCACCACATTGTCGATATAAGTAAAGTCGCGGCTCTGCTCGCCGTCACCGAAGATCGTGATCGGCTGGCCTGCCAGCATCCTGCTGCAGAAGATCGCCAGCACTCCTGAATAATGCGACGTTGGGTCCTGGAACGGTCCAAACACGTTGAAGTAACGCAGCACCACCGTCTCCAGCCCGTACACCCGGGCAAAGGAGCCCATGTAATGTTCGCCCGCCAGCTTGGCTACGGCATAGGGACTGATCGGAGCCGGCAACATCCCCTCATGCTTGGGCAAGGTGGGCGAGTCGCCGTACGCGGCGGAAGAACCCGCATACACCAC
>Ga0075522_10001436_pt1 | contig 18022 bp, 17 predicted proteins | sample NGEPerA_FD_74796 | JGI IMG/M metagenome (GOLD analysis project Ga0075522, IMG submission 74796) | Arctic peat soil microbial communities from the Barrow Environmental Observatory site, Barrow, Alaska, USA - NGEE PermafrostL2-A | ecosystem: Environmental > Terrestrial > Soil > Wetlands > Peat ... | reverse complement strand
ATCACGGCAATGTTGCCGCCGAAGACGTCTCCTACGCCCACCGGTTTGAATGTTCCTTCCACCGTAAAATCTTTTTTTCCGTCGCTCGCAAAAAGCGAAAGCTTGTCCCCAACTTTCAGCCCGTGACGGTCAGCAAAGGAACGCGAAAGCAAAATGGAATTCGGCTGCGCGAGGAATACAAGAGGGTCAGAGATTTGCGTTTGGGCGCGGTCAAACTGGTAGTCGCGCAATTGCTGATCGCCAGTGGTATCGACACCCAAGATCAGCAGCGGGCCCTCATCCGCGAACGAGGTTTGCACCAGGGTTTCGATCACTGGTTCGGCAAGTTGCACGCCGGGAGTCGCGCGAACCGTATCGAGAATTTTTTCTGAAAACCCTGATTCGCCGGCGGAAATCTGCAGCGTCGCCTTGCCCGCCAGTTTTTCCACCGTGGAACGGAGCGAGTCAAGCAACGTGGCATTGCCGGTGCGAATCGCGAAAAAGACGGCCACGCCAAGCGCAATCCCCAGCGTCGTAAGTGCGACGCGCAGCTTGTGCGCGCGCCATTGCTTAAACGTAATCAGCCACAGCGCACCGAACATTATTTTTCTCCCGCCGGCGCGGTTCCGACCTGTTCATTGCGTCCTGTGCGCGTTTCCTTCACGAACTGTCCGTCTCGCAGGGTCAGGATGCGATCGCAGAACGCGGCGGCGAGATCATTGTGCGTGACAAGCAAAATCGTATTGTTATACTCGCGATGCAGATCGTCGAGCAGTCGAAGAATTTCTTCTCCCGTCGCGGAATCCAGATTGCCCGTGGGCTCGTCTCCCAGCAATATGGGAGGCCGGAAAATCAGCGCGCGGGCTATGGCTACGCGCTGGCGTTCGCCGCCGGAGAGTTCGTCCGGCCGGTGATGCGCGCGAATTTTAAGTCCCACTCGATCGAGCATGGCCATGGCGCGTTCTTCAGTTTCGCGTTTGCGCAGCCCCTGCAACCGAAGCGGTAGCGCGGCATTCTCAATGGCCGTAAGCGTGGGAAGCAGATTAAAAGTTTGAAAAATCATTCCCAGTTTTTCCCGCCGCAGGCGGGTGCGGTGATCGTCATCGAGGGACGCGAGCTCGACTCCCTCCAATTTGATCGAGCCGGACGTTGGCTCGTCCAGTCCGCAAATGAGGTTGAGCAACGTCGACTTTCCCGAGCCGGAAGGTCCCATGACGGCCACACGCTCGCCCTGTTCGACGACCATGCTCAGATTGATCAGCGCTTTCACCGTGCCTTGGTCTCCGTACGTCTTGGAGACATTTGTCATCTGGATCATAGTTTTACCGTGATTGTCCGGTCTCGGTGGGCCTTTTTCCCAAGCAGAATCTAATTCTACGCCAGCCCCGGAGTAGCGAATAGGTAGTATTCCACAATTCTGCCCCGGTTCCGTTTATTCCTATATTTATGATGCACCTATTCCTTTTGTATGGCACTCGAAACTCACGGCTCGACCAAAAAGAAATTTATTGCCGCCAATCGTAGGAGAGACTATTATTTATGGCGTCCCCCACCTTAGTTTCCAGGAGTGCGCCATGACCCTCAACTTACTGCGCAATTCTGTAGCTCTATTCGTTTTCACCATCTCGGGGGCTTCTTCCATTCATGCACAGGGCATTGTTGAATATGGGGTGATCACGGGAACTGTTGCAGGTGCCGCAGCATCCAACAAGCCATTAATTGCCCTGCCTAATCTTGGAATTCCCGGCAGTCCGTCAGCGGCCGCTCCGGCAGTGTCCGGCGCGCCTGGCGCGGCCAACATGACTCCGGAAGCAGCCGCAAAGGCGAATTTACAATTTTTTCATACCCATGCTGGACCTACGGCAGCGGAAATTGCCGTGCGCACGGTGCCCGACCGCGCTTCGACCTGGATTGACGGGAAATTCGTAGGTCCCGCGCCCCTGACGTTAAAGCTTGCCCCGGGACACCATCAAATACTCGTCCGGTCGAACGCCATGCGTGAATACATGCAGGAATTCGACTTAGCAGCGAAGCAGACACAGACTATTGACGTTGCCCTGAAGGCGGCTGTCCAAAATCAGGTCGTCATCCAATGGCCTCCGAAGACACAAAAATAGTGTGCCGGAACGGCCCAGCTTTCCGCTCCTTGCCTCATAAATATCAGCTGTAATGTCGTTCGCCCTGAATTCTCCACAGCCCCAGTTTAACTCTAGGTATTGCGATGAATGAATTGCCATTTTACCAGTGGCGATTTTGTAGGCGCACGGCATTGCCAGGTACCACGCCGTAAGCACCGCCAAGGTGACCGTCCCCCTTGCCTAAACGGTCGACATAAGTCACCATGCACCGGACCCTGTATCAGTAACCCTTTGCGAAAGTTCGCCCAACCTGACACTTGGAACCGCGCTGAAATCGAGCGAGCATGGGGAGCATACATTCCTCAAGAGTTTCCGGGCAAAGCGCGTGGCTGGGAGTGATTGCGCGGCATCCCTCCATCGGGATTTTTTGGTTGTCCGCTAAATTCAGACTGTAATGCATGTCACAGAAAACTGCGGCCGAATGAAGCATCTTTTCGTCTGTAAGCAGTGAGATCGGACGAAGCGAAAAATCGCGATCCGCGGTCGCGGTTTGACGCAGCTTTGCCACGTCTAGGTGTCCCCATCTGAAAGTGTGATACATGCAGTTGAAATTCTGTGCCAGGAAGGGCGATCGCGTCAGGAGCCGGCATGGCGGAGCTATGCTGATTGCATTCCTGTTTTGCGCGGTGCGCGTCTTTGCACAACAGGCGGCAACGGTGGCACAACCTTCCTTTTCAGGCGTCATCAGCGGCAAGGTCACGTCCTCCACTGGGCAAAAGGGAACCGATATACTCTCGGGAATCACAGTCAAGCTGACATCCACTGCAACTGGCGCCCCTCAGCGAACGACAATTACGGATTTCGAAGGGCATTTCGAATTCGGGCATCTGCCCCCGGGAACTTACGTGCTGGAAACGGGTATTGAGGGATTTCAGCCGTCAACCGAGACGATTGATCTCGGGCCCGGCGAAACTCTCACTCACGATATCGCGCTGCAAATTACTTCCGTCGAAGAACGCATTGAGGTGCAGGGCGAGGCCACGGAAATAGCCACGCAAAGCGTTTCGGCCACGGCCACGGTAACCGAGCAACAACTTTCGGATTTGCCTCTGCAAAAGCAGGAATTTACCGAGGCCCTCGCCATGTCACCGAGCGTAATCCGAACGCAGGAAGGAAAGCTGAATCTTAACGGGCAAGCGGAAAGCCAGGGAATGCTGCTGGTGGACTCCGCCGAAAATGTGGATCCGGTGTCGGGAAGCTTCGCGATTCCGATTCCTGTGAACACAATCCAAAATATTCAGGTGTTCACCACGCCGGACAGTTCCGCGTACGGCGGATTTTCCGGCGGCTTGACCCGAATTGATATTCGTCCCCCAGCGCCCGCGTGGAACTACAAATTTTTGGATATCGTTCCATCATTTCGCGGCAAGAATGATCACTTGATCGGACTCCTGAACATGACACCGGGAGTGGAATTCGGCGGACCGCTCATCAAAGACAAGCTTAATTTTTCCGAGACCATGACGTATGAGTTCCGCAAGGATCCCGTGCACGGGCTTACGTGGCCGTTCAACGAAACGGTCACGTACAGCATGGTTTCATTCACGGAATTTCAATATATGTTTTCCAGCAAGCACGTCTTGAACGTCAATTTCAATATTTTTCCCGCGACGGTTTTGTATGCGAATATCAATGCGCTCGTTCCGCAAACCGCCTCCACGAATATTCGGCGCAGAGGATCTTCCATCGGAATCTCCGACGGCTACCAGTTCGATTCCGGCGCGGTCCTTACCACAATTGTTCGTTACACGAATTTCTACAACAGCGAACGCGGCCAGGGCCTTGCCGACATGACAATCAACCCCGAAGGCTGGGGCGGCAATTATTTCAATACGTTTTCCAGAAATGGCAATCAGGTGGAGGCTCTTCCCATTGTTCAGATGCCCGTACTTTCTTGGCTGGGCACTCATCAAGTGCAGTTCGGGAGCGACGTTCTCTACCGGTCCTTTACCGGAAACAGTGTTTCCCGGCCCATCCAGTTGCTGGCGCAGGACGGCACGGTCGACGAAACCATTAATTTTATCGGACAAGGCAAGCTGCGAAGTTCGGACGAAGAAATTTCAGGATTTGCCGAAGATCGCTGGTCGTTCGCCAAACACATGGCTTTGACCTTGGGCGGGCGCGTGACCCACCAAACAGTAGCCCGGGACGCCGCGTTCGCGCCTCGCCTGGGCCTCGCCTACTCTACGCCAAATGGCAAAATTGCGGTTCGCGCGGGCGCTGGGCTGATCTACGGCCATGTCCCGCTACTCGCGGCGGACTTTTCGGGCTATCAGGAGCGCATGATTACGTTAAATCCGGGAACTGCATCTGCACAGACCTACACGTTGCAAAATGTGTATCAGTCGCCATCGCTGTTTGGAAATTCTTCAACACTTCTCGATCCGAACAGCAGCACGCGCACGTTCACTTGGAATACCGAAGCTGAAACTTCACTGCGGCCGGATCTCACGCTCCGAATAGGTTATTACGCAACCCGGACATCGAATCTTTTTGTCCTGAATCCCATTCTGCCTGCAGGCGGCGGAACTTCCGGCCTTATGGCGCTGGACAACTCGGGAAGGTCAAATTTTGAGCAGGCCCAGATTACGGCGCGTTACCACCCGAGCGCACGAAACGAAATTAATGTTTCCTATTCGTGGAGCCGCGCACGTGGCGATCTGAACACTATTTCCGATACGTTTCTCCCCGTGCAAATACCCGTTATTCGTCCGAACGTATTTGGAATACTGCCGTCGGATATTCCGAACCGCGTGCTGACCTGGGGTTTTATTACGCTGCCCAAAAAATTTGTGTTCAGTGCAGTGGCGGACATTCACTCAGGATTCCCATATTCCAATGTGAACGTGCTGCAAAATTATGTCGGCGTTCCGAACAGTTTACGGTTCCCGATTTACTTTGCAATGGACGTGAAATTATCCCGCGAGTTTACAGTCCGCATGCCGTTCAAAGAAAACAGCAAGCCCAAGAAAATCAACATCGGAGTTTTCTCCCAGGATGTCACGAACCGTCTGAATCCTCATGACGTTTATAATAACGTGACCGCTCCGTTCCCTCTCTTCGGACAGTTTGCAGGATTTCAGCGGCGATTGACCGGGCTCGACATCAATCTCTCGGAATGATTGCAAACGAGCGTTAACGCCTGCCGTTGTAGAATGGTCGGCATGAAAGCCGCACTTAAAAATCTCCGCGTGAATCTATCATTCGCAGTCGCGATCGCAAGCGTCGTCGGGATCTTTTGCCTCAAACCGGCCGATCCCTCCGCGTATGCCGCGGACGATGACTCGTCTCTCCTTCAGACGGACCATGCAGCTTTTGCAACAGGCAATTCTTTGCCTGCCTTGAACGACACTATGCTGGATCAGAATTTTACGTGGACGGATTCCTCCGGCAATACGCGCAACAAATCGGAAATCCTCGAAGCCATCGGATCCCGGAAACATTTAGCACTGATAACGGGCAGGATTGACGCGCACGTTCACGGACAGGTTGGACTTATTCGGGAAAACACCGACAAAGTTTATGTGCTGCGCGTATGGATCAAGCGCGCCTCGCGCTGGCGCTTGCTGATTTACCACACCGTTTCCATTGCCGTTCCTCCTTCCGCGGGGTCGAACAATGAACATTGCGAGAACCCGTGCAATCGCGTGCCGTTCCACCCGCGAAGCGCTGACCAGCGCGACGTAATTCACGCCTACCAAGCGGTGGAGCGCGCGGTCACCGCGCACGATTCGGCCGCGTGGGGCTCGCATATTGCCGATGAATTTTTTGCCGTAACGTCGAACAGCGATCGTCCGGTGGACAAGAAAACGCGAATGGCGGGTCTCGATAATCGGAAGGTCGGTGGTATCGCGCCATTTCCATTGGTCTCGGCGCGTATGTTTGAATTCGGCGACACCATGGTCATGACTTCACATCAGCAACCACTGCATGGCTTGCCGCTGCACGTGACCCGCGTCTGGTTCAAACGCAACAATGCATGGCTCGAAGCGTACAGCTATCAGACCACGATTCAACGTGACGTCACTTCTCGCTAATTGCTAAGACCTTTGTAAAATCCTACTTCCCTATTTCGTTGGGGTGCTCCGTGATGGCGAGGCTGCTGGAAGACGGCCCGGATTCGCTTCCCTTGAGAGAGCGCGCGGCGAGGATTTCGTAGTTCTGATATTTGATGGTCAAGATCGCGTGTCCGCCGCCGCGAATTTCGGAAACCGATTGATTTTCCGCGGGTAGCCAGAAGTCGCCAATCTTGATGTAGGAATGATGGATGTCGGTCTTTTTAATCCAGAACGACGGATTCTTGGCTGGCTCCGCTTCAATCCTGCACACGGCGAAATCCTTGCTGTCCACCCAGATATGGCCGCGATACAGAAGTTTGCTGGGAACTTTCGGCTCGACGGCGACCTTGTACGAACAGCTGCCCGGCGTGTCTTGTCGAGCCAGATCGCTGAAATCGTAATTAGTGGAATTAAGCGCCACGCGGGCGCGATTTTCTTCCGTTGAAGCTTCCTGCTCGGTCTCCAAAAGCCGCTTAAGAACACGGTCGATCAGCCATTGCGGACCGCTTTGTGAAACAATTTTAAATTGTTTGGTGGCGGGCGCATCGAACGTCATGTCCACAACCATCTCGGCATGAAAGGATACGGGGAGTCCCGCGTATGAAAGAGTGTAAGTACGGCGGCCCTGATACTTCTGTAAAGCGTCCGCACGCTCCAAATTTTTAGTGACTAACTTGTCCACAATTTGAGGGAGGTTCAGCCGGGCTTCCATAACCGGCTGCGCCGGGGAGGATTGAGCGCGACCGGGAGCCGATACAAAAAGAGCCAACAAAACCACAGCGGCAGCCCGCGTTCTGGAAAGCGCTTTACCCATGGACATAAATTCTTCTTGCCTCTCCGGCGATGTTGAGCAACCGGGACTTTCCATTGAACTCAAGCGTTGATGATCTTTCTTGCGTCGTCGAGAAGCAGGTTTTCCACCTGGACAGGAGGCTGAACATAGCGCTCGTACGTTTGATACATTTCCGAAAATATTTGTTCCCAGGAGCCGATGTTCAGCGCGCGGTTGCGGGCGTTCGCTCGCATCGCTTCATGGACATCCGCGTGGGTCATGAGGTTTGTCAGCAATGGCGCGAATTCTTCAAAACTTTTGGTCACGTATCCTGATTTACCGTGCTCCACCGTCGATGCCGGGCCGCCGCTCGAAGTGACCACTGCAGGAACGCCCGACGCGAGCGCTTCGAGCACTGCCAAGCCGAAAGTATCCGTTTCCGAAGGAAACGCAAAAGCGTCCATGTTGGCGTACGCGCAAGACAGAGCCGTGCCCGTGAGCCACCCTTTGAATTCAGCGTGACGCATATTTTCTCGCAGCCAGTTTTCTTCGGCGCCCTGGCCTATCAGTACGATGCGAAAATTCTTATTGCCGCTTGCCACCAGATCTTTTTCCAATTGCGCGAGCGCGCGGACATTCTTTTCGGGAGTAAGCCGCCCCACATAGCCGATCTGAAATGCACCGCCGTCGGCTCGATCTCGAAACGCCGGATCAAACATTTCGGTGTTCACACTGTGGCCCATCAAGTAGCAGGGTTTGCCCGTGGCCCTTCCCAGAAGCTCCACCAGTTCGCGATTCGGAGTAAACAGCAGCTTCGGGATTTTGTAGAACCGTGCAGCTGCACGAAAGCTGCCGGATTCCACGGCCGCCGCCAGCGAGCGGGATATTTTTTTTGGCCACGCGGAAAAAAGAGACAACACACGGCGCCCGGCAAACTGATGAATGTTCGTCTGCCAGGATGCTGCCAGGGTGACATGCATATTATGAGCAAGCAGAGCACCGAGAATGCCCACATCGCTCGGTCCCGTAATTTGAACAACGTTAGCGCGGAAATCTTTCATCACTTGCAAAACTTTTTGATAATGCCGCAGGAACAGAAGATCGAATTCGTGATGTCCATCGAGAGGAAATTTAATGCTGCCGCGACGCAGCTGAACTCTCGTCAACGATCCATCGACAACCACTTCATCGGTCGGCCCGGCATGCACCAGCAGAAATGGAATTCCTCGCTGCCTCGCGAATTCCGCGAATTGCTTGCTGGTATTCGCAACTCCATCGATTTCCCGATAGGTGCAAGGGAACAGGGCGACACGGATGCTTTCTCCCGTCAAGCATTCACCCCGCGCGGAACTTCCAGTGCGCGATGCACTTCCGCTTTTCCTCGAAATGTGAAATTCAGCGCGTGACGCACTGAAGTATTTTCGATCATCCGGAAGATGGAAAAAATGTAGTCTAGATAAGCCGGGGGTGCCTTCCACAAGCACGACAGCGGACGGTGATATCCGGTCTGAAAATCCATGTGGAACACGCGCTCATCCCACCGCCTTGATCCTACCGGATGATCCGGGTAATCGCGGATGGTATCCAGCACAGTCTGCATGAAGCGGATTCCGAGCAATTCCGAATATTGCGGCATGAACAGAATATGACTGAGCTGCGCCACTCTGATTTCATGAACAAATTCGGGAAAACTTGTGGCGCACGTCAGGTTCAGCGCGCCGCTCGGTTCCAATCCGTGCCGGTCTCCACCGGAAATCAGCGGGCGCTGCCAAGCGGCGGCCAACTCAATCACACTCTTATTTTCGGTCCATGCGCGCATTGCGTTCAGTTCAAACGCGTGAATGAATTGCACGTGACCCTGCAGAAATTTGTCCACATAGTTACGAAAAGTCGCTTGTCCAAGACAATACTGATCCCAATGCGGATGATTGAACACGATCAGGACTTCAGGAATGGACTGGAGCTCCGACAAAAGTTCCAGCAGACGCGGAGCGGAAGGACCACGCGAATACGCCGCAAAATCATCCATGATCAGGTGAGCCTGGCTCTCCGGCAAATTATGAATTCCCAGGTGGAAGATTGCTCCTTCAAACGGAACACTCCATTCCACCGAGTACGGAACGCGAACAGGATTAGGCAACTGGCGCAAAGTGGTGGGCGCTTCAATGCTGTCATGATCTGTAAGGGAGACAAGGCTGATCAGTTCCAGATCGGACTCAATCTGATTGCTTTCTAGCTCAAACGCCAGTTTCGGAGGCAGTGGCGGCGTCCAATATGCCTGGGAAAAATCGACAGGCCTCACAGATTTCTTAATCTGCTCGTTCAACGCCCAGCGCAACATAGGTCTCTTCTCGGCGAAAGCCGGGATAAATAGCAGGCTTTCCTTGGATTGATTGGTATGGCTGTGAAGAGAAACCGCCGTGCGATATTTGCTAGCGATTTCGGGCTGCTTCCAGAGGCATGAAATTTGTGATGGAGGCAATGGGTTTCTTCCAATGAGATTTGTATGCATTACAAGGATGTCAAAGTATGGCCAGCCACTCCAGTGATCTAAAAACTAAAATTTCCATGCTGGCAATAACGATGTCTATACCAACGTTCCATCGGGCCTGTAATTTCTGTTGCGTCGAGCAATTTCTTTGGCCCGCTTTGGTTGCGATTCCTCACCCACTTGGCGAGCGAGCACATTCCCACTGATTGCTTCCTGACTGTATGAAGCCCTGATTTGGCGCTTGAGAGTGCCCGGTGAGGCTCCCGTCAGAACAGCTCCCACCGGGCGGAACAGGCGTTGAGTCAGATGCAGGAAACTACCTTTGAGGCTGCCCCTGCGCGGGCGGTGCGGCAGGGGTCAGCGGAGGCTGAGGCCCCAGCACTTTTGTCAGCGCCTGATACGCACACATTTCATCTGCATTTCCACCACCAACTCCAACCGCTCCAATCAATTGATTGTCCACAACGATCGGGAGTCCCCCGGGAACGAAGTAATACGACAAGCCTTGCTCTTTGCCGAGGTCCAGACGAATGACTCGGCTATCCACCGTGCTGAATCTCTGAGCGACCAAAGCGGAAGGCATGCGCGCGTACAGAGCCGTCTTGGCCTTCATCAATCCGGTTTCGACTCCGATGGGCAACACGCCGTCCATCTTGTGCGCGTCGATAATTTCGCCTGTGGGAGAAAGAACAAAAACGGCGATCGACACATTTCCCGGCTGGCCCTTCTGCCATTCGACGCAGGCGTCGGTGATAGCCCGCGCGGTATCGGCATTGATGACGGCTTTCATCAGGGTGCGCTTGGCCACCTCTTCAGAAACGGTCACCTTATTGAACGGAGCAGGTGTGGCACCCTGCGCCCAGGCGCTTGCGCTTCCAAAACAAAGTGCGGCAATCGCCAATCCTAGAGCCGCTGCGGTCCGAAACAAACCTGTATTCTTGCTCATGTTTTTTCTCCCTTGTACCCATTAGACTTTTTTTTGCGGATGCTTCTCCGCGCGATACAATAGTGGGTCGCGCGTTTTAAATCTTCGTTTTAATCTACGTCTTGCCTTTTTCCGGCAACCGGGACTCTACACCCAGACGACCGGGAAAGGCAAAAATTTGAATTGTGGGAATTTGCCTTGCATTCGTACGTCATCATGCACCGTTTTCCACTGAATGCAAAAATAATTTCGCAGGGTGTGGCTGCTCGATTTCAGCGTTTTGTCAGTTGACATCCGGTGAGCGCGCCTGATACAGATTTTGAGGCATTTTGGCGCGCTGCAAACGTGTGCCGGTGCAACTTTTACTTTCAGAAAGTGGTGATTTACGTGACTTTACCAAGCGAGCGCGCAAAATATTCGGCTATCGTGGACCGCCCAAAACTGCAATTGCCCAACGGAGAACGCCTAATCATCTGGACGATCGTCAACGTGGAGGTCTGGGACATTGCGCGAACTATGCCGCGGCAGGTGCTCGTCCCGCCCACAAGTGTGACTACGCTGCCCGATGTGCCGAATTGGAGTTGGCACGAATACGGTATGCGCGTGGGCTTCTGGCGTTTCCATGCTCTCTACGAGCGGCTGAAAATTCGTCCCTCTCTTTCCATCAACGCGCGCGTATGCCTCGATTATCCCCGCGTCGCGCAAGCCTGCAAGGACTCAGGCTGGGAATTCATGGGCCACAGTTTCGATCAGCGGCCTATGCATAGCGAACCCGATCCCGCAGCCATGATCGAAAAATCCGTGAAAACGATTCAGGAATTTACGGGAAAACCGCCCATCGGCTGGATGGGGCCGGGCCTGACGGAAACCTACGACACACCCGACCAGTTGAAAGCCGCGGGCATCAAATACATTTGCGATTGGGCCTGGGACGATGAGCCGTGCGAGATTGCAACGAAGCATGGCCCGCTCTATACACTGCCCTATTCCCTTGAGACGAATGACATCCCCGTCATGGCCGTGCAGTATCACGAAGCGCCCTACTGGACGCAAAAGTGTAAAGATACGTTTGACCGCCTGTATGAAGAAGGCGCAACTCGACCAAAGATCATGGCCATCGCGATTCACCCTTATCTGAGCGGGCAGCCGTCGCGCATCAAATACCTGGAAAATATTTATGAGTACATTTCCAGATTTACGGGAGTCTTGCACTGGAATGGCGAGCAGATTCTCGATTGGTATTTGAAAACGAAGAAGTACTAGGACAGGCTTCAGCCTGTTGGTTTTAATTTTCTTACATGCAAAAAGCAACAGGCTGAAGCCTATTCCACTTAATTCACTTCGCCGCGGACGCAGTCGCGTTGAAATCCGCCGTATGCGAAATGATGATCACCCATCGGCCGTTGCGCTTGGCCATAATAAAATTGGAATATCCCGCGCGGTAAGGCCAATCCGATCCATCGCGCTTGCGCGCTCCAGTCATCGACCAGTAATCATCCACCACAGCAAGTTCAGGTGTAATGTAATGAATCGTCTTCACCGTATCGGTGCGGTGCGTGTTTTTGTAAAGATCCGCAAAGAGCCGGGCGTGCTCATCCTCGACGGCCTGCCGCGAGCCGAGCGGTTCGCCGCGCCAGTTCACCCACTCCACGTTATCCGCTAACGAGGCGCACATTGAGTGCGCATCATGCGTATTCCAGCCGTTGCTGAATCCGGCGACCACTTGCTTGATGGACGCGTCATCGGCACCGTTCGCGTCCTCCGCAGCCACAGCGCGCATTACGCTCATCGCGAGCGGCATCGCCAGCAGAGCAATCAGAATGGCTGCAAATCGTCCCAAGCTATATGGCCTGGCAATCGTCGCATTCGCTTTCATCTCTTTAGCTCCTCGTGCGATCCTAAGATTCATTGGTATCCATTGCAGGCAATCTCACCGGGTTGCCGAATCTACACGCGCACCCCACAGGAGTTGTCACAATGCCCTTAGGGTACACCAATCTCAGCGTATCTGTAACTTGTCCCCCCCATATTAAACTTTTGCCCGGGCCGTCGAAAATTTCGCAACCCGCTGTCTCTACATCGCGTCAAAATCACGGGATTGGCAGATGGGAGTAACCATGGCGAAAACAAAAGTTTTTCTAACCGCGATACTTTTTTCCCTTGCGCTCTCCACTCAATCCGTTCCAGCTTCCGCGCACCATTCCTGGAGCGGGTATGACATGTCTCACACAACCACGGTCAAGGGAACCGTCACGCAATTTCAATGGGGCAATCCGCACATGTGGATCAATTTTGAGGTCCGCGACGATAAAGGTGCCGTCGAAAACTGGAGCGCCGGCGGCCCGGGCCCGAATCGTCTAGCCAAATCAGGTTGGGATAGCAACATTCTGAAACCGGGAGACGTCATCACGTTCGTGGGCTATCGCATCAAGGACGGCACCTACATCATGAAACTGGAGAAGATTGTGTTGCCGGACGGACGTGAGCTGACCTGCGCCACACGGCGTTAATCCTCCATTTACCGCCATAAAATTAATTCTGTGCTACCGCAGCGGTGTAGAATACCGTGCATACGGTGCAATGAAAATCGAAGCGCAGGTCTGCTTTGACAACTTAATGAACACAATGATATAGGCTGTTATTACTGACACGGCTTTTTCATGATTGGGCACAGCCGTTTATGCCTGCAGGTTGCTCGGGTGTTCAACGCATTTTCGGCGTTGTAATTTGCGAGTGGAGATACAAATGAAAAATCGGATCTGCATAATCTTGTTTGGCATTGCCATTTTATGCGTACTTTCCGTTCCAGTCTTCGCTCACCACGGGGCTTCGCCGTATGACACTTCCAAGCTGACCACATTGAAAGGAACTGTTACCGACTACCAGTTCATCAATCCTCACGTGGAAATTTCCGTGGACGTCACCAACGACAAAGGAAAGGCGGAAAGCTGGATCGGCGAAGCGAATAGTCCGAATGTGTTGTCCAGGCATGGTTGGGACCGCGACATTATCAAAAAGGGCGACCAGATCACCGTGATTGGAAATGCGGGAAAGAACGGCTCGAAAACCCTGCGCCTTCAAAAAGTTGTTCTATCGAATGGCAAGGAACTCGATCCGAATTCCATCAACGATTAATCGCCATTGCGCGGGCGAGGCGCAATTTGTACGGAAATAGTCGGCGCAGGCCGCAAATAATCTCTGTGAGTCGCGGCCTCAGCCTCGGCATTCAGCGAAGTAACAATCAAGGGCCTCGGCCCCTGAAGCCCCGCCGAGGCCCAAGAGCGAGCCGTTGATAACGCCTTCGAGCTCGCGCCGGCAGCAACTGGAGGAACCACGCATTGAGAAATCGCTTAACCAGCTTCATCTTTATTTTAAGTGCGCTTCTCATTTCCTCTTTCGCCATTTCTACTCAACTCCATGCTCAACAGCAACCGGAAACCGCACAACCAGCCACTATGACTCCCGATTTGTCCGGCTTATGGTCGCGCCTACGCGATGCAGCTGTCCCTCGCGGTTACGATATGTACATCCTCGATTACGGCAAAACCGATTCACCCATGACTCCGTGGGCGGCCGCAAAATTTAAAATCACGAATGCCATGTACCACGGCGACGATCCCAGCACCGTGCTCGCCGATCCCGTGTTTCAATGCTTCCCTCCCGGCGTGCCGCGCATTTATCTTTTCAATTTCCCCGTACAGATCGTGCAGATTCCCGGCCAGGTTCTGATGCTCTTTGAGTACGATCATTTTATTCGCCGCATTTACACGGACGGCCGCCCCCATGACTCCGAGCAAGGCCCCCTCTGGATGGGCGATTCGATCGGCAAATGGGAAGGCGATACTCTGGTCGTGGATACCACAAATTTTAACGACAAGACTTTTATCGATCGCGTGGGGCGTCCGCACAGCGATGCGCTCCACTTGGTGGAACGCATGCGCCGCATCGATCAAAATTCGCTGGAAATTGCCTTCACCATCGATGATCCGAAGGCGTACACCAAGCCTTGGGGCGCAAAACTTATCTTCGAATCGAAGCCCACCTGGAAAGTGCTGGAGCAGATCTGCGAAGACAATGCCAGCTTCGTCGGCCTGAACGAAAAAGCGACCCAGCCCTTAAAAAAGAAGAAGTAGACCTTACCATCTGCTGACTGATTATTTTCCTTCTTCCCGGGCATGTGTTCCCGCAACCTGCCTCGGTCGGCCCCGTGTGCGTGTGCCAATCTTCCAGCACGTATCGCGAAGCTCTGGAAATCGCGGGACTCGGACCATGCGATATACTATATTTGAAGCCATAAGACAGCGGATTTTCAACTTCATCGGCCAGGAATGATGCTTGCTTGTATCCTTGTCGAAACAGCCGGAACTCGGGCTTCGGAAGGTGCACTTCCTGTGCTCCGTGTGCGAAGAGTTAATCGCTAACTGTGAATCGCAAAATAAATAAGGATCGAGGGTAATCGAAGTGAAAGTCAAAGGGATGCGAAATCATTTCATCGTGGCATTGGCCTGCGGCGCTTTGTCCATGGCTGTTGCCGCAATCAATCCGGCTCCGCTTCAAGCCCAAGCCGGCATACCTAAATTTGAAGTGGACCCTTCCTGGCCCAAGCCTCTGCCCAATCGCTGGGTCACCGGCGAAATTGGCGGCCTCTGCGTCGATGCCAAGGACCATGTCTTCCTCGTCCAGCGCGTCAGCGACGTAGGCGGCATGGACGGCCATCTGGAAGGCCTTACGGATGACGAACTCAACGCCGGAACCGCCGGACCGCCAATCATTGAATTCGATCCGGAAGGCAATGTGGTTAATTCCTGGGGCGATTCAAAAATTCTTCCGAAGGATCTTCATGGCTGCGCAGTCGATAAGGAAGGTCACGTCTGGCTGGACGGCTCCGAAGATGGCATCGTGCAGGAATATTCTCACGATGGCAAAGAACTGCTGCTGCAGATTGGAAAGAAGGGCGTGTTCGATTCATCGGACGGCACGGTGAACGGCAAACCTCTTAATGCAAGCACTTCTCAGTTTTTTCGCGTGTCGGAAATCGCGTTCGATCCCCATAACGGCGACGTTTACGTCGCGGATGGCCACGCCAAAGGCAAGGGTGGCAACAATGCCCGCATCGTCGTGTTTGACAGCAAGGGCAAATACCTGCGCCAGTTCAAGCTTAACCGTTCTCCCGAAGAAGTGAATGCCCCCCGCGCCACGCCGCACTGCGTGCGCGTCAGTAATGACGGCCTCGTTTACGTTTGCGACCGCTGGATGAATCGCCTGCAAGTGTTTGACACGGCCGGCAATTTCAAAAAGAACATGCCATTTAGTTTCAAAATCTGGACCCCCGTTCCCGCCGAAGGCGTCAGCTCGCGGCGTGACGCGCAACTTGTTGGCTCGTGCTCCTCCGTCGAATTTTCGCTCGATCCGGCACAGAAATACATGTACGTGATCAACGAAATCGATGAAGAGATCGACATTGTCGATCGCGCCAGCGGGAAAGTCCTGGGCAGTTTCGGCCGCCCCGGACATCAAGTGGGCGAATTCATGCACGCCCACACCATGACTCTCGATTCCAAAGGAAACCTGTACGTCGGTGAATCGGTCGACGGCCGCAGGGCGCAGAAATTCAAGCTGATCGCAAGCAAGTAGCAAATCAAGGAAGAGGGTCGCTCCGCGAGCAAATGGAGCGGCCCTTTTTCATCCGCGGAAGGCGATGCTCAGTCCTTTTCCCACCGGCACAACCGTGTGCTGAAAATCCGCAAGGCTCGAAATCAATTTCAAATATTCAGCAATTTCTTCCGGATGCGACAGAACGTTGTCGGCGATCATCAGCGCTGTCGGCGCAAGCTTTGGCAACACAATTTGCAATATCTCGGGGAACATTTTGCGGTCGGCATCCAGAAACACCAGGTCGAACGGCCCTGTCAGTTGCTGCACAATTTCAGCTGCGTTTCCTGTTCGCAACTCCACGCGCTCGAGCAAATGCGCCCGTCGCAGATTTTCTCGCGCGAGCGCGTGTTTATCCGGGTTTCGGTCAATGCTGATCAATTTTCCTCCCGCCGATGCAAGAGACCATGCGAGCCAGATCGAGCTGTAGGCGTTCGACGTGCCCACTTCGAGTCCGCGTGTAACTCCGCTTGCGCGCACAAGAATGCTCAGCAACTCCGCGCTCGCCGGTTCCAGGTTGAGCATCATGCGCGGCCGTTCCGAAACGCGCGCGTCATTTTCCTTGCCGTGCGTTTCAATTTCCCGCAGCAATTCACGTAACTTCAGTTCCATAACGATCGCCACCACTCCCTTTCCGTTCGCAACAGATAGCGGCTTGAAACATACAACCGCGGCATGTGCCAGACAAGCTTTTCCAAATCTGACGCCATTGCGCGTGTGGCAGAGGTCACATGCGAATGTGACGCACGTCATAGCGGCATGGACAAAATAATTGTAAAAGGTAAATAAAGTCGGAGTTTGGGTGAAGGAGGTTACCTTCACCCAAACTCCAAAAACAAGACGAACAGAACGCTGGATTGCACCGTTGCATTGGGTGCAAAGTGAAGGTGGCGCGAAGGCAAAACGCCGCCGCATGTAGTCAGAAAGCCACGGAGGGAGACCGCCCGGCTTCCCTCCGTGATTCAAGCTTCCCTTCGCTCCTTTTGTGTCCCCCCAACCAGTCCCAATAAATGACGAGACAATCGAAAGTCGCGCGGACTTCAGTCTGCGGATTCTAGTCCAGCCAACGCGTGAATTTACAATTCCCGCCAGTCGCGTTACATTCGAGCCCACGCAAAATAGCGGCTGGGTGTTTATCATATGTCCGGAAGGATTTTCATGAACACGATCGACCGCAGGAAAATTGCCTCACTTGTAATTCTCGCCTCGCTCTGCGCGATATTCGCCTTATCCGCAAAAAGCGCGGATGAAATCAAAGTGGTTACCTCCGGCGGCTTCACCGCAGCCTATCTGGAGTTGGTTCCGCAGTACGAAAATGCCACGCACCAAAAGCTGTCCACGGAATTCGGCCCGTCGATGGGCACCACGCACAATGCAATTCCAGTGCGCCTCGATCGTGGCGAAAAGATTGACGTCGTCATCATGGCAGCGCCCGCGCTGGAAGATTTGATCAAGCAGGGAAAAATACGCGCTGACAGCCGCGTCGACCTCATCAAGTCTTACATCGGTATGGCCGTGAAGGCCGGCGCTCCGAAGCCCGACATCAGCACCGTCGACGCACTGAAGCAAACGTTGCTTCATGCGAAATCCATCGCCTATTCTGACAGCGCCAGCGGCGTCTATCTCTCCACGGAATTATTTCCAAAGCTTGGCATCCTCGACCAGATCAAAAGCAAGAGCAAGAAAATTGAGGCCGACCCCGTGGGAGGAGTCGTTGCTACCGGAGAATTTGAAATTGGCTTCCAGCAAATCAGCGAACTTAAGCCGGTGAAGGGCATCGATATCGTGGGCCCGCTTCCTGCCGGCGCGCAAAAAATTACCGTGTTCGCCGCGGGTATTCCCACAACAGCCACGCACCCGGAAGAAGCCAAAGCCCTGATCCAATGGCTTGCGTCACCCGCAGCCTACGCTGCAATCAAGAAGAGCGGAGTCGAACCCGCAAATCCAAAATAGCCGGACCATTAATTTTGTAAGGTAAATTCCCGTTTTCCGGGTGTTTAGCAAGAC
>Ga0075522_10001435_pt1 | contig 18025 bp, 12 predicted proteins | sample NGEPerA_FD_74796 | JGI IMG/M metagenome (GOLD analysis project Ga0075522, IMG submission 74796) | Arctic peat soil microbial communities from the Barrow Environmental Observatory site, Barrow, Alaska, USA - NGEE PermafrostL2-A | ecosystem: Environmental > Terrestrial > Soil > Wetlands > Peat ... | reverse complement strand
CCTTCTGGGCGGCCGACAACCTGGCCCAGCTGGCCGCCGAGCCGCTGCACGGCGAGGTGGTGGTCCAGCCGGACGACGACTGGACCACCACCTCGCCGTGCAGCGGCTCGGCGGCCAGCTGGGCCAGGTTGTCGGCCGCCCAGAAGGCCTCGTCGATGAAGTTTTCGCTCTCCGCGACCGCCGGAATCTCGAACGGCGCCAGCGGCGGCAGGAGATCGGTTGGGATTGCCCACTCGAAGACGGGCGCGGACGGCGCCGCGGGAGCCGACGGCGGCATCGCGGGCATCGGCATGTCCTGCGGACCGCGGCCCCGCCGTCGCCGTCGGGGGCGGGCGTGGAAATCGGTGGCCGCGTGCAGTCCGTGGCGCTCGTCGGCCGATCCCGAATCGAACACCTCGCTGTCGAGGCCGGCATCCGAGTCGCAGATGCCGCATTTTTCACCCTCGGGCTCACCGAAGTAGGCGCGCAGCATCTGCACCCGGCAGCGCTGGGTGTTCATGTAGCCGAGCAGCGATTCGAGCCGCCGCCGATCCGAGATGCGCCGCGCCTCGAACACCTGCGCGGCCTTGTCGATTTGCTCGCGGGTGGGGCGGGGCTCGACGCCCTTCCAGCGGGTGGCCTTCACCTCTTGCGCCACGCCCATCGCCTCGAGGACGGACAGAACTACCCGTACCCGCGTCGCGGGGAGAGACATCGAGAGCGCCAGGTCGCGCACCGAGACCTCTTTCCCTTCGTCGCTCCACGCATACAGCCCCTCGGCGACCATCCGGGCCTGCGATTTGGTCGGGTGGGCTTCCTTGAGAAAGTACTCCTGGATCGAGATGTCGTCGGGCTGGAACAGCAGCACGCAACGCGCCGGCCTGCCGTCGCGGCCGGCGCGTCCGGCCTCCTGCACATAAGACTCCGGCGATCCGGGCATCTGATAGTGGATGATGTAGCGGATGTCGGGCTTGTCGATGCCGAGACCGAAGGCGTTGGTGGCAATCATCACCACCTTGCGGCCCGGTTCCATGAACGAGGCCTGCGCCTTCTCGCGCTCGTCGGGGGTCATCTTGCCGTTGTAGCGCTCGACCGGGATCTTGCCGTGGCGGAGCGCGACGTAGAGCTCGTCGACCGCGCGCACCGTGGCGCAGTAGATGATGCCCGGGCGGCGCAGCCGCTGGATGAGCACGCCCAGTTGGCGCAGCTTGTCCGCCTCGCCGGCGACCTTGCGGACGTCGAAGGCCAGGTTGGGGCGGTGGAACGAGACGCGGCAGACCTTGGCGTCCTTCATCCCCAACTGCACGAGAACATCGTCGGCGATGGCCGGCGTCGCGGTGGCCGTCAGCCCCAAGATCGGCGGCCGGCCCAGGACCTCGGCGGCGCGGCGGAGCCCGAGGTAAGCCGGGCGGAAGTCGTGTCCCCACTGCGACACGCAGTGCGCCTCGTCGACGCAGAAAAGCGAGAACTTCACGCCCGCCAGCGCCTCTTGCACGGTCGGCGAGTTCACCGACTCCGGCGTGATCATCACCAGGCGAACGCTGCCGTCGCGGACCGCCGCCAGATCGGCCGCGCGCTCCTTCGCCGTGCGCGTCGAATCGATGCGCACGATGGCGACGCCCGCCGCCTTGAGCTTGTTGAACTGATCCTCGATCAGCGCGAGCAGCGGCGAGACGACCAGCGTCGGCCCAGGCAGCACCAGCGCGGGGAGCTGGTAGGTCAGCGACTTGCCGCTGCCGGTCGGCATGACCGCCAGCGTGTCGCGCCCGGCCAGCACCGATTCGATGATCTCGGCCTGCCCGGGACGCAGCTCGCGGATTCGGAAGACCTCGCGCATCTTCTCGAGCGCGCGCAGCAGATCGGGCGACGGCGGTGCCTCGGGAACCGCGACGGGCGCCGGCGCGGCCGCCACGGGCGCGGGCCGGTCGTCGTCCTCGTATCTTCGGATCACGATGGTCGGTACACCGTCGTCCAAGCTGGTACCGGCCGTCGCGTCTGCGAAGCCCGTCGGTGTCGATGCGCCCGAAGGCTGCACCGATGAATTGATGTCCTGCTCAGGCTTCGCGGCGCCGCTCTCGCCCGCGTTCGCCCGTACTTCGTCGTCGGAACTCAGTCTCTACTCCTGTAAAAAGATCGGGGCGCTGCCCGCCAGTCCAGCCCAACAAACCCTCATGCACCCAGTTGCGAATCCGCTTCGGGGGTCGTTCTGAACGACTCCGACCCGCCAAACGCCGGTGCGGCCTAGTGCCGCAAACCACGAGCGTCGGAGGAAAACCTAACACGGGTTTCCTGCAACTCCAAGTCATTAGTTTGGCAGAGTTTGACAGCGCACAAAGTCGTCTCGGCGCCGTGGCACGGACGTTGCCCTTGCAGGGGTCGATGACGCCGATGGAAAGCCTCGAGCCCGACGCACGACCACGTGAGCGGCTCGCCGCTCGGGGCGCCGATCAGCTCACCGACAGCGAGCTTTTGGCGGTCGTACTGGGCACTGGGACACGCGGCGCCAGCGCGCTCGACGTCGCGGCCGCGGTTCTGCGCGGTCTCGATGGCGTGGGTGGCCTGCTGCGCGCGACCTCGCAAGAGCTGGCGGCCTTCGCCGGGATCGGTCCGGTGCGTGCGACGCAGGTGTTGGCGGCGCTCGAATTGGGACGGCGGGCGGTGGTGGGACGGCCCGCGCGCGGCCGACGGGTGGCCGGCGCGTCCGAGGTCTGGACGTATTTCGGCAGCCGGTTGGCGCCGCTGTCGGTCGAGGAGTTCTGGGCGTTGGGCCTCGACGTCCGCCACCGGGTGCAGAGCGAGCATTGCTTGGCGCGTGGATCGCTCACCGGCGTCGAGATCCACCCGCGCGACGTCTTTCGCCCGCTCATCCGACGGGGCACGGCCGCGGTGATCTTCTGCCACAACCATCCCTCGGGCGTTATGTGGACACCAAGGTTATGTGGCGGAGAGGCGGCGTTGCGAGGGAGGGAAGCCCCAGATGTCCACATAATCCGAGCGCCCCACCGCCGAGGAAGAGCCCGGGTGGGGACAAACGGACGGCCATCCTAACGGCATGGTGAGTTCAAACACGGGCAAGAGGGTGAGCACCCATCCAGCACGCGCAGCTGTGAGCTAGCCGGAGGTCATATCGGCGGCGATGGCTTGCCAGCTCACATTGTCAGAAAGCCAGACGGCACCAAAGACGAGAGCGCACAAGGCGACCATAAGAGCGCAGGCCGCTACGCCGTTACCAATGCGTCCAAGGGCTCTACGTCGCCGGAGGATGCGTTCGAACGGATCTCCCCGGCGACAGCGAGCTCGTTCCGCTCGCTCGTAGTACTGACGCCACTCACTGCTCGAAGCGCGTACCCGCTGTTCCACCTCTCATATCCAATCTCCCCCTGTTTGTCTACTCGGCGGCACCGTCTTCACCCTTGAGACCTAAAAAAGGCGATGCCAGGCCTGCCAATTACGTCGGGTGATCGAGGCCGGTCCGGGCTTTAGAGCCGAGCCCATCGAGGAAAGCGAGTAGGCGGTCGCCCGGCCGGAAGCGGGTCGAACGTCCCGCCAGGGGCTCGAGCTTTCCAAGCGCCTTCTCCTTCATCGTGAGGTCGGCTTCGACGTACCCGTGCGTCGTCGTCGGGCTCGCATGCCCGAGCCACAGCGCGAGCGAGGTCACGTCCACCCCGGCTTGCAGCATGTGCATCGCCGTCGAGTGCCGCATAGTGTGCGCCGAGATCCGGCGACCGACGAGCGACGGGCACCTCGTCGAAGCGATCTTGACGATGGCGCGCAAGCGCTTGTCGACGCCGGAGCGAGTCAGCCGCTTGCCCCAGCGGTTCGGGAAAACGGGGTCTCCGGCGGTCTTTTGCAGCCGTTCGATCCAGCGACGGAGCAGCGTGGCTGTGTTCTTCCACAGCGGGACCTGGCGCAGCTTCCGGCCCTTGCCGAGGATCCGCACCGAAGCGGTGCCAGCGAAGGTCACGTCCTCGAGCGTGAGGCCGACGAGCTCCGATACACGGGCGCCCGTGTTGTAGGCGAGCGACAGCAGCACGTGGTCGCGCTCGCCGCTCCAAGTGGAGCGGTCGCAGACCGCGAGGAGGGCGTCGACCTCCTCGCGCGAAAGGAAGCCAAGCAGTGGCTTGTCGCATCTTTTCGTCGGGACCGCGAGGCTTCGCTGGAGCACTGACAGCGCGGCGATGTCCCGCGACGCGGCGTATCGCAGGAAGGACTTGATGGCGGCCAGACGGGCGTTCCGCGTGCGGACCGAATTGCCGCGCGTCTTCTCGAGTGAGTCCAGGAAGCGGAGGATAAACGGTGCATTCAGATCTTCGAGGATTAGGTCCGTCGGCAGCTTCTTCAGGTCGCTCTCGGCGTACGCGAAGAGGAGTCGAAGCGCGTCCCGGTAGGCCTCGATCGTGCGGGGGGAGACGCCCTTCTGGGCGGTCAGGTACCCCAGAAAGAAATCTCGCACGAGAGCCGGAAAGGCCGGCGAGACTTTCGAGGCCGAGATCATGGCGCCTCTCCCGAGTTGGCGTAGGTCTCAAAACGCGCCGCCGAGACGGCCATCAGCTCGGGGACGGCAGTCAAGTACCAGTAGGTGCTGGTGGCGTGGGCGTGCCCCATGTACGCGGTGAGCGAGATGATCTTGGTGTCGATGTCGTTGCCGGCGCGGCACCACCGCAGCAGGTTCCGGACCGCGAATGTGTGGCGGAGGTCATGCACCCGCGGCAGTGGGTCGCGATACCACCCGAGTTGTCGACGCAGTTGTCGAAAGGTGACAGTGACTCGTTGGTAGTCCAGTGCCCCGCCACGGCGGGACAGAAAGAAGGCTTCGCTCTTCCTGCCGCGCCGCAAAATCGTGTCACGGCGCTCGGCGTAGACCCGTAGGGCGTCGATCGTCGAAGGATGCAGCGGCAGTTCCCGCGTCTTGCCAAGCTTCGCCTTGAGGATGAGCAGACGACCGCCGGCGAGATCGACATGGCCGCGTCGGAGTGCGAGGGCCTCGCCGCAGCGCATGCCTGCAGCGACCAGCAAGCCGAAAAAGGTCCGATATGTGTGGGGTGGGAGTGCGTTCGTCGGCTTGATCATTCGGGTCGCGTCGAGGAGCGCTGCCACCTCGTCGTCGCTGTAGATGTGTGGGGTGCGGCGTGTGTACGCGCGGCCGAGCGCGTCGGCCGCCGGCACTTCGTGCCGCGGGTCGGTCGCTGTCAGGTGCTTCACAAAGAGCCGGATGGCACCAAGCCGCCACGCCCAGTACTCAGGCTTCGCGTTCGTCGCCAGCTTCGCCCATCGGATCGCGATGTCGGCCGTCAGCGGGCCACGGTGCCCGATGTTCTCAAGATGCCGGGCAAAGAGGACGAGCTCGTCGCCCGCCGTTCTGAGCGTGTAGCCGAGCCGTGATCTAAGCGCGAGGTAGTCCCGCACCTGCGCCTCCCAGGGTCCTATCGCGCGCTGCACGGAGCGCCTCACGACACCACCGCCGTCGGCCAGGGCAGAGCGACCTCGGCGAGCCGGGGCCAGTCGACCTTCGTGTAGATGAGCGTCGTGTCGATGTCGCGGTGTCGCATTATATCGGCGACCTGCTTAAAATTGACGCCGGCACGCACGAGACGGCTGGCCGTTGTGTGTCGAAGGACGTGCGCGCCCATCGAGGGCAGTCGCAGGCCGGCGCGCCGAAAGGCTCGTGTGACCGTGGACGTCACGTCCTTCGAGTGGAGAGGCTGACCCACCGGCATGTAATGGCGGACGAAGACGCGGTCCCTCTTCGTCACTGGTCGTCCGCGCCGCAAGTAGGCAGCGACTGCACGCCCTACATGCGCGGGGAGCGGCAGGATGTCCCCACGGCGGACCTTGCTCGTCGTCACGCGCAGAGTTCCAGCATGCCAGTCGATATCGTTGAGCCGTAGCGCCGCGACTTCACCGGCACGCAGTCCGAGCGTGACGAGGCATTCGATGATCGCCTTCGCCCGCAGCCCGATCGCCGTCTTGACGTCGATGGCGCGCCGAAGCTGCCCGAGTTGCTCCTCGGACAGCCCGCGAGGGAGACCAGGGAACCGCGTGCGCCGGACTACCGGAATGGCCGAAACGAGATGCGCGACCGACTCTCCCTCGAGCGCGAGGAAGCGGAAGAGGCTCCGCATCGCATTCGCACGCTGTTTGGCCGCATGCAGGGAGTACTCGGTTCGCTTGACGACACAGTGGCGGACCTCCTCAGCTATCCAGCATGCGAGGTCGACAGGGCCGCTGCCGAAGCGTTCGCCCAGTACTCTCTCTAGCTGCCGGATCGTGGTCTCGCGGCTAGCTTCCCGCAGGCCGCGGTCGTCACGCAGGTGCTCGTCGAAGCGCGCGAGCATCATCTCGACCGGGGTGGCGTTCCGCGTAGCCGACGCAGCCGGTGCTAAGCCATGCCGTTCCTGCAGCACCTCGTAGAAGTGCCGCGCCACGCTGACGAAGTTGCTTCCCTTGGTGCGAGGCCGAGGGCAGGAGCAGCGTCGGACATGATCTCGCGCGAATTGTTGAAGCCCATCGGCGGTCAGCCCGTCCAGGCTGACCAGCCCGCGGTCGATGCACGCTGCAAGATGCGCGGCACCGCACATGTACCCGGACAGGGCACTGGAGCGGTGGCCCCGGTTTCGCAGGTACGTACCCAATGCCTCCAGATCCGCCGACAGCCGGCACTCCCGGACCTTGGCGACAATACGGCCGTAAAAATGATCGAGCATGAGATCCACCCCCTGCTCCTCGCAGGAGTGCCGGTGGACCTCCACGGACCTACCCCGCGCTCGTCGGCAACGGCGAGCTACGCGCCCGCGTTATGCGGAGCACTCCCAGCGAGGCGCCGACGGACGGTAAGCCCGATCGCCACATAATGCTGACGTCCACATAACCCCCGTTATGGGGAGGTCGACATAACGGGCGATCCGTCCCCTTCGCACGCCGACATCGAGCTGACCGCCCGGCTGCGCGCGGTGGGCGATCTGTGCGGCATTCCGGTGCTCGATCACGTCGTCGTGGGGTGGGAGGGCTACACGAGTCTGGCAGAGCGTAATTGGAGGTAGCGCGCCGGGGTCGTAGACTCCCCGCCGTGCGCCGTATCCTGCTCGCCGTCGGCCTGACGGCCGCGCTCGCCCCCTCGGCTCGGGCGTTCGAGGATTTTACGGGAACCCGCTCGCTCGGGATGGGAGAGGCCTCGCGGGCCTGGGCGATCGGCGACGAAGGGCCCTTGCTGAACCCCTCCGGGATGACGCTGGCCAAGGCCTACAACATCGAGGCGGCCTACAGCTACGCGGGCCGCCTGTCCGACAACTTCTTGCACGCCTCGATCGTCGACAACACCTCGTCGTTCAACCTGGCCGGCGGCCTCTATTACACGTACCACACCGCCGATCGCGGCGGCGGCGTGGTCGCCCACGGCCACGAGGGGGGCCTGGCGCTGGCGCTGCCGTTCGGCGACCTCGTGTCGATCGGCGGAACAATCAAGGATCTGGATCTGGAAGACGCCGACGACGTCGCCGGGCACGGCGGCGGGTTGACCTTCGATCTGGGCGCCACGATCCGCCCGGCGCCGATGCTGTCGATCGGCCTGGTGGGCGCCAACCTGCGCGACCTGGGCAACAGCCAGGCCACCCGGGGGATCGGCTACGGCGCGGCCTGGATTCCGATCCCCAACCTAGTCGTCGCGTTGGACGGGCTCACGCGTCTGACCGCCGACAACCAGACTGGGCGCAAGGGGACCTCCGTGATGGCGGGCGGTGACTTCACGCTGGCCGGCAAGCTCGGCGTCCGGGCCGGCGGTGGCTACGACGCCGTGACCGGCAACGGCTACGCCACGGTCGGCTTCTCCGCCATCTCGGCGGTAGGGGCCTTCGACGCGGGCCTGCGCGAGGATCTCACGCGCAGCGAGGTCAGCCCGGGGGTCGATCGCCCGCGCGAGACCGTGGTGGGCCTCAGCCTGCGCCTCTTCGTCCCCGCCGAGCAGACCGCCCCGACGCCGTGATCGATCCGTGACCCGAGGGAACCTTTTCATTCGCTGGGTGTCCGTACAGATGTGGAGGCGACGCTCCGGTTTGCGCGGGTGCGGCGGGAACGTGGCCCCTACACGATGAGCCTGGCCGAGCGGCTTCTCATCGCCCGCCTCAAGGAGCGCGACGGGCGGGCCTTCGATGAGATCGTGCAGCTCTATGGCGACAAGGTCTTCAGCCTGGTGTACCGCATGCTCGGCAACCGCCACGAGGCTGAGGACGTCGCGCAGGAGGTCTTCATCACCGTGTTCAAAACGGTGGACGGATTTCGGGGCGAGGCGAAGTTCTCGACCTGGCTGCTGCGCATCGCCGCCAACCAGAGTAAGAACCGGATCAAGTATCTGTCGCGGCGGCCGACCGACGGCGGCGAGGTCGAGGACGCGCTGCAGATGCGCGCCGGCTCGGGCACCCCAGCCCCGGTCATCCAGGCCCAGATCGAGGGGCCCGACGTGCTGATGGAGGCGGCCGAGCTGGAATCGCTCATGCAGCGCTCGATCGCGGCGCTCGACGAGGAGCACCGGCTGTTGGTGATTTTGCGCGACGTCGAAGAGCTTTCGTATCAAGAGATCGGGGAGATCACCGGCCTGCCCGAGGGGACCATCAAATCCCGGCTGCACCGGGCACGGATGGCGATCAAAGAAGAGCTCGACAAGCACACCCGATAGACCCGCAAAACCCCCAATAACCCGATGGATCACGCCCAGGCACAGAACGCCTTCTCCGACTTTCTGGACGGCACGCTCCCCGATCGCGAGCGTGTCGAGGTCGAGCAGCATCTGGCGGTGTGCATTCAGTGCCGCACCGAGCTGACGGCCTTCCGGCGCACGGTCGGATCGCTGGGCAAGCTCAAACAGCCGGCGCCGCCGACCTTCCTGCCCGACATCAAACAGCAGATCTACAAGCGCTCGCACGGTCGCTTCTTCGCGCCGCGCTGGAAGCTGTTCGGCCGCATCCCATTCGAGTGGATCTCGCTGGCGACCATCATCGCGATGCTGGTCTATTACCTCGCCATGCTCCACGGCGCCCCCAGCGGCGTCCACGCTGCGCCGTGAGCGCCCGCTCCTCTCACACGACGTAACAGAAGAGAACTTTGAGGTACTGGCCTTCGGTGAAGCCGGGGGGGAGTAGGTGGTCGGCGGCGGGCCCGCGGCGTTCGAAGACGCGCACCTCGCGGCCGGCCTGTTTGGCGCCCGCGGCCACGATGCGCTCGAAGGTCTCGGCATCGACGTTCTGCGAACAGGAGCAGGTCACGAGGACGGCGCCCGCCGCGGCCGCTTGCATCGCCAGCGCGTTCAGACGCTCGTAGCCTTTGCGGGCCGCCTCCAGGTCCTTGCGGGCGCGCGCGAACTTGGGCGGATCGATGACCACCAAATCGAAGGCCCGCGGGGTGGCCGTCTCCAGAAAACGAAAGGCGTCGGCCTCGATGGCTTCGATCTTGTTTTTGACACCGTTGGCCGCGGCGTGGGCCTCGATCCGCGCCACCGCGCGCGCCGAGCTGTCGACCGCCGTCACCGCCGCCGCGCCACCGCGCGCGGCCGCCAGCGAAAATCCGCCGGCGTAGGCGTAGACGTCCAGCACCCGCGCGCCACGCGCCAGCGTGCCGACCCGAGCGCGCGTCTCACGCTGATCGATGAACATCCCCGTCTTCTGGCCGGAGAGCGGCTCGACCTCCAGCGCGATGTCGTCCTCCAGCGCCGAGACGCTGGAGCGCGGCGCGCCGCGCGCCACCCGCGAGGCCGGCGCGAAGCCCTCCAGCTCGGCGTATGACGGCGGCGAGATCTCGAACAGGGTCTGGCTGCCGAGCTCCGCCTCCAGCGCGTCGAAGATCTCGGCCCGCCGGTTGGCCATGCCGAGCGTCGTGATCTGCGCGACCGCCGCGTCGCCGTAGACGTCCACCACCAGCCCGGGCAGATCGTCCCCTTCGCTGTTGATGAGGCGGTAGGCGGTGGTCGACGCCGACGGTAGCCCCAGTCGGGTGCGCGCGGCCCGGGCCTGTTGCACGCGGCGGCGGAAGAACGCGGCGTCGACCGCTTCCTCGGCGCGGGTGCACAGGCGAACCGGAATTTGCGAGCGCGGACTGTAAAAGCCGCGGCCGATGAAGCGGCCGTCGTGATCGACCAGCGACACCAGGTCGCCGGGCGCCGGCTGACCGTCGATGCGCAGCACCGCGTTGGCGTACACCCAGGGGTGTCCGAACCAGAGCGGCCGGGCGCGGCCCTTGCGCAGGACGATCTGTGGGATCGCCATCAGTGGGTCCCGTCGTTGCGGAAGGTGCCGGCGTCGATCCCGTAACGTTGGATGCAGCGCCAGACCACCGCGTACTGTCGGTTGAGCCGCCGCGCCACCTGCGCCACGCTGCCCCGGCACTCGGTCAGCTCACTCACGAGCTCCTCGCGGGTGGGCGCCGGTCGGCGCAGGCGGGTCGTCGGCGCGGCGCCCATCCGACCCTCTATACGGCCGTTGCCACGCCCGTAGTCGTCGAACGGCCGCGGCTCGGGATCGACGTTGGTATCGTCGAGCCCGTCGCCCACGTCGACGTCGAGATGCAGCTTCGACACGATGGCGCTCGGCAGGTGTTCGAAGCCGATGGCGGGGGTGCTGCGGCTCAAGACCTCGGCCTCGGCCATCACCTTGACCAGCTCGCGAACGTTGAGCGGCCAGTCGTGGAGCATGAGTGCTTTGAATGCCTCGGGCTCGAAGGTGCGCCCGTCGGTGACATCGCGCAAGAAATACGCGCACAACCGTCCGACGTCCTCGATCCGATCGCGGAGCGGCGGCAGCACGATCGGCTGCGCGCCCAGGCGCCCGAGCAGCGCTTCTTGGACGTGCGCGCCCTTGTCCAGCGCGACCCGGCTGGTGGCGGCCACGATTCGCACGTCGGCTTCGATGATCCGCGTCGACCCCAGCGGCGAAAAGCGGCGATCCTGGAGAAACCGCAATAGCTTGGACTGCAGCTCGAACGGCATCTCGCCGATCTCGTCGAGGAACAGCGTGCCGCCGTTGGCGGCCTCGACGAGGCCGATCTTGCGGGCCTGCGCGGTCGAGTGGGCGCCTTTCTCGTAACCGAACAGCTCGCTTTCGGCCAGCTCGCGCGGGATGGCGGCGCAGTTGATGGCCACCAGCTTGCCGGTCCGGCCCGACAGGTCGTGGACGGCGCTCGCGAAGACTTCCTTACCGACCCCGGTCTCCCCGACCAGCAGGATCTCGGCGCTCGATCGGGCCAGCCGCCGCAGCTTGGCCGAGGTGACCGCCAGCGTTGGCGACAAGGTCGGGACCGGCGTGAGCGGCTCCGCAGCGTCCTCTTCGACCGCCTCCAGCTCCGTCGCCGTGAACAGGCGGAAGACCAGCACGTGCGAGCCGAGAAACAGCACCGCGCCGTTGCTGAGCGGCGTGGGGCCGTGCAACCGGCGCCCATCGACGTAGGTGCCATTGGTGCTGCCCAGATCCTGAATGACGAAGAGATCCGAGCCGTCGGCCGCCCGCTGGATGCGCGCGTGCAGGCTGGAGACGGTGCCGTCCGCCAGCGCGAGCGAGGCCCGCCCGGTGGCCGCGTTCGGACGGCGGCCGATATCGATCGAGAGGTCCGTAATCGGCACCACGCGCGCCGCCCGCAGGCTGTCCAGTGACGCGCCGTCGCCGACCACCGCCAGAACGCCCACGCGCGGCGCCCCGCGGCTCGCGGCCCCGCGATGCGGGATGGTCTGACTGACCACGTTGTCTTGAGAGGGCATCGCGACTTAACCTAGGACCGTCCAGAGGGCGCCAGGTATACAACGGGTGCGGCGACTGAGGGAACGCGGGTGACAGAAGACGACGATTCGGCCACTTTTCCCAATAAAACCGCCGTCGAAGCGCCTGAGAGAACGATCACAACGGGGACCGCGACGCGGCAGACTTCCGCGGCGATACAGATCGGGCCGGGGGCCGTCCTGGCCGGCCGCTATCAAATCGAGGCGACGCTGGGGCAGGGGGGCAGCGGGACGGTGTATCGGGCCTGGGATCGGGTCTTGGGGGAGCCGATTGCCATTAAGATTCTGCTGCCCGAACGCGCCCTCGAGCGCAGTTGGATCAAGCGCCTCGCACGCGAGGTGAAGGTCGCGCGCGCGATCCGCCATCCCAATGTCTGCCGGGTCTTCGAGCTCGGGCACGCCGACGGCCACTGGTTCGTCACCATGGAGCTGGGCGCGGGCGGCACGTTGCGCGATCTGGTGCAAGACGGCGGTTCGGCGCAGCGGCCGCTCGCCGAGCGGCTCGAGGACGCGCGCGCCATCTGCGCTGGCCTGGCGGCCATCCACACCGTCGGGATCATCCACCGCGACGTGACGCCGCAAAACGTGCTGCGCATGACGGACGGCCGGCTGGTGCTCACCGACTTCGGACTCGCCATCGAGATGACCGCTAACACCACCGTCCACGGGGGCACACCCAATTACATGCCGCCCGAGACTTTGCTGGGGGCGCGCGGCGATCAGCGTGCCGACGTCTGGCAGCTGGGCGTGATCCTGCACGAGATCCTGTTCGGCGGTCGCCCGGTCTTCGAGCACCAGGGCGACCGGGTCACGATGAAGTCCCCGCTTGCGGCGGAGGCCACCCCGGTCGAGGAGGAGCTGGCCCGTCTGTGCGCCGACTGCCTGGGCTCCAACCCAGCCCTGCGCCCGGGCACGGCGATGGTGGTCGCGGGACGCCTGGCCGCGGCGGAGACCATGCGCCCGCGCTCGCCGTTCGAATATCTGTGGCTGCGCGTGCGGCGGACCGTCCGCCACCACCGCCGGCTCGGCCTCACGGCGCTGGTCCTGGTCGTGGCGGCGGTCGCGGCCCGCGGGTTCCAGATCGCCGAGCGGCCGCGCCTCTGCCGCGCGGCCGGCGAGAAGCTCGAAGGCGTGTGGGACGGACGTACCAAGTCGCTGGTGCGGCTGGCCTTCGAGCGCAGTGGCCGATCCTACGCGGCCGACACCTTCTGGAGCGTCAACCGCCTCTTCGAAGACTATCTGACCCGCTGGAGCGGTATCTACACGGAAGCCTGCGAGGCGACCAACGTGCGCGGCGAGCAGTCCCCCGAGATCCTCGACCTGCGGATGGCCTGCCTGCGCGATCGGCTGAACGGCGTGCGCTCGTTGTCGCAGCTCTTCTCGCACGCCGACGGCGAGGTGGTCGACAACGCGGTCGGCGCGGCCGGCGCGCTGGGAACGCTGGAGCTGTGCTCGGATCCCAAGCTTCTGCGCAATGTCCTGCCGCCGCCTGAGGACGGGGCCGCCCGCGACGAGGTGGCGCGCATCCGTGGCGGCCTGGCCGACGCCAAGGCGCTACACGACTCGGGCAACGAGGCCCGGGCCACGACCAGCCTGCTGACGCTGGTGGCCGACGCGCGCCGCGTCCACTACACGCCGGTGTTGGCCGAGGCGTTGGTCCTGCTGGGTGAGGTCGAGGAGCTCGCGGGGGACAACGACGCCGCGCACGAAGCTCTCCGCGAAGCGGTCTGGCAGTCGGAGGCGTCACGCTACGACGAGGTGCGGGCCGAGGCCGCGACGATGCTGGTCATCACCTCGGGCCGACGGGGCGAATACGACGAGGCCAACGACTGGAGCAACGACGCCGATGCGATCTTGAATCGAATCGGCGGCCACGATCGCCTGCGGGCCTGGCTGGAGATGCACGTCGCGATCAACCTGCGCCGGCAGGGGCGCGATGAAGAGTCGCTGTTGCACGATCGGCGGGCGATCGGGTTCAAAGAGCGGGCGGGCGCCAGCCGCGGCGAGATCGCGGGAAACTTGAACAACCTGGCGCTCACGCTGAGCGACATGGGCCGCACTTCCGAGGCGTTGGCCGATCTGGATCGCGCCATCAAAGATCTCGCGCAGGAGCGCGGCGCCGAGCACCCGTTGGTCGCGACGTTCATCTCGAACAAGGGCGAGACCTTGGCCCGGATGGGGCGACCCGCCGAAGCGCGGACGGCCTACCTGCGTGCGCTGACCATCGAAGAGCGGACGTATGGCGCCGAGAGCACCAACCTGGCCTACCCGCTGACCGGCCTGGGCGAGAGCTATCTGGCCGACCACCAACCGTTCGCCGCGCTCGCGCCGCTCGAACGCGCGCAGCGGATCCGCGCCGCGCACGAGCGGGATGCCGCGCTGTTGGCGGAGACCGACTTCGGTCTGGCGCGGGCGCTCTGGGAGACCAACACCGGCCGCGATCGCGCGTTGCGGCTGGCGGCGGAGGCGCGGGCCGCCTACGCGCGCAGCCCTTCGGCGGCGCCGCGCGGGGCCGCCACGCGCGTCGCCGAAATCGATCGCTGGCTCTCGACGCGTACCGGCAGCTAAACGCGATCGCGGCTGTTCGACGGCGCGCATTGGCGCTATCCTAAAACCGGGCCGTCGCAGGGGGGAGTCGGTCGTCTGGCCGAAGAAATGCCCAAATCCTCATCCGGCGACCCCGACCCGAGCGCCCGCACCGTCGAGCTGGGTACGGTCTTCGACGCGCAGCCGGTCGGACTCAAGCCGGGTTCGGTCCTCGCGTCGCGCTACCAGATCGAAGCCGCCATTGGCGAGGGGGGCAGCGGTCAGGTGTTCCGGGCCTGGGATCGCGTGCTGGGCGAGCCGATCGCGCTCAAGATCTTGCGTCCCGATCGCGCGCACCAGAAGACCTGGATCAAACGGTTGGCGCGCGAGGTGCGCGTCGCGCGCGCCATCCGCCACGCCAACGTCTGCCGGGTCTTCGATCTGGGCAACGCCGACGGCCAGTGGTTCGTGTCGATGGAGCTGGCGACCGGAGGCACCCTGCGCGACACGCTGCGCAGCGGGAAAGCCCGCCCACTGTCGGAGCGCCTGGTCGATGCGCGCGCCATCTGCGCCGGCCTGGCCGCGATTCATCAGGTCGGGATTACCCACCGCGACGTCACGCCGCGAAACGTGTTGCGCATGGCCGATGGCCGCCTGCTGCTGTCGGACTTCGGCCTCGCCATCGAAGGCGGCGACACCACCATCGAGGGCGGCACGCCGCGCTACATGCCCCCCGAAACGGCGATGGGGCAGCGGTCGGACCAGCGCTCGGATGTCTGGCAGTTCGGGTGGATGTTGTACGAGCTCTTGTTCGAGCGGCGGCCGGAGTGGGAGAACGGCGGCCAGGGGTTGGCCCTGCAGACGCCCATCGCCCCCGGCGAATCCTCCCTCGACGGGCGGTTGTCGCGGCTGTGCCGCGACTGTCTGGCCCAGAACCCAGCCGAACGCCCGGCGAACGCGATGGAGGTGGCCGCACAGCTCGCGCAGGCCGAGATCGCGCAGCCGCGCGCCGGTTGGGTCCGCTTCTTCGGCCGACCGCGTGGATGGAAGGCGGCCGCGGTGGCGGTCGCTTTGATGGCGGGCGTCTTCCTGGGCGCCGCGCTCTCGCGGCATTGGTTGGCCCATCGGCCGTCGGTCTCCGGGATCGCGCGCGCCGACCAGATCGACGACGCCGACCGGCGCCTGCTGCGCGCGCTGGCGGGGACGCTCGAGGCGCAGGGCCGAGATCAGGACGCCCGCCGCTTGAACCGTCTAGCGGCCGTACCCGCGCGCGACTAGATGGCCGCGAGGCGTTGACTGGCGCCGCGGGGGATCACCTCGCCGCTGCCGGCGCGCGCCACGATCTTTCCGCTGTCGAACACCACCGAGCCGCGGCGGATGGTCGTGCGCGGCCAGGCCCGCAGCTCGTGCCCGGCGTAGACGCTGTGCCCGGCGCGGGAGAACATATCGGCGTCGCGGATGGTGCGCCGCTCGTTGGTCTCCCAGATCGTGAGGTCGGCGTCGGAGCCGACCGCGATGGTTCCTTTGCGCGGGTAGAGGCCGAACAGGCGCGCGGCGTTGGTGGCGGTCAGCGCGACGAAGCGCTCGAGCGAGATCCGTCCGCCCAAGACCCCTTCGGTGAAGAACATCGGGAGCATGGTGTCGAGCTCGGCCACCCCGGGGCGCGGGTGCGCCACGTCGAGCTTGGGATCCAGCTTGAGCGCGCGGGTCCAGGGGGCGTGGTCGCTCCCGAGCGTGTCGATCGTGCCGTCGGCCAGGCCACGCCAGAGCGCCTCCCGATCGCCGGCCGCACGCAGCGGCGGCTGCGCGACGTAGAGCGGTCCGTCGGCGCCGCTGTAACGTTCGTCGGTCAGGTGCAGGTAGAGCGGGCGGGTCTCGACGAACAGCGGGAGCCCTTCGGCGCGCGCGGCCGCGCAGGCCGCCAGCGCGCGCGCCGACGAGAGGTGAACGATATAGGTCGGGGCGCCGGTCGCGCGGCACATCGCGATCGCGCGCTCGATGGCCACCAATTCGGAGGCGACCGGGCGGCTCTCGGCGAAGTGCGCCATCCCGAGCTGCGAGCGCTCGCTCAGCATGGCGGTGCAGCATTCGATGGTGGGCAGATCCTCGCAGTGAATGAGCGTGATCCCGCCTGCGTCGCCCGCCGCCTTCATGATGCGCGAGAACTGGGGCGCGAAGGCTTCGAACGAGGGCAGGCACATGAAGAACTTCATGCTCGATTGGCCGGCCGCCACCGCCGGCCGCACCTCGGCCGCCAGCTCGGCGCTGGGCGTGAGGATCACCGTGTGTAGGAAGATGTCGGCGATGGCCTGTTGGGCGACCAACACCGACTCGGCGCGCACGCGGGCGGCCAGCGTCTCCCAGGGGAGCACGTAGGCCATGTTGCCCAGGCTGGTCACGCCGCCGGCCAGCGCCGCCTCCGAGCCGCTCGTGTAGTCGTCGACCCAGTCGGGCTCGTTCGGATCGAGGCTCTCGACGTTGAGGTGGACGTGCGGGTCGACGCCGCCCGGCAGCACGAATCGGCCGGCCGCATCGACCTCGCGGGCCGCGGTCGGCAGCCGCTCGCCGATCTGGGCCACGCGTCCGTCGAGGATGCCGACGTCCGCGCGCTGCCGACCCTCGGCGGTGACCACGGTCCCGCCGCGCACCACCAGCTCGAGCTGACGATCGGTCATCGGTGTCCCCCCATCGGCGGATCCGGTGGCGTCGCTTAACCGACGGCGTTCAGGTTCTCGCGCGCCAGCCGCGTGTGGGGATGGGCCGCGCCGAGCGTCCGCCGAAAGCTGCCGGCCGCGCGGCGGAAAAGCGCCCGGGCGACCGCGGCGCGGCCGGCGTTACGTTCCAGGACCGCCAGGTTGTTGACGGTCATCGCGACGTCGGCGTGATCGCGGCCGAGGTGACGCTCCAAGATCGCGAGCGACCGGGCGTAGAGCGGCCGGGCCCGGCGGGGACGCTGGCGCTGCTGTTCGAGGGCCGCCAGGCTGGCCAGACCCAGGCCGAGCTCGAGGCTGCGTGGGCCGAGCCGGCGCCGAAAGACCGAGATGGCGCGCGCATACAGCGCGGCCGCCTCGTCGAATCGTCCGCGGGCCTCGACGATGGCCGCCAGCGCGGCGACGTCGGCCGCCACCGCTGGGTGGTCGGCGCCGCGGATCGATTCGCGCAGCGCGACCGATTGCCGGGCGTGGGGCTCCGCCTGGGCGTAACGGCCGCGGGCGTGCTCGATGCCGCCCAGGTTGTGCTCGAGGGTGGCGCGCGCCTCGCGATCGCCGCGCGCGAGCAGAGGCAGCGCTTGTCGATAGAAGACCAAGGCCTCGGTGTAACGCCCCTGGGCCTTTCGCAGGACGCCCAGGTTGTTGAGCAGGCCCGCGATCAGCGGATCGCGGGGCGGTAGCCGGCGGCGGGCCTGGCCCAGCGCCGTCCGGTAAGCCCGATCGGCCGTCGCCAGCGCCCCGCGCGCGCGATCCAGCCCGCCGAGACCAATCCGCGCCTGCAGATCGAGGCGGACCAGATCCGGATCGACGTCCTTCGGCGCCAGCGCCGGCCGCAAGATGACGCGCGCGCGTCGGTGACAGGCGGCGGAGTCGCGTGGACGATCGAGCGCTTCCAAGACGACGCCCAGCTCGACCAGCGCGTTGGCAACGTCGGGGTGCCGGCCCCCTTCGGCGGCTTCGTAGGCGGAAATGGCGCGGCGACAGCTTCTCTCGGCCAGCGCGAAGCGTCCGGCGGCGCGCAGCGAGATGGCGCGCTCGTGGGCCGCGACGGCGACCT
>Ga0075522_10001431_pt1 | contig 18038 bp, 16 predicted proteins | sample NGEPerA_FD_74796 | JGI IMG/M metagenome (GOLD analysis project Ga0075522, IMG submission 74796) | Arctic peat soil microbial communities from the Barrow Environmental Observatory site, Barrow, Alaska, USA - NGEE PermafrostL2-A | ecosystem: Environmental > Terrestrial > Soil > Wetlands > Peat ... | reverse complement strand
GCGACCGGCTGCGCAACCCCGACCAGCTCCGCCGATCGCACGTTGCTCACCCCGCGCCGAACGGCGTAATATCTACCGAGACTCTAATCGCCACTGGATGAAAGTTCAGGGGCAGGTCAGCATCGCCACACCGGAGAATGGTTCTGCCTGCATCGCAGCCTTACCCTCGCCGAAGCGATTGACACGGTAAGGTCCGAAGGATTGTTCCATCCCCTTTGAATCTCGCGGGTTCAGCTAAATCAAGCTTTCGTCATGACGAGTCCGAACGTGGCGCCTATCAGAACGAGCGCGAATCCTGTGGCGCAGAGTAAATACCCTCGTTTCGTAGTAAAAAATCTAGATCGATGAATTGCAATCGAGCGGTCTATAATAAGATAGTGTGACACTGCAATTGTGGCCGCGACGCCGAATCCTATGGCGGCGCTGATTGGGTAGGAGAGACCAATTTTCAAACCGGCAGAAATTGCGAACAGCCCGACCCAGTGATTCAGATAAAAAGGAAATGACGCCCCTCCAATCGCCTTCGCAACAATGCCGTGGCTTTCTCCAGGCTGTGCGGCGATGGCTATGATCGTAACGGCAATGAACGGCATCCAGATTTCATATTGAAAGAAAATCAAGGATAAAATTGCAGCTATCGCAGACCCAGCGATAATCCATGAGGATCGATTTGCAAGCGCAAGAAGGACCCCTAGCGAAATAGCGGCAAACTCATGAGGCACGAAAAAGTTGAACATCACCGCTCCGGTCAGCAGCGCTATCGCGGCGGCTCGGTTCATCAGAATAATAATGAAGGGAGCTATCAGATAGAATTGTTCCTCGACGCATATCGACCAGAAATGATTTCCGGTGCCATCAAGCGGCATGTGGTGAACAGACTGAGCTAGCTGCGGTGGCCCGAAACAATTATAAACAAACGTAGCCATGTAGATGAAGAACTCGCCGAATTTAGGATCGGAGAATCCCTGCTTGAGCAGCGTTACGAGAAACAGTAAAAATATGGCTAATACATATGGAATCCAGATTCGTGTCGATCGGTTAAAATAGAAACGCGGAATATCCATTCTTTTTGAGTGCAGAAGAATTCCGCCAATCAGGAACCCGCTTAGCGCAAAGAATATTTGAACACAGGCGTTGCCGACTTCTTCCGGCAAATAATGATATTTATCGGCGTGGGATATGAATACGCCAACAGCTGCAAGACCGCGTACATAGTCGAAAAGAGGATAGTACGCACCTTTGACCAACGGAACCCCAAACGTAGATATAGTTTGATTTTTTCGGGCAACCCCGTTCGACGTAGTCAAGCATTGTGCCAGTAAGCAGTGAAAAGAATGGACAGCAAGAAGTCGCGCAGCGGAATAATCCTCCCTTGGAACAAGCTACTTATATTCGATCAATCTGGATTGACGACCGAGCAATTTAAGTGACCAAAATTTGATTTGACCCACTGCTTCAGGAAAGCGGATGAGAGTCTGAAAAATTGAGGTTATAAGGCGTTCGCGAACAGAGCCTTGGCTGCGTACGGTTTGTCGTAAGAGTTGAAAGGGGTAGATCAACCATAGGACCAGGCCCCTGGCTCCGTACGTTAAGCATCCAAAGAGGCAAATCACAGGAATTCCTATTCCCCAAAGCCATGCACGTTCCGATTCCCAAACCCAATGACGTTCCGGCTTTGCGCCATGAAGATAGGCGCCTTCTGCAAATGCGTAACCGTTTCGCACGGAACGCCGCCACCATTGGGAAAATGTTTGTATATTGGCATCGTGCATTGCCATTTCTCTATTAATTCTCCAAATTCGCCAATTTGAACGGCGCAATCTAATGCATAACTCCGCTTCCTCGCCTGCTATCAGGTCGTCTCGATAGCCCCCTACCATTTGAATTGCTGCTGCGGACATCATTACATTTCCGGCACAAGCTCGCAATTCACCTATGGGGCCGTCCCATTCACGTTGGCACAACCAGTTGTAAAGTGAACGCTCGGGGTATCGCTCACTTAATTTGCCGCATACCGCGGCTATGTCAGGATTGTTTTGGAGGAAGACCGCAGCCCCCTCCAACCACTTCTCCGCGATTTCGCAATCGCCATCGACGAATTGGACATGGCGAACACCGGGACTGATCTGTCGCAGGCTGGCGAATCCGGCATTTCGGGCACGTGCAGCCGTAAATGGGATGCTCAGATCTAGCTGAACTACCTCAGCCCCCTGAGACCGAGCAATTTGTATAGATTCGTCTGTCGAACCTGAGTCGACATATACGATGATTGAAGCTGCTGAAAGTGAATCAAGGCAGGTCTTTAAGCGACCGCCTTCATTGCGACCGATCACTACTGCGCCAAATTCGCTAGGGTTGACCGGCTTTGCTGCAATCTTTCTCTGGTGCATTGTGTTACCTGTCTGCGAAAGTGGAATATCGCCGTTGCTTCTTGTCTATTCACGCTTTGTCGAGCGAAGACCATATGCGGCCAATCCAAATCTTAAATTCAATATCGAGAACCGGCCGCAATGCCTCCGCTTTCTACATCGTTTACAATGACTGCATTTGCGCCAATCTTCGCATGAGCACCAATTTTGACCGGCCCCAATATCTTTGCGCCAGCCCCAATGTCTACATGCCCTCCTATCGAAGGAACCTCAGGCGTGCCTCGCGTACCGATAGTCACCTGTTGGAAAATTAGGCAATTTACGCCAATTTTTGCGTCCGGATGTATTACTATTCCATTCGGGTGCGGAATCAACAACCCACCTTCGATCTGACACGTAAGGGGGATATCCGCGCCGGTTACTACGCTCCAAAAACGATGCCGGATCACCAAGAGCTTGCAGAAGAAAGCGGCCCCGAGACCTGATCTCGCGTGCCAGAGCTGATACCGGCGGAGGGTGAGTAGAAGCTTTCTGCCGGGATCCCAGAACTGTCTGGGCTTTTCCCGAGTCCAATCGGGAACGTCGGCGCTTAGATGATCTGAGGGGGGGGGCACGCGATTAGCTCCGTCTAAATTTGAGTGAGGCGGTCAGTCGGCTTTTCACGGCTTAGTTCGGCCCCATCGGGTGCAGGAACCTTGGCCCGCGCCACCGATCAAGCCGAGCTTCAACCCACAAGGACAGGCGGTCGAACGATATTACTAACGATGATATTAATCACGTACATTGAATCCGTTTGGTGGAGCTAGGCATTCGTAGTAAATTGCTAATGTGTTGTTAACGACGTTTTGTCGGCCTCTATTCTTGGAGGATTGGTTTGATCGTGGAGTAGTTGTGTTGAAGACCTTGCGAGCGCCTTATTTGAAATCGGTTGCAGAGAGGACCATTGTGCCTTCGAATTCAGATTTGCAATCTGGGTATGACGCTTCTGCAGTTGCCGCGGACGACCTTAGCCGGAACGTGTTCGGCATTCTAGGCATTCCAGTCGATGCCATCGATTTTGCCGCGTTGCTAAATTCTATAAGCATAGCGGCAAAAACCGAATCTCCGTTCCTGATTTCGACCCCGAATGTCAACTTTCTTGTTAAAAGCCAGCAGAATCTTAGATTTCGCGAATCCATGCTGTTAAGTGACCTCTGCCTCGCAGATGGGATGCCGTTGATCTGGATCGCCAAACTTCTACGCATTCCCATCTACAAGAGGATCGCCGGAAGCGATCTTTTTGGCAGGCTCAAGTCGACAAATAGCGCGACGCGGCGGCTCAGAGTATTTTTGCTCGGTGGCGCTGAAGGCGTTGCGCTAACGGTCTGCGCCAAACTAAATGCCGAAAGATGCAGCCTAGAATGCGTTGGCGTGCTCAACCCCGGTTTCGGCAGTATCGAAGAGATGAGCACGCCGCAGATCATCGATTCCATAAATGCAAGCCGGTCGGATTTGCTGGCCGTCTTTTTTGGTGCAGAGAAAGCTCAAGCTTGGTTGATGCACAATCATCGCCAACTTTCTATTCCTGTCCGCGCCCAATTTGGGGCCACGATTAATTTTGAAGCAGGAACGGTAAAGAGGGCGCCCCTTTTTCTCCGAAGTACCGGCTTCGAATGGTTGTGGCGCATCAAGGAGGAGCCATATCTCTGGCGCCGTTATTGGAATGACGGAAAGATGCTGCTGCGGCTACTCGTCACATGCGTGCTGCCCTTAATGATCATTCGTCGCAAAATCGTAAATACCGAAGCATTGTCTATTCTCAGTGATGCAAATCTTGAATCTGTCACGATTGAATTGCAAGGTTCCGCCGTCTCTAGGCACGCGGATGCCGCAATTGAACACTTCCGCAAAGCCCTTCAAAGTGGAAAGCAGATCGTGATCGACGTTTCGAAGACGGAGTATTTAGATCCAAGATTTTTTGGTTTAATGCTGATGGTTCGAAAACAACTATCGTCCCGTGGACAGAAATTGCGCTTTATCGGCGTTTCGCCCGAATTACGACGAATATTTCGTCTGAACAGGTTCGAATTCTTGCTGGATGAAGTGTAATAACAACGGTCACAATGGTTATAAGCCATTCTCCAATCACCACCGCTTTGTGGCAGAGTTTAAAAATGAATCAGTGGTTTGGTCATATCGGTCGCGTGGTTACCGCCGCGCCAATACTTCTCTTGGCGGCTTGTGGTTCGCCCGAACAGAACGCGCAAAAGTACTATGAGAGTGGCGTTGCGCTTGTTGAGAAGCGCGATGATCTCGCCGCGCGCAAAGATTTTCTGCAAGCTGTCAAATACAAAAGCGATAAGGTCGAAGTTTGGAAAGCGCTCGCTGGAGTCGACGAGCGCACAAAAGCGCAATCTCTTTTCCTGGACCTGCGCCGTATTGTTGAACTTGATCCCAAAGACCTCGAAGCAAGATTGCAACTTGCCCGGATCATGGTTGGTGGCGGCGCGGCAGAAGCGGCGCTTAGGGTCGTCGATGCGGCCAACGAGGGCGACAAGCCAAATGCGGCGCTTCATGCGCTAAGGGCGATCATTCTCCTGCGGACCCAAGATAGTGCCGGAGCCGTTCGCGAAGCCCAACGCGCTTTCGAAATCGATCCCCACAATGTGGACGCGGTCAGCTTGCTCTCCTCGAAGAAGTTGTCGGACGGCGACGCCGATGGCGCATTGGCGCTGCTGGATACATTAACCATTAATCCCAAAGATGAAACGCGAATTTCGCTGCAAAAAATGCAGATCTACGCCAAAAAAGGCGACCTGAAGCAGGCGGAGAGCCTGCTCCGAAGGGTGATCTTGCTTAATCCCAAGGAGCCGAGATTCCGCTCTCAGCTGATCCAGCTTCTCATCGCGCAACGAAGATTCGCCGAAGCTGAAAAGGAGCTTCGCGCGAGGACGGAGATCGACCCGGCAGATAGTAAAGCCGCTCTGGATCTGGTCCGCTTTCTCAATCTCGTCAAAGGTCCCGATGCGGCACGAACGGAGCTTGAAAGTCACATCAAGGCTGGTGGAAATGTCTTTGATTATCAGATTGCACTAGCCGAACTCGACGTTATCCAGAAAAAAATCAGCGAGGCTACCCAGTTGCTGCAAACGCTGGCAACTACTGCGTCGACCCCGGACAACCAGCTTGCTGCGCAATTGAAGCTCGCCGAAATGTATGTCAGCCAGGCCAACGTCGCGGCCGCGGAACCTCTTATTTCCAGGATTCTTGGAAAGGACCGTCGAAATACCGGGGCGTTAAAGCTTCGAGCCGCGATCAGCATCGATAGGGGACAATTCGACAGCGCCGTTTCTGATCTGCGCGAGGCGCTCAACGATCAACCCAGATCGCCTGACCTCTTGATGTTGCTGGCTGTCGCCTACGAGCGCAGTGGAAAGAACGAACTGGCCGATCGTCAATACGCTGATGCTTTGAAATCCTCAAGCTTGAATCCTGAGGTTGCCCTTCGGTACGTTGCGTTTCTGCAGCGACGAGGCAACGCTGCTCACGCCGAAGAGATTCTGACGGAAGTATCCGGACGCAATCCGAACAATCTGCAAGTCATGTCGTCGCTGGCGCAAATCAGGCTTTCGCGTCAGAATTGGACGGGCGCCTTGGCTTTGGCGGATAAGATCGGACAACTCAGCGATGGTCGCACGCTCGGCGACCAAATTCGCGCTTCGGCGCTCGCCGGGCAGAATAAAATCGACGAGAGTATTACGGCACTGGAGGATGCGCACCAGGCTTCGCCTAATGCCGTTCAGCCGGTTGTCTCGCTTGTCTCGGCTTATGTGAGGCAAGGCAAGGCAGATAAAGCCATGGAGCTCTTGCAAGAGATACGCAAGAAGTATCCAGCGAACGCGCAAATTCTGGTACTGATCGGACAGACCGAGCTTAGCCAAAAAAAAGACGCGGACGCCTTGCAAAGCTTCAAGGAAGCGGTCGCGCAGCAACCCAAAAGCCCGATCGGCTATGGTGCCTTGTCGGACCTCTATATTCGCCAAAAGAATTTTGATGCGGCTGTGGGGGTCCTCGAAGCCGGACTGAAAGAATTGCCAGACAACATCAATTTTCGGCTTGCGTCTGCAGGGTTGCAGATTCTGAAGGGCGATCATGATGCGGCGATTGCGCAATACGAATCGATTTTGAAAGACCAGCCAACCTCTCTTGTCGCGATCAACAATCTGGTAAGCCTGCTCCTGGACTATCGGTCCGATAAAGCAAGCCTGGAACGCGCGTCTTCGCTATCGGACGCACTGAAGAATTCCAGCGTCCCACAGTTCCAGGACACGCTGGGTTGGGCTCAGTACAGGCAAGGTGACTACAAGACTGCCATAGCGACTCTAGAAGGCGCTGCGGCCAAGTTGCCTAATCTTGCCGCGGTTCATTACCATCTCGGCATGAGCTATGCGGCGGCGGGGCAGGCCCAGAAGTCGACCGAGCAGCTTAAGATCGCGTTGACACTTGAACCTGACGGGACCGCTCTGAAGGAGAGCATTCGTGCAGCCATGAAATGAGCTAACTAATTCCCATGCGGCAGCAGTGTATTGGAACGCGAAACAACGAGCATGATACTGTTTGAATCTGCAGGTCCTGTTCCTGAAACGGTCGGCGTACCGGTGATGGGATCAAAAATCGTCGTCCCCGAGCTCGCAAAACGATGAAGATACCGATAGGTCAGCTGCGCCGTCCATTCTCGGGTGAAATTATAGCCATAGGTTACCGAGGTCGAGACATAGTCCGTTGTCGTGGTCGAAATCTGCCTGTTCCAACCTGTGGAGAATGACAGTGTGGAGCGTGCGTTGATCGTATGACTGAGTCCCGCGCTGACTGAATCTCTTTTGAACAGCGAGCCTACGACGCTCGGTCCAATTGTCTGGTTTGCGAGCAGCGTAAGTGTGGTGCTCTTCAGCATTTTGTAGGTCAGAACCGCGTCGCCAATCCAATCCGCATCCGTGCTCGAGGTTGAGGAAGAGATTCCGTTCGTTCCGATTGGTGTCAAGGTGCTGACGCCGCCGTCGGTAATGAGATAGGCTGCGCCGATGGTCCCCCTAAACGAAAGCAACGGCGATAAAGTAGCTTGGATGCCGACCTGCTCACGGTAGATCTGGATACGGGTGTTGGACGCGTTATCAAAGTTAAGAAGCTCGGCCTCGGATGACGCAGTTAGCGCTGTAATTGAACTCAGACGATGCTGCCAATTTGCCCTTCCCAGCGTGTCGGTGAACGAGATGCCGCCGCTCGATGGCTCGTAGGAGGTGAATGTCGACGTCGCCAGCAGGCTGAGACTGTCCAGAGCCGTCAGCGAGCGATCAATGCCGCCGGTGGCCGTCAGCCTGTCAAGAAATCCGCTCGCGTTCGTGACCACGCCGAGATCGTTCAAAAGAGCAAGAGCCGTGCTCTGCTGCCGCCAGCTGGCCTCCACAAACTCCCGGTTGAATTTGTCTTTTCCGGTTTCCTCATAATGACCTTTGAAACCGTAATTCAGGTATTCGGATGCCGTGTCGTCGGCGCCCGGTCCCCAATACTTCTTGTAGGTGCCATCGGCATCGAAATCGAACTTGGAGGTCGGGGTTAAAGCCTCGGCATTTGTCGTAATCGTTGAATAGGATCCGACCGACCCGGCGGGGGAAGTCCGCAGAAACTGGTTATCGTTAAGCTCGACGGTTTCGCTTTGGGTGGACCTGAGCGACCAGTCGAGCGCGAATGCTGCAGATGGCGCCACGCCAAGGCATATCGAGACCGCGATGGCAGCTCTCTTCACAGCGTCTCGCCTCTGGTGCACTTCTCAGCTTCTAATCGAACAAGCCCCGCTCAGGAACCATGATGACATCGCCGGCGCGCAGCATGATATTGCCTTCGAGGTCGGCGCCGGCTTCGTAGGCCTTGTAATTGAACATGAAGATGGTTTCATCGCCGCCGGGCGCGCGACGCCGCACCTGAATACGGCGCTTTGCCGCGAACGGGCCTACCCCACCCGCAAGCGCGATCGCCTGCATCAAGGTGGTGGGCTGCCGAACCACATAGGAGCCGGGCCTTATCACTTCTCCGGTAATGAAAACTTTTGGCTTGAGGTCTTCCTCCGGGATGTCCTTTGGCGAATTCAACAAGGCAACCGTAATGTCCAGGTTGTCATCCTTGTAATTGCCTTTCAGCTTCGATTTGAGAATGTTCTCAAGCGCAACCGGAGTTAATCCACGCGCCCGAATGTGGCCGGCCAGTGGAAAGGCAATTTCTCCAAGCGGATCTACCACCACCGTCCGATCAAGTTTCGGGTCCTGCAGCACCGAAACGCTCAAAGTATCTCCCGTTTTCAGGGTTTGTGCATTCGCTCCCGGGATCCAGAGGCACAGACAAAATAAAACAATCAGGATCCGCATGGTCATCCCCCTCATCAGGTCAAAGGTGCGCGCTTCGCCACAGGTAGGCTTTTCGGGGCGGCGCTTGTTCAAGACGTCAATAGCCGACAACCCGGTCCACTTAACCGATTCACAAGGGAACATAATAGATTACAAATACTTAAGGAACCGGTGCGACCGGCTTGACAGGAAAAATGCTGTACTGTTGCTTGTCTGCAATAACATCGCTAACTATCTGATCTGACACGATTTTCTTATCGTTGGCGAAGCCGTAGACAAGCGCGGTGTCGCACAGGACGTTGATCATCCGGGGTATTCCGCCGCTTGCAGAGGCGATCAGGGCGCACGCCGCCTTGGTGAAAACCGGCCTTGGCGATCCGACCGCCTGCAGGCGGAAGGCGATGTAATTGGAAACCTCGTGGTCGTCCAGCGGCCGCAGATGGAAGTCCGACGAAATTCGTTGGGCGAACTGATGCAATTGTGGCGCAAGCAGGAGGTCGCGGAGCTGGGGCTGCCCCACCAAGATCAGTTGCAGGATCTGAAATTTATCGGCGTTAATGTTCGAGATCATACGCAAGTGCTCAAGCGCTGCGGGTTCGAGATTCTGCGCCTCGTCGATGATCAGGATGGTACGTCGCCCGTTGGCGAACTGGCCGTAGAGATAATCCTGCAAGCGTTTGAAAAGAACGGGATATTCACCCTCGAATGGTTGATCAAGGGACATCAGAATCCACTGCAGCAACTCGTGGCGACCCTGCGGTGAATTCGTGATCAGTCCGATCGTGATGCCCGGGCTGATCTTTTTAAGCAGATGCCGGGTTAATGTGGTTTTCCCAGATCCAATTTCCCCGGTGATGACGGTAAATCCGGCATTGTTCATGACGCCGAACTCCAGCATCGTGAACGCCATCGAATGCATTTTTCCCCAGTAGATCAGATCTGGGTCGGGCAGGATCGAAAACGGCTTCTCCCGCAGCTGATAGAAGGCCTCGTACATCAAAAATTCCTTAACCGGGCGACCGATTGACTATAGTGTAATCTAGGAAAGCTTTGTTAGCTGACTTCAAGTTTCTTTGATCTGCGTAAATTTTGCTCGCCACCATGATGAAGGATTTGCCGCCCTCGACCGTCGTCCGAACCGTTAAGATTAAATTCTGAAATTACCCGCAGGGGTATTATTAATTGAATTTGCTGCAAATGGGATGCTAGGGTCGGCTGTAGCCTTCATGAGCAGGCGGCAGTGGTATGGACATTGCTGGCTTGTACTCAAAACGCGCGGTTAGCATGCTGCAAAAAGTAGATTTTGAGGACGATTTTCAGGGGCTGCAAGAGGATCGCAGCCACTTGCTGCGACCGGGCTTCTATTGGGAATTGTTCAAGCGTCGGTGGCCATATTTTGTCATCCCGTTTGTTACCATTGCAGCGATCGGGGTCGGGACCGCGTTTTTATGGCCCCCGACATACCTGTCAGAGGGAAAAGTTCTCGTCCAGTCGCAACAGATTCCATCGGAACTGGTGCGTCCGACGGTCACCAGTGCCGCGCAGGAACGCATCCAGGTGATCGAGCAGCGCACCATGACTCGCGACAATCTGGTGGCGATCGCCGACAAGTTTCAATTATACCCCGACAAGCGGACATTGATGTCGGTCACTGAACTTGTCGAATTGATGAAGAAGAATACCAAAATTGCCCCGGTTGAGCTTGAGCTGGACTTCAAGCAAAAAACACGTGCGGCGCTCGAAAACCCCACGATTGTTTTTTCAGTAGGATTTGAGTACGGCGATGCGGCGACGGCAACACGCGTGGCCAATGAATTAATGACGCGAATTCTGAGCGAAGATCTTCGCGATCGGACCAGCCGGGCCACCGATACCACCAAATTCCTCGCGCGCGATGTTCAGAAACTCCAGGGCGACAATGCCGCGCTGGACAAAAGAATCGCGCAGCTCCGGCTTTCTCAGGGTGGGTCGGGTTCTTCTGGAACCGATCAGCCAGCTACGCTGCTGAGCCAGCTCAAGGCCGATCTCGTGCAAAAGAGTGCACTTTACTCGGACCGCCATCCACTGATCCAGTCGTTGAAACGACAGATCGAAGCCCTGGAAAAAGCGGCCTCGTCGCCGACGAATAAAGAGGCCACCGCCGATGCCAGCCTTGACGTGCTTGTCGCCCAGCAAGAAGCCCTGCAAAAGAACCTGGACCAAGCATCAGCTAAGCTGGATGCCGCGCGACTCGGCGAAACCCTGGAGAAGGACCAGCAGTCAGAGAAGCTTGAGGTCATCGAGCAGCCGACCGTCCCGCAAGAGCCGATCAAGCCCAATCGTCCGAAGGTGGCGGCTCTGGCTATCCTTCTGGCGCTGATGGCGGGAACTGGACTGACGTTTGTGGCCGAAACCTTGGATAAGGGTATTCGCCGAACCAGTGATATTTTAGGCATTGTCGACAGCCAATTGGTTATTTCGATCCCTTACATTGTAACCGTGGCAGAGTTGCGCCGGCGCAAGCGCCGCAGGGTTCTACTTATTCTTGGATCATTGCTTGTTTTCGTCGGCGTACTGATCGGGGCTTATTTTTTCATGCCACCTCTCGATCTGGTAATTGCCAAGGCGCGGGTCGGTTTGTTCCGATAATGTAGATCGAGGAGTACGACAGTGGATTCGATCAAACAGGCGGTTGACCTCGCTCGAGCCGCCGAAGGCAACCTTCGCCAAGTTGCCGGCCCGTCGGCTAGCTTTGCCGAAAGTTCGCGGCTTAATCCCCGGGACACACAAATCAAAGAGGTGCGCCTGGATGCCGCTCATCTCGAAGCCACACGAATTGTTGCGCATGGCGCCTCAAGCCTACACGGGCGCTACTACGATATGTTGCGCACACAGGTTCTCCAGGAGATGGACAAAAAGAGCTGGCAGTTCTTGGCGGTCACCTCGCCGACAGCCGGGTGCGGGAAAAGTGTAACCGCCTGTAACCTTGCCGTGAGCATTGCGCGTCTGCCGGAGCGGTCGGTATTGCTGGTTGACCTCGATCTGCGCAAGCCGATGGTCGCCGATTATCTCGGCCTGGGTCAGAACGATGGCGTGCTTGGCGTTCTGGAAGGTCGGGCGACGTTGTCGTCGGCGATCCTTCAAGCAAGCATCGGTCCCAACAGCTTGCTGGTCCTTCCTGGGTCGGTTCCCTCGTCAGGCTCTTCGGAATGGATGGCCTCGCAAACCATGGGAACGCTGCTGCAGTCAATCAAAAGAGATTTCAGATCGCGCATTGTGATTTTTGATCTGCCGCCGATGCTGTTGGGCGACGATGTGATTTCCATTCTGCCTCGAATGGACGCAGCGCTGCTCGTGGCGGCTGTCGGAAGCACGTCGGTCGCCGATATCAAGGAGTGTCAAAAGCATCTTCAGCGCACGTCGGTCGTGAGGGTGGTGGTCAACAAGGCGACAGAGACCGCCGGATCGTACTACGGCTACTATTGATCAGGGCGCGAGGCCGGTGGGCAGGAACGCCGCAATTTCCGACGCTGGAACAAAATATTTAGCGATGTCGCGCGTTTCGGTTTTCCCGCTATAGGGTTGGGTTCGCGATTGCGAGATCTTGCGACTCATAATTCCAAGCAAACATCTGTGCTGCGCGTCGAAGACCCCTGATCCCGAATTGCCGGTGTGAGCAACGTCAGCAATTGCCGTGCTGAATCTGCGGACTCCGATTGGAAGTCGCTCCGGCGCAATAACATGAGAAGATACCACGCCTTCGGGGACAACCGTGACAACTTGTTCGCCAGGCCAAGGTGGCTCTTTGCACAGCTTGTTGTGCCGCAACCGCAGCCGCATGGGGAGAAGACTTTCGTCGACCGACAAGAGTGTCAAATCCGTGCCTTCAAAGCTGCCCTCCTTGACAACGCTGGTTGGATACTCTTGCCCCGCGATCACGACTTTTGGTTTGGTCATCCATGCATGTCCCACGACGTGGGCGGCCGTGATGAACAAGCCCTTCCCAAGATAGATACCAAATCCGGTCCAAGATTGCATTTGAATATTTACCGCATAAACGAGGAGCGAATCCTCAAAGCTCTCCGCGCGAGACGACCTCGAAATTTGGAATGCAAGAAGACCTACACAAATAGCCCAAACCCATCGTATTCTACGGCAATGGGCTCTGGTGTTCATGGCTCAGTTCACAAGGTTCTGACAATATCATGAATAGATTATCGAAGATCAGCAACGAGGGGTCATCAAGTTAGCTTGATCTGTTTTTGGGTGTATAATCGAAGTCCGGTAGAATTCGCTCACGGCAAGGCCCAACGACACATGGGACCTCGATGTCAAGCAGTTCCACCAGAAGGTAAGAAATCTGGATTGCATGCGAATTCTCATTGTAGCCGATAATGCATCGAGTCGATTCGGTGGCGAGGCCTTTCTCCCGCTCAACTATTTTCGGTTTTTGTTGGCGCGGAAAATTGACGTCCGCCTGATGGTACATGAGCGGAATAAGTCAGAACTAGCCTCGCTTTTTCCTGATGACCTCGATCGTCTCCTTTTTGTAAGGGATACGCTGCTTCATAGGTTTGCTTTCCGTTTAGGGCGCTGGCTGCCCCGCCGCATTGCCGCGCTGACCACTGATTTTGCTATTCAGCTAAGCACCCAGTTCTCTCAGAAACGCGCAATCATTCATATATCAAAAACCGTCGGTCTTGATGTCGTCCATGTTCCAACGCCGGTTTCGCCAAAGACGCCGTCGTTGTTGTTCGGATTTGATGCCTCGGTGATGATGGGGCCATTGAACGGCGGCATGGATTATCCCCAAGCCTTTCATTATCAAGAAGGCATGCTTACGCGCCTTTCGGTTGCATCGGGTCGGAGCCTGGCGAACTTTCTCAATATCATCTTGCCCGGCAAACGAAAAGCGCAGCTCATTCTAGTTGCAAACCGCCGTACGCGTGAAGCGTTGCCAAGCGGGCTAAGGGGCCGGATAATTCAACTCGCCGAAAATGGCGTAGATTTTGCCGTGTGGCGCCGCGAAGAGCCGCGAAACGCACAAGAGGGCACTGTAAAATTTGTCTTTGTTGGCAGGCTCGTTGATTGGAAGGCTGTAGACATAATTTTGGAGGCGATCGCCAGGCTCCGAGGTACCACAAATATTTCTCTGGAGATTATTGGCGAAGGGCCGATGCGGGAAAACTGGCAGAGGCTTTCGGAAAGCTTGTGCCTGAGTTCAATAGTGAAGTTCTCCGGATGGATGAATCAGCAGAATTGCGCTCTCCGCCTACAGCAAGCTGACGGTTTTCTCTTGCCGAGCTTGTTCGAATGCGGAGGAGCGGTTGTCTTAGAAGCGATGGCCATGTCCTTGCCGGTTATTGCCACGGCATGGGGCGGCCCGCTCGACTATCTTGACGAGACTTGCGGAATACTGGTCCCACCTCTGTCAAGGGAAACTCTCATAGAAGGATTTTCAGCAGGCATAAAGAAGCTGGCAGAGTCTCCTACGCTACGACAGCAGTTGGGTCAGTCGGGGTACGACCGTGCCAAGCGCTATTTTGACTGGGAACGAAAAATCGACCGAATCTTAGAATTGTACGCGTTGGTTGCTCAGCATGGGGATACCAACCAAGATCTTGCAGCCGAACCGGAATTGCCCCAAATGTTGAAATAGGAGGAGCGGCGTGGCTCGCCTGAGCCGGAAGGCTCGGGGTGAAGAAAGCTCACACACAATCGCCTTGAGCGCGAAGCCCTTGGCATTTCAAAAAGCATCCTCGAGGGATTGGATGAGGATCGAATCCTCACAGTGAGCAGGCTCGTCTTCCGACGGAATTGCGTCGCTCGCTGGCCTGCACCAACATCATCGAAAATATGATAGGTACCGTGCGTCGCGTCACCCGCAATGTGAAGCGCTGGAGTTCGTCCTCGATAGCTTTGCGCTGGAGCGCCTTCACTCTCCCATAAATCACACCGCTCAATACATTAGGTGCTTCTGCCGATCAGAAATTTGCGAGACTCAGGATTCACCGCGTTCAGCAAGTCACGAATGAATTGATCCTGTAGCTGGAACGATTGGTCGGCGGGTAAGCCGATCACTGAGACACGAACCAACGCGCCATCTGGTATAAGACCACGAATTCCGTACTTGAGACGTGTTATCTGATTTTCGAAAATGCCATTCGAGATGTCGTGTCCGACGCGCCTCCAATAGCTCACCGGTTCAAAGCGAGATTCGCGCTCGGTGATCAACCGCTCAACTTGCACTGGCGGCACGCCATCGCGATAAGTTACGTCCGCGAAAGATTTATTCGACACACGAAAGCCCGCGGCGGTGTAGCATACTTCAGGCCGATGAGATTTCAGCCGGTAGTTCTGCACGGGGCCATATGCGATTAACAACATAACCACATGACCCTCACGATCAGTGTAACCTCGTCCAAGTTCCTGACTGTAAATTTTCGCGGCAATTTTATTTGTGTCTACGACACCTTCTGGCTCCGTCGGCGTAATGAGTCCAACGTTAGGGGTATAGGTCCACTGGCCAAATTGCTGCGGAATGACCTTCTCCAAGCTTACAGAAGAAGAAGCACTCGCCATCAACGCCCGGGGCGTAAGCACCTGGGCAAGGAGAGCGGTAGCTAAGATTGCAATCGCAGCAAAGATTGCCTGGAGTGAATTATTCCTCATCATTTCTATCCACCCGTACGAACCGGCCCTTCATGAATTAAATTCAACCATGCAACTACAAACTAATACAAAAAAGGGGGATACCCTTTGGACAGAACACGGTAAGCGCGCAGAAGTCCAGCCCGCCGCAAAATTAACATAAATACGGATTTTCCAAGACTCAGGGAAGCTTTGGCTCGACCAAACCAATGATCCGCGATATTACCAAGTTCCTATTAAGTTTTCAGCTGGAAACGCTGAAATGTGTCCCTTTTGGTTACTATTTGTGCTTGTTTAATGCGCCACAAACGAGGTCTGTCTGCATGCCAGCTTCTTACCGAGCCATCCCGCGCGCTGGCCGTACTTTGCTTCTGCTAACGGCCGTGACCTTCGCCCTCGGAGGCTGCGGGAAAAAAAGCGGAGATCAAGCCTCGGACGGTCAAATAGTAGCCCATGTGGGCGATCAGGACGTAACGTCAAATGAACTCGATACTGAGTTCCGATTGGCCAATGTACCCGGGGACAGACGGCATGACCCGGCGACCGTCAAGCGGGTACTGGGCGAATTGGTGACCCGTAAATACTTGTTGCAGCAGGCGTTGGCAGCCAAACTCGACCGGGAGCCAACAATTCTTTTGGAGTTACTCCGAGCGCGAGAGCAGGTTCTTGCGAATGCATTTTTGACTCGAGAGATTTCCACGAAAGCGTCCGCCCTGAGCAAAGCCGATATCGACAAATTCATTGCCAACAATCCTGCAAAATTTGCCAATCAAGAGATCCTTAACACGGTTCAAATAACTATTCCGCTCAATTCAAGCACTCAAGCTGTCATCGACGCGACAAAAAATCTGAACTCACTTGACGAGGTCGACAACGAGCTGACCACGATGGGAATCCCACACGGCCGATCGACAGGCGCTCTCAATTCTGCTGAAATCCCGGATGAGCTCTTGAGATCGATCGATGCAAAGAAGCCAGACGATGTTTTTTTTGCTCGTGCCGGCCAGAGCGGTGTGTTCTTTCAAATCAAAAGCAGGGAACCTCACCCAGTAGAAGGCCAAGCCGCAGAGGCTCTGGCCCGCCGATTGATGAGCATCGATATGCTAAGAACCGAAGCGTCCGTTGCCAGCATGTCCGCGAACGCGGAGGCTAAGTATGAAGGCGATTACGCAAAGATTATGGCTGACCAATTATCGAAAGCGAATGGCAATTAGCCATCATCGCAGCGTTGGATTAGATGATTACTTTCTTCGATGTCCTGACCGTTGCTTGCTTTGTTGGCTTGGTGGTGGGATTTTTCCGCTTCACCAATCAAGACGCCCGCACATTGCTTCAATTTCTTCTGTCCGGGATAGTGTTCGCTGTAGCCAATCAGGTTGGCAATGCTGGATCGCTATTTCTTGCCGGCGTGCTCCTGGCGGCGGGGATTTGCTATGCTTTCCTAAATGCCCGTGTACGATAATCAGGCTCTCTGTGCGGGTCCCTGTATCAGCCGTATCCGGATTGTCCTACCGTTCCGAAAAAGCTAGAACTTGATCGAATAGTGCGGGATCGACTATGAGCCAAATCCAGACGGTGCAGGGCTATACCCTATATTTTTCGAAGAAGTTCGCCTGGACATGGCTGGTAGCTATCGCGACGCTCGCCGCCTATATTCCCACACTTGTTCAGCTCGCCCAAGGCCCCTGGCAGACGGAACAGGAAGGCCATGGACCACTCATTCTCGCTGCATCGGTTTGGCTAATCTGGTCAAGCCGGGATAAACTGAGGAATGCTGAAATTCGGCCGATGCCGGTTGCTGGGTGGGCGTCGCTGTTCTTCGGATTGGCGATGCTGTTTTTGTCACGCACCCAAGGCCTCATTTCGATCGAGGTTTTGTCTGAGTTGCCAGTAATAACCGGGTGTGTTCTGCTTTTGGCAGGCTGGGGCGTTTTGCGAATACTCGCCTTTCCAATCGGTTTTTTGGTTTTCACCGTGCCGGCGCCCGGCTGGGTGGTCGACGGTGCGACGGTACCATTAAAAGTATTCATTTCGGATTTGGTGACGAAAGTCCTGTATGCCGCCGGTTATCCGGTAGCACAAAACGGCGTCGTGATCATGATTGGACCATATCAGCTGCTGATGAAGGATGCTTGTGCTGGGATGAATTCGATCTTCGCGTTATCAGCGATTGGCATGTTTTACGTTTATGCCTTTAGGTGGCAATCTAAACTTCGCTCCCTGATATTATTGGCAACGATTATACCGATTACGATTGTTGCTAACTTCATTCGGGTGATGGCATTGGTCCTGATTGCCTACTATGGAGGGGTCGAACTCGTTGATGGCGCGTTGCATGATCTGACAGGGATTGCCTTGTTTATCATTGCGCTCGTGTTGGTATTTACTTGTGACGGTCTTCTTGGTCTGTTAGGCGCGATCTCTCGTAGAGTTTGGTCACGGTCGACCGGTATGGGTTTGCCTTAAGCAAGGAAGTGCCAGCTGATTTTGCTCGCCTTTATTGCTGTTACCGTCATTGAAGTTACCGTCAAATGGCACTGCTGGGGAAGCCTCAGCTGGCTGAGCAAGGCCAATTCGCAGATCTTCCGTGGTACGCGCGCTCGGTCATCCACGGTGACCGGCACATAAATTTTTTTCTCTTTCCGTATCGGAATTCCGGTAT
>Ga0075522_10001430_pt1 | contig 18039 bp, 15 predicted proteins | sample NGEPerA_FD_74796 | JGI IMG/M metagenome (GOLD analysis project Ga0075522, IMG submission 74796) | Arctic peat soil microbial communities from the Barrow Environmental Observatory site, Barrow, Alaska, USA - NGEE PermafrostL2-A | ecosystem: Environmental > Terrestrial > Soil > Wetlands > Peat ... | reverse complement strand
CGTAACGCCAGCGTGTTGAGATGACCGACGTGACGATCGCCCCGACTCGAGCTCTTGAGCTCGTCGTACACCGACTCGTCCAACAACTCGGGCCCGACGCCGTCATAACCGACGAGCTACGCCGCCGGACCTACGAGTGCGACGGTCTCACGCAACATCGCTCCATCCCGGGCGTCGTCGTGCTCCCTACCAACGCCGAGCAGGTCGCTGCAACGGTCGCGATCTGCGTCGCGTACCAGGTTCCTTTCGTAGCTAGAGGAGCAGGTACCGGCCTCTCGGCTGGCGCGATGCCAAGTAGCGACGGCGTGCTCATCGTCCTCACCAAGCTGCGCGCGGTGATCGAGGTCGATCTCGAAAGCCGCCGGGTCGTCGTCGAGCCTGGCGTCACCAACCTCGAAATCTCCGAGGCAGTGTCGGCGTCGGGCTACTTCTACGCACCCGATCCCTCGAGCCAGCAGGTTTGCACGATCGGCGGCAACGTCGCTGAGAACTCCGGTGGCGCGCACTGCTTGAAGTACGGCTTCACGACAAATCACGTGACCGGGCTAAAAGGCGTCTCCGGTGACGGGACACCGTTCGCGATCGGCGGGAAGGCTCCCGACCCGCCCGGCTACGACCTCCTCGGGGCCTTCGTCGGCTCCGAGGGAACACTCGGGATCGCCACCGAGGTGACGGTCCGCCTCGTCCGCAAACCGGAGACGATCGTCACCTTGCTAGCCGCCTTCGAGAGCATCGATCTTGCAGGTTCCGCGGTCTCGGCGGTCATCGCCTCTGGCGTATTGCCCGCTGCGATCGAGATGATGGATGCCTTGGCGATCGAGGCGGTCGAGGTCGCGGTGCACGCGAACTATCCAAAGGCAGGAGCCGTCCTGTTGATCGAGATCGACGGACCAGCAGATGAGGTCGCGATCGATCGCGCACTCGTCGAAGCCAGCCTGGTCGCGCATCACGCGACCGAGCTTCGCTCCGCTGAGAGCGCAGCTGAGCGGGCACTGCTGTGGAAGGGGCGAAAGTCCGCCTTCGCGGCGGTCGGGCGCATCAGCCCGCACTTCATCGTCCAAGACGGCGTCGTACCGAGGACCGCGCTCGGCGAGGTGCTCGCGAAGATCGGCAAGTTGACCGGCGACACCGGGGTTCGGGTGGCGAACGTCTTCCACGCCGGCGACGGCAACCTGCATCCGCTCGTGCTCTTCGACGCAGCAATCGAGGGGCAACAAGCTGCAGCCGAGGAGATCTCGGCTCAGATCATTGCGCTTTGTGTCGACCACGGCGGCTCGATCACCGGTGAGCATGGTGTCGGGCTCGACAAGATCGGCTCGATCTCGAAGATGTTCACCCACGACGACCTCGACACGATGCAGATGATCCGCTGCGCCTTCGATCCGGACCGCCTGTCGAATCCGGGCAAGATCTTCCCGACGCCACGCCTTTGCGGCGAGGCACCAAGGGTCCGTCGAGGAGATGCGACCGGCTCGGGCGAAGCGTTGACTGGACTGTTTTGACCACGCCGTCGAACGGCTCGCGACTGGCCCGGCTGCCCCACCAAAGTGGCGTCGTCGGCGTCGAGGCCAAACGTGTGCTTGCGCCAACGAGCGAGGAAGAGCTGAGTGGGATTCTTCGGGAAGCATCAGCTGAGCGAAGTGGCGTCGTCGTCTCCTGCAACGCCACCAAGCTCAACTTCGGGGCCGCTCCCAGCCGACTTGACGTGAGAATCGAGCTCGATCGGTTGACGCCACAGCTTGCGCACTCCGCAGGTGACCTCGTCGTCCGCGCCGGCGCGTCACTTGGCTTCGACGACCTTCGAGCCGAGCTCGCGAATGCTGGCCAGCGTCTCTCGATCGACGAGGTAGTCCCCGGCTCGAGCGTTGGTGGCGTCGTCGCCACCGCGTTGGCCGGGCCCCTTCGCTACCGCTACGGCGCCGTACGGGACCTGATCCTTGGTGCCCGGTTCGTGCGCGCCGATGGCCAGAGCGCCAAAGCCGGCGGCTCGGTGGTGAAAAACGTCGCGGGCTATGACGTTTCGAAGCTGCTCTGCGGCTCGCACGGCACGCTCGCGGTGCTTACCGAGTGCATATTTCGGCTGCACCCCATTCCCCGACGGAGCGTGACGGTGAGCGCCGAGCTTCCCGCCGCAGTAGCGGCGGCAGGCGCGCAAGCGGTCGCGGCGTCAGATCTCGACGTGGCGGCGATCGAGTACAACCTCGAGGGTGGCACCTCGATACTTTCGGTTCTAGTCGAGGGGTCAAGCGAAGGCGCCGAGCGCCGCGCAGCGGGCGTCGCCGAGCTGTTGTCGTTCGACAGCTCGCCAAGAAGGGCCGCCCGTCTCGATCCCGAGCCACCGAGCTGGTGGGGATCGTTGCCTGGCGACACTGTGTTGAAGACGACCTTTGCTCCTGGTGAGGCAGCAACAGCGCTCGAACTCATCAAGAGCGTGACCGACGATGCATTCGTGGTCCGCGGATCCCTCGGCGTCGGGACGCTCAGCATTGGGGTCCCGGAGTCGACGAGCTCCGGCGAGCTGGTCGAACTGCTGGGCGGCCTGCGACGCTCCTTTAGGGCGCTCGGCGGGACTGTACAGCTCCTTTGCGGCACGCCGGAGCAGAACTCAACCGTGGACATGTTCGGGCCCGTGCCAGGGCTCGACTTGATGGCTCGGATCAAGGCACAGTTCGATCCGCTCGGCGTGCTCGGACCAGGGCGATTCGTAGGTGGTTGGTAGTGGCCGCGTTCTCGCATCCGGTCGGGCTCGACGTCTTCGACGATCTCGATCCGATTGATCCAGGGCTGCTCGCGGACTGCGTGCACTGCGGGTTCTGCCTTCCTTACTGTCCCACGTACCTGGTCTTTAGCGACGAGATGGACTCGCCGCGCGGGCGCATCTACTTGATGGGCGAGTTGGCTAATGGGGCGCAGGTGTCGGAGAAGGCGACGATGCACCTCGACCGATGCCTCGGCTGTCTGGCATGTGTCAGCGCCTGCCCATCCGGAGTGGACTACGAGTCATTGCTGCAGTCGACTCGGGCACAACTCGAACGCCACGGCGTTCGATCAGCTAAGCAGCGCCTGACGAGAAGCGGCATCTTCGCGCTCTTCCCCTACCGCGACCGGCTCCGCGTCGTCTACGCAGGCCTGCGGGCGATCGACCTCGCTGGACTCGGGCGAGTGCTGCGGGGGCAACGACTCGCCGAGCGGGTTCCTCGCTCGATCGCCACTGCGCTCGCCGTCGCGCCGGCGACCGCTAAGCGAAGCGTGATCCTGCCGCTCTCGCCGGCCAGATCAGCAACCCGCGGTCGAGTCAGCCTGCTCCTCGGCTGTGTCCAGGACACCTTCTTCTCAAAGGTCAATCGTGCAACGGTCGAGGTGCTCACTGCGGAGGGCTTCGATGTCCTCGCACCGAGCTCGCAGGGGTGCTGCGGCGCGTTGAGCGCACATGCGGGCCGAATCGACGAGGCGCGTGACTTCGCCAGGGCAGTGATCGACACCTTCGAGGAGTCCGGCACCGAGCGCGTGGTCGTGAACTCCGCTGGCTGCGGCTCGGCGATGAAGCACTACGGCCATCTACTAAAAAGCGACACCATCTACGCATCAAGAGCGGAGCGATTCTCATCACGCGTGGTCGACATCATGGAATTTCTCGCAAGCACCGAGCCGGTCGCACCCCGCCACCCCCTCGACTTGCGCGTCGCCTACCACGACGCCTGCCACCTCTGTCACGGCCAGGGCATCAGAGCCGAGCCGCGCGAGGTTCTCCGACAGATCCCTGGTCTCGAGGTAGTGGATCTCACCGACAAAGAGGCCTGTTGCGGCTCTGCTGGGATCTACAACCTCGTCGAGCCGGAAACGGCCAGCAAACTCGGCGCGAACAAAGCTGATGCCGTGCTCGCAACCGGTGCTTCACTCGCGATCTCGGGAAATCCGGGCTGCAACCTACAGATCACCTCAGCTCTTCGCACCCGCGGTGAAACGCTCCCTGTCGCACACACCATCGAGGTACTCGCGGCCTCGATCGCCGATCAGACGAGCTCGACACTGCTCGGAGAGTCACCGTCTCGGTCGGCTCGCGTCGCACCTCGGTTGCTAAGAAACCTCGGCGAAGGTCGTCCGAGGAGCTAAAGCGCGAGAATGTGCTGTGGCTAACAGTCTGACTCCCCGACGCTGGTTTCCGACCCATCAACCCCAGACGCTCCAGATCGCCTGTGTACTGCTCTATTGGAACGCACTGTTGACACTGCTCGCGGTCTTGTCGAGCGGCGGTTACCGCATGGCGTACTTCGGGATCTTGATCGTCGAGGTCCTCGGCGCCTACGGCATCGCCAACGCCCGAAAGGTTGGCTACGCCGTCGCGCTGTTCGCCGCAGCTGTCCCGCTGTTGTTACTAATCCGCGCCGGCCTCGGCGCCTTCTCGATCCTGCCGCTGCTGTTTGACCTCGCGCTCTTCTTCCTCCTGGTCCACCCGATGAGCAGGCAGTACGTGCGGGTCTGGTTCAGGTGAGGCAAGCAGTTCGAGCTGGCACCGCGCCGGGCGCGCTCGGTGCGCCGCTGCCTACTGGCAAGGAGAAGCTCGAGAAGGTCCAGCAGATGTTCGACGAGGTCGCCCCGCGCTACGAGCTCGTGAACACGGTGATGACCTTCGGCATGGACCGCTCCTGGCGCCGACGAACGATCAACGCGCTCGCGCTCCGTCCTGGAGCACGCGTCCTCGATCTCGCGTGTGGGACAGGTGACCTTGCACGCGAGCTGTACGAGCGCGGCTACCAGTCAGTCGGGCTCGACCTCTCCGAAGGGATGTTGCGTGCGGCACATGACGTCGCGGCGCCACTCCTCGTGAGCGACGCCGCGGCTTTACCCTTCGCCAACTCGTCCTTCGAGGGAGTCGTCTCCGGTTTTGCGCTCCGCAACATCGCAGAGCTGCAAGCGAGCTTCGACGAGTGCGCGCGTATCACGAGGTCACTCGGCCGAGTCGCCCTGCTCGAGGTCGACCGGCCTTCGAACCCGCTTGTCCGCGTCGGCCACGACGTCTGGTTCAAACACGGGGTCCCACGCATCGGAGCGCTGCTCTCCGTACGCGAGGCCTACCGTTATCTGCCTCGGTCAGTCGAGTACCTGCCGCCGCCACCTGAGCTCGCCGTGATGCTCGAAAAGGCAGGCTTCACCCACATCGAGCACCGGAGCGTGATGCTCGGGACCGTACAGATCGTGACCGCGACGCGCCTGCCGAGAACGAGCGAGCCGGAAGCACACCTCGAATCGTGAGCACTACCTCCTTGGAGTTCGTAGACGAGCACGGCACCGCAGTCGAGCCGTCCGAGTGGTCATTCGCATCGAGAGCCTGCTCCGAGCGCGAGTTCGCGGGCATCGCCGCGGCCGCCAGGCGATCAGGTCGGGTGCTCGAGCGCGACGGGCTCGCGGTCTTCGCGCTCGGGACCGCGATGATGGTTCGCGCGAAGTCCGGCTTCGCTACGGATCGAGGCGCTGCGTGCGTGCTCGAGGCGTTACAGGCGATTTCACCGCGTAACGACCACACCCCGGTCCAGGGTCCTCTCCTTCTCGGCGCGCTGCCGTTCGAGGCGAGCGCACCTGGCGAGCTCACCGTCCCGAAGCTCGTCGCAATCGAGCGCGACCACCTCCGTGTGCTGGTCGCGGTGGCACCTGGTGCCGAGGTCGATCAGCTCTATCGCGATCCGCTCTCCTCCTTCGAGGCCCCGCACGCGACGACGGCTCCCCCTGATCACTTCGAGCTGACCTCGGTGCAAACGCACGAGGCCTTCAGGGCACTTGTCGCCGAAGCCATCGCCGCAATCGCAGAAGGGTTGTTCGAAAAGGTCGTCGTCGCCCGCGAGGTCAATGTCGTAGCGAATCGGCCGTTCGTACCAAGTGACCTGCTCGGGCGCCTCCGTGCCCTCTACCCGTCGTGTGTGGCCTTCTCGCTCGGTGACTTCGTCGGCGCCTCGCCCGAGCTGCTTTGTCGACGAAGTGGCTCGGTCGTGACCTCGCACCCACTTGCAGGGACCATCGCACGAAGCGGCGATCCCGACGAGGACGCACGGCTTGCTCGAGGCCTCCTCGCATCGGCGAAGGAGCGGAGCGAACACGGCATCGTCGTCGATGCGATCGTCGCTGATCTTGGCGAGCTCACCTCCGCGGTGATGGCGTCGGCCGAGCCGCACCTGCTCGAGCTCCGAAACGTCGTGCACCTCGCGACGACGATCTCGGGGCATCTTCGAGAGCCGGCTCCCGGCGCGCTCGAGATCGCTGTCGCGCTGCACCCGACGCCTGCGGTAGGTGGCTGGCCTCGTGCGGCCGCCATCGAGTGGCTCGTCAATCACGAACGCCTAGAACGCGACCGCTACGCGGGACCACTTGGCTACATGGACGCAAGTGGCGACGGCGAGTGGTGGCTCGGCATCCGCTCAGCGATGCTAGAAGGCGCCACCGCCAGACTGCTCGCAGGGGTCGGCATCGTCGCCGACTCCGATCCCGCTGCTGAGCTCGCAGAGACCCAGCTCAAGTTGCAGGCACTCCTTGCCGCAGCGGTTCGGCCCTAAGCAGCAGCAGGAGCGGTGGCCCGAGTGGTCGCGTCGCTTGGCCCGAGCCCGAAGAAGCGGCGAACGCCCCAGAACGTGACGAGAGCGAGTGCCTCGGTGACGACCGACCTCGACATCTTCGAGCTCCCAGCGACGCGATCGACGAAGTGGATCGGCACCTCTTCGATTCGGGCACCCGCTCTTCTTGACCGGTAGGTCATCTCGATCTGAAAGCCGTAGCCGTTCGCTCGCACCTTGGAGATGTCGATTCGCCGAAGGAGATCGGCACTGTAGACGCGAAAGCCAGCCGTCGAGTCGTGCACGCCGAGACCGAGCACGAGATTGGCGTAGAGGTTCCCGGACCTCGAGAGCATCTCGCGGCTTTTCGACCACGCGGGAATCGATCCCCCTTCGACGTATCGGGAGCCGATCACGAGCTCGGCGCCCGCCTGTGCAGCTGCGAGGAGGCGCGTCAGCTCGGCAGGGTCATGGGAGAAGTCGGAGTCCATCTCGACGAAGGCGTCGTATCCCTGTTCGAGCCCCCAGGCGAAGCCGGCACGATAGGCAGGCCCGAGGCCGTCCTTGGACTTGCGCAGCAGCACGCTGATCTGGCCGATACGCTCCCCCACCTTCTCAGCGATGGCGGCCGTACCGTCCGGGCTCGAGTCATCGACCACCAAGATGTTGCACGCGGGCGAGGCCTCGCGCAGCGCCTCCAGCATTCTCTCGATGTTGGCCTGCTCGTTATAGGTCGGCAGCACCACAAGAACCTGCACGGCGACAGGTTAGTCACCGCGACAGTTCAGTTCCGACAGGCCTGAGAACTCCTCAGTTTGCATTCGGACAGGTCGCGCCACCTCTGGGGGCGTGCGGCGCGGCCGAGCAGCACCAGGCCCGCGAATATTTCATCAATTCGATTCACATTGTTCATCATTTGGCGACGTGCGACGATGAGAACGTGTCCGAGCAAGCGCCGAGCCCGCCACCGCGTCGTAACTGGCGAAGGCTCATCCCGGCGCCGCTTCGCCACAGCCTGACGATCTTCCTCGCCCTCCTTGTCGTCGAGTACCTGGTCGTACCGAAGTTCGCGATCGCCGAGGCGAGCCTGCATCGCCTCCGACACCTCAACTTCGCCTGGCTCGTGGCTGCGATCGTGCTCGAGGGCGCGGCGCTGTTCGCGTACGCGCTCCTCACCCGCAGGCTGCTGCCAAGTGATGGACCAAGCATCGGCGTGGTGTTCCGCATCGACCTAGCTACCACCGCTGTCAGCCACGTAATCCCGGGAGGCACGGTCGGAAGCGCGGGGCTTGGCTACAAGCTGATGACACAACGCGGCGTGCTCGGTACCGACACCGCATTCGCGATGGCGACCCAGGGGCTCGGCTCGGCGGTCGTGCTCAATCTCCTGCTTTGGGTCTCGCTCGTGATCTCCATCCCGCTGGCCGGAGCACACGCCGTCTATCTAGCCGTCGCGCTCGTCGGGATGCTAGCGATGCTGGCGGTAGGCGCCCTCGTCTACAGCTTCACGAGGGGCGAAGAGAGTGCAGCGCGATTTGTTCGGTGGCTCGGCAGACGACTCCCGCGCGTCAACGGCGAGCGGCTCGAAGCCTCGGTCCGCCACATCGGCGACCGGCTCCGAGACCTTTGGAGAAACAGCGACGCTCTTGGCGAAGCGATCGGTTGGGCGACGACGAACTGGCTCCTCGACGCGGCGTGCCTGTGGTGCTTCATCGCCGCCCTCGGCCGCTACTTCGACCCGATCCTGCTTTTCGCCGCGTACGGCATCGGCAACGTGGTCGCGGTGATCCCACTCATGCCAGGCGGCCTCGGCGTGGTCGAGGTGACCACGATCGGGCTGCTCAGCGCGTCAGGCCTACCGCCGAGCGTCGCGACGCTCGGCGTGCTCGGCTGGCGGCTCGTCAACTTCTGGCTCCCGATCCCGGTAGGTGCGGGCTGTTACATCTCCCTTCGGGGCTCGCGATCTGGAGGACTCGTCGCAAGTTCCAGGTCGCTCCGGACGATGACCAGGGAGGCCCGGCCGAGGGCTTCGGAGATACCTGCACCGGACGGGACCGTGCCGGAGTAGCAGGCAATCCATCGCCCGCTTTTCACCCGGGCACAAACCGGCCTAGGTTTCTCTTGAAGCACCGACGGCGCGAGCGCGCCTTGGGGGACGAGGAAAGGCTCAACGAATGACGCAGCTCTCCGTTGCACTTGGAACGTATCCACACACACAAGCTCTTAAGGACGGATCGGTCACTCCGAAGGGCTTCGAACTCGAGTTCGTCGAGATCGACGGACCGATCATCGGCGCCTTCCGCCGCATGGTGCGCCAGCTCGAGTTCGACGTCTCTGAGATGGCGATCACGACCTACCTCTCGGCGAAGGAGTACGGCAAGCCCTTCACGGCGATCCCGATCTTCCCGGTGCGCGAGTTTCCCCACCGGGCTCTCGCCGTCAACACCGAAGCCGGCATCACCGATCCAAAGCAGCTCGAAGGCAAGCGCGTGGGCGTCCGGGCCTACACCGTGACCACTGGGGTCTGGGCACGAGGGGTCCTGGCGGACCAGTACGGCGTCGACCTCGACAAGGTGACCTGGGTGATCGCCGATGAGGAGCACGTTCAAGAGTGCGCGCTGCCAGGAAACGTGGAGTCGATCCCTGGAGCCGATCTCGGGTCGATGGTCTCCTCGGGCGAGCTCGTCGCCGGGATCGGCGTGACACGGCCCGACACCGCGAACGTCGCACCGCTGATCGCCGACCGTGCCGCAAAGGAAGCGGCGTGGGTGGCGAAGGGGATCTACCCGATCAACCACACCGTCGTCATCAAGGACTCGGTGCTCGCCGAGCACCCCGACGCCGCGAGCGCGCTCTTTGCCGCCCTCGTAGCTGCCAAGGAGCCCTTCCTCGCCCGCCTCGCCGCCGGCGGTGAGCTGCCAGAAGAGGACAAGGCGCTCGCGGCACGACGAGAGCTCGTCGGCCCCGACCCGGTTCCCTACGGGATCGAAGCGAACCGTTCGACTCTCGAGGCAATCGTCGGCTTTGCCCGCGCGCAGCACATCTTGTCGAAGGACCTTGCCATCGAGGAGATGTTCGTCCCGGGCGCAGAAGGCTAAAGCGCGCGGCTCTTACCGGAGCCGCGCGCAGCACACGTGCCTTGCACGCGACCAAGCCCCGGCTCCGCCGGGCTTGGTCGCGTCAGACCAGCAACAGATAGCTCACGATGTCAGCAGATCTCCCGCGTCTTTTGGGCCAGACGGTGAGGAGAAGTTGCCGAGGTCAGCTCGCCGTAGGCGAAGCTGGACGGGTAATACTCGCTACTTAGGAGCCGGCGTAGTTGACCGTGTAGGCGTGTGGTAGGCATCCCGGAGCAGTGATCTTCACGGTCCCGTTGATCGTGGCAGCGGAAAGCTCGCCCGAGATCGAGAGCGTCACCGTCATGGCCGTGCGTGACGACGTGCCGAGGTGACGGATCCCGTGAAACTGGTAGCTCTTCGAGAAGCCGTACTCGCTGCCGATGGCGTGCATCGCTATCCGCGGGAGCCCGACGTAGGCGACGCCGCCGATCCGGCTCCGACCACTCTCGCAATTGACGTAGAACACGGTGTCTTGCGCCTTGCCGTTCAAGCCGCTGATGTAGTTATTCGGTCCTGCCGAGATCGTCGTTGGGTTGGCGGCGACGAGGTGCATCCCGCCCCATCCCCAGGCAGTGTCGCTTGGGTGGGAGAAGTAGTAGCAGTAGGCGTGCCCAGGAGTGAGGACCGCCAGATTTGCGCTCGCCGCGGCACTAAAGAGAGCGAGGCTGCCGATCACCGCGCCGCCGACGGCGACGCCGCGCACGACGAGGCGGTGCAACATGCCAGACCGGATCACTCGCATCAGCTTCTCCTTGTCGACTCTCCGAGCAGCGTCTCGCCGATTCACGAGCCCTCCACCAGGATCGATCGTCCGCAACAGGTACAAGATCCTACCGGCTGCCCGCTTAGGAATCACCGCGCCCCCCTGTTCTTCTCAGGTAGGAAGCGCTCCCAGCAACTCGAACCAAGTGCCGCCCGCTCAGGCGAGCGGTGCGGTCTCGACCGGGTCGACTATCAGATCGAAGGCGTCGAGGTGGCCGACGCTCAGCTCGAGCTCGACGTTGAAGACCTTCTCGAAGAGATCCTTCTTGCGGTCAAAGGCCCACGTCTCGAGCTCGCCGTTGTTGCGAGTAAGACAGCGGATCGTCCAGCGGCCGCCTGATTTCGACACCTTCAGCTCCTGCACGGCTCCTGAGTGTGCCGCATCGAGGGCGTCGGCTACTCGCAAGATCGCGGCCAACGCCAGCACTCGGTGGCGCCCGTCCTCGTCGAGCAGCGCAAAGCCCGGATGTGAAAGACGAGGCGTGCCCCGGTAGTGGAACCTGCCGAGCAGCGAAAGGATGCGGATCTCATCGGGGGCAAAGCCTCGAAGACCGCCGTTCTCGAGGAGGTAGGCGGTGTGCCGATCGTGATCGATTCTCGAGACGTGCTCGCCGATGTCGTGGGCAAGCGCCGCGTATTCGAGCAACTCCTTATCGAGGGGAGAGAGATGGTGGAGCTCCGCCGTCTCCTCGAAAAGGTCCAACGCCAGCGCCGCGACCTGACGCGCATGACCTTGGCGCCAACTCGATCGAAGGCAGAGCGAGAGCACAGATGAGCGCCGAATCGCACGGGGGTCGTCCCCGTTCGGGTCGACGCCGTTACTGCCGCCTATCGCGGTGATGATCATTCCCTCACGAAGCGCCCACTCGCACATCACGAGCTCGTCGAGCCCGGTCTCTTCCATGATCGAGGAGAGCACGACGACGCCAGCAGGGAGCAGCTCGGTTCGACGCGGGTCACATCCCGGGAGTCGTGCGCGATCTGCGGTATTCATCGTCATGATCTGGGCGGCGATCGCTTCGACATCTTCGCGATGGACGGCGAGCTGGTTGAGTGAGTCCGGGATTATCCCGTCTCGAAGCGCCACCGCCATGCGCGAGATACAGGCGAATGTGCCAGATGACCCGATCAGCATCCGTGGACGAAGCGTCGCGATCTCCGCGAACGCGGGCTGGAGATCGCTGGCGATGCGCGCTCGCAGGCGCTTTACCTCAGAGTTACTCGGAGGGTCGTCGCTTAGGTACTCCGCCGTAAGCCGGCCGACGCCGAGACGAGCACTAGCTGCAAAGTGCAGGCTGCTCTGGTCGCCGACCATCAGCTCCAGACTGCCGCCGCCAAGGTCGGCGGAGAGCGCCGGGCTCGGCTCGATCAGCACCGAAGCCCGAACCGCCGCGAAGATCGTCTGTGCCTCCAAGAGTCCGTCGACGATCTGAATCTCAAAGCCAGTCACGCGTTTGGCCAGGTCGACGAACTCTCGACCGTCACTCGCCTCGCGAATGGCTGCGGTCCCGTACGCGATTACCTCGTCGCAGTGACGCGCGTTCACGATCGACTGGAACTTCGTGAGCACTTCGATCGCGGCAGCCATCGCCGCTGGACCGATCGAGCCGGTCTTCGCCACGACGTCACCGAGTCGGAGCATCTCTTTCTCACGAGCTAACGGCGAGAACGTGCCATCGAACCGGGCCTCGGCGACGATCAGATGGAAGGAGTTACTTCCGAGGTCAATCGCAGCAATTCGCACAGTTAGATGGCCTGCTCCTGTTGTCGGTGGTGACGGTTGCGTTCTTTGGCGAACTCGATGTGGACGCTTTGTGAGGCCACTCCGCGCTCGGTAGGTACTCGGGACCAGGTCCCATCCGCGTGCAGCGACCATGCGAAGCGGTCATCGGCGAATCCGAGATCGAAGGTGTCTTGCAGTCGCGCACATAGCGACGGGTCGACGACAGGAGTGAGCGCCTCGATACGAAAATCGAGATTGCGCTGCAGCAAGTCGCCCGAGCCGATGAAGTACTCCGCCGGGTTCGTCGCGTCGGAGTCGCGCGACGTCCCAAAGAGCGTCAGCGCGCGTACCTCATCGCTCGCCGCGCCGAATCGGTAGATCCTCGAGTGCTCGAGGAACCTGCCGACGATCGAGCGCACGCTGATCGTCTCGGAGAGTCCTGGTACGCCTGGACGAAGCGAGCAGAGGCCCCGGACGATGAGCTCGACTCGACAGCCCGCCTTGCTCGCTGCATAGAGGGCGTCGATGACCTCCGGATCGGTGATGCCGTTCACCTTGAAGGCGATCCTGCCGCCCTCCCCTGCTGCTGCCTCTGTGGCGATTCGCCCAAGCACCCAGGGGCGAAACCCATTCGGTGCAAGCACGAGCGCCTTGGTCGTCACCGGGCGGGAAAAGCCGGTCAGGTGGTTGAACAGGTTCGTGAGGTCGCTCCCGATCGCGGGATCGCACGTCAAGAGCCCAAGGTCCTCGTAGCTTCGGGCGGTGTCGGAGTTGTAGTTGCCGGTGCCGATGTGGCAGTAGTAGCGGATCCCGTCGGCCTCCCTCCGCACGACGAGGATCGTCTTCGCGTGCGTCTTTAATCCGACGACGCCGTAGACGACGTGCACGCCGGCCTCTTCGAGCTGTCTCGCCCAGGCGATGTTGCGCTGCTCGTCAAAGCGGGCAGTGAGCTCGACGAGCGCCGCCACCTGAATGCCTGCCTCGCTTGCCTGGGCAAGTGAGGTCACGAACTGCGCATCTCCTGAGGTGCGGTAGAGGGTCTGCTTGATCGCCAGCACGTCGGGGTCCGCGGCAGCTTGGGCGATGAAGGCCTCGACGGAACTGCCAAAGGACTCATAGGGATGGTGCAACAAGACATCGTGGCGACGGATCACGCTGAAGATGTCCTCGTCCACTCTGCCGCCGACGTTCAGCCTCGGTGGGATGATCGGCACAAAGGGCCGGTCTTTCAGGTCCGGTCGGTCCTTGCCTGCAATCGACCACAGCTGCGCGAGATCGAGCGGCGCGCGTGGCGCATAGACGTCGTCGTTCGTGAGCTCGAGCTCCTCTAGGAGCACGCGCTTTGCTTCTACACCCATGTTGGGGTCGATCTCTATCCGCACCGCCTTTCCGAAACGGCGTCGGCGAAGCTCCAACTCGATCGCTTCGAGGAGATCTTCAGCGTCGGTCTCTTCGAAGTCGATCTCGGCGTTTCTCGTCACGCGAAAGCAGTGCCTGGCGCCGATCGCCATCTCGGAGAAGAGCGTGCCGAGGTTGGAGGAGATGACCTGCTCGAGCGGCACGTAACGGATGCCGTCTTTCAGCTGCACGAAGCGCGGCAAAAGCGGCGGCACCTTCACCCGGGCGAAACGGGACTCCTTGGTCTGCTTGTCCTCGACGTGGACCGCCAGACTAAGTGAGAGATTCGAGATGTAGGGGAAGGGGTGTCCAGGGTCGACCGAGAGCGGCGTGAGCACCGGGTAGAGCTCACGCTCGAATATCTCGCGCAGCTCGTCTTTGGCTTCGGCGTCGAGAACGGCGAAGTCGGTGAGATGGATGCCGTTCGCCTCCAGGCCCGGCTGGACCGAGGACGAAAAGATCGAGGAGTGACGTTCGACGAGCTCGAGTGTCCGGACGCGAATAGCTGAGAGCTGCTCGGCTGGCGTCATGCCGTCCGGCGAGGTGGAACGCACCCCTGCGGCGATCTGATCCTTCAGTCCAGCTACACGGACCTGGAAGAACTCGTCGAGGCCAGAGGCGAAGATGGCGAGGAACTTCACCCGCTCGAACAACGGCTCCTTGTCATCTAAGGCGAGGTCGAGCAGGCGCGAGCCGAAGTCGAGCCAGGAGAGCTCCCGGTTGAGAAAACGGCTCGGACCGGGCACGAGCTCGGTGGCAGCGCGCACTTCTGCGGGACGAGGCGCCGTCGCCGCCCGTCTGAAATACTCTGCCATAGCGTCACCATACCGGGGGCGAGGCGCGAGGGTTCGGCTCTCGAAAGCGAACAATCAGTAACATTTGCGTGATGACGTTTGCCGCACGCATTGCAAGCGGTGGACATGCTCCGAGACGACGCAACGAACTCGGGCTGCTCGCCGTCGGGGCGCTTGTCGTCTTGTTCGCATCACTGCTCCCCTCGCTTGCACAAAGCAACGCACTGCCTGCCCATGAGGTCGGCTTCATCGCCGGGCTGATCGGTGTCACCCTCGTCGTGCAGGGCGCCAATCGACTGCTCGTTCCCGATGCGGATCCGATCTTGTTGCCGGTCGCGCTGGTCTTGAACGGGCTCGGCTACGTCATGATCGAACGCCTCGATCCAAAGAGCGCGGGCCAGCAACTCGCCTGGACGGTGCTCGGCATCGGTGCCTACGTGGCGACCTTGATGATCGTCAAGCGCAGCAGGGACCTCGAGCGCTACCGCTACATCATGCTTTTCGTCGCCTTCGGATTGCTGTTGTCACCGCTGCTCCCCGTGTTCGGGGGTACGACCGGAGGTGGCAGCAACTTGAACGGTTCCAGGCTGTGGGTTCACCTCGGGAGCCTGCTCGAGTTCCAGCCGGTCGAGATCGCGAAGTTGCTGCTCGTGTTGTTCTTCGCGAGCTACTTCGTCGAAAAGCGCGAGCTGTTCACGATCTCGACCAGACGTGTCGGCAACCACCTGCTGCCAGATCTGCGCGCGTTTGGACCGATGGCTGTGGCAGCGGCGATGTCGCTGATGGTGATCTTGGCCGAGCGCGACATCGGCTTCGCATTGTTGTTGTTCGTCATCTTTCTCGGCATGCTCTGGGTGACGACCGGACGCTGGACCTACCTCGTCATCGGCCTCATCGCCTTCATCATCGCCACCTACGTAGCTAGCCAGGTGCTCACCGTCGTCAACGCTCGGATCGAGATCTGGCTCGACCCCTGGAAGTACTTCAACTCGGGCGGGTACTACGCGGGGGCCCAACCCGTCGAAGGCGAGCTGGCCTTTGGCCGCGGCGGGCTCTTCGGCTCAGGTCTCGGCCTCGGCCTCGCGGCCACCATCCCGGTATCTACGAGCGACTTCATCTTCGCCGCCTTCGGCGAGGAGCTCGGGCTCTTTGGGACCACCGCGATCGTGACGGCCTTCTTGCTGATCGCAGGTGCGGGCTTTCGTGCGGCGCTCCGGGCGCGCTCGGAGTTCGCCAAGCTCGCCGCTACCGGGCTTACCGCACTCCTTGGGTTCCAGGCCTTTTTCATCTTCGCCGGCGTCGCCCGCCTGCTGCCACTAACCGGCGTCACGCTGCCGTTCGTCTCCTACGGCGGCTCCTCGCTTCTTGCCAACTACATCTTGTTGGCGTTATTGATGCGAATCTCCGACGAGGGGAACAAGCCTCAAGACAGCGACATCGGCGCGCCGGCGTGGAACAGTACGAGACTGTCCGCGGTCACCGGCACCGGAAGGCGCTGACGAAGGGCAAGACAGACGCCGTCAGAGATCCTGCACTCGAGAACCCGCATGCCTGACAGGCCGGTGAGAATGAGCTCGGCAGAGAACGAGGTTCCGACCACCTGGGTGATGCGCACGGTCTCGAGCGTCAAGGCAAAGGCGTCGAGCATGTTCGTGATCAGCTCATGGGTCAATGGCCGAGGTGTCTCTATCTGCTGGGCGGCATAGGCGATGGCGACCCCATCGGCGAACGCGATCGGGATATGGAGCTCTCGATGGAGTCCTGCGATCTCACGCAGCACGAGAATTGGGTTCGCCGCGGGAAGCGCCATCACGACGTCGACGTACTCCATCGGCACGTACGGCGTCGGCGAGAACTCCTCCTCGCGCTCGCCAGGCGCGTCAACAGCCGCGTCGCTCGACGCGTCTCCAACCTCATCGGCGTCGGCTGGAGCTTCAGCCGCGGCGTGGATCGGCTCGTCTGGCACCTCGCTCGGCTCTTTCGTCGCCGGATCGCGGTGCTCGGACGACACGGCATCCCCGCTCATCTGACACCGCCCCTTCGCAGCTCTACGTTCATCACGAGGCCGACAGCTGCATACATCGCGAACAGCGCCGAGCCACCATAAGAGATGAAGGGTAGCGGGATGCCGGTGATCGGCATGATTCCGATCGTCATCCCAACATTTTGAAAGACCGAGAACGCCGCGAACATCAAGGCGCCGCCACAGACCAGGCGGCCGAAGCTGTCCCTCGCTAGCTGCATCGCCCGGACGACTCTGAAGCAGAGCAGCGAGTAGAGCCCAAGGATGACCACCTCGCCGAGGAAGCCGAGCTGCTCACCGATCGCGGAAAAGATGAAGTCGGCATAGGCGTAGGGCACGAACTCATAGCTTGTCTCGGCGCCCTTAAAGAGCCCGGTGCCAGTAAGCCCGCCGGCACCGATCGCGATCTTGGACTGCGCTAGCTGGTAGCAATCGCTTTGTTGCGCCGCGGACAGTGAGAAGCAGTCGCCAGGGGCGGGTTGGTGCAAGAAGCCCGTGATCCGCTCGAGCTGGTAGCCGTGCAGAATGTGAACGTTCACCGCGAACAAGAACCCACCGACCACCACCACCGCGATCGCGATCAGCAGTCGGAGCCGAAACCCTGCCATCAACAGCAGGCCGAACACGACGATCGCCATTATCATCGTGGTGCCGAGGTCGGGCTGGAGGTATACGAGGCCCATCGGCAGCGCGCACAACAACAGCAACCGCACGAGCACCTTCGGACTCAGTCCCGCCTCACGGTGATGGAGGTACTGCGCGACGGCGATGATGAGCGCCAACACTGCGAACTCCGACGGCTGGATGCTGAGCACGCCGAGGTTGATCTCGCGCTGCGCGCCAAGCGAGCCTGGCGTACCGATCACACGTACACCTATGAGCGCGGCGATCGACAGCCCGTAGATGACCCACGCCCACTCCTCGATCCTTCGGTAGTCGACGAGCATCGTTACGAGCAGCGTCAACGCGGCGAGTACAGCGAACACCGCCTGGCGTTTCACGTAGTAGGTCGGATTGCCCGGTTCGGCGGTTCGGGTGGCTGAGTAGATCATCACCAGGCCGACGCAGGTAAGTGTCAACGTCGTGGCCAACAAGACGACGTCGAAGCGACGAAGAAATCCGAGAAAGCCCATCTGCCGGCGCCCCGGCGGTCCGGCACCGAGGCGATCGATCAGGCTGGACACAACCGGCAAGGATACCGACCATCTGTCGGGCAACTCCGGGCGGCACCAGCTGCGGCGCTACGCGGGGTCTAGCTCGTCGCTTCTTGCTCGACCGAGGCCCACATCGCTTCTATCGGTGCCTCGAGCCCGGTAAAGAACTCGACTTGGCGTGCGGCCTGGTGGACGAGCATGCCGAGACCATTTCGGGCGCGTGCGCCAGAGGCCAGCGCAAGCTCGAGAAAGAGCGTCCTCGACGGCCGGTACACCAGATCGACCACCAGCTGGCCGTCGTGGAGATGCGCGGCAAAGCTCCTCGCGATCTCGTCACTCTCGCCAGCTGGGAGGAGCCCGATCGAGGTGGCGTTGACGATGACATCGAAGGCCCCGAGCTCGTCTAGGGAGCCGACGCGTCCTCGGTCTCCCGCAAGCTCGGCCGCTACGGCGGCCTTCGCGAGCGATCTATTGACCACCACCACCTCGTCGGCGCCGGCGTCGGCGAAGCTGAGCACGACATC
>Ga0075522_10001428_pt1 | contig 18040 bp, 27 predicted proteins | sample NGEPerA_FD_74796 | JGI IMG/M metagenome (GOLD analysis project Ga0075522, IMG submission 74796) | Arctic peat soil microbial communities from the Barrow Environmental Observatory site, Barrow, Alaska, USA - NGEE PermafrostL2-A | ecosystem: Environmental > Terrestrial > Soil > Wetlands > Peat ... | reverse complement strand
CGCCGCCGGCGGCGACCACGGCGATATCGGTGACGTCCACCAGGCTGACCACGGTGGGCGCGCCGAGGTCGATCTCCAGCACCACGTAGGGCGCGCCGGTGGCCATCGGGGTTGTCGTCGCCGGCCCGTCGTCGCCGCCGGTCAGGCATTCCGCCGCCGTGCCGCCATTGGGCATCGAGATCATCCCGGCGGTCAATGCGATGGCGCTGATCGGCCCCCGGACGCGGCCGACGAAGGCCAGCCCCGGACGCCGGCTCATCGGCCCCTGCGGCGACAGCATCATGTTTTGCGAATTTACGAACGAGCTCGAATAGACCTTCAGGTCGCGCCGGCCGAGCATCTGCGGGTCGAGATCGCCGTTGGTGAAATTGCCCTGGCGGAAGACTTCCTGCGGCATCAATCCTCCCCTGCGCAGCGGCGGAGGGGGACCGCGAAGCGGTGGAGGGGGCGCATCCTATCCCCCGTCGGGGAAGTTGATGAAGCTGGGCGGTCCCCAGTTTCCCGGCAGGGCCACGAACGGGATTTCCAGCCGTCCGGGACCGAGCCAGCCCCAGCCGTAGCGGGCGTTGACCAGGGCGCCGTCATCCCACCAGGCGAAGGCCTCGCGCCGCGGGGCGTTGCGGCTGTCCTCGTTGCGGGCCTGGCCATAGAGGCCGCCCTCCAGTCCCTCCTGGGGCGAGCCGAACGCCGTCTGCCACAGCGCGGCGGCGAGACCCTGGTTCTGGGCCACGCTGGAGGCCAGGCCCGAGGCGAAGACGATCCGCGCCAGCTCGACGAACCAGCTCGGCCAGGTGTTCTCGGGCACGCGCCGGGTATATTCGACGAACATCAGCGGGCTGTCGCAGCAGATCAGGCCGTTGGCCATCTCGGTGTTGAGGCTGCTGGCTGCGTTCTTCTGCGCCGCCGTGCGGTAATCGAAGATCGCGCCGACGATATCGGCCGGCGGATTATAGGCATGGGTGCGAGGGCAGTCCGGCGGCGTGACCGCCAGGGGGCTGAGCTGAGCCACGCCGACCGCGAAACTCCAGCGGTACTTGCCGATCAGCCAGTCCCGGCATTGCGGATACTCGACGATGCAATAGGCGCCGGCCGGCGTCGTCTCGTCGATGGCGTCGATCTGGACGCCGCCGATCCGCCCCAGCGCCAGGTTGCACACGTCGAGAGCGGTCTGGACCATGCTTGGAACCTCGTGGCCCCGGGCGCGACGTCACGCCCGGGGCGCTCTCGGGGTTTAATCCGGCCCTTGGTCGGCGATCGGGATCGCCTTCCTCATCAGGGTGAAGTTGTACTGGCTCTTGATGCGGATCACGCCGGTCGCCTCGGTGACCGCCGCGCCGGCCTGGAACCAGTTGCCGATCATCGTCGTCAGGCTGGCCCCGATGCGCTCGTCGATGGTGGTCATCTCGTTGTTGTAGTCGGCGGAGACGGCCGAGCGGCAGAACATGAACATGTCCACCCCCGTGGTGCCGGCGTCGCTGGCCTGGGTGATCGGCGCGCCGTTCTCGTCGTTGAGCCGCTGGAAGGTCCGCCAGTTGAGGTCGTTCCACGGCACGTTGCCGCGCACGTTGTTGAGCGCCATGTACGGATCCAGCGCCATGTTGGTCTTCAGCTTGAAGGGGACCACCATGCAGATGTCCTCGCCCTCGAACATTTCCTGGCTGCCCAGCTGGGCGACGCCGGCGGCGATGGTGTCGAGGTCGGCCACGGCGGCGTAGCTGCCGATGGTGGTCGGATAGGTGGTGGTGGTCGCCCCGTTGAGGCCGACGCCGGTGACGCCGTTGGCGACGGCGCTGTTGAGCGCCGCGACGATCATGTTGTCCTCGGCTCTGTTCCCGGCCATGGCGGCCGCGCGGCCGTACTGGGCGGCGACATTGACGTTGAGCTTCTTGATGTCCGGGTCCCAGATCCCCAGAGCGACGAACTTCGGGGCCGCGGTGACCTCGACCATGTCCATCTGGCCGTTGGCGAGCGCCAGGGAGGCGAAGCGCGGGCTGTCGTACATCTCGACCGCGCCCATCCGGGGGAAGAAGATCGAGTTGCCGACGAACATGCCGCCGCCGCTGGTCATCCCCGCCAGGCGCCGGTCGCGCTGCTGGGCCAGCATCTTGACCGTGTCGTCGAACTTCTCAATAAACCAGGCGGGAATTCCTTCGCTCATCGAATAGCTCCAGGCTCGCCGGGTTCAATCGGCATGTGGGTTAGGATCGAACCGAGGCTAGAGCGCCGCTAAACAGCGCAACGCGCCTGATCGATCCACTTCCACGAACCGCCCCGCCTGATGAGATTGATGTGTTGCATCGTCACCCCGTATTGGGCGGCCAGCACCTTGGTCTTTTCCACCGAAGTCCGGATCGCCGCGACATCGGTGGGCGTCAACCGCGAGTGGTGAATGTTGCGCCAGGCGGTCGTTCCGTGACCGTCTTTGCGGCGGTTGTTCTCGCTGATCGTTTCCCAGGCCAGGTTCACCAGCCGGGCGTCGCCGGCCGCGCCATTGATGTGCGACGCCTGGGCGCCGGGCGGCCTGGGACCGATGAAGGTTTCCAGGACCATCGTGTGCACGTGACGCCCGATCGGTTTCGACCCCGGCATGCTGAAGACGATCTTCGGGTAGTTTCCGGCCGCGTGGTGCGGCCGGCGCGGGCTCGCGCCCTTGCGCCGCACGCGCCCCATGTCGCTGACCTCATAGCGGGGATCGATCGGGTATTCTCGCCATGCCTCGACCATCAGGCGACGCGCGGCCCCTGCGGACCGCCGCGTAGGGCGAACCGGGTGCGCCGGGCCAGCAGCGTCCCGCGCTCGCTGGCGCTGTTCCAGGTTTCCAGCACGCCGCGCCAGGCCAGTTCCCGAGCGGCGTCGATCCGGTGGGGCATCACGAAGCCGGCGACCTTGGAGGGATCGTCGGGGCCGAAACGATCCAGAACCCCGTCTTCGACCTCGTTGCGCGCCTCCGGATGGCGGAAGCCCATCAGGCGTAGGCCTTCTGCCACGCCGCGTCGGCGGCCTTGGTGAAGGCGCTGTCCTTGCCGTAGCGGGGGTCGCGGGCCATGGCCTTGGCCTCGGCCTGGGCGGCGCTGGCGGGGTTGTCGGCGGCGGCCGGGGGCGGCGCGACACCGCTTGGTTGATTGCCCATCTTTCTCAGTTTCTCCACCAGGCGGACGCCGGCCGCCATCGGGGCGAGGCTCATCAGCTCGCCGAATTCGCCATCGTCGATGTCGCCGCGGGCCTTGAGCGACTTGGCGAAGGTCTCGACCTCCGCCTGCCGCGCCGCGCCGTTCTCGCCCAGGGCCTCGCGCTGGGCCTTGAAGTCGATCGGCGGGCTCAAGAGGCCCTTGGCCTGGGCCACGCCCAGGGCCTCGAACAGGGTGTCGAAGTCGCCCTGCGGCCTTTTGGCCGCCGCGAAGTGCTCGCGGATCGCCGCCAGCAGGGGGTCCGTGGCCAGCGCCTCGGGCGAGACGATGTAAGCCTTCAGCCCGTCGGGGATGTTGAGGGTGTAGTCGGCCGCCGTCGCCGGCACCACGGCCCGCGCGGCGGCGGCGGCGGCGAGCGCCTCGGCGGCCGGATCGGGGGCGACAGGCGGCTCGGCCGGAGCGCCCGGGGTTTCCGACGCCGCCGGCGCCGGGGCCGGATCAGCGGACGGCGGTGTCCCAGGCGTCGGTGGCGTAGCTGGCGACGGCGCCGGGGATGGCGTGGAAGCGGGCGGCGGCGTCGGGGTCGCCGCCGGCGCCGGAGCCGGGGCCGGTGTGGCCGGCGCCGCCGCCGTCGGGGTCAGGCCGGCGATCGCCGCCCCCCCCGCCGTCGCCGTCCCCAGGTCCGGTGCGATCTCTGTCATGGTGTCTCTCCAGTTGCTCAGCGTGGTCGATGTAGGCGAGGATCACGGCGGCGAGCTTGTTCTCGCCCTCCCTAATTTGCGCGAAGCGCAGGTACTCTTCCGGCCCCAGGCGATGATCGACGGGGGCGCGGAAGAGGCTCGCCTCAAGGATGGTCTGCAGCACCGCCTGTCCGTCCGATGTGCGGAAGACGGCGTGGAACAGCCGGGCGCGGCGGTTCAAGGCCTCGTCGCCGATCACGCCGCGCGGATCGCCGTCGCCGGCGTCGAGGTCGCCGGCGCGCAGCCATTCCATGGCGTGGCCGAGATTGGCCCCGGCCTTCACGGCGCGGACCCGTAGAGGTCGGCGAAGTAGGCGGCACTGCAGGCGTCGAGCTCGCCCTTGGGCCCCAGGATGATCCAGTCGCCGGGATTGACCGTCAGGGTGCCCAGGCGCGTGTGGACCTTCATCGTGCCATCGTTGGCCGGGCCGACCGTGCCGGCCCACAGCGCCGCGGTCAGCCACGCCGGCGTCTCGAGGGGGCCACCGGCCGGGATAGCCACCGCCTCGACGGCCACGGCCTTGCGGATGAAGCCGGTCATTTGGCGGGTCCTGATCCAGGGATGGGGCCGGGCAGGCTGAGGGTGTCGGGGGGCGGGGCGAACGGCGCGGGTGTGGCGCCGCCGCCGAGGCCGCCCTGGCCACCTCCGCCAGCCGGCTGTTGCGCCGGGGCGCCCTTTTGTTGCGGTCCTGGCGCGCCCTGTTGCTGGGCGCTGGCCACGGCCGCCGCGCCGGCCGTCTTCTCCAGGGCGTCGCGCTGGGCTTTCGGGCGGATGAGCGACTTGGAGACCCCGAACCTGCCGCCGAGATAGGGGCCGACGTCTTCGATGGTCGCGGCGTGGGCGACCATCAGGTCGCCGCCGATCGCCTTCATGGTCTCCAGCCACTGGACGGTGTTCTGGACGTCGTCCAGCGCCTGGGCCCGGGCCAGCGGGCTGATCACATTGACCTTGAGCACCAGCTGATCGATGCGCAGGTCGTTCCAGTCGATCAACGCCACCTTCTTGAGGTCGAGGATGTCGATCACCGCGCTGATCACCCCGGGCACCAGGTCATGGTTGAGGCGCCCGAAGGCCGAGCTGGCGTCGAACTGCAGCTCCTTGGCCCGCTCGACTATCTCGCTGGCGCTGCGCACCGGCCCGGTGTCGGGCGGCAGCTGCTGGTTGAGCAGGGTCTTGTTGACGCCCTGGCGCAGGTCCTGGAGGACGATCTGGGCCAGATCGACCTTGGAGCCGATGTCCAGTGGCTCGATCGACCGCCCCATCGGTCCTCCAGTCCGCGCGACCCGGATCAGGGCGCTCGGCGCCAGCCTCATCTGGTCGGGATTGATCACCCCGTCGTGGAGCACCATCAGCGGCGGGGCCAGCGAATAGGCCGCCGCGCGCAGGACCATCTCGACGGTCTTGTTGAGGGTCTTGATGTCGGGCAGCGCCAGCATCAGCGGGCCGCGGCCCCAGGGGCTGCCCGGCGTCGTCCACCAGCGCGGAATGATCCACGGGTTAGAGCGGCGCTCGCGCTCCCAGACCACGTCCTTGTCGCCGTTGGCGCAACAGACGATGGCGATCCGCCACTTGTCGATATCCTCGTCGAAGTAGCTGGCCTGGAGGATCTCGACGTCGGCGGTGTCGCGCTTGTCGATCCGCTCGCGCACCGACTTTCCCCAGTCGGCGCCCGGCCATAGCCGGTCGAGGGTCCAGGCCGGATAGCCGCGCTTCCAGAACACGTTCTCGATGCGCCCCGACGGACCCTCCTCGATGCCCAGCGCCCACGGCGGCGCGGCCTGCCAGCGGATCGGCATGCGGTCGCTGCCCTCGGTGGCCAGCAGGGCGCCGGTGCCGATCGCCAGATCCGCATAGGCCTCCGCGGACGACTGCGGGAAGGCGCTGGCGTCGAGCACCGCGTGGGCGACCAGCGTCGCCGGCTCCAGGCGGCGGTTGATGGTCTCGACCATGGCCGGCGGGACCAGCGGACCGGCCTCGAGGTTGAACCAGCGCTGGAACGGCGGCGTGACATCCTGCTGGATGCGGCCGGAGAACCGCTGCACACCGGTCGGCCCGGTGCCGTCGAACAGGCGGTCGAAGGTGTCGCGGCCCTTCTGGCGACGGCGCCAGGGCATCGCCAGGTCCATGCACTGGTCGATTTCGTTGGCGATCACCGCCCGCTGGGTCTCGGCGTGGGCGGCGCGCTCTTCGATCTCGATGGCGGTCCAGCGGGCCACGCGTCAGCCGCCCAGCGTCCCGGCCCCAGGGGTCTTGTTGCTGTCGGTCAGCACCCCGGCGCTGTCGCCCTGGAAGGCCAGCACCCGCTGGCCCGCCGCCCGCGCGATCCTGGCGCTGGCGTCCTGGCCGCTGGCCTGCAGCTGGGCGTCTTCCTCGGCGGCGCGGCTGGAGCGCTCCTGCGCGTTGCTGGCCTGGGTCTGCTCGGCCAGGGCGTTGCCCGCCGCCTGCGACTGCTCATGGGCTTGGTAGAGGCCGATGCCGACGGTCGCCACCGTTCCGACGATCAGGGGAATGAACGGTATCAGGAACGCCATCGGCCCCCTCGGGAGTAAAAAGACGGCGCCAGACCGCCATGCGCCCGAAGCCGGGGAACTCGGCGTGTCCGGCCTCCGTGAATCCACACCATCGGGCCATCGCCGCCCCCGCAACGCTCCGCGCCGCGATGTGGGCGCGGACCTCGATCGGGGCGACGTCCTGGGCGACGGCCAGCAGCAGATCGAGCCAGATCCGCAGGCCGGCGCGCAGATTGGCCCGCATCGCCGGCCCCACCGCCCACCAGGCCTCGGCGCGGCCCTCAATGGGGTACAATCCGGCGATCATCACCAGCCGGCCGGCGCCGTCGCGCATGGTGAAGGCGCACCCCGTAGAGACCTGGCGCGCGAACAGCGCGAACAGCGGCCGGTTCATCGCCACCGGCCGTTCGCCGTCGTCGGTCAGGGCGTCCTCGAAATCGAAGGCGCTGGCATGGGCGACGGTCAGGCGCGCCCCCGTCACGCGCGCCATGGGTTGAAATCGTTCTTGTAGCTCTCCCCGTGCCCGTCGCCGGCGCGCTGACCCCAGTCCTTCGGCCGCGCGCGTTCCTGTTCGTCGATCGTCCGCCAGACCTCCGATCCATACTGCCCCCGCTGGGCCGGCCGCTGGCGATCCCACGCCGACCCGGCCGTCACCCCGGCGCGGCCGACGTCGCCCAGGGCCGCGTACTGCAGGGCGTCGTGGACGTGGCTGGTCGCCGTCTTGCGCGGCTTCAGCGCCTTGCCCTCCTGTTTCGGGTCCCGCTCCTCGTACTTGTAGTCGGCCGTGAAGCCCCGCCGCAGCCAGGCGCATGAGGGGTTGAGCATCAAACCGGGCTGACCGCCGATCGAATAATCATCCATCAGCCCCTTGACCGCGCCGATGCGCAGTTCGATCTCGTTGCTGGGGGCCGGGCTGACGCCGATGTTCAGCCGCTGGCCGACCGTTTCCATGAAGCTGAACTCACCGAACTCCCGATCGGCGCCGTAGAAGGCGGCCGGGTCGCCGTAGCCGATGCGGAAGCGGTTGGTCGGGAACCGGGCGGTGATCACGTCGCGGATGGCCACGGCGAAGCGCGCCGGCCCGACGCCGGTGACCAGGCGCCGCTGTTTGGGATCGTACGGATCGACTAGCACCACCTCGGCGTAGACGATCCGGCGTCCGGCGCGGTCGCGGCCCATGATCACCGCCGCCGGCGTGCCGCCGCCGTCGAGGCCGAGGATCAGCTCGGCCCGCGGCTCCGGGGCCAGCTCGACCGGCGAGACGTGGCGCTCGGCGCGGAAGTTGGGATAGATCACCTCGCCGCTGACGGACGCGCCCCAGCGGTTTCGGACCATCCGCGTGGTGTACCACTCCGGATTACTGTCCGCCTGAAGTGTATAATAGTCCGGGTCCAGACGTTCCCGGTTCTCCGCCGCCGGGTTGTCTTGGTAGGGCGGGCCGCCGGGCAGTATTCCCGGTTCCTGGTCGAAGAACTCGAAATTCGCCGGCCTGTCCTCTTCACACCAGCGATAGGTCCAGTGGTCGATGTCGGGCTTGTTGAACGTGCCCCACACGCCCTTGCTCACCCGGTAGGGGACCTGCGGCCAGCGCTTCACCCGGCCGGAGAGGAAGCTCATCACCTCCTCGGGCATCAGGTCGGCTTCGTCGAGAAAGCAGCCGGTGAGGTTCCAGCCCCGGCAGGTCTTCTCGACGGTGTTGGTGCCCAGCGCCCGCATCTCGACCTGGATTTCCAGGGGGCCGAGGGGGCTGTCCACAGGAAATGTGTGCATCGCCGGGCGGTCGTCGGAGCCGACGAAGGCTCCCACTTCGCGCGGGAACCATTCGAACCAGCTGGGGATGAACTGGCTGTAAAGGTTGCGGTATGTGTCGCGCAGCACGCCGAACTTGGCGCGCCGCACGCCGTCCGGCATGGGGTTCTGGATCATCGCGCCCAGGACCATCTCGGCGCAGCCCGCGCCGGCGGTCTTGCCCGAACCCACGGGTCCTGCCATCAATCGGAAGAAGGCCGCGCTCTCGTGGAACCGTTTGAGGACGGGACCGGCCGGCCTGTAGACCCTGATATCGAACACCGCGCGGCTGCCCTCCCCCACCCTTCGCTTCGCGATGAAATTCGCGCCCCTTCTCGCTCTCGCAACGCCTCTCCGCGCGGGATCGCCCCGGCATAAGGGTTCGGCGGTCGCGCTCGTCAAAAGGCCCTCCGCCGGCGCGGCCTAACGACCACTTAGGCGCAAATGCGAACCTTTCCCGTAGCTTAGACGTCCGTCCGACCCTCCCCGTCCGACCTGACGGGCAATCTGACCGCCAGCCCCTCGACGATTTCCCCCGAGACCCCGGCGCGCGCGGGAAGAGATACCCCTTCAAACGACAGGGTGACGCCCGCGCGAGCGTCGATCTGGACGGCCTGGGGCAGGCGCTGGGCGAGGTAAGGGGCGACGGCCTCGGCCATGCGCATCTGCAGCTTGAACACCTCGAGGAGGTCGGGCTCGACCAGGCCGATCCGGTCGGCGAGGGCCTGGGGCGTCATCGAGTAGGCTTCCATCATCACGCTGATCGGGTGGCGATGCTGGGCGAGGAGCCAGCCGACGACGGCTTCGGTGCGCCGGTTCTTGGATCCGGCCGGGCGCCCGCGGCGCTTGGCGGGCGACAGGGCGGCCGACAAGGGCGATGGCGCATCGAGCGCGCCCGTCTCCTCCGGATCGAGGGCGAAGAGGCCGACCTGGACGATCTCCTCGGGCTCGCCGCCGTCCAGCACCTGTTCGAGGGCGGCGCGGACGCCGCCAGGCCCGTCGGCCATTTTGGACCCCTTACTTAACCCGGCGCAGGATGCCCGCCGGCGAGCTCCAGGCAACGCCCCCGACGCTGCAACCGGGCGGTTGCAAGCCGGTTGCAAGGTTCGCCTTGGAAAACAGATAGTTATGAGACCTGCAACCAAGCAACCAAGCAACCGCTTCGCGCACTATGGAAGCCCCGGACCCGCAGTCTCGCGCGCGAGCGGACATACGCGCGCGCGACCCGTTGCACGGTTGCACGGTTGCACCGCCTCTAAGTGTCTGATGGAGATCAGAAACCTTGCAACCGGCCTTGCAACCGCGCCGGTTGCTTCGCCTTTCGGTCAGGTTCGCGAATTCAACCTAAGCCGATGGGCCGGGGTGCAACGCATGGGGCGCTAGCCTTCCTGGCCGGGCTCGCGCTCGATGTCTTCCACCAGGTCCTCGGCGACCTGGCGCTGGAAGATCGGCGTCAGGCCGCCGCCCAGGTCGATCTGGGCGTCGAGCCAGAAGAGGGCGCATTTCTGGCTGTTGAGACGGTGGACGACCTGGACGTTGAGGACGCCCTCGCCGCCGGCGCAGGGCGGCGCGCCGCGCAGGGGGAAGAACCAGGCGCCCTCGCCGCCGCGCTTCTGGAAATCCGAGCCGGCGAAGATCTCCGCCACGCCCTGATGGGCCGGGGGGATGGCCAGCCAGTGGCGGCCATCGGCGCGGCCGCGGACGATCGCCAGGCCCGTGCGCTCGAGCTGAGCTCGCAGCTTGATCCGGGCTTCCTCGGCATCGACGCCATCGGACAGCGCCAGGTACTTGCGGACCACCTCGGCGACGGTGGGCGAGCCATCGGAGCGCCAGACATCCGGTTGAGCGCCCATGAGTATGCGCCAGGCCTTCAGCCATGCCGGCGTGTCGTTCTCGTACTCCAGCAAGGTCGAGCGGCGCAGCTGCTCGCACCAGACGGCGACCTCGGTTTCGTCGGGGTCGTGGTCGTGAAGCACGACGTGGGCGGCGGCCAGCAGCGTGCCGAACTGCATCGCCCCGCGCTGGGCGTGACCGACGCGCTCGAGGCCGCCGACGAAAGCGTCCAGCGCCTTCTGCCATCTCGGCCACGCCTCGGTTATCCGGCCGACCAGGCCAGCGCCCATGTCGCGCGCCCGGGCCGGGGCCAGCGGCTCGAGCTTGGCGGTCTTGGGGAGTTCGTGAAGCAGCAGAAACGCGAAGCGCTGGGCGTCCTGCGGCCGCATGCTCGGTGGGATGATGGCGCTGAACAGGAACGAGCTGCGCAGGGTGAATTGGCGGATCTCCTGATTGGCGCTGGAGCGGTAGGCGTCATCGCCGCTGGCCGCCGTGCGGGCCAGCTTCATCACCTGCTGGGCGCGATCGTTGGTGGCGTCGGCCTCGATCTCGTCGAAGCTGACGCCGACCGCGTCCTGGCCGAGCAGCCCGCGCAGCGAGGCCTCCGACGCATCGACGGTGCCGAGCAGGCGCCCCGGCAGCATGGCCCGAACCATCTCCTGCAGGGTCGATTTGCCGGTGCCGGCGCCCCCGCAGATGAAGCCCATCGGGCGCCATTTCAGGGCCGCGCTCAATACCGTCGAGGCCTGCTGTCCCAACAGTAATCGCGCGTCGAGTTCGCCGCGCTTCCAGTTCCAGGTCTTGAAGCGACGGTATATTTCCTCGCAATCCGCCTTGCCGCCGGCCTTGGGCGCGGGCATCGGCGGCCGGCCGGGATAGACGTAGCCGTCGATCTCGCCCGGCTTGTGCTCGACCGCGCCGACCAGGATGCGATCGCCCAGGTGCTGGATCAGCTCGCCGCCGTCGCCCTTCCAGCAACCGCGGCCACGCACCTTGTCGTGAGCCTCGAATATACCCTTGAGCGCACACGCGCTCATCATGGCGTCGCGGGCGTAGTTGGCCCTGAAGCCTTGGAACTTGCCCTGCTGATTGAACTGGGGAAAGGCGCTGTTGAGATCGTTGATCCTCGGCGACCACAGGCCGGCGATATGGGCCTGGCCGTGCTCGGCATCGGCCAGCGCCACCAGCTGGCCCATGGGGTCGAGGTAGAAATACAGGCGCCCGAGCTTGCCCAGCGGGGTGATCGGGCAGGGATCGGGCAGGCTGATCGGCACCTGGCGGATGACCTTGCCGAACAGGCGCGCGATCATCACGTGGTCGTGGCGCAGGCTATCCTCGGAGGGCTCGCCGCCCGGCGGGTCGGGATCGTCGTCGGCGGGGGTCGGCGGCGGCTCGGGGCGCCACTCATCGACGTCGTCGATCAGGGCGCGCTTGCCGCGCCCGAGCTTGACGTCGATCTCGGCCTTCATGCGGCGATATTGTTCGAGCGCCTCGGGCGAGCCGGCGGGATAGAGCGGTTCGTCAGTCACGCGTCGGCCTGCGGATGGGTCGGCCCGTAGTGTTTCAGGACGATGGCGCGGCGGAATTCCGCCAGCTGGACCTTCGCGTACTCAAATGCCCGCTGCTCTCCATGGCGCCTGATCAGCTGTCCTACCCACCAACACTGATAATTGGCGGACGCGTTACGCAACAGCCGTCGGAACGCGCCGGGTAGAGCATCGAAATGCCGGTAATGGTCCAGTTCGTGACCGCCCGTCTGCTGATTGCCAGCCACTAAACGCCCCGCAACAAATCGTTGAAGTCTTTACCCTCGGGGCTCCGCGCGATGCTGATCAGCTTGCCGAATTCGGCATGCAGCCTCGCGCAGGCGCGGTCGAGCATCGCCTGGGCCTGGGGCTTGGCCCAGTCATTGTCGGCCGCGACGATGATCCGGCGCACGAATTTGGGCGGGGTGTAGGCCAGCATGCCCGGCAGCGATCCAGCGGCGACGATGCGCAGCTCGGGCGTCATCAGGGCGATCGACAGGCCGTCCTCGACCCCCTCGCAGAGCACCAGGTCCTCGACCACGCCGCGATCGGCGGCCTCGCGCTCGGTGAGGCCGGTCGCCCCGCGCCACAGCCGGATCGCCGCGCCCTCGCTCTGCGGCCACATCTTGCGCGGCGGGTCGAGGTCGGCCTTCTCGCCCGGCCGCGCCGGGTCGATCCAGGTGCGATGGAGCGAGCCGAACTTGCCGTTGGCCAGCGTCATGCTGCTCATCAGCGCCGGGCCGACGTGGCTGGGCGCGTCCCCTACGCCGTCGTACCACGGCGCGGCCATGGCCACGCGCACGGCCCTCGGCGCCCCGCCCAGGCGCGCCAGGTCGATGCCGCGCGCGGCCAGATAGGCCCAGCCGGCGTCACCGGGCGCCAGGGCCGCGGCGGCCAGCCACAGTCCGTTGGCGGTGCGCCGGTTCTCGGCCAGCTCGCGCGCGACCTTGGCTGCCTCCCGCTCGCGCCGGGTCGCCGCCTCCTGGCAGCGGCGCTCCCACGCCGCCTTGTCGAACCCCTCGGCGGCCAGCCCGAAATAGTCCCGCGCCCACACGATCGCCTCGCGCAGGGCGCCGCGCGCCTTGGGCTCGGGGGCCTGGCTGATCAGGCAGGCCACCAGGCCCAGGGCGTCGCCGAACCGCCCGGCCTCCCAGTCGTTCCACTTGCCGCGCGGCGACAGGCTGATCTCCAGCTTGGGCTTGGCGTTCTTGCTCCACGGGGCATGGCAATACAGCCGTCGGCGATCGCGCCGCGCCACGGAGAGGTGCAGGGCGGCGATGACGTTCTCGATGTCGTCGGCGACCATGCCGGCCAGGCGTTCGATCTCGGGATCTCTCACGTCAGCGCATCTGGGAGAGCTTGGCGTTTCCCAGGCCGCTGCGGGTGCGGTGCCGGTTCCCCAGCAGCAGGATGGCGCTCTCGCTCACGGTCTCGCCGTCGAGCGCCCAGCGGCCAGCGGCGAGGCGGCTGGCCTTGCGCTGGAACCGGGCGAGGTAGGCGTTGACGTCGATGGGCGCGTCGGCCGGGTTAGCCGCCGGCGCCGGTTGCCGGGCCGCCGGCGCCGCCCTCGCCGGCGCGGCGCCGCGCGGTTTCGCCGGCGCGGTGTTCCAGGTGGTCGGCAACGACAGGATCACGACCGTGTCCGAGCGCTCGACGATCGCCATCGGCGTGCGCCGGGCCTCGGCGGGCAGTGGCGGGAAGGACGGCAGAAAGAGCTTCGTGCCGCCGGCGGACGTCGATTTGCAAAGGGTGAACGGCCCGGCGGCGTCGAGTTCGAGCCGCAGGCGGGTCGCGCCGTCTCGCGCATCGACGCTCGCCGACACCCGCGCGCCCCGGACGAAGGTTTGGCCAAGTTCCTTCGCGATGAATAGATGGGCGCTGGATAGGGGCGATGCGCCGACGCCCCTGACGATCTGCATGCTGGCCATCACGTCCAGGTATCGCCCGCCGAATTTCGGTCGCGGGGCCAGTGGGATCCAGTCGGTCATGCTCGTTTCCTTTCGGGGGGTGTGGCCAGCGTGTCGAGAAACGCCGCCTCGAGGGTCCACAGATCCTCGGCGGCGGACTTGGCGCGGCGCACGCGGCCGCGTTCGATGACGCGTGGCGCGCCGTCGCGGCCAGGGGCGACGTAGTCGTCTGGATCGTCGCCGTCGCGGGCGCGCAGATAGCGCTCGGAGGCGTTGTCGACGTTCTGTCGGGTTACGCCGAAAAACACCGCGACATTGCCGCTCTTGGCCCGGCCGGCGACGTGGGCCAGGGCCATGGCGGTGGCCCGCAGGGCCCCGGTCGGCGCGGGCGCGCCTTTCCTGGCCGCGCCGGGAACCTCGCGGCGGCGGGCGAGCACGAAGCGCCAGGCGGCCAGCGCGATCAGGATGTCGATGGCCAGTTCGTCCTCGTAAGAGATCGGCGGCGAGGCCCGGTCGGCGCGGATCATGGCCCGGGTCTCGCGCGTCAGGGCGCCGTCCCGGCGCTCGCGCTCGGCGGCGATCCAGTCGGCGAGATCGGGGCGCAGCTGCTCGGGGTCGAGGGCGACGACGCGGGCGACGTCGAACACCCGGGCGGCCGGCACGGCGCGCCACTGCTGGACCGAGGCGCGGTGGATCGCCAGCGCCCTGGCCAGGGCGCGGCCGCCGCCGGCGCGGGCCAGGGCCGCGGTCAGGCCCGGGTCCCGGGCCGTCATGTGGCTTCCTCATCCTCGAGGTCCTCGAACGGCGTGTCGAGGGCGTCGAGCATGTCGATCGCCGTCTCGATGACGTATTCGAGCCACGCCCGGAGCCGCTCTCGCTGGCATGACGCCCCCCCCCCGGCCACTGTCAGTCGCGCAGATAGTAGGGGCGCGGCCCCATGACGCCCTCGCCGACGGGCGCCTGGACGGCCAGACCGGCATACTGGCCGCCGAGCACCACCCAGACGTCGGCGAGGAGATTGCCGAGCTGGGCGCCCCGGTCGGCGCGGAAGTCCGGCGAGCCGGTGGCGAATTCCTCGGCGGCGCGCAGGAAATGCACGAGGGTCCGCTGCTCGGCTTCGTCGCGCGTCGGAAACAGCACCTTGGCCGTCGATCGGCACTTGCGCGCCAGATCGCCCATCACCGCGACGCTGGCCAGCGGCCCGCGCCGGCTCTCGGCCAGCGCCCCGGCCGCGCGCATGGCGAGGCCGCGCCACTTGGCGACGTCGGCGCTGGACCACGTGTGGGGCACGCTAGGCGGCCTCGCCGAACACGTACCGCTCGCCGCTCATCGGCTCGAATTCGAGCGATGATAGACAGACGCCGCAGTCACGTTGCGCGCCATCGACGATGGCCTGGCGCAAGCGGTGTGGCACGACGCCGCCGGTGCCGTTACGCTTCGGTGGCCAGCACCACGAATAGACCCTCGACGGGTGCCTCCCGGACCATTCGGCCAGGCGCGCCACGCCGAACCGGCGGATCAGCCGGAGCGCGGGCGTGGGCGTGGGGTGCTGTGGTGACGCTTTTGGCATTTCGTGGTTTCCGCGATAGAGGTGGCGGGTGATTTGCGGAAACCGTCAAGTCCTTCGTTTCGCGCTTTCTGCGAATGGTCGCGACATGAGAGGCGCGGACATCAAGGAGCGGTTGGAACGGAGTGGCCGGAGCCAGAGTGCGCTCGGCCGCCATCTCGGCCGCGACGTCCACCACGTCGGCCGGCTGATCCGCAGCCCGCGCGAGCTGACGCCGAGCGTGGCGGCCCAGGTCGAGAGCTTCTTCGCGACCGATGTCCCGGCCGACCCCGGAACGATCAGGATCCCGGTCTTTGGTTACGCGGCGGCCGGCGGCGAAGAACGCATATCCCTGGCGTCAGACCATGTGTTCGACGAGATCGAGGTGCCGATCGGCCTGGTGCGGGGCGACGCCATGGGTATCCGGGTCGCTGGCGATTCGATGGAGCCCAGACTGTTTTCGGGCGAGCTGCTGATCGTCGCGCGCGGCGTGGCCCCGGCTAGGTTCGGGGACTGCGTCGTCGAGCTGCGCGACGGGACCGCCGTGGTCAAGCAGTATCGCGGCCAGCGGGACGGCAAGGTTTATCTCTACCAGTTCAATCCGGAGCGTGAGTTTCCGGTGGAAGGCGCGCTGGTGAAGGCGCTGCATGCTGTCGTTTATCGAAGGTGAAACCGTCTTCCCATTGCCAGAACATCGCGTACGCCACGCCCAGCGAAACGAGGACTTCAGCATAACCTAACGGGCCGCCCCACGTCACAGACATCGAAACGGCCGCTCGCGCGGTTTCGATCGCCAGGAGGGCGGCGATGACGACGAAAATCAGCCGCACGAGGTATGGCCGAAAGAGGCGGTCGCACACCCACCGGGCCGCGCCCATGCCCACGAGGTTGGCTGCGATTGCGCTGCCCAGGGTGATGAGGGGGTCGCGCATCAATCCGCCGAGGTAGGCGAACGGCAGCAGCGCGACCGTCGTGACCAGCGCCCAGATCAACGGCGCCACGACGGCGGCCAGTGCGGTGCGCCAAATCATCGGAATTCCTCCCCGCTCCACAGATCTTCTCATTCTGGGCGCTTGACACGCCGCGCGAAACACGAAAACCATCGCGCCTCATTCGCGGTTTCCGCGATGATTGTCCCACGTGAAACGCCGCGAGGTGCGGTGAGGAGGGTCCGATGGGTGAGGCGAATGCGGCGAACGCGGCGATGTCGCCGCTGGCGGGGCTGGTCGAGCGGCTGGAGCGGCTGCGCGAGGACCGGCGCCAGATCGAGGCCGATCTTTCCGAGGTCTATGGCGAGGCCAAGGCGGCTGGCTTCGAGGTCAAGGCGCTGAAGGCCCTGCTCGCCCGGCGCGCCCAGGACACCCGCGCCGCCGGCGAACTCGACAGCCTGGTCGATCTCTACGCCGCTTCGCTGGCGGGTCGGTGATGGGCGAGGTCGTCGCCTTGTTCGGCGCGGCCGGGGGCGCGCCTCCGTCCGCCGCCCAGCGCGCGGCCTTTCGGCTGGGAATGATCCGCGCCCGGGTGGCCGGCGCCGCCGACTGCCTGAGCGGGGCGCGGGCCTTCGGCCATGCCGGGGCCTACGAACGCGGGCTGGCGGCCGGCTTGGCGATCCGCGAGGGGTTTCACGTCCTGCCGGCGGCGCGGTCGCGACGGCGCCGGCCATGGTGATGGAGCTGAGCCCGCTGGACACCGTCACCGCCGTCCTGGCGTCCCTGACCGACGTCCGCGACCCTCTCGCCGTCGATGTCGGCTACGCCCGCGTGCTCAGCGCCGACCGGTCGCCCGTCGGCCTGGTGTGGGCGCGCGGCGAGGGCGTCGATGCCCTGTTCTCGGCGCGCACGGCCAGGACGATCGCCGCACGGATCGTCGCCTCGTGTTGCTTCCCCTTCGCGCTCGCCACGCGCTTCCGCGAGGCGGCCGACCGTGCCGATGGCCTGAGGCTGGACGCATGAGCGCGCCGCGCCTGAAGAAAGCCGAAATCGAGGCGCTGCGCGAGGTGCGCGCCGCCGGTACCGAGGGCCTGACCCTCTACCCGTGGGCCGGCTTTTTCTGCAGCGGGGGCAAGCTCCACGTCAGCACCTTTCGGCCCCTCGCCGGCCGTGGCCTGCTCGATGTGATCGGCGGCAAGATCTACATCTCGGCCGCCGGGCTCGCGCTCCTGGGTGGCGTGCCGTGACCGACGACATCGACCTGCGCGGCCTCGCCGTCGAGCTGCACCGATCCTATTCGTGGGCCAGCCGGAACTGGCGCGAGCTCTGCGAGCAGGAAGGCCTGCCATGGCCGTTCGTCGGCCGCGGCGCCGGCGGCCGGCCGTGGTGGACGCGCGCCGCCGTCCGCGCCTGGAAGGGGGGGCAGGGGAGCGGCAGGATCGCGCAACCCACCGACGATCCCCGCGCCTATCTCGAGGGGGTTCTGGCGGCGATCGCCAATGATCCCCTGCCGATCCGCGACGCCGACGAAAGCCGCGTCGCCCAGCTCCTCGCCGCCGCCGGCGGCTAGGCCCACCGCTCAAGCCCCAAGGAGGAAACGAGCATGTCGAAAGTGATGGAAGCAGACCGCCCGGAAACGGCGGCCGAACAGCCCAAGGGCGAGCCGGGGACGCCGGTGATCGTGCGCACCCAAAGCGCCGGCGTCCACTTCGGATACCTGTTCAAGCATCGGGGCAAGGAAGTCGAACTCGTGCGCTCGCGTCGCATCTGGCGCTGGTACGGGGCCAACACTCTGAGCGAGATCGCCACCGCCGGCCTCGACGTCGCCAGATCCCGGGTCGCCGCGCCGGTCTCTATCATCCTCACCGAGGTGATCGAGATCATCAGCTGCACGCCGGAGGCCGTGGCGAAGATCGAGGCCGCGAAGTGGGCGTCCTGACGGCCGGCTACGGCTACGGCTACGGCTACGGCGACGGCGACGGCGACGGCGACGGCGACGGCTCCGGCTCCGGCTACAGCTACGGCTACGGCGACGGCGACGGCTCCGGCGACGGCTCCGGCGACGGCGACGGCGACGGCGACGGCGACGGCTCCGGCTACGGCGACGGCGACGGCGACGGCTCCGGCTCCGGC
>Ga0075522_10001426_pt1 | contig 18047 bp, 15 predicted proteins | sample NGEPerA_FD_74796 | JGI IMG/M metagenome (GOLD analysis project Ga0075522, IMG submission 74796) | Arctic peat soil microbial communities from the Barrow Environmental Observatory site, Barrow, Alaska, USA - NGEE PermafrostL2-A | ecosystem: Environmental > Terrestrial > Soil > Wetlands > Peat ... | reverse complement strand
GTTCATGATTGCGGTCGGGATCATCGGATCCCGCGATCTCACGGAAGGAATTCTTGATGAGGTAATGAAGACCCTTGCCCAGCTAGCTCCGGAAGATCCCGCCGCCCTTGAATCAATAAAGAAACAGCTGGAGTCAACCATCGGCATCGTCATGGCCACCGGTGAAGGGCTGACAGATGGCGATAATCCCCCGTGGGTAGAGGACATCAAGGCCTCAACCAACTGGACCTACTGGGATTCGTACGTCAAGCAACTGAAGTCTGACAATTTCCCTGGGCCGGTAATCCGTACGCTGGATGAAGATACCGACAACATACTGACCGAATGCGGAAACCCGAATTCCGCAGGAAGTTGGCGCATCCAAGGACTGGTCATGGGCGATGTCCAGTCCGGCAAAACAGCTAGCTACTGCGGACTAATCAGCAAAGCAGGGGACGCGGGCTATCGATTCATCGTCCTGTTGACCGGCACCATCGAGGATCTTCGGTCCCAGTCTCAGGAGCGGCTCGACGAAGGTTTTGTTGGCAAGGACAGCCGCGAACTGTTGCAACGCCACACCGGTGGGCAAAGATTTGGAGCCGGCAGATTCAGGGATAGGTTTCCGAACGTGCTCACCTCAATTGATTCGGACTTTCTCACCAGGAATCGCGAGGCGCTCGGGGGCATCCCTCTGGAAAACATCAGCGAACCTGTTCTGCTGGTGATGAAGAAGAACAAGTCTGCGCTCGAAAACCTCATCTCGTACCTCAAAACGCAGCTTCCCAATGGGGCCGAAAGACTCAAGATGCCCCTGCTTCTGGTGGATGATGAGGCGGACAACGCGTCGGTCAACGCGAACAAGGATGAAAGTCCCGCCACCATCAATCGTCTAGTCCGCGAAGTCGTCGATAAATTCCAGCGTGCGTCTTATGTGGCCTACACCGCTACTCCGTTTGCCAACGTATTTATCAATCCGGACGCGCACGACCTCTTTCCGAAGAACTTCGTGTATAGCCTCAACGCCCCTACAAACTACATCGGTGCAAGTTCCATTTTCGTCGACGGTGGCGCGCACCAGGCACAAGTGGTGGAAATCGACGATGCGGCCGCCATTTTCCCGGACAAGCACAAGAAGGAGCTGGAGGTTCATAGTCTTCCTCAGTCTCTCCAGGACGCGATCGGTGTATTCCTGCTGGCGTGCGCAATCCGCGACCATAGGGATGAACCACTGAAGCACCGCTCCATGCTTGTGAACGTGTCCCGGTTTACTGACGTCCAGCGGCAGCTCGCGGATGTCGTCAAAAACTTCCTCTATGACCTGGTCGAGAACATCAAGCAGTACGTGGCGGACGACGACCTGTGGAAACGGCAACCCAGCCTAATTTGGCTGCATGAATTGTTCGAGGAGCACTACGGCAGTTGCGGATTGAGCTGGGGTGAGACGCGAAGGACCCTTTACGACGCCACGGCATCGGTCAAAGTCCTGACGATTAACCAGAGGACGGGGCAGGATGAGCGCCTTAACTACCGGGCCTACAAGGGTAACGAAAAGGGGCGGCGCGTGATCGCCATTGGCGGCCAGACGCTCTCGCGCGGCCTGACTCTTGAAGGCCTGTGCGTGAGTTACTTCTACCGGAACTCGAAGGCGTACGACACGCTGTTGCAGATGGGACGCTGGTTTGGATACCGGCCGAGGTACGCAGACCTCTGCCGCATCTGGATGACCACTGAAGCTCAAGACTGGTTTGCGCACATCGCCGAAGTCGTCGTTGAATTGAGGGGCGACATCAAGCGCATGCACGCGAACAAGTGGAAACCGAGCCAGTTTGGCATCCGTGTGAAGTCGCATCCTGATGCGCTCCTTGTCACGGCGGCAAACAAGATGCGCAACTCGACTGAGGTAGAAATTGACCTTTCGTTCAGTCTGCGTGCTACTGAAACCGCTTTCCTGCCAAGAACCGTGAATGCCAATCTCGCGAATGCGTCCATAGCGTCGAAGTTTCTGGCCTCGCTGGGCAATGCGGACCGACTTGGCGGCCGTGGAGAGGACGATGGCCGGTTCTTCTGGAGGAAAGTACCCGCCGCCCGGGTAACTGAGTTTCTTGGGCAACTTGAAATATCGCCTCTCAATTCGGCATTCATCCCGGACCAAAAGACCGGGGAACGGCCGTTGCTGACTTTCATTCGCGACAACAAGTTGGAAGCGCTCAGAAACTGGGACGTCTGCCTGCCGCAGGGCAAGGGTGCCGTAGCCGACGAAATCAAGTTCTCGGGCAAGGACGGTGCGGCAACCCATGGGCGGAAGCGCAATCGTCGTTTCGAGAAAACTTCCAACTCGTCAGCGCCGTACTTGAAGATCAACAAGCAGCGCGTGGGCGAGATCGCAGACGAGAAGGTAGACCTTGCCGATGCACAGATCACGGAGGCCGAGCGGAGGTGGAGAGCGGATCCGGATAACAAAGGCAAGAGTACGGTTCCAGGCAGTGCTTACCGCAGCTTCAGGTTGCGGCCGCTCCTCACCATCCATGCCATCGAGCCGGTGGGCGCAGAAATCGGGTCCAAATCCGAGAAGCGCATTCTGAATGTCAACGACATCGATCCGAAGCTGCTCGTGGCTATCAGTCTGGTCTTCCCGGAGTATGAGGAGACCGACAAGACGTCAGTTCGATATCGGCTGAATAGAGTCTACATGCAGCAGCTAGGACTCTTCGAAGATGAGGACGACGATGAAGACGAGGATTGAGGAGGTCTGGGACGAAATCGGACGAGAGACGCAGTCCAGACCAATCGCCGAGGGGAGTTACAAGCTCCGACGAGTTGATCCAGACTTCCGCTTCAGTCTCTTTGCCGGACTTGATAGCTTGGCGTACGTCATGCTCGCCATTGGAGTTACCAAGCCGCCGCCGGCGCTGACGCTGGATTCGGGCTCGCTGGATTATTTCAGACAGCAACGCAACGACGGCACGTGGCTAATGGCGCTGCGCTTGCGCCAGCTCGGGTTGAGTGGCGTGTTCGGGCGTCTCTGCCAAGACTTGGTGGATGCCATGCTCGCTGTCTCCGATGAGGAAGCGCTCGTAGCTCTCTTCCGGGATCGACTTACACTTTGGCAGAAGCTCTTCGACAATGGTTCTGGTGGGCTGCTCGAACCCTTCCAGGTCAAGGGAATGATCGCAGAACTCCTGGTACTTGAGGCCATCCTGCTGGACGGGACGCGCTCTCCGCTGGAGGCGGTGACCGCTTGGGTGGGACCGACGGGAGCCGATCAGGATTTCCAGTTTCTGGATGAGGCCATTGAAGTGAAAGCTGTTAGCCCCGGAGCAGATAGTATTTCCATCAGTTCGCTTCAACAGCTCGATGCCTTGGTTCCCATCAGAGTGAGGGTGTGCACGATGAGGTCCGCAGCGCCTGACGAAGTTGGGACCGTCAGCCTCAACAGCTTGGTCCCTCGCGTGGAGGGACATCTCGCTGCATCCCCGGAAGCCTTGTCCCTCTTCAAGGGACGCCTGCTTGAAGGGGGATATGTAGAGAATCCGCACTACGACACGATCGTATTTCAGCCTACGGCCAGTGAGGAATTTCGAGTGACGGAGGATTCTCCAAAACTGGTCACGGCATCTGTACCGACGGGCGTGATCTCAGCCAATTACGCGCTCGCGCTGCAGGCGTTACGCAAAACGGATTGAGGCGTCGCGATGGAAGAAGAGGAGTTCTTGGAGGAACTGCGCCAGATGGTGCTGCGGCGGGCCGCGACCCAGCACTTGGTCGACACGTTGGCCTTTGTCTCCGAAGTAGCCGCTCGTTTAGATGAAGATCCAGTCTTCGGCGAGTTCACACTCGCTGAGCACATCTCCCAGAATTCGAAAAAACAGCAACTCAGACTACACGGATTCACGGAGCTGGACGAGTCAGATGGAACGATCTCGCTCGTGATTGGGCGATGGGCGGACGAGCAGAAACCAAATCCGCTGACAACGGCGGACGTCGCTCAGCTTCGGAGCTGGCTGGAGAACTTCGCATCCGCGGCCTTGGCGGACAAGCCGATCGACCAGATGCACGCCTCCGGCGAAGCCTATGCGTTGGCCGAAACGCTCAGAAGCCGGAAAGCCGACTTGTCCTGCATCCGGCTCCACATCATTTCAAACCAGAGCCTGAGTCAGCGATTCAGGAAAGAATTCCGCTCTCATATAGCCGACATCCCTACGGAGACACACATATGGGATCTCCAGCGCCTGATGGCCATGTACAGCTCGGACCGCGAGAGGGAAATGGTGGAGATCGACTTCGCCGACTTCGAATCCAATGGTATTCCCTGCATTGAAGCGTCCAAGACTGACGGCTTGGAGTCGTATCTATGTGTCATTGATGGAAACATTCTCGCAGACCTGTTTGACAGGTACGGTAGCCGGCTTCTGGAGGGGAACGTGCGCTCGTTCCTTGGCATGAAGGGCAATGTGAACAAGGGCATCCGCAAAACCATACAGGATGCCAGACACCTGTTCTTCGCCTACAACAACGGCATCGCTGCCACGGCGCTTGCCGTGAAGTTTGACGCTTCAAAGGGCATGAACCGCATTACTGGAATATCTGATCTTCAGATCGTCAATGGCGGGCAGACCACTGCCAGTATCTTGCGCGCCCGCAAACAGGACAAGTTGTCGCTGGATGGCGTTGCGGTTCCCATGAAGTTGACAGTAGTGGCTCGTGGGGAGGCCCACGACCTGATTCCCAAGATAGCCGAATACGCGAATACCCAGAACAAGGTTGCGATTGCGGACTTTTTTGCGAACCATCCCTTCCATCGCAAGATGGAGGAAATCTCCAGGCGCGTCCTCGTACCAGCCAAGGCCGGGGTTCGCGTTCAGAGCAAGTGGTTTTACGAGCGGTCGCGTGGCCAATATCAGAACGAGCGTCTGTACCTTTCCAAAGCGAGGAAGGATGCGTTCGATCTCGAGTTCCCCTCAATGCAGGTCATCAATAAGACGGAGCTCGCGAAATACGACAGTACGCTGAATGAGAGGCCGTATTGGGCAGCACTCGGTGTGCAGAAGAACTTCATCAAGTTCGCAGGACAATTCTCGCCGAAAGGTGACAAAACCGAAGCGGAATATTGGGACGAGGTAAGCCCAAGATATGGCGATGCCTACTACCAACGCATGGCGGCTACTGCGATCCTGTGGAAAGCGGGAGAAGCCATGGTCTCGGATGGCCGGGGCAGCTGGTACAAGGGTGACTACCGCTCGCAGATTGTTGCTTACGCTTGGGCGCTGGTATTTCATGCCATGAGGGTCGATCGCAGGGAGCCAGATCTCGCGCGGGTCTGGGATAAGCAGGCTACAGACGGAAGTTTGGACGAGTCATTCAAAAGATCTGCCGTCCTTGTCCAAGATGCTTTGCTAATACTCCCGGCCGGGTCGTCGAACGTTGGAGAGTGGGCCAAGAAGGAGGCATGCTGGGAGAAGATCTCAGGGCTGAAGCTCGATCTGGGCGATGCCAAGGAAAACTGGTCAGTCGGGAAGGAAGTCGACAACGCTCGCAGTCGTGACGGGCGCCAGCAGGGCGCACAAGATGACGGGATCACACGACAGACAGAAATCGTCAGCTTGGCGAGAGCAGGTTATTGGCAGGCCTTGAGCGAATGGGGCCAACTCGGCAAGCATGTGTTTGGTTCCGAGATGACCCTACTTCAAAAGGCCTCCACCCCCTCTCGAGCAACCAAGCTTGCGATGGACAAGGACTGGAAAAAGCTACTTGACATCAAGAGACGATGTGAGGAAGAAGGGTTCCGCGGGCCGACCACCTGATCAGTCCTTGAGAACCGCGCGAACTTTCTTGGCAATCTGCCTCGCGAGCATCGGAGGGACCGCATTCCCTACCTGAACATATTGCTGCGTCCTGTTGCCCTCAAAAAAGTAGTTGTCGGGGAATGACTGCAACCTCGCAGCCTCGCGTACCGTCAGGCTACGGCACTGCCTGGGATCGAAGTGGATGTAGTAATGCCCGTCCTTTGCGATATGGCACGTGACCGTGGTCGAGGGCTCGCTGCGAAGCTGGACGCGGAAACGGTCCGCAAAGTTTCCGCTGAACCAGTTCTTGTGCGCGGGGGCCAGCGACTTGGGATAGTCCTTCTGCGAAGGAGATACGCCATGCACCAAGGCGTAAGCCGCTGCATAGAGATATCGCGCGAGATCTTTTTCCATATGTCTTCTCGCTTCGTGATTCAGGACAAAAGCCAAATTCTTGTCCCGCATTTTTCGACCATAGGCGGTCGGGCTGACTTTAGATGGAGACGTCCGGAGAGCGCCCTTGCAAGTGTGCGGGAGCTTCCCGTTCACGATGCTACGGAGGACCCCCCCTATACGTTTTCGATCTTCCGCGCTATCCAGCTCTCTTAGCGAGTCAATCGCCCTTTGCGCCTGCTCTCTTACCGTCTGCTTCCATTTTTCCACCGAGTCATTTTTGGATAGCCCGCTTCGAAGCTTGGGCAGGTCCCGAAGCGCGTCGCTTACAGTTACCATTACTTTCTTATCCAGAGGGACGAAATACTCTGGAGCAACATCTTCCCGAATGCCCAACAAGATAACGCGGTGGCGGGCTTGTGGAATGCCGAAGAACTCGGAGCGCACGATGAAGTCGTGAGGATCAACCCGCTTGCCATCTGGTCCGGTGTAGACGCTCGCGCCTTTCGCTAAACTGTAGATCCTGTAGGCCCTTCTGTCCTTAGTGTCGGCGGCACGCAAATCTTCCAGAAGCTTGCCGAAGATGCTCATCCCGGAGACCTTGGACGACAGGATGCCCTTGACGTTCTCCATCACGAAGATGGATGGCCGGAATTTGCGGATGAGCTCCAGGTAATGGGTGTACAAGAAGTGCCGCTTGTCCTCTTCCGGCTTGTAGTCCTTATTGCCCTTGTTTCTCGCCCGTCCCACGAGAGAGTAGGCTTGGCACGGTGGTCCGCCAACCAATATCCAGTGCTCATTTTGTTCCTGAATCTGCTTCACTTTGGCGTGGAGCGTCCGACCGGCGCCCTCGGAACCGATTTCGAACTGAATAGCTTCTTCTCCCGCCCGTTCCCAAAGGCTCTCGGTGGCTTGGTTGTACGGAGATCGGGCTCTGCCGGCGACATAATCGTAGTAAGGCGTAAGCGACTTGCCTTGCAGGATCAGCAGGCGGTAGTACGCCCTGAGCCGCAGGGTCCTCCAAGCAAATTCCTCCTTCTCTACCGAGAGGGCGATCCGGAAAGGATAGGTGGCAGAACTGCCGGTGCCTTCCTTCAGCGAGGAGAATCCTTCACCCAAGCCCCCTGGTCCGGCGAAAAGATCCACGACCGCAATGTTCCTTTTCTTCGTCATGTTCGTGAGTATGCTTGAGCCATGACCGATGTCGTGACACCTGCAGTGCGCTCAGCAATGATGGGTGGTATTCGCGGCAAAGATACCAAGCCTGAGCTTATCCTCCGCCGGGGCCTCTTCAGCCGAGGCGTTCGGTACCGGCTGCATGCTGCGCGTTTGCCAGGTCGCCCTGATCTTGTCATCCGCAAACACAAGGCCGCTGTACTTGTTCATGGCTGCTTCTGGCACGCCCATGAAGGCTGCAGATACTTCCGGATCCCGGAGGGAAACCGCCAATTCTGGGTTGAGAAACTGGAGCGGAACAAGAAGCGCGATGCCCTCTCTTTGGAGAATCTCCTGGCAGCTGGCTGGCGAGTGGCGGTCGTATGGGAGTGTGCAACACGCGTGAATTCTGAGGCCGCCCTCAACACATTGTATGCATTCGTGATGGGGGACGAGGGGTTTGTCGAGATCGCCGGGGACAAGGATCGAGATTGCCTAGAGATCCGATTCGAAAGGTCTCGGTCGACTCGGCCCTCAGTCCATCGATGACATGGGCCCGACGATAGTCGCAACTCCGTCCCTGATGCGTTGGACGGACGCTTCCAGCTTGGTCAGATCAAGAGCCCGGGCCGGTACCGCGACGTATCGCTGAACTCCGGCGTCCGGACTGGGTCGCAAGCAACTGGGGTCGTTCGACGGAGTTGGTCACTAGAACCATTCTGATCGCCCGATTAGCCTGCTCGAGCCACAACTACCGTCGCAGCCCGACAGCGCGCTTAAAGTGCGCGGAGCTTGACAGAGCCGGGGGACGCGGAGATTGCCGAAGCCGGTGTGCTGAAGCTGAGCGTAGGCAATGCGTTCCGCGTCCAAATCAAGCCTAGCGCCAGTTCTCGCAGCCCTGCGGTCAACTGATTAAGCGGGTATATTGACTTGGGCTCGGCCTGATGCGCAATATTGTTGCGCGCGCTGATACAGACGGATATGAATCGCTTAACCGCGATTCCTTGAATGTGCGTCGGATTAGCCAAGCTATGGCCCAATCGTGAGAATGCACTGCTAAACGATTCTTCTTGAAGCGCATTCAATGCACCGCGCAACGACTGCGCTTCCGCAAGCGTGATGGGTGAGCGCTTCCGGCTACTCGCTCTTTCAAGGTCCTTGCCGAATCGCTCGATGAGCTCTCTTGCCAACGTCGATCTCTTGGTCCGATTGATTAATTGCTCAAGGGCCAAATATGTCGTGAGAAACGCAGCCTTGTCCGAAGTCTCAAGGCCAGCAAGCACAAGGATTTGTAACGCCTCCTCGGACGAAGTATCCAGCTTCACACTTGCGCCCCAAATAGCCTTCAGAGCGCTGAAGATGTAACCCGGTTCGCTGGGTTGAACATTAAGGTTGCCACCCATTACATATTCAAAGTGGTTTCCGTCGTCGGGAAAGGTCTGTAAACCCCACACACTGTCGATTACGATTCCAGCGTTCCTTGCCAAGACTTCTTGCTTCACTTGCGTCGAAACGCCGCCAGAAGGCGTGTCTCCAACAGGAATGCTCAGACCTACGCCAAGAATGGCATTTACCAAACGAAGTTTGGTTCGTAATGCCTCGCCCGCGGATTTTGCCCAACTCTCGGTGGCGAACCCGCCGCAATCCAGATGAAATGCCGTGGCGTGCTCAAGCGAGTCAGCGTTTCTTGCGACTAAGGTAAGTTGCGTCCCGTCCGGCAGCGCACATTGCTCGAAGCTCGATTTGAAGGCAAATTTACCAACTTGTTTGGCACCTAAGCGTAGCCGAAATTTGTAGAGCATGGGCACTGAAGTGCTAAAAGGAGTCCGTAGCTGGCGATTGGCGTGAAGAGCCGAACGGTGAAGTAGGTCTTGGCAAATATCGTTCCGGCTACCTTGGAAGGTTGGAGTAGATAGTACGCAGCGCTGATGTAGTTGCTTGTCTATCACTCCGAGGGGGCAAGGTCAACAAGCGCGGCGACGCTGCGTCGAGGTCTACGTTCAACGTGAGACAGAGCGCATGAAAACTGTGGTCTTGGCCGATTGGTCTGAATTTGAAGAATCCCTGCGACATGAGCTTGCGACGCTCAGACACACGGTGAACATAATTGCCCGAAACTTTGCGTTGACTACTACGACGAAGGACTGCGTCGAGACGAATAGGCTTGCGTTGGTGCTCAGTACTGGAACAGACCGCGACGAGACCAGTCCTTTTTGGGACGTACGTGCATTTGACCACGACCATGCGTGCGATCCGAAGGGCAAGCGACCGCAGGATATCGTCTACGCGTTCACCCTCGATATGTCGACGACGCCGTACTTAGTCAACCATGGCACCTCGACAACATCATTCGACATCACCGACACCTTGACCCAATACGACGGCATTGTGATCTACGACGCTCGTGGGTTGCGCCGCGTGTCGGAAAACGAATATTGGTTCGAATGCAGTGCGTTGGATCTCGTGCTGCTCGTGTTCACGGTTAAGGACGTAAACCTCGACGTTTAAACGAGCGCTTTTGAGCTACGTGCACAGACCAAACGTAGGAAACAGAAATTGGCGATCTGTGCCGTTTGTCAGATTGAGCAGCAGTGCTGGTTCAATAGATTAGGAGGGCGCGATGCAGTTCTTTGATACAGCCCGGGGCGCAGCCTTGCCAGAACCTTCACTATTGCCTCAGTACGCAGTGGCTTTGACTCGTTCCACATAGCGCCAAAGGTGTGAGCCGAACGCGCTCCAGGAAAACATTGCAAGGCTGATGCTCTCTTTCCGCCGGCCGACTATCAGCAACAAGAGAACAGAGCTGTTGAGTGTCGAGCGCTGGACAATTTGTCTCATCGCGATACTGTCGTGCGGCGATGGATGAGGGCGGTCCTCCGCATGCGTGTGCCACTCGCCAAGGTACAACATGCCAGCCATTGAACAATTATCGATCGCCTCCTGTGCGGCGATTGGGTCGGAGCGATAGCCAAATCGTGTCCGTTCGTCCTTTGGATACGGTCCGCTTGCTCGACTGACGACAACAGTCTGGTCGCTTACCGAACCAAAGAGCTGTCCGCCCGCCTCTTGCGCCCACGGCGTGGTCTGTCTATGTTTCCACACGGATGCGATGACGTGCGCACCAATCTCGATGGGCTGAACGTACGAGTCAGCGCGCCAATGGCCTTCGCTAACAATCACCGATGTGCGCCGCCTCACTCCCGCGCACGCCACGGATATTCCTTGATTGCGCAATTGCGGTCGAACTGAGGAAGCGGGTATCCTCCTTTTGCAATCACACTGTCTCTGTCACCAAGCCACGCGTAACGCCAAGACTGTCCTATCTGATCTAGCAAGCCTTTTGTCGCGAGGCTCGCCGCCATGGCTACCGTAAATTGGAGGTCAATCGCACCATGTGGTTGGAACACGTTTCCGCATCCCGCCTCAACCACTTGGACGGTCAATTGATGCGGCCACTCTGTGAGCCTGAAATCTGGCCTCTCGGTATCGTCAAATCTACCAATCAAGGAGTCCGCTCCGAACAAAAGGACTGCATGACCAGCTTGTGCGAAGGCCTCCACCCAAGTTGAAAGATAGGGCGGCGGTCTCGCAAGAGCACGTCGCCAAGTATCGAGGTAGGCATCGCCGTCAAAATCGATTCCTGCAGACACTATCAAGTCCGCATCGGAAACAGCGTCTAACTCACTCGATGTTAACGCCTGAGCCCGCCTCGGAAAGAACTCCACCTTCCGGAGGTGCGGGAACTCGTCCCGCAGCATGCTCGCCGTTGCCTCCGCCTTATTTGTACCGACGCGCGAGTTGCCCAGTGCGTGTCGAGATGTGTTTGCTGCCGCTAACACGTCGTTGTCAATCAGAACGAAGCTGCCTACGCCCGCTTGAGCCAGAAGCCGAACCAACGCTGCGCCGATAGAACCGCAACCGACAACTGCCACCGAACGTGATGACAGGTACGCAGCGCTATTATCGTGATCGCGACCATGCACCCAGGCGGCATCGATGCGAAATGTCGGGCATCGCAAAGCCGGTCTGTTCGCAAAGGAAGCTGTCGTACGTGCCCTAGGTACGTTCGAGAGGCGCCGGAATCCCCTTGTCAGATCTCGTTCCGAAGCGCTTGTTAAGAGTGTCGCAGCGAATGCGACGCCAGACTCCGTCTCTGCCCCGAAAACTACGGGCACTGGCCTACCGGCAACAACTATATTTGCCGCAACCTCGGCCGGTAAATGCGCCAGAACATCGCGCCCCCATTCGGGAAATTCGTTTGGTGACCAAGCGATGTCCAGCATTACCAAGTACGTCGGAAATACCAATTTGTCGCCGACATTGTAGCCGGTATTCTGCATCCAACTCATGAGTGCTTGCTTGGTTTCGGCGACCACGATCAATTTGGTCGAAGCGTCCATCGCAAACACTACTAAGCGAGAGTCTCCATGGGGCTTGAGAAGACACTTGACCGCCGGTACTTTGCTTGCTGTCGCGCACCGATGCTGCCAGTAAGTCCCAAACTCGCGCGCGAACTCGTTTCGACGGGCGTCAGCGCTAAGGCTTAAAAGTTCGAGAGCCCAAGCTAAATGTTGAGCAATCCGGTCGCGCGCACTCGCACGTACGCGCGTAGACTTGAGGCAAAGTGCCCCCTGTGCTTCGACATGAGGCCATGAAAAATCGCGTGGCGCTTGAGGCGCGAAGACTTTCGGCTGGGATGCAGGAAACGCGCGGTCGACTGCGACCAGGACGCGGTCGATGCCAGCAAACTGCACTTCGCCCGGGCGCACGTCCACCGTCCATCCGGCATCGTAGGATCCGCCAGCGAGGCCGCGCAGAATCGTGGCATCCAACCGAGTCCAGCGTCCAGCGTATTGTGTCTCTAGCTCCGCTTCGACATCGGGAACATATGTGCCCTGGAAAATTGGCACTGCTAACCGAACCTTCCCCCATTGTCTTCTCGCTTTGCGGTTCCGGTGCTGGTCACTGTTATTGAGCGCCGCCCTGAATCTCCCCCGTTGGATGGCCCCCCGGATTTGTCGCCATCATCATCGTTTGGGAGGTCCGTGAAGAATGAGGTATTGAAGACACGATCCCAAATGGCTCGGGCGGCGGTCCGATCGCACCTTTCCTCATCCAAAGCCTCCAACCAGCCAAGGGCTTCTTCCAGTTTCCTTCGAAAGAATTCCACCCGGGCCTCGCCAGGTTCCGCAAGAAGTGTGTCCTCCTGCACCGGATGCTTTATGGAAGAATCCGCGTCCAGCGTGGCTTTGATGGCGATCCACGTACGACGCAACGCCAAGTCTTCGCGGTCTACCGATGCCAATACGTTGTCCACGACGAGTTTGGTAATACAGATTCCGCTCGTGGTCTTCGACTTCCACGCATCACGGCTGCGCGCAAACTTTTTCGTAAGCTTTGTAATTCTCCTCAGCTGGCTGGCATCCGATTCTCCTTCGTTGATCTCATTGCTAACGGAAGCGTTGAACCATCGAGTGACGGCCCGAGCGTCCGAGACTATCCAATCTAAGTCGCTTGCCAGTTCGTAGATGTCCTGCGCATGCCGCTCATCGTCGGTCGCCGTCGTGATGCGATAGACAGGAACGTCAATGTGATACCCCTCCGGATAGTCTTGCCGCACGCAGTTTCGCTTAACGGTTGCGTCGTGCTTTAACCGACCATCCCACTTAAGCGCGTCGCAAACGCGCTCTCGCGCTTCGACCGCGCTAAGGGGCTCGCCTTTTTCATCCTTCAGATCGGAAGATGGGAAGTAGACACCATCATCAATGTCATAGTCGTTATTGGCGTCCTGCGTCATCGTTCGCATGGCATATGAGCCTTGCGAATGCGCCATCGTTGGATGTGCATGGTTCTTCTGGTCAAGACCGCTGCAAAGCCGCACTCGACCTGCATCTCTGCGCTTGCGCATCTCGATCTGTTGATCGCGCCGTAAGGTCACTATGTCCTTGTGAAAAGAAAGCATCTCACAGTTGCAGTCAATGTCAGGCATTCGACTCTCCTTAGTTTTGGCTTTTCTGAGAGCGAGACGACCAATGTCCCGCCACGTCGGAACCTCCGCAGGCGTACGCTTGGCTTTAGCTCATTAAGCCGCTGATGTCGCCCGGATGCAAAAGTCGCGCCAGCAAACAATCCCCAGTTTGATCTAAGGCGACGGCGACAGCGACAGGGTCGGCACGGCACACACGGAACTTCGCCCGCAGTTAAGGCCGCTGGAACGCTTATTGCGGGCCTCCGTGGACTGCCTGCGGTCTCTCGGCTCACGTAGATGCACCGCGACCTGTACCGGCGCGACCAAAGATTGACGGCCTACGTATACTATGAAAAGCTTATCCACGGCTTCCTTAGCACGATCTCAGCGTTTCAACACGTGTTCGACCCGCGAGTAAACAAGCATCGTGACCCGAAAGTGATGACCGCTCGTACGCTCTCCCCAAAGCGCGATGGGACAACTTGTCGGATTCTGAGTTTAGATGGCGGCGGCGCAAAAGGGTTTTATACGCTCGGCGTACTCAAAGAGCTTGAGGCGCTACTCGGCGGCGGTCCGCTGTGCGATCAGTTCGAATTCATATATGGCACGAGCACTGGCGCGATAATCGCCGCCCTGCTCGCAATAGGGAAGTCCGTAGACGAGGTGCACAAGCTCTACACAGCGCACGTACCCAATATCATGTCGCTTTGTGGAAGCGCCTCGCGCAGCGCGGCATTAGAGCGGCTTGCCGTGACCGTGTTTGAGGATCGCGAATTTACAAATCTGCGCACGCACATTGGTCTCGTCGCTGCACGTTGGACAGAGGAGAGGCCGATCATATTCAAATCGTGCGCCGATCAAGCGCATCTGAGCAAAGACACATTTGTGCCCGGCTTTGGCTGCACCATCGCGGATGCTGTCGTAGCATCTTGCTCTGCCTATCCAATATTCGAGAAAAAGTGCGTCAACATTCCAGACGAGGGCGAGGTCGTACTAATTGATGGAGGTTATTGCGCCAATAACCCCACTCTGTTCGCAATCGCGGATGCCACTAGAGCGCTGCGATTAAACAATGACCAACTAGGTGTGGTAAGCATTGGTGTCGGCACATATCCGGAACCGAAGAGGTACTTCCACAAATGGATCATCGCCAAATTCTTCCTAGTTAGGCTCCTCCACAAAACGCTGGCGATAAATACGCATTCGATGGAGCAGCTTGCCTCCATCCTTTTCACTGATGTAATGTTGGTGCGAGTCAACGATACTTATAGCACTCCGGATATGGCGGCTGATTTGACCGAGCACGACCTAAAAAAGCTAAGCCGCATCCACGCTCGCGGAATTGAGTCATACAGAAAACACGCTCGCGAGTTAAGAACTCTTCTTGACTTACCAGCGCACAGTTAGTCAGGCGCTTGATGAGCTTCTAACAACAGGCCCCGGGATTGTGTCGCAGCTGATGCCAACGCGTTACCCTCACAGCGCCGCGGCGGGCATAGCCAACAGGTTGCGCAGAGGAATCCGCCGCGAATTCTAAGATTCATTTCTAGGGGACCAGCATGACCTTGTGCGTAGCGTGGCGCAACCAAAAGGACGAAGTCCATTTCGCTTCAGACTCTAGATATACCCTAGCCACGAATTCGTATGCTGATGTTGGCATAAAGGTGCTCTCATTGCCGCTGACTATTCTTAACCCAGCGGACGGGAATGACGCCGGCACTCGTAGCGCATACTTTACGAGTGAGCTGGGCATGTGCTTCGCCGGAAGCGCTATCAACTCGCTCGCCGTTAAGGACAGCATCGTTGAGGCCCTTAAGAGTTTACAGTTCATACCTGGCCACACCGATACCAGCATGGCCGGCATTGCCAACTTCATCTTCACCGCATATCGAATAATTTCGAAACAAGTGTGCGCTACGGCTCTCGGCGAAAATGGACGCGCAAACATTCTCGTCGGTGGCATGTGCCACGCGTCGGGTCGGGTCCGTGTCTTTCAGCTTTCCACAGATATGCAGAACCGACACTCGGTTGAAGAAGTCCTAGTGTTACCTGGCCACGTATTTGTTGGGAGTGGTGAGCAGGCGGCACGGGAAAATCTTATAGACGAAGAAACCGGCGATCTTTCCTATCTTTGCGCGTTGAAGGGCGTGATCGACGATCCACAGGTCCCGAGCGTTGGTGGACATATTCAATACGGCAGGTTCAATGCGTCCCGATTTGTAGTATATGGAATCGTTGGCTTCGATGAGCCTGATGCTCCGTTTCCCCGTCAGGTTCATTACTGGAGAGGAGCACTGGATCTGAACAGCGAAGAGTTCCTCAAAGGCCACGGCAGCTTCTTTCCAGGTGTGCCATATATCAATCCCTTTACTGTAGTCGGTGGATTTTAGTTTGCGGGCAATGTAAACATGTGGCTTTGTCGTGAAGACCCATCCCGCCGGAATGTATGCGGAACATAATGCAGGGCTCTCACGTGACCCCTTAACTAACCTCTGTCGAGATCGCCATGGGACATGAGGCTGCAGCCTTCGCAAAGCTCGCTGGCGTGAGCAAGGCAATCAGAGCGCGTCTGGACGAGACGCCGGCAGGTCAACGCCCGATCGGAAACTTCACCCTTGGCGACGTTGGTCCGCATTTCGATGTCGCGGTACGCAGCCTAGATATGCTCCGGCACGTATTACCTGATCTATACGGAGATTATGTAGACATTACCCAAGGTCCGGACGTGTCCATGATGGGAACGGCGCCCGGGCTGCCTGCGGAACAGCGGTTTTCAAGAGATGCGCTCGCTCGCCTCGGGCGAAGGATCGAAGAAATCCTTGAAATGCGCGCCCACAGTTCGCTTGCGACGCCAATCAAGCCGCCTCCTCGTAAAGTATTTATAAGCCACGGGTCCAGCAAAGACTGGTACGAAATTCAAGCTCATGTTGAGAAGGACCTATCCCTAAAGACGCTGGAACTCGCTCAGGAAGCGAGCAAAGGCATGACTGTCCTCGGAAAACTAGTTGAGTACGCGAGCCATTGTGATTCCGCCGTAATAGTTATGACTGGTGACGACGAAACGAGGAGTGGCGAGATTCGCGCGAGGGAAAACGTCATTCACGAGATTGGGTATTTTCAAGGCATCTATGGACTTGCGCGCGTCGTGTTGCTCCATGAAGATGGCGTGAACATACCGAGCAACATACAGGGCGTCGTTTACGTTCCGTTTCCGAAAGGTTACGTGAGCGCCGGATTCGGCGCGCTTGATCGAGAGCTTCGAGCGATGTATGACTCGTATAGATCTGGATCTCTTTAGGGCCATACATGCGCCCTCCGGGCGACTGACGCAACAGGTTCGATTGATACACAGCACAAATCGGTTGCCTTGTTTCGCAGAGTTTCCCCTGGCCAAATAATTCGCCGAGGTTTTTTAGGGAAAGCTGAGCGGGCGAAGGTTTTTCGTTTCGGCATGCGGTTCTGGCAGTGGGCTATTTGCCGAGCTCCTAGGAGGAACACCCAAGCAGATCATTTCGGTTGCTCGGCCCGCCGCCGCCATTCGATTCGATCACGCCGTCGCCTTCCGGACCGCGTTCTACGTGAAGAGATTCACGCTAAATGCGAAGTCGATGGGGTCAGCTCGAATCGCCGAAGTTGCGCAGCCGCTCGCGAGGCTGTTTGCGGTGCCGCTGCACTTGCCCGAGCGCAACGGGGGTGTATGGGTCCCAGAGACGATTGAAGCCTAGCGTAGCACTCCGCATGGCCCGGCAATGCGAATATTGCGGCCGCTAGTGATCGATCCGCCAGCACTTGATGCGCAGACGACCGCTTCGGGTCGGAAGCCGCCGTCAGTCCGCTCACCTATACCCACGTGCCTTGCACGATTCTCGCGGTGCTACGCGCTGTAGGTTTGCCATCTTGTCGCGTGGCCCACTGCTACGCTGTGTACCGTGAGCATTCGCGCCATGACTTTGGCAATGGGCACCGCTGCCACCCGGTCCCAAAGATCATCCTTCTTACCCTCGCCGACATCGCTGACGACGACGGCGGTTGTTGGCCGGGCCATCGCTCGTTGGCCCTCAAGTGTTCTGTAATCGTTCGAACCGTTCAACGGTCGATCGCGTCGCTTCAATCGCATTGGCAATTGCTGATCGAACCCAAGTATCGACAGGATGATTCCCGCTCGAGTAATCGTTACCGGCTGCCGATCGAGAACCCCACGACAATTTGTCTTGGGGGGACGACACGGTATCGTGGCCCCCTGACACCGGTGTCAGTGCAAGAACTACCACAGAACCGTCATAAGATCCGATCGCAACTACGCGAATCCGCGGCGTGGCAAGTAGTGTGGATAACTTCCGCAGGTCGAATGCAAGAGCATGAGGTCAAGAGTCCTATTGGGTGCGCCACCACGCTGACCCGCCGCGAGCATTAAGAATTATTCGTGCCGGAAATGGCACTCGCCATAGCTCATGCCAAGCGAGCGCGTAAAGCGCAACATCGGCACCAAGCGCGGTAAAAATCAGTCGTCCTGCGTGTTTTACGTGAAACGCTGGGACTTCCAAGTCCACTGCGCAAAGCGCTCGATTGCATGCAGCGGCTCAATCGCGAAAAGCATTCAGGCACAGGCGGAAATGAGCCGGTTTGAAGTCGCGGCGATCGCACGGATCGGCTTCGTTTTCGCACGCAGGTTGGTTAGTCTCGCGAATTCTAGGGCGCCGCAAAAATCGAGGGCGAGGGCTCGAGCTGTTTCGGGCTGGTAGTGGTGCGGCATCGGTGCGGTATTGGAT
>Ga0075522_10001424_pt1 | contig 18067 bp, 18 predicted proteins | sample NGEPerA_FD_74796 | JGI IMG/M metagenome (GOLD analysis project Ga0075522, IMG submission 74796) | Arctic peat soil microbial communities from the Barrow Environmental Observatory site, Barrow, Alaska, USA - NGEE PermafrostL2-A | ecosystem: Environmental > Terrestrial > Soil > Wetlands > Peat ... | reverse complement strand
TCCGCGTGCACGCGGACCACTTCGAACGGAAATCCCATCCCTCCTAAGAAGTGTTCCATGCGCTTGCCAATTTCGCCGCCGGAAGTCAACAATGCGAGTGTTTTTCCGCCGAACGCGTGAATCACCTGCGAGGCGTTGACCCCGCGCCCTCCGGCCGCTTCGCCGCGCGACAAAATGTATCCGCGATCCTCAAACGCGATCCGGTCGGAAATGATGGTTCGATCGATGGCGGGATTGATGGTCAGTGTGAGAATCAAGCTAACATGGTAGCTCGACCTTGCGGCATCATCCACATTTTACGGCGTATCTGGCGCTGATTTGTGTGTGTGTGCTTTGGGGCACCACGTACCTGGGAATCCGCATCGCCCTGGACTCTTTCCCGCCCGCGCTGCTCGTATGCCTGCGAACTTTGATCTCGGGGGGCATCACGGTCACCGTGGCGGCGATGATCGGCGCGCATCTCCCGCGCGGGCGCGATCTATGGATCACAGCGGGCTACGGCCTGATGGTGATCGCCGTGGGCAACGGCACGCTGGCCGTGGTCGAGCAGTGGATTCCCACCGGGCTCACCTCACTGTTCGTAACCACTGCGCCATTTTGGTTCGTCGGCATCGATGCGCTGCTGGCGGGTGGCGAGAAACTTCATGCGCCGACCATGCGCGGACTGCTGGTGGGCTTCGCGGGCGTGCTTCTGCTCATCGCGCCGGCCGCCTGGACCGCCCTGGCCGGGCATACATTCGCGTCCGGAGGCGCGGTCGTGCTGGGGTTCGTGCTCCTGCAACTGAGCGGCGCGAGCTGGGCCCTCGGATCGCTCCTGCAGCGCAACCGGCGATCGCGGATGCATCCGTTCGTAATCGGCGGAGTGCAGCAGCTCACCACCGGGCTGGTGTTGCTGGTGCCGAGCATTTTCGAATTGCCCTCGGCGCACTGGTCGGCGCGCGGCATGGGAGCGATCGTGTACCTGGCGATCTTCGGCGGCATCGTCGGGTACGGCTGCTACGCGCTGGCGATCAGCCGGCTGCCGCTCGCGATCGCATCGATCTACACGTATATCAATCCGGTGGTGGCGGTTTTTCTGGGCTGGTGGGTGTACCGGGAACGGTTCGGCCTGCGCGAGGCGGGCGCCATGGCGGTTATTTTCGCGGGCGTGGCGATGGTGCGGCGGGCGAATTTAGTGCCGGTTCAGAATCTTCGCGCCGACCGCGCCGCCGAGAGCAGTTAACAGGGTGTAGGACAGGAAAGTATCCAGCAGACCCAGCGCCAGGCCGGAAGGAGTCCGCAGGAGATCGATGCGCTTGGTCAGTTCGTCTTGAGAAACGGACGACATCTTGGCCATCTGATCGCGCATGCTCTGCACAAAGTCTGGCTGCGAGAGCATCAGCATCACTAGCGTGAGCACCACTGTAACAATTGCAAAGACGATGATGCCGGAAATCCACCCCAGGCGGGCTCCCGCCAGCACCGTGACTTTCTGGCCCGTGCGCCGGCGATAAAGGTACACGGCGAAAAATCCTCCCGCCACAGGAACTGCTAATGCCAGGGGCCCCGCCACAGCCGAGAGCAGAAACATGGGAATCCCGGTGGCCAGCGCCACCCGAACCGCTATCGCATTGCGAAAGCTGATGGGAGGAGGCTCGGCCGGTTGCGGCGAAGGCGGCGGATCCGGAGCTACGACGATCGGCTGTTCCTCAACCGGCACATCTTCTTCCCGCTGCGGCCTGCCGCACTTGTGGCAGAACCGGGCGTCCGGAGGAAGTTGCGCGCCGCAGGTGCAATATTCAGGCACGCTTTCAGTTTGACACGTTTTAGAAGGCTGGCACGTTATTCTGAATGGAGGGTATGTCTCTTACGCTGCTGGTGCTTGCCGATCCGTCGGCTTCGTGGCTCAAATTACTGGGGAACCTGGGACCTGAGATCAACCTGATCGTCAGCAACGATCCCGCGAAGGTTCGCGAATTCGCCCCGCAGGCCGACGTCATCGTGAACGGGACGTCGAATCCACCGCTACTGAGCGCGGCGGTGCCGCCGGCCCATCGGGCCAAATGGATTCACTCGCTATGGACCGGCGTGGACAACGTCCTCTGTCCGGAAATACTGGCGAGTCGCCTGCCCCTCACCAACGGACGCGGCGTGTTCCGCAGGCCTCTGGCCGAATGGACCATCGGAGCGATGTTGTATTTCGCTTACAACATGCGGCGCATGATCCGGCAGCAGCAGGCCGGCGTTTGGGAGGCGTTCACCACCGAGGAAATCCAGGGCAAGACGCTGGGGATCGTGGGATACGGCGGGATCGGCAGCACGGCGGCGGAACTGGCGCGACCGTTTGGCGTGCGGATCGTCGCGCTGCGGCGGCGTTCGGAGTTGTTCAGGCAGGATCCCTTGGTGGACCAGAGTTTCGCTCTTGCGCAGATCAACCAGCTCATGGCCGCGAGCGATTACGTGCTGCTGGCCGCGCCATTGACCGAGGAAACGCGCGGGATGATCGGTGCGCCGCAGATCGCCGCCATGAAGCCCACGGCCGTGCTGATTAACGTCGGCCGGGGAGCCGTGGTGGATGAGCCGGCACTGGTCGAGGCTCTCGAAAACGGAAAAATTCGCGGGGCCGCGCTGGATGTGTTCGCGGTGGAACCGCTTCCGGCCACGCATCCTTTTTATAAAATGGAAAACGTCTTGCTTTCGCCCCACACTGCGGATCACGTGCGGGATTTCATTCACCTGGCAGTGGAGTGCTTTCTCGAGAACCTGCGCCTCTTTCGGGCTAACGAGCCATTGCTGAACCTGGTGGATAAACATGCCGGCTACTGAGACCTTGCGGTCAGAGGTCGCTTTCGACGACATCCGTCATGCCGCCGTACGCATCAAGAGCATCGCCAAGCGCACGCCCGTCATGCATTCGCGCGGGTTCGACGCCGCGGCTAAGCTCTCGGCGTTCTTCAAGTGCGAAAACTTCCAGACCGGAGGCGCGTTCAAGATCCGCGGCGCGTCGAACTTCGTGTTTTCCATTCCCAAGGCGGATCTTCCCCGTGGAGTCGTCGCATTTTCCTCGGGCAACCACGCCCAGGCAGTCGCGATCGCGGCGCGCGCCGTGGGAATTCCGGCCACGCTGGTGATGCCGGTGGACGCGCCCCGTTCGAAACTCGAAGCGACGCGGGCGCAGGGCGCGAAAATCGTCGAATACGACCGCTTCCGCGACGACCGCGCGGCCATCGGAGCGCGCATCGCGGCTGAAACCGGGGCCACGTTGGTCCCGCCGTTCGATCATCCCTGGATCATCGCGGGCCAGGGAACCACGGCGCTGGAGCTGCTGGAAGAAGTTCCCGACCTGGATGCGCTGGTGGCGCCGATCGGGGGCGGCGGGCTGATGTCGGGCTGCTCCATCGCGGCCAAGCACCTGCGGCCGGGAATCCGCGTGATCGGCGTCGAGCCGGAGAAGGGTAACGACGCATTTCTATCGCTCCAAGCGGGAAAACGCATCGAAATCCCGCCGCCGGATACCATTGCCGACGGACTGCGCACGCCGGTTCCGGGCACACTCACCTTCCCGATTCTGCAGCGCAACGTCGAGCAAGTGGTCCTGGTGAGCGACGACGAGATCCGAGCCGCGGTCAAGTTTCTCCTGGCGCGACTGAAGATCCTGGTGGAACCCAGCGGAGCGGTGGGGGCAGCGGCAGCGCTGTTCGGCAAGCTTCCGACCGGATTGGGGCGCGTGGGGATCGTGTTGTCCGGCGGAAACGTGGATTTCGAGTTGCTCGCAGGGTTTTGACGCCTAACTCACGGGACACCGGACCGGGGCGATCCGTTTGTTATACTGAATAGGTCTACAAACGACCCCATCGAAAGAGGCGCCTTCGCTTTGGGCGATGCTCGCGCTACGTAAGCCAATATGCCGAAACGGACATTTCAACCTAACAATCGCAAGCGCGCCAAAGTGCACGGATTTCGTGAGCGCATGAAGACCAAGAACGGCCGGGCCGTGCTGTCGCGCCGCCGGGCCCGCGGCCGTCACAAGCTGACTGTAAGTGACGAAAAGGCCGTCCGCTACGCCCACGCCGTTTGATCCAGCCGGCAGTGGCGGGCCCCCTTGTGCTCCGGTGTCTTCTTCCGCGTCTTCCTCACCAAGGGCTCTGCGCACCGCCGACTTCCGAAGAGTATATGACCACGGCACGCGCATTTCCGGCCCCCTGTTCGCCGCCTTTTGCCTCGCGCGTCCAGACGGCGGTGAAAGGTCCCGCTTGGGTCTCACCGTTCCCCGGGCGATCGGTGGGAGCGTCGACCGGAACCGCATCAAGCGGCGTTTGCGCGAGGCGTTCCGCTTGCATCGAGCCGAGCTCAACCCGCGGTGGGACATCGTGCTTAATCCCCGGCGCACCGCGCTCGCCGCGCCTTTTACGGACCTCGAGCGGGCGCTCAGGAAGGTGATCACGCAATGCAACGCGAGATGAAGTTGCCGCGCGCCATCGCGATTGGCCTCATTCGGGCGTACAAGCTGATCGTTTCTCCCCTGCTCCCCTCGGCATGCCGTTTTCATCCGACCTGTTCGGAGTATATGAAGGATGCCATTGAAAAGCACGGAGTGCTGAAGGGCGTCGGCCTGGGCTTGCGTCGCCTGTCCCGCTGCCATCCGTTCCATCAAGGAGGTTTCGATCCGGTCCGCTGAGGACCGGTCGCCCGGCATGCTCAATAAGGAACTGACAACGGAGACACGGCTCCTGCTGGCGTTCGTCCTGGTGGGGATCGTACTGGTGGGCTGGAATTACATTTATAAGCCGCCGCCTCCGCCCGTGACTGCCCCGGCGCAGACTACGCAGCCCGCGCAACCCGCGCAACCCGCGACGGAAGCCCCGAAGGTTGCTCAGGTTCCTCCTTTGCCTCCACCGAAGCCGATCGAGGTTCCCGGGCAGGTGCAGGCCAGCCAAGCGGAAGAGTTCACCATCGACACCGACTTCTATCGCGTACGGTTTTCGAATGAGGGCGCGGTGGTTCGGAGTTGGATCCTCAAGAAGTATAAAGACGGTAAAGGGCAGCCGCTGGAGCTGGTCAATACCAGAGCGCTCTCGAAAGTCCCGGCGCCCTTCGCGGTGGCTTTCCGCAGTCAGGCGCCGCCCAACGACCCCAACAAGGGGCTGTTTAAGGTGGAGCACAACGGCGATCTTGGCGTGACGTTCGAATACTCGGACGGGCGCACGGCCACCAAGAAAACCTTCCAGTTCATGCCCAACAGCTACCTGGTGCAGATCACTTCCCAGGTGATCGATAACGGCGTGCTGCTGCCGCATGAATTAACGTGGCGAGGAGGCTTCGGCGATCAGACCATCCTGAACCCGGCCAGCGTGGAGGACATAGCCTACTACGACGAATCGAACTCCAAGCTGATACAGAACGCCTTGAAATCCGCCGACAAGGGCCCCGTTACAACCAGCGGCCAATACTCGTTCGCCGGCATCGAAGACAGCTACTTTGCCGCCCTGGTTCTTCCCGCCGAACCGAGCGCCGGCCTGGCGATCACCACCTATTCCGACCTGGTCTCCGGCCCAACGGGAACCGACGAAAAGCGGATCGGCACGGGCGTGGGCGGCTCCGGTCTGAATTCGTTTAACGCATTCGTCGGCCCCAAGGATTCGCAAATTCTGGGTGCGGTCAATCCTAAGCTGGACAAGCTGATCGACTGGGGAAAATATTTCGGGTTCATCGCCAAACCGCTGTTCTATGTCCTGACCTGGACTGCGATCCATGTGACGGGTGAGAATTTCGGTTGGGCCATTGTGGTGGTCACCATAGCGATCAGCATGGTGCTGTTCCCGCTGCGCTTTACCAGCATGAAGTCGTCCAAGAAGATGCAAGCGCTGCAGCCGCAAATCCAGGCGATCAACGCCAAGTATAAAGATCTGCCGATGCGCGATCCGCGCAAGCAGGAGCAGCAGGCGGAAATGATGGCGCTGTACAAGCAGCACGGCGTCAACCCGGTGGGCGGTTGCATCCCCATGATCATCCAACTCCCGTTTCTGTACGGCTTTTACACCGTACTGAGAGTGGCGATCGAGATGCGCGGAGCGAATTGGCTCTGGGTGCACGATCTTTCGCAGCCCGAAACCCTGGCTATCCGCGTATTACCGGTTCTGCTGGTGGTCACGCAATTCCTGCAGCAAAAGATGACGCCCAGCCCTGGCATGGATCCGACACAACAGAAGATGATGCTGTTCATGCCTCTGGTGATGGGCTACATATTTTACTACCTGTCGGCGGGATTGGTACTATACTACATGACCAGCGGTCTGGTGGGTGTCGCGCAGCAGTGGTTGCTTAACCGAAGCACCCCTGCGCCAGCGGTAATACCGAGCCCGCCTGTAAAAAAGAAGAAATAGGTGCCCGACACGGTGTCAAAGAAGCTCACGCTTGCGGAATCCGAGCCGCGCATCCGGCAGTTCCTGGATCTGATGATCCGCCGGGCCGGCTTTGCGCTGACCTATACGGTGAGTGCGGGCGAGACTGTTCATCCCGACTTCGAGAACCCCGACATTCTGGTTCGCTTCAGCGGGCCGGATGTAGATCTGTTGCTGGCGAACAAGGCGGAACTGCTTCTGGCCATCGAGCAATTGACCACCGAAGCGCTGCGAATGGCTCCCGAGCAACATTCGCTCCTGTGCTTCGACGCCAACGACCATCGCATGCTGCGGATTCAGGAACTGCGGATGAGCGCGCAAGCGGCCGCCGAGCGCGTCAAGAAATCGCGCGCGCCGTTCCACTTCAGCCCCATGAACAGCCGCGAGCGCCGCATCCTGCACCTTGCTCTGCGCGATGAAACCGAGGTACGCAGCGAGAGCGTGGGCGAAGGTCCCATCCGCCAGGTAGTGGTGGTTCCGGCGGACCTGAAAGTGTTGCCCGAGCCGATTCGCCCGCCGCGTCCGCGTCCCGAGGATGACACGCCCCGTGGCCGCCGTCCGTTTGGCGGAGGACGCGGGGGGCCGGGCGGCTCTCGTGGTCCGCGCCGTGATGGGGACCGCGGCCGCCGTTTCTAAACTCAACTTATAAGATTTTGTGCGAACCGGTGATACCATCGCGGCAATCTCCACGCCGCTTGGCCGGGGTGGCATCGGCATCATCCGGGTCTCCGGCTCCGATGCGCGCGCGATCGTCGAACGTGTTCTGCGATTTCCGGACGGCGCGCCAGCCTGGAAGCCGTGGTCCGCTGCTCTGGCGGCATTGCCCGATGCAGACGGCCACGTTGTCGATCATGTCGTAACAACGTATTTCGCCGCGCCGCGTTCCTACACCGCCGAAGACGTGGTCGAAATCGCGTGTCATGGATCGCCCGTGGTCTTGCGTTACGCATTGGAGCGCCTCTGCCAGGCTGGCGCGCGACTGGCGGAACCGGGTGAGTTCACGCTGCGCGCATATCTCAATGGCCGCATCGATCTGCCGCGGGCGGAAGCCATCCGCGATCTCATTGATGCAACTACGTTGTACCAGGCACGTATCGCCGCGCAGCAGGCGGAAGGCTCGGTCTCGCGGCGGCTGAAGCCGGTGAAGGAACAGTTGCTGGAGCTGATCGCGCTGCTCGAAGCCGGAATCGATTTCGCGGAGGACGATATCAGCGTCGCGCCGGCGGAGGAAATTCTGCGGCGGCTGGAACCGATCATCGCGTCGATCGCGGCGCTGGCGGCCAGCTTCGCCTACGGCAAGCTGGTGCACGACGGATTCACGCTGGCCATCGTGGGGCGGCCGAACGTCGGCAAGAGCAGCCTCTTCAACCGCCTGTTGGAGCAAGACCGGGCCATCGTGACCGAGATCCCTGGAACCACGCGCGATGTAGTTTCGGAAACGGCATCGCTCGGCGGCATTCCGGTGAAGCTCCTGGACACGGCCGGCATCCGGTTGGGACAGGATGTAGTCGAATCGCTGGGAATCGAGCGCAGCTATCAGGCCATGGCGGATGCGGATCTGACGCTGATTGTTGTCGACACGTCGCAGGCGCTCACGAAGGAAGACGAAGCCCTGATCGAACGGGCGCGCGGCGGCGGCAAGACTCTGATCGCTGCCAACAAGTGCGATCTAACGACGCGAACGGAAATCCCCGGAGCGCTGCCGGTTTCGGCGCTCTTTGGGACAGGACTAAAAGAGCTGCGTACCGCGATTATGGAGGTGATCGCGCCACAGGGCATCCTCGAGCAGGAAGGCGGGTTCATCACCAGCCTTCGCCATGAGCGACTCTTGCATGAGTCGGGCGAAGCCCTGGCACAAGCCCGCACCGCGGCGAGTATCGGCATCCCGCATGAGATGCTTTTGCTGGATCTCTACGCGGCGCTGCGGCCGATCGACGCGATCACCGGCGCAACCACCGCCGATGACATTTTGAATCGGATATTTTCCACGTTTTGCATCGGGAAGTAGCGAGCCTCGTGCGCGAAGAATTATTTCAGATGATCCGGTTGGCCGGCCCCTTGGTACTTGCCGAGCTGGGCTGGATGGCGATGGGCGTGGTGGACACCATGTTCGTGGGCCGCGTGGGTGCCGAAGCCATCGGCGCGGTGGGATTGGGCACCATGGTGTTCTACGGGGTCGCAATCAGCGCGGGTGGTTTGCTGCTGGGGCTCGACACGCTGGTCGCGCAGTCTTTCGGCGCGGGCGACCGGGAGGGTGGTCATCGCTCGCTGGTGTCCGGCGTGTGGCTGGCGATACTGATGATTCCCGTGGTGATGGGCGCGATCTGGGCTCTGGAAGGGATTCTGCCGGGCTTCGGAGTCGACCGCACGGTCCTGCGCGCGACGCGGCCGTATCTTCACGCCCTGATCTGGAGCGCGCCTCCGTTATTGATCTACTTCGCGCTACGGCGATACCTGCAAGCGCTGCACATCGCGCGGCCGGTGATGACCACGCTGATTACGGCGAACCTGGTGAATCTGGCGGGAAACTGGATATTCGTCCTGGGTCATCTAGGAGCGCCACGGTTGGGCGCGGAGGGATCCGGGTGGGCCACCTGTCTTTCCCGCATCTATATGGCAGGCGCGCTCATATTGGTGTTAATTCGACGTGATCCGGATGTCTTGCGGATTTCCTGGCGACCGGATGCGTCGCGGATATGGGCGCTCCTCAAGCTGGGAGCGCCGGTGGCCGGGCAGATGGCGATAGAGATCGGCGTGTTCGCCACCGTAACGGTCCTGGTGAGCAAGTTGAACGCGACCGCGCTGGCAGGACACCAGATCGCTCTCACCACCGTGAGTACGACATATATGATGCCCCTGGGCATCAGCTCGGCCGCGGCGGTAAGGGTGGGATTCGCGCTGGGGCGAGGCGACCGTCATGCGGCAGCTCGCGCGGGATGGACGGCGGTGGGACTGGGCGCCGCAATGATGTCTGCGGCCGCAATCGTGTTGCTGACAGTGCCCGAGTGGATCGCGCGTTTGTTCACGCCGGATGCGGCGGTGATCGCCATGGCGGCGACGATCCTCCGCGTAGCGGCGTTCTTTCAACTCTTCGACGGGTTACAGATTGTGATCACCGGCTCGCTGCGCGGCGCGGGCGACACCCGGACGCCGATGGTGTCCCATCTGATTGGATACTGGGTGATCGGACTGCCGCTGGGAGCGATTTTGTGCTTCGGGCGGGGGCTGGGCGCCGCGGGATTATGGATGGGGCTCTCGGCCGGATTGATCGCGATCGGGCTGGTTTTGACGGCGTTCTGGTGGCGGACGGCGCGGGAATGGTCGCACCGAGTGCAGATAGTGAGTCCGTGAGATAGCGCCTGAAAAGCGCCGCGTGATAAAATGTGAAGGCTTCGTAGTTTCCTCCCGGCCAGGTAGCTCAGTTGGTAGAGCGCAGCCCTGAAAAGGCTGGCGTCGGCGGTTCGATTCCGTCCCTGGCCACCATTTTCAATAACTTACAGACCACGTTTTCACTCCTGGGTTGCAATTGGTTGCACTTCTAGTTCAATAGCAACCCATCTACTGCACCGTCCGGCAAGCTTCGGCGTACGCCGTGAGCTTGAGGACGGCTCTCTGTTGCGACTCCGGCACAAGCTGTTGGTAAACATCCTGTGTCGTGCTCGCCCTGCTGTGACGCAAGAGTCCCTGAGCATCCTTGACATCCACACCGGCCTGCTGGAGCCACGTCGCGCATGAGCGACGCAGCACCTGCCAGTTCACAAAGTCGAGCTTGAGCTTTCGCCCAGCCGGCTTGATGTGACGCGCAAGAATGTTGTTGTCCCGCATCGGCGCGCCCTTGGCCACCGACTGGAACACTAGATCGTCCGGCCCGTCGCGTTTGACCACTTTGTAGCAACGTGTGCCACGACCGGCGCGAACCTTCACTTCCAGGGACTTAAGCCGTTCGATTCGATGGACGACATGCTGATCGACCGGAATCGTAGCCCTACTGGCTTCAGACTTCGGTTGATCCCAGTCGCCGCGGCAATACCGTTCCTCGACGGTGATCGAGCTGGTATGAATGTTCCGCCACCTAAGGCCAGCCAGTTCGCTGACCCGGAGAGCACTGAACACTGCCACGTAAACCATGCTGGCGTACGGCTCCGCAATTGCGTGGAGCAAACTATCAAACTGATTAATCTTCAAAAACGGTTTAGACCTTCTCGGCCCGCGCCGCTTCAGTCGGATCTTCTCAGCCGGGTTGTTAAGCAAGCGGCCATAATCGACCGCTGTTCGAAGCACTGCCGACAATACGTCCCGAACTTTGTCGATGCTCGCATTCGATAGTTTGGAATGCTGCAAGCGAGTAAAGTGAGCTTGCAACGGCTCCAACGTGATCTCTCTGAGCATCAAGCCGCCAAATTCGGGGATGAGGTAGTTCTTGAGCACGCTTAGGCTTCGCTGTCTGCTGGTGCTGGCCAGCGTGGGAAGAACATCCCGGTTGTAGGTTTGGACAAAGTCGCGGAATAAACAGGCTCCGCCAATACCGACGTTCGGATGGTTGATGGCCGCGACATAATCGTCACGCAGCCTCTCCGCATCCGATTTACTAAGTGTCGTTGGTCCCAGCGCAATCCGTTTAACCTTCCGCTTCCTCTGTCCATTAATCACCAGATCCTCTCGAATGAGGATCGTCCATGTCCGCCGATGCCTTTTCGGCACAGGCTTCTGATACCTTCTACGAGCCATTTGTTCAAAGCCGCCTCCCTGCGGCAATGGCTCGTCTCGGAATTGCTCGGTAGGCAGAGTAGCACAGCTAGGAACGAAATCGAAGCACTGCTGAATGGGTAACGATGGCCGGTGAAGCTGTCCATCTGCAATGCCGCGACCGTCGGACTGGGGTGGGTTCTTCGGCAAGGTGGCACATCCGGTTTAGAGACTGCCTTCGGCCTTACTGCCTGCCCGATTCCAAATCGATTTCTGGGGTGCTGCCTTCCGTCCGATCGTTGAAACCTTTGCAGACTTCTCGGACTGAATCTCAATCGCTGTCCGCGCCTCCAAGCGCAGCTGTTCCTCAATCCCCGATAGCTCAGCTTCCGCTTCTCGTGGCGTCTTATAACACCCGGCAGTCTCAATGCAGCGATGGCGGAACTCCTCGCTCTGGTCGTCGCTCAACGGAAGCTCCCGAAGCGTGGCCACCTTAATGAGTTGCACCTGTTCGCCGGGGATCAGCACGGCTGCATGCTGGTTCGGCTGCCGCTTGAGCTGGGCCTTCTTGAGATATAGCTGCTCTTCCAGCGACCGAAACGTGCGGGACGTCAGTTCACGATATTCATGGAATTCGTAGAAGGGGACGATGGTCTCCGTGGAACCCGAGGATGACGAGTTCTGGTAGCCGCGGGTGTGGGAGTTGCCGCTTCCGGAAGTCCGATTCGTACTTCCCAGCGTGGGCATGGACCAGAGATCAGAACCCGGAATCCAAACCTGTCCACTGGCTAGGGAAGAATGGCTAATGTCACCGGAGGAGTCGCCGCTGCTTTCCGACGATGAATAGGCGCGGACGGTTCGAGTACTCTCAACCGGCTCAAAGCCACGGTGCCAGATCTCATCTTTGACTTGGTCCGGATCAAATTCCCCGGTGAAGAGTTCCCTCGAAATCAGGTCAACATCTTCATCATTTAACCCGCCAAAAACGATCTTGGTTCGGGCGTTGGTGAGCGTGGAGTAGTAGACTTCAGCGTCCTTCTCCCTGAGCTGGCCAAGGTGTTGGTGAGCTAGGGTGAAGTGTAAACCAAACTTGCGTCCGCCGTCCAGAATTTCGCAGGCATCCTTGGTGACGAAGTGCGAAAACTCGTCGATGAAGACGAAGAACGGCTGCCTTTCACTTGGCCGACGGGCGAATCCAGCGGACAACAGTTCATTAACGAGAAGCGTTCCCAGCAGGTGCTGATTGTCCTCAGAGATCACGTTCTGCCTGGCCAAGTTCACGAGTAGTATTTTCTTTTCGGCGAGGATGTTTGGAAAGTCCAGCGTCTTGGTGTATTGGCCCAACATTGGGCGGATGACTTCGTGCTCGACGAAGGGCTTGATCCGGTTCAGCGTAGACTCAATCCGTTCCTCGCGACGGTCAATCTTCATCTCTCCCAGCCACTCCCATTCCGCCCGTATGCGAGGATTCTTAATACGCGCTGTAATCGCGTCTCGCTCGGGGCTCGGGGCCGGATTCACAAGATGCTGCGCCTGAACAAATGTGAGATTCGCGGAGACCAGCGCATATGCAACGTTGAATAGCCAGCGGGCCAAACGCGGAGTCTCCTGAAAAGAGCCTTGACCCCAGCACTTCCGAATCGATTCCATCAGGGCCACGACTTGGTAGGTCATCACGCGGGCGTTTCTGGCCACGGGATTGAACCCGATGATGTTCCGCGTCTCCGCAACGTCGAACGGAACAACGCGGCGATGGAGCTGCAACTGCGGTTTCTGAAAGGACAGCCAAGCACAAAAGTTAAGCAGGCGATGGTACAAGTCCCCATGCGGATCAATCAACACCACACCGTGGCCCTGCAATATAAGGCTCTTGAGGATCGCCTCCATGAGGAAACTCTTCCCAACGCCGGTGGAACCCAGGATGTGCAAATGCGTCGAAAGCAGTTTGGGCGTAAGGAAGACCGGGAGAGAGTTCGCGACGTTCGTCCCGAGCAGCAGACCTGCCGACGGCATGCTGCGAGCTTGTTGCAGCTTCCTGCTCCAATGTTCCTGAGCCGGCTGTGGCTGCCAGCACGGGGCCGGTAAATTGTCCCAATGTCCCGACATTACCCCTCCTCGAAAATTCTGGTGTCCACTTTCAATTCGGTACGTTTCTGGTCGTAGAGATCGTCTACAAATTGCAAGGCATCGCCCTGCTCTTGAGAGGACAAAGACCGGTCCTTAAGAATGCGCTCCCGCTGGTGCCGGCGCCAACGCTGAAGCTCCAGCAGCGTCTGTAAGGCGTGTAGCGATTCGTTTAATTCCCAACGAGCATCGAGATGCCGCCGCTCCTGGGCTTTATCCATCTGTTGTTCGTCCTCGCTGACACTTGTGCCTGTTGCTGCGCCTTCGAAGAACTGCTCCAGATGCTGGCGCTGATAGGCCGCCTTGTCTCCACGGAGGCCGTGGTCTTCGATGTCGGCGTGAAGCTTGGCAAGGCTCGCAGTCTTCTCCGTTTCTTTAACCTCGTGTTCACGCGCCAACTGAAGATACTCGCTTTTCTGGCGCTCCATCGCCGTCTTAGCAGCGACCAGCCTTTCTCCGGCTTGATAGAACGCGATCCATCGCTCCAAGATCGCCCGCTCACCCGCCTTATGAAACCGAACGCGAGCGCGTTCCACATATTGGGTAAATAGACCGGGTGCCTGAGCGAACCGCGCCAAATCCTGCCGCACGCGGTCTTCGTGAAAAGCATCGAGGGCCGCAGGGTCGTGCTGACGGAGCAGAGGCGGGAGGATTTCAAGCTTGGGTTTTGGTCTCATAGCCCTTCCCAAATGCGCTGGTGTTTGGTACCGGTCCGAACTTACAAATCGCTAACTTTTCCGCAACCGACAGCCGCGGGACCTCCGGATTCTCCATTGCCAGGCGGTAATTGCGGTCGGAGATCTCGTCAATCCTGGTTTCGTTCTCGCGGATCTCGGCCCTCACGAGGTGGTGATAGTCAGCGCGCGGGGTGAGGATCTTTAACACAGCGGGCGTCATCTCGACAAGGATCAAGGCTAAGGTGATCAGCCAAGACAATCGGTACAGAGCATTGGAGCTACGAACTACCTTGTCGAGGGCTTCATAACGCGTTACGAAATCGGTGACCTTACCTACCTCCTCGCGGCCGTATAGAGTCTCTAAACGCTGCCTTTCTTCAGGTAAGGAACGATTCATCTCGTCAAGATCGTGGCGGATGTCACGTATCTGCTGCCGGATCGAAGCTTGCTGAGTTTGCGCGTTCAAGAAGGCGGGTCCAGCTCCGGCGATGCCAGTGCGGCCCAGACCTGCGCGGCCGACTGCCTCCGAGTCAAGAATCTTTGCCCAGTCGCCGTCCTGCTTGCGGAGATCAGTTAGCACGCCCTCCAAATCGGTGCGGCGCTGATCGAGCTTGGCTTCCTCGGTGTGCACTGCGTCAAGCTGTTGCTTGTTGTCTTGCCGATACTGCCTTTGAAGCTCTTGGTCAATCCGGCCCTGGAAAACCCAAAGCTCAATCGGTATCGCGACGAGTGTACCGATAAACAATGCGAGAAAAGGACGGACGAGAGCCGTGGTTTTGTCCAGGCTCCCCGCAATCTCGCGGTCCAGATACAGATAGAAAACAGACCACGCGCAAGCCATCCATGGGATTAGCTCGACAGGTGCATTGAGCGTCGAAAGCGTGTAGTATGCCGCTCCAAATGCCAGCGTGGCTGTGAAGAAAACGAAGACGCCAAACGCCGCTTGCGTCGCTATCGCCCAGTGACTGCAGACCGAGACTAGTCTGGAATCAGTCTTTGAAGCCCAAAACAGTACCAACGATAGGGGATTCCGGATGCGCCGCGAGCTGCTCAAGGGCCGGCTGGTTCCGCGGTCAGTAGTCGGAAAAGTTCTGTTCACGAGTTCGTCTCCTCAGGACATCAGAATCTACGCGCTGAATGGCGAGGTCTCGTGCGAACCAGGCGCACTCATCGGTTAGTTCTTTTGTACTCGGAGATTTCGAACTTTCAAAACCGCAGTGACGGTCGAGCCCGGTGTGACCGGAACGACCGGGAAAAGTTGTCGTGCCGCTGCTGCCCGAAGTGCAGGGAATCCACGCGACGCCGGTCAATGAGCTGATAGGACACGATGGGAATGACGGCTCAATCCATCTGGCGTTGGCTGATTACATAGTCGAAAACAGCTTTGCGGTAGAAGCGCCACTGTTTCCCAACTTTGAATCCGGGCAACCCCTCGTGTCCGCCGCTATCGTGCCACTGGTCGGCCCACCGGCGAACAGCTTCGACGCTCACCCGAAGGGCTTGCGCAACTTCGGCTGCAGTAAGGATGATATTTTGAGGAAGCAACTCCCCAAGTTGATCGTCTCGACCTTCGTGCATAGTCCCTCCCATGACGCCAGTCCTGGGAAATACACGGATCTCCACTGCTCACAATCGAGCTGCTCGGAGTATTGAACTGGCGGTTTGGACCCCCTATATAACTGATAGAGGCTGAGCACTAACGATCCAACCGGGCAAGATAAAACTATCCTGTCGACACCCGATGTGAACTGCTCAACCGCTCCACAGTATATAACAATAGCTGTACGATTTGACAGATATTTTAGGCTTGGACGTTTGCGCCTGATCCAGAGGTCTCGGAAAGCCAAAAGCCGCGAGTGTGTCGAACACCCGCGGCTTTGGATCAGTTATACAGGTAGGCCTTTGTGGGGCCGGCCATGCAGGGACTCTTAAAGCACAAGTGTCCCCGAAGGATGCTAACACCCCGAGGCCGCGAAGTGCAAGCGGCCCAGAAGCTACGGTCCGGATTATCGCAAATCGCGGCGTCGGCGCTGAATAAGAGCGCACCGAAAGCCAATCACATCCCACCGAGCAGTTGGCCCCACTTTCCACCGCGTCGAATTGCGCATCATGGATGCCCGTAGACACGGGCCGCCCCGCATCGTACGCCAACCGGAACGGAGAAAAGGCCCTCGCGGATCAAGAGTCCTGTCGGCAATACAACCGGCATAATAATTGCTTGAATACTTGTCTTTGACCCATTCAAAGACGTTACCCGGCATATCACAAATCCCCCAAGAGTTAGGGGAGTACAACCCCACACTAACGCCCCCCCATACTTCGCCCTTAGGACGTGAGCGTACGACTTTCTCGGGTTGGATGTTTGAACTCCCCGCGCGACATACGTACTCCCATTCAGCTTCTGTCAAGAGTCGGGCTCTGGCCCACCGGCAATAGCTTAACGCTTCATACAGGGTTACGTTGACAATCGGGTAATCCTCCCTCGCAAACTCTGGGTCGAATTCGGGGCCTTCGGGCATTGGAAAGTCCGATTCTTTTGCGAATTGTTTGTAAGCGCCCACCGTTACCGGTGTCTTGCCGACCCAAAATCCCTTGCTAATAACGACCTTATGTTGAGGCTTCTCGTCGTCAGAAGCAGCGAGATCTTCAGGCGGTGCACCCATCAGGAACTCACCAGGTGGTACCCAAACATAGCTCAAGCCATCGATGGGGTTGATGGTATGAGCCCCTGGCCTATTAGGCTCTTCATCTAAGGCGTCTTCGGAAGATGCAAGATGTGTACCTAAAGTCTGTCGTATCTCTGCTCTTACTGCTTCAAGAATAACGCGCTGAACCTCCGCCCAACTAGTGTTGTCGTCGAGCGATAACGGGCTCGGAATCGCGCCTACCGATCGAAGCGAGTCCCCATCGGCATCTGCTTTTGTCACAGGAGATTCATTTGTGATCAACGGCAGACCTCTAAGTGCTTCTTGCAAAGGTGACGGGCAATGATCGAGTAGTTCGTCGATGGCTCCGTCTAAAACAGTCTCAGCATCCAAAACGTGACGCTTCTTAAGGCGAGCGTCTCCGTGCACTATGTTGTTGCGCGTAATTCGCGCGTAGTCTAGCCGTCTGATATTGGAGAATTTTGTCGCGTGAGTGGCAAGAAGTTGCTCAAATGTCAATAGGGAGCTGTTCGGCGTAAGCGCCTTCAGCGTGTATTCAAGTAGTCGCGCTAAATGAGTGACGCGATCAATCGGATCTTTATACTCCTCTATTTCGAATCTAGATTTAACGCCTTCAGGTAACATGCTGTTCAGCGATCCCGGCTCGTTTTAGGGCACCTCGGCAATCCACTAACATGGGCTTTCCTGGGTCTTACGGCAGTTCGACTTCACCTGCGTTGTACTTGCGTTCGAAGTCGTCCCTATCTTCGTCCTGCTGATTATATACCGAGACCAAACGGAGCATCTCCTCCGCAAGTTGTAAGAGACGCTTCTTGTGCGGGAGTTGTCCTGAGCTTCGCTCCAACTGGCCACGAAGTTCCTTCGCGATGTGACGTAACATGGCGCGTTCGCCTCGGACTATGTCCGGATTTGAAGCTCCCGTTTCGATTGGCGGCTGTTCAAAGACCATTTGGAAAGACGGAGTTTAGTTTTTAAAAGTGACGGCATCTTCGTTCAAGACACAAACTGCAGCACTCAAATCGAGATCCGCTCCACAATATTGCGTGTAATCTTCCTTTCACGCCTGTCGTAGAGCCGAGTCGTCCTGGGATCAGCGTGCCCGGCCAACCGCTGCACCTCTTCAAGCGGTACTCCTTGCTCCAGAAGGTCCGTGATTGTGGTGACGCGGAACGAGTGTGGTGACAGGCGACTAGCCAGACCTGCATCATGGGACCTCCGCTTGACCATCCGACAGACGTCCACGCCGGATAGGACATGCTCCGTCAAGCGCTTGGTCTTCCGGTACGCAGTTCGAAATAGGGGAGTGTCCCTGGGGGCGTCACGGAAACCCGCCGCGTTGATGTAATCAAAAAGCATCTGCTCAAGGTCGTGGCGAACCGGAATCTCACGGCTCTTCCCCCCTTTTTCATCAAAGTGAACCTCGGGGGACACCCAAAACCGGCCATAGGTGGACATCTGAAAACCGGCCAACGAGATAGCTGAATCGGGACATTGAACTGGCGGGGAGTTACGCTCCGTCACGTGAGCAATGTCT
>Ga0075522_10001423_pt1 | contig 18068 bp, 8 predicted proteins | sample NGEPerA_FD_74796 | JGI IMG/M metagenome (GOLD analysis project Ga0075522, IMG submission 74796) | Arctic peat soil microbial communities from the Barrow Environmental Observatory site, Barrow, Alaska, USA - NGEE PermafrostL2-A | ecosystem: Environmental > Terrestrial > Soil > Wetlands > Peat ... | reverse complement strand
CCGCGCGGTCATCGCCGCCCAATACTCACCTGTTACCCCTCGCACCCTCAACCACCGAGAAATCACAAACCCCGCCTACAAGCTCAGATCCGCAGCCGCATAACTCCGAAACTCGAGGTCAATGCGAACGGTGATGTATATGTTGCCGACGGGTACGGACGAGTGGAGGAGTTCAGCCCGTCTCCGTCTGGCGAACCCGTACCGCTGGCGGAATTCAACGGCGGCAAAACTGCGGGGGAATCCTTCTACCCGGAGAGTATCGCGGTCAATCCCGGCCCCGGCGGCGGTGTCGGCGATGTGTATGTCGTCGACGGAACGCACCACGTGGTCGATGAGTTCGGCCCGACCGCGAGCGGCGAACCGATACCGCTGGCGGAACTCAGTGGTAGCACCACGCCGCAGCCAGGATTTGAACCGCGCAGGGTGTCTGTCGCCGGGAGCGGCGATGTGTACGTGGACGGTGGCGCGCCCGAACTCGCGCCCGAACTTGGTAGCCTGGTGGACAGGTTCGCCGGCGCCTCCGGCGCGTATGAATCGCAGTTCGAAGGTGGCGCGACGCCGCAGGGGTCGTTCGAAGCATTTGGGTCTCTGGCCGCTGGCCAGATCGGCGAGGTGTATGTCACGGGACTCGAAGGCGTCGTTGACATCTTCTCCGAACCGGTGACCGTCCCGGCCGTGACCACTGGGCCAGCCGAACACGTTCAGGAAGCGAGCGTGACGTTGACGGGCAGCATCGAACCGAGCGGCGGCTTGGAGGCGAGCTGCGAGTTCCGGTACGGCACGACGTCCTCCTACGGTTCCACGGCCGCGTGCGTTCCCGCGGGGCCGTTCTCCAGCTTGACCGCGGTCACCGCGGATCTCGTTGGGCTTCAGCCGGCGACGACCTATCACTACCGTTTGGAGGGCACGACTTCCAGCGGGACTACACCTGGCGCGGACGAGACGGTCACGACGGCAGCTAGGCTCGTGTCCCCTCCGACGGTCAGCATCGAGCCGGTCACCGCGATCGGCGAACACTCGGCGACCTTCAGCGGCGAAGTCAACCCCAACGAATCAGAAACCACCTACCACTTTGAATATTCCACCGACGGTGTGTCTTGGATCGCGCTCAAAGAAGAAAGCGCCGGGAAAGGCACAAGCGAGGTGCCGGTCACCCAGACCGCGAGCGGCCTGACTGGCCACACCCCTTATCGCGTGCGCCTGGTCGCGGTCAACTCCTGTGGCACCGGCACCACGGGATGTGGAACCAGCACTGCAGAAGCAACGTTCTCGACCTTGGCAGCCACTCAGCAGGTGTCCGGGACCGGCGCGACGGATATCACCGCCGGCGCAGCGACGCTGCGCACGACGATCCACACCGAAAACGAGCCCACGACCTACCGCTTTGAATACGGGCCCACCGCCTCCTATGGAAGCACCGTGCCGGCCGGCGAAGGAGACCTGGGCGCCAGCAGCACGCCCACACAGGTCTCTGAGGCGCTCACGGGTCTCGCGCCCGACACGACCTACCACTTCCGTGTCGTCGCGAGCAACGGCATCGGTTCGCTGACGACCACGGCCGATCAGACATTCACGACCTATTCCAGCGCGCAGGCATCGACTGGGTGTCCCAACGAACAGGTCCGCAAGGAAAGCGATGTGAACCCCGAAACGGGCGTGCCGTTCTCGACGCAGCTACCCGAATGTCGCGCGTATGAGATGGTCTCACCGCCGTTGAAGAACGGATCGCCGCTGACCGCTGCGAGTTACCAGGTGGTCGCGGCGGGGAGCATAGTGAACCGTGTCGGCTCGGAAGGTTCGACCGTGCTGATCCAGTCAACGGGGGACTGGCCGGGCGGAGAACAGCCGGCTAACAATAACCTGCTCACGTCGCAGGCCAGCGAAGCTGTCCGGTATAGGGTAACGCGCGGGGAATCTGGATGGGGATTCAAGCCGGAGGTGCCGCCAGCCTCAGATTTGCAGGAGTACGAAACCTTCGCCACTCCGAAGGAAGCCGACATGAGCCCGAATGGTATTTGGGGGGGGTTTGGCTTCTCGCCCTCGGAACAGCAACTCTCGATTTTTGGAGGAAACTTTAACTTCTATTTTCTTGAACCCAGTGGCGCCCTGGCTGAGGTCGGTCCTTCCGCGCCCCTTGGCGCCATTTCTTTCGGAGGGTATGGGAGCACTGGACCTGGTGGCGCGTCAACGGATCTCTCGCGTATGCTGTTCGATCTCAGTGAGTTCCGTTGGCCGTTTGATCAGACGAAGCTCAGTCTCTCCGGGCCGGGTATCCCGTCGCTGTACGAGTACATCGGGACCGGCCACACAGGTGAAGGGACCGATGTCCCCACGCTCGTGGGGGTCGATAACACGGGCGCTCTGATTAGCCAGTGTGGCGCGGAGCCGGGAGGTGGGTACGTAGCCGTCTTGCAGGGAGCTTCCGCGCCAGAAACCAGGGCGATCTCCGGGGGCGGCTCGACGGTGTTCTTCACGGCGCTGGCCAGTGGACCGGGGTGTCTCGCCGGCAGCGGTGGGGGCCCGCTGGTAAACCAGGTCTTCGCGCGCATCGGAGAACCCGGTACGGGCGCCGCGGCCGGTAGCGCTGTGACCGTCAACGTCGCCGCCAGCCCTGCGTGTGCGAGCTCGGACTCCTGCAACGTGACCAAGGCGGTCAGCTACCAGGGGGCCTCGAAGGACGGCTCAAAGGTTTTCTTCACAAGCGAACAGCCGTTGGTCGCCGGTGATACGGACACCACGAACAACCTGTACGAGTGTAGGCTGCCGGGCGACTCGGGTGCTGCTCTGGCGCGGGTGGCGGTGGTCAATCCGTGTCCGAACCTGGTGAGAGTGTCGGCCCCGGTGTCAGGCGGGGGTGCGGGTGTGCAGAGCGTCGTCGTGGTTTCCCAGGACGGGTCGCATGTGTACTTCATCGCGTCGGGCGCTCTGACGGGCGCAAACGCGGAAGGTGCGAGCCCGACGGTCGGCAAGGAAAACCTGTATGTGTGGCAGGAACCCAGTTCGGCTCATCCGCAGGGTCGCACGGCGTTCATCGCGACGCTTCCCTCCGCGCCTGGCGAAGCGCAGGCGACGCCCGACGGTGAATCGTTGGTGTTCACGAGCTCTGCGGATCTGACCGCGGATGACACGAGCACGGTTTCCCAGGTCTTTCTCTATGAAGCCCGGCACGAAACGCTGATACGGATCTCCCGGGGCCAGAACGACTTCAACCACGACGGCAACACCAATACCGATCCGGCGACGATCACGCCAGACAGTCGCAGGACGATCTCTGAAGACGGTGCTGCGGTGGTGTTTCAGAGCAGTGACGCGTTGACGCGGGCGGTTCATGGCGGGACGCGTAACGTGTACCTGTGGCGTGACGGCAACGTGTATCTGATCTCCGACGGCACGCCCGCCGGCGAACACGTGGGGAACAGCAGTGCGGGATTGGTCGGCATCGATCCTTCGGGGCAGAACGTGTTCTTCACGACCGGAGCGCAGCTCGTGGGCCAGGACATAGACGAACTGTCAGACCTCTATGACGCGCGTATCGGCGGTGGCTTCCCAGCCCCCAAAGTCAATGAATGTGTTGGCGAAGCATGCCAGGGCGTTTTCAGTGCGCCGTCGGGGTCGCTGTCGCCTGGCAGCCTCTCGCCGAGCGGTCAGGGCAACCTCACGCCACCGTTGAAATCCACACCCACCCGCAAGGCCAAGCCGTTGACGCGGGCGCAGAAGCTCGCCAAGGCGTTGAAGGCGTGTAGGAAGTACAAGGCAAAGAAGAAGCGCGCGCAGTGTGAGGCAACGGCGCACAAGCGCTACGGCGCCAAAGCTAAGGCCAAGGCGAAGCGTAAGACGGGTAAATCTGCGGGCAGGGGGGGCAGGTCATGAGATCGTTTGGCGCCTATAAGAGCGGGCTGCTGGCGACCGTCACGGTCGGTGCGGCGTTGCTGTCCGCCACGCCCGCGCTCGCCGGTGCAGGGACGATCTGGTCGATCCAGTCGGCTGCGGTCCCGACGATGATGCAGACCGGTGACGATGCTGGCGCGCTGGTCACGGTCGCCGCGACCGGTGGGACGTTCACGCTGACCTTCGAAGGACAGACGACCGGCCCGATCGTGTACAACGCGCCCAGAGCAAGCGTCGAAGTCGCACTGGATGCACTCAGCAGCATCGGTGGCGCCGGAGCCGGCGCGACCGTCTATACAAGCGGATATACAGGCATAGGTATCTACGGCGTGATGTTCACCGGCAAGCTACAGGGTGTCTCCGCGGCCGCGATGACCGCCAACGGCGCGTCGTTGACCGGCGGCAACGACACCGTCACGGTCTCGGCGGCGACGAACGACGAGTACGATCTGCACGTCGAGAACATCGGCGATACGGCCGCCAGCGGCACGATCACCGTCACCGACAAGCTCCCGGAAGGTGTGAAGACGACTGGGACGGCCGTACCAGACACCGTGACCCACGGGGAGCTGAGCGAACCGGGCTTGACGTGCAGCGCGGGCGCGGGGCTGAGCGAAGTGACGTGCACGGGCACCCCGCCGATCCCAGCCGGGGTGAGCCAGTCCTACCACAACACTTACTCGAGCCTTGCCGTGGGCACGTTTGATATCGCGATTCCCGTGAAGGTCGAACCCGACACGTCGGGGAACGTCACGAATACCGCGACGGTGTCGGGTGGTGGCGCGGTGGAAAGCGCGACGGTGAGCGTCTCAAACCCGTTGAACTCCTCGACGCCGCCGGAGTTCGGCGTCTCCTATTTCAGTGCGCTGGTCAGCAACGAAGTGGGCGCGCCGTTCACGCAGGCGGGCGGTCACCCCTACACGGTGACGGTTAACTTCGGCTTTAACATGGAAACCGGCCCCGGAGTGGTCGGTGCGGCGCCGTACAGCGACGGCAGCAACGGTGCGATCGACTCCGTCGCTGCAGACGAACCGCGCGAAATCGCTGTCGATCTCCCATTGGGCCTGGTCGGCGACCCGCTCGCGGTGCCGCGCTGCCCGCTGTCCCTTGTCGGTGGTGAAGGCTCCAACCTCACCGCCTGCCCGCGCGATACGCAGGTCGGGATCGTCTACCTGGGTGCCATCGCCACGGGACCGAGCGTGGAGGGGCCGTTTGGTCTGTTCAACGTCGCCCCGGAACCCGGCCGTCCGGGCGAGTTCGCGTTCGACCCGATCGGCGGCGTCGTGCAGGTGCTCTACGGCACCGTCGTGCGCACCCCTCTGGGGAACGTCGTACGCGTCGTCTCGCAGACCCCGAGAGCCGATTTTCATAGCCTCTCGATCACGTTCTACGGCAACCCGATAGAAGTGTTCGCGCAGAAGGGCGAAGACGAAGAACAGCTTCCGTTTTTGATCAACCCGACGAATTGCGAGGCGAGCGAAGCGCAGCGGACGATGAGGATGCACGTGGATTCGTGGGTTCACCCGGGCGCCTTGAACCCGGATGGCACGCCGGAGCTCAGCGACCCGAACTGGAAGGAAGCCTCGACGGTGCTACCGCCGGTCGATGGTTGCAACCTGCTGGAATTCAACCCCTCGCACTTCGAACTGGCGCCGAGCGGCTTGCTCGAAGGCGCCCATCAACCCGCGGCGGGTGGCACGACCCAGGCCGATGAGCCCTCGGCCTATGAAGGCCGCCTGAAGATCCCCCAGGTCGAGACCTTTGGCACGCTCTCGCGCCCGGAGCTGAAGAGCGCGACGGTTACGTTGCCCGCGGGCCTGTCGGTGTCGGCGTCGGCGGCGAACGGCCTGGAAGGCTGTAGCGAATCCCAGCTGGATCCCGGTTCGGGGGAACCGGGTCATTGTCCTGAAGGGTCGAAGCTCGGGACGGTCGAAGTGAGCTCGCCGCTGCTCAGCAAGCCTTTGCAGGGTCATGTGTATCTCGCGGAGCCGAAGTGTGGTGAGGAAGGCGAGGCGGCGTGTGTGGAATCCGAGGCCGAAGAAGGAAAGCTGATCGGGTTGATCATCGAACTCGACGGCGAAGCTGTCATCAAGATCCCGGGATATGTGGAAGCCGGCGGTTATGGCTCGTATAGCGCGGCGCATGGTTTGGCGCCGGGGCAGCTGCGTTCGGTGTTCCCGAATGATCCGCAGGTGCCGTTCGGTGAACTGGTGTTCAAGTTCAAGGAAGGCCCGCGGACGTCGCTCGCGAACCCGCAGACTTGTGGCACGTTCACGACGAGCAGCTTGTTGGAACCGTGGAGTGCGCCGTTTTCCGCGAACGCGACCTCGGAATCCTCGTTTGGTGTGAATTGGGATGGCCACGGCGGGGCGTGCCCGGCGGGCATGCCGTTCAGCCCCTCGTTTACGGCGGGTACTTCGAGCTCCGCGGCGGGTGCGTATAGCCCGCTGGTGCTCGAATTCTCGCGTCAGGACCGCGAACAGGACCTGTCGACGATCTCGGTGCATACCCCGCCGGGGATGCTCGGCAACCTTTCGGGTGTCCCGTTGTGCGGGGAACCGCAGGCAAGTGAGGGTGCGTGTGGCGAAGGGAGTCTGATTGGGACGACGAGTGCTGTCGTGGGCCCCGGTGAAGACCCGTTCACGATCACCGGCGGCCGGGTGTATCTCACAGGCCCGTATAAGGGTCAGCCGTTCGGCCTCTCGATCGTCGTCCCCGCGAACGCCGGCCCGTTCCACTTGGGGAATGTGGTTGTGCGTGCTTCGATCGCGGTCGATCCGCATACGGCTGCGTTGACGGTAACAACCGACGCGTTGCCGCAGGTCGTGGACAGCGTCCCGATCAGGTTGCGCAAGGTCGTTGTGAATATTGACCGTCCCGGGTTCATCTTCAACGCGACCGACTGCACCCAGCGCAAGGTCGAAGCGACGCTCTCGGGTCTGGAAGGGTTCACGGGCACGCACGGCTCGAGCGCGTCGGTAGCAAGCTCCTATAGCGCGAATGGCTGTGCGAGCCTGGCATTCAAGCCGAAGTTCGCGGTCTCCACTGCGGGGAAGACGAGCAGAGCCAAAGGTGCGAGCCTGTCTGTGAAGCTGACTTACCCTTCCGGGCCCAGCTACGCGAACATCAAAGCGGTCAAGGTCGATCTCCCCAAGCAGCTCCCCTCCCGCCTGACGACGTTGCAGAAGGCGTGTGTCGCTGCGGTATTCGAAGCGAATCCCGCCAACTGTCCCAAGGAATCGATCGTGGGTACCGCCAAGGCGACCACGCCGATTCTGCCCGTGCCGTTGGAAGGCCCGGCGTACTTCGTCTCCCACGGCGGCGAAGCGTTCCCGAGCCTGATCGTCGTGCTCCAGGGTTACGGAGTGACCCTGGACCTCGTCGGCACGACGTTCATCTCGAAGAAGGGGATCACCAGCTCGACGTTCAAGACGGTGCCCGACGCCCCTGTGGGCAGCTTCGACCTAACACTCCCAGAGGGCAAGTTCTCGGCCTTGGCGGCGAACGGGAACCTCTGCACGAGCAAGCTGGCGATGCCGACCGCGTTCGTGGGGCAGAACGGCGCGGAAATCCACGAGTCCACGAAGATCGCGGTCACGGGTTGCGCGAAGAAGAAGACGCTGACCAGGGCGCAGAAGCTCACCAAAGCGCTCAAGGCGTGCAGGAAGGAGGCGCAGAACAAACGCGCGGCGTGCAAAGCGAAGGCGCGTAAGCAGTTCGGCCCGCTGAAGAAGGCGAAGAAAAGGAAGTAGGAGCGGTCAGGAGGGGGCCGTGCCTGGCAGCAGCCGTTATCGCACCTCCCGACCAGCGTTGGGCGCTTCCAAGCGCTGCCAGACGGTGGCCTCCACCGTGGGCTGCCTCGGGGCGTCTATCAGCCCACGGCCGCACTTGTCATCGAGATCGTGTCCCCGGGCGATGAGAGCTGGGAGAAGCTTCCTTTCTACGCCGCCCACGACGTCGACGAGCTCCTGATCGTCGACCCGCGGGATCGCTCGGTCAGCTGGCTGGCGCTCGAGGACGGCGAGTACCAACCGATCGAGCGCAGCACCCTGATCGACCTCGGCCAAAGCGACCTGGCCGAGCAGATCGACTGGCCCTGATCCTCGCTGCTGCCGGCCGATCGCCGCACCCCCTCCCTACAGCTGGCGCTCGGCCTCCGCGCGGTTGTCGGCCTACTGTGCGACCGGTTCGCCTCCTCTCCATATGGAAGCGAGGTAGAAGCCGGCGCGTCAGAGCCAGTGGCGCAGGCTCGTTGGCGTCTCCTCGGGATGCTCGCCCAGCAGCCGGTCGAGCGCTTGTTGTGTGCGCTTCCACGCGGCGTATTGCCGGTCGGCCTCCTCGTGGTTGAAGGCAATCCGCGCGTCCACCTCCTCGGGGAAGGCGCCGTAGTACCTGAGGGCCACGTTGACCTGTGCGTGTGAGAGGTTGCCCCACTCGGCGGCGCCCGCGATCGCCTGCTCGCCGGTGGACCCAAATTCCTTGACGACTTTCACGACCTGCCACACATCCGGACCGAAGGCGAGCGCAGCGCGGCGTCCGGTGGGACCGTCCTTGAACACGATCCCGGGGTGGTCCTCCATCCGTAGGCCCTCGTCGATCAGCCGCTCTGCAGTCCGCGACTTGGCCTCGCCGCGGCGCTGTGCGCCCAGGTCGAGACGGGCGAGCGTCTGCTCGCTCATGCGGATCGAGAACGGTTTCTGGGTTGTCTGACGACTCATGTAGTCGTATGTAGTCTAGCGCACTACATTTTGTAGATATGGCGCTTCACGCCGGCTACCCCTGAGGCAGCGCTTTGTACAGCCGCGCGACCGTGCTCGCCGCCGGGGTTTTAAGGAAGCAGTTGGTAGGGGACGTTGAGTGCGCGGTAGGTGCGCTCGGCGCGTTTGTCGCGGGTGATGAGCTCGAGGTCGTGCTCCAGCGCGGTGAGGGCGATCAGGCCATCGTAAGTCGCGCCGCTTGAGATGCCGGCGCCGGCGAGTCTGGTGGGGGCTTGGGCGTAGTTGCTTGCGTTGAGTGTGGCGTGTGTGGCTGCGAGGCGTTTGTGCAGGACGGTGGCGGCGGTGTTCGCGTCGACGCGGTGTGGCGCAGGGAGGCGGGTGAGGACGCTGTAGGTCTCGATCGCGGTGTGCGCGATCGTGGTTTTGCAGCGGGCCAGCGCGTCGGCTGCGGTCTTGTGCGCTGGGTGGTCGGCGAGCAGCGCGGCGATCGTGATGCTGCTGTCGGCTGCTTTTCTCACCGGTGCTCGCGGATCGCCTCGAGGGTGGCGCGTACGTCTTTGTCGGTGATCGGTGTGCCGGTCGCGGCGATCGACGGTCCGTGGGGTCCGGATATGAGCTTCGCCGGCTTATGGGGCGCTGATAGCTCGAGGTGTCCGTCGACGATCTCGATCTCGAGTGGTGTGGCGGGTGTGAGCCCGAGCTCGTCGCGTAGCTGTTTGGGTACCACCACCCGGCCTGCGCTATCGATTGACACGTGCATGGTAGGAGCCTACCACGCTAATGGCACAGAGATCCGCTTAAAGCCCCCAGACAGCAAAACCCCAACAACCACGGTTTACGCGACAGGCTCTCCAGAGCCGTCTTTGCCGTGTTTGCGGTTGAGGCTTGACATGTTGGTGCCTATGTGGTTAACATCGGTCGGAGAGGTGCCCTCTACGTGGGGGCACGAAATAGATCAGGTTTGGGTTGGTCCCTTGGATCGATTTCAAGCGCTTGTAGGGGATGTTGGGGAGAGGGCCGGATCGCATGAAGAGGGGTTGTTTTCGCGTGAGTCCAATGGGGACAGATGTGATGGGGATGGTTGCGGCCGAGGGGCTGCCCGTATGTAGATGCGTCAGCGCTGCTGACACATCTCTCTCTCTCTCTCTCTCTCTACTCCGGGTCTAGCGGGCCAAAAGCCTAGTCCTGGCGCCAAAAATGGCGCCCATCACGATCTTCTAGCAGGCTCCCGCCGCGCTCGTGGGCGTGGCTTTTGTCGTTCGTTGGGCGCGCCGCTGGTTTTGGGCGGTGAAGGCTGATGGCTGCGGTTGGGCGTATACGCATGCGTCGTCCGGGTACGCCGGGTCCGCGTGGTGGTGGCGTGTATGTGACGGAGTTGCAGCGTACGCGGCTGTTGGATGCGACGTTCGCGGTCGTTGCCGAGGAGGGCTATAGGCGGATGACGGTGCGCCGTGTGTCTGGCCGTGCGGGTGTTTCGAATAAGACGTTCTATGACCTGTTCACCGACCGCGAAGACTGTTTCCTCGCGGCGTTTGATGAGGCGGTCGATGAGCTCGCGGCGGTCGTGCAGCCCGCGTATGAGGGGGAGAAGGAGTGGGTCGCACGCGTCCGTGCGGGTCTCGGGGCGCTGCTGGGGTTCCTTGACGATGAGCCGGCTCTGTGCTCGGTGGTGTTCGTGGAGGCGCTCGGTGCGGGCCCGCGGGTGCTGGAGCGTCGCGCAGGGGTGCTTGAGAGCTTGAGAAGGGCGGTCGATGAGGGCCGCGCGGGTGTGAGGGCGGGCCGTGAGCTGCCGCCCTTGACGGCGGAGGGTGTGGTGGGTGCCGCCTTCAGTGTGATTCACGCGCGGCTGCTCGATCAGAGCCCGGAGCCGCTGAGTGGCTTGTTGGGCGCGTTGATGGCGACGATCGTGCTGCCTTACCGCGGGCATGGCGCGGCGGCGCGGGAGCTTGCGCGCCCAATCAGCCAAGTAGGTCCGGCACCCCTCCCGGCTGAGGGACCTGATCTCCGCACGACCGATAAGCCCGCGCACCCTCCCGGCCGAGGGGCTTCATCTCCGGGCCGGTCGGGACGAAGGTCCGGGTCCTGCGCCGATTTCCGCCCGACGTATCGCACGCAGATGGTCCTCGCGGCTGTCGCTGAGCATCCGGGCGCGAGCAATCGCGAGGTATCGGACGGGGCGCAGGTCTCAGACCAGGGCCAGATCTCAAAGCTTTTGTCGCGCCTGGAGGGCCTCGGGCTACTCCAGAACACGGGGGGTCAGACCCATGGTGCTCCCTACGCGTGGCATCTCACGCCGCGCGGTGAGGAAGTCGTGTCGTTGTCACGCAACCCACGAGGGGCCTTCCCCTCTTTCCTGGAGGAGATGGTCTGATGAACGCTCGTAGGCTGGTTCTGGCGACTCTGGCGACGCTCTCTACTGTGGCGGGTGGGCTTCTGTTCTCGGGCGCCGCGGCGCAGGCGGCGCTCACGCACAACTTCGTCGGCTCGTTTGGTGTGGCCGGTCCGGGTTCGGGTGCGTTCTCCGAACCCCAGGGTGTCGCCGTCGATCAGTCCACGGGGGACGTGTATGTCTACAACAGCGAATCCGGTAAGCCCTTCATCTACAAGTTCAACGCCGCGGGTGCACCGGTGGATTTCTCGGCGCTGGGGACCAACGTGATCGCAGGCTCTGGCGAAACCTATCCCTTCGGCGGGTACAGCCAGATCGCGGTCGATAGCTCCAGTGGCCCTGACGCGGGTGATATCTATGTCGTGGAAAGCGGCAGCGGACAGGTCACCGTCTATGGCGCCAATGGCGATCGGCTTGGGGAACTGAACAGCGGAGTCGAAGCCGACGGGGGTCCCTGGAGCTTTACGTGCGGGGTGGCGGTCGACCCCGCCGGGAATGTCTACGTCGGCCTGTACGAAAGCCATGTCGATAAGTACACGCCCTCGGGGAATCCTGTCAGCAACAGCGACTATGTGTCCTCGCTGGCGGGCCTGCCGGAAGGGTCGTGCAATCTCGCGGCTGACGTTGAAGGCAACGTCTACGTGACCTCCAACGAAGGCCCCGTCACGAAGTACGAAGCGTTGCAGTTCGGGTCACTGGCAGCGAGCGGCACGGTGATCGCCGCGCACGGCAGCGCCGTCGCCATCGACCCCGCGCCCAGTGATGATGACGTCTACGTCGATGAAGGCGCAAGCGTTGCGGAGTATGACTCCGCCGGGGGTCTGCTGGGGAGGTTCGGCGCAGGGGGAGCGGGCGCTCTCAGCGGCGTCTCAAACGGCGTTGCGGTGAATCACGCAAGCGGCAAAGTGTATGTCTCTGACCCCGAAGAATACAGGGGCAAGGGCCCGGTCAACATCTATGGTCCGGGCGTCGTCGTGCCCGACGTCAGCGTCAAACCCGTCTCTGCCCTGCTGCCGACGAGCGTCACGCTCAACGGGACGGTCAACCCCGATAACGAAGGGAACGCGACGTGCGAGTTCCAGTACGCCACGAGCGCGTCCTACGAAGAAAAGGATTCCTACGATCAGACGGCCGCTTGCTCCCCAGCTGTCCTGACGGGCAACAGTCCCGTCCCAGTCACAGCGGACCTGGCCGGTCTCAGCCCGCACACGACTTATCACTATCGCCTGGACGCGACCAACGGGAACGGCGCCAACTACGGTGAAGACGCCACCTTCACGACGACCGGACCACCTGCGATCGAGAGCGAGTCGGTCTCGGACGTGGCGGCTACGAGCGCGACGCTTCAGGCGCAGATCAACCCGGGGGGCAACGACACGCACTACTACTTCCAGTACGGGACCGCGAGCTGCGCCGCGAGCCCTTCCTCGTGCACCGACGTGCCCGCCGCGCCCGGCAGTGATATTGGCGCCTCCGAAAGCAGTGTGCCCGTCAGCGAACACGTTCAGGGTCTCACCCCGGACACGCAGTACCACTACCGTGCCGTGGCCACGAACGTTCTCGGGACGATCGTCTACGGGACCGACCACACGTTCATCACCGAGCAGCGGCCGGGCACGGCGCTTGTGTTGCCGGACGGCCGCAAGTGGGAACTGGTCTCCCCGCCTTACACGGACGGCGCTGTGATGGAAACCCCTGCGGAAAACAATGCTTCGAATCCGCAGAACGAGGTTACGCAAGCCGCTGATAATGGTGATGCGATCGCCTACGGCGCCAATGCGCCGATCGGCGAAACTGAAGGCAACGCCGCTCTCGAAAAAGACGAGGTTTTCTCTGCGCGCGGTCCGGACGGCTGGTCCTCACGGACTATCGTGACGCCGACATCCTCGCCGGGCAGTATTCATATTGGTTGGGGGTCGGATTACACGTTGTTTTCGCAGGATCTCTCGCTTGGGCTGGCGCAGCCGCTCAGCAGTACTTTGTTGTCGCCCGAAGCTTCGGAAGGCACGATCTATCTGCGTAGTGACTATGCGGGTGGCAATCCGGGGGATCTGTGTACGACTCTGTGTTATCGCCCGCTGGTGAGTGGCTGTCCGGCACCAGGGGAACCCTGTGCGCCGATCGTTGCAGAACACGCTGATATACCGGCGGGCACTAAGCTCAATGGTGAACGAGGAAATGAAACTGAGCGTCAGAATCCGTACGACGTCGGCTTTGCGGGTGCGTCGCCTGATCTGGAGCATGTGGTTTTTGAATCGGAGGCGGCGTTGACGTCAAACGCGGTCAAGAACGGGTCGAGATCGAGTCTCTATGAGTGGACCGCGGGACAGCTGCAGCTCGTCAGCGTGCTGCCCAACGGCAAGCCGGCGGACGTAGAAGGCGAAGATGCCAACCTTGGTGACGAAGGACAAGTAGAACCGGCTCGTGGTGCGCATGCCGTGTCCAGTGATGGTTCGCGTGTCATCTGGAACAACGCAGACGTAGGAAACGGAGACCAACATCAACCCAGTCATCTCTATATGCGTGATACGGCGAGCGGGGAAACTGTCATGCTCGATGCGGCTCAGGAAGCTCCGGAACCGCCTAGAAGCGACGCGATATTCCAGTGGGCCAGCAGCGACGGGTCGAGGGTGTTCTTCACCGATGGGCAGCGACTGACGGCTGGCAGCCACCAAGGGCAAAATCTTTATGACGAAGGGAAAGCAGATCTTTATGAGTTTGAAGTGACGAGCGGTAGCGGCGAGCCATTGGCGGGGAAGCTCACAGACCTGACGGTCGACGAACACGCCGGCGAAACCGCTAATGTGGATCAAGTAATGGGGGCAAGTGAAGATGGCTCCTACGTGTACTTCACGGCTGGGGGAGTGCTTGCCGCTGGCGCTACGACCGGCGTCAGTGAATCAAATCTTTATGTGTTGCACGATACCGGCACGGAATGGACGACGACGTTCATATCGACCGTCAGGCCGGAATTCTACGAGAATAATGCGAGGGTCTCGCCGGATGGTGGCTTTATCGTGTTTGAGTCGTCGAAGGGTGTCTCTCTCTATGATGCTGATACTGGGCGTGTGGTGTGCGTGTCGTGCAGTGCGACGGGCGAAGAAGACGCGGCGAGTGAAAGCAGCCTCCCGTACTGGACGCAGTACGCCCACTATCTTGCTTATCAGCCTCGGTATTTGTCTGATAGTGGCCGGGTGTTCTTTGACAGCAAGGCGGCGCTTGTGCCGCAGGACACGAATGGTCAGACGGACGTGTATGAGTACGAGCCGGAGGGAGTGGGGAGCTGCGACAGCTCCAGTACGACGTTTAATGAAGCGACGGGTGGCTGTGTCGGCTTGATCTCCTCAGGGACATCCAGCGAAGAATCGTTATTTCTCGACGCGAGTGAAAATGGGGATGATGTGTTCTTCCTCACGAGCGAACGGCTGATCTCCCAGGAGGACATTGCGGGTCTTCATGTGTATGACGCGCACGTGTGCAGCGCCGCGGTGCCGTGCACGACAGCAGCGGTCGCTCCGCCGGCGTGTACGACGACTGATTCGTGTCGGGTGGCGCCCTCGCCGCAGCCGGCGATTTTCGGTGCTCCCCCTAGCGCGACGTTCTCAGGTGCGGGGAATATCGCGCCGCCATCGCCGCCGAAGAAGGTCGTCAAGAAGACGGTCAAGTGCAAGAAGGGCTTCGTCAAGAACAAGAAGAACGAGAACAAGAAGAACAAGTGCGTCCGCAAGCAAACGAAGAAGAAGTCCAAGGAACCCAAGAAGGCGTCCAAGTCAAGCCGCGGAGGCAAGTCATGAATCTTCTCTGGAAATTCAAGCTTCCCATCTTGGTTTTGGCTTCTCTCCTGTCTGCTCTCGCTTTCAGTGCGGCGCCGGCATTCGCAGCAACGGAAGTGCCGTGGTGGCATGTCACCACGGCGGTCGCGCCGAATGACTTGCCGCCGGGCGGCGAAGGCAGGATCACGGTAATGGTGGCGAATCTCGGTGACGCCGTAGTGCAGAGGGCGAGCAGTCCGGTCACGATCAGCGACAAGCTGCCGCGCGGGTTGACGGCGACCGCGATCGAAAGCCGCCGCGGCGGCGTGTGTCACATTTCCTCAGTGAGCTGCACGGCTACCACAGAAGCCATCGGCCCGTATCAGACCGACGCGGAAGTAGTGATCGGTGTGCGCGTGGAACCCGGTGCTGTTTCGGGCGAAGAGAACGAAGCGGCGGTCGCGGGTGGTGGCGCGGTGGGCGTGTCGAGTAGGCGGCCGATCACGGTCGATAGCGAACCGACGCGGTTTGGGGTCGAAAACTATGAGCTCACGCCGGAAAATGAAGATGGTTCGCTCGATACTCAGGCGGGGTCTCACCCGTTTCAATTGACGACCACGATCGCCTTCAATCGCGGGCCCGAAACCTCCTCTAGCATCGGGTTCCCGCCAGAACTCGGGCCGCTGTCGCTGGCACTCCCAAAGGATCTGCACTTCAATCTACCGGTTGGTTTGATCGGTAACCCGACCCCATTTCCGCAGTGCAGCACCACCGTTTTCGACGAAGAAGCAAGTATTAACAACTATTCGAAACATGGCTGTCCAACCGATACGGTGGTCGGGGTAGCGAAGGTACTTGTGTTCGTACCAGGCGGCTTGGGCGGCTGGAAGCAGGGACTTATACCTTTGTTCAATCTGGTGCCGAATGTGGGCGAGCCGGCACGATTTGGGTTTGTGTTCACTGGTGTGCCGGTGATTCTCGACACGTCGGTGCGTACGGGTGGGGACTACGGCGTGGTGGTGAGCATCAACGACATCTCTGAGCTCCCGAACTACCTGTCCAGCGAAGTGACGTTCTGGGGTGTACCCGGCGACCCGCGTCATGCCCGGTCGCGTACGGCAGAATGCTTGAAAGAAGAACCATCATGTAGCCTGTCGGCGCCGGACGGAGTTCAGGCGCCGTTGTTGACGTTGCCGACGTCGTGTACGGGGTCGTTGCAGACGTCGGTGGAAGCGGATTCGTGGGCGCAGCCTGGTGTGTTCAGTACCGTGGCGCCGGTGTTTGAGGAGGCGTTGGATGGCTGTAACCGGCTGGGGTTCAGCCCGTCGATCAGTGTGGCGCCGGATGGGGCGGCGGGGAGCACGCCTACGGGGTTGACTGTCGGGATTCATGTCCCGCAGACCGCGAGCTTGAACCCAACAGGGCTCGCGGAGGCCGACGTGAAGAACACGACGGTCGCACTACCCTCAGGGGTGCAGCTGAGCCCATCTGCATCAGATGGCTTGCAGGCCTGCTCGAACGCGCAGATCGGTTTCACCGGCGTCAATCCGCAGAGCGGCACGGACGAGTTCACGCCTGGTGTGCCGTCGTGTCCGGACGCGTCGAAGGTCGCGACCGTGAAGATCAAGTCGCCGTTGCTGCCGAACGCGCTCGAAGGCGAGGTGTATCTGGCGGCGCCGCAGAACTTCTCAGGGCCGCTGCTTGAAAACCCCTTCGGGAGCTTGGTGGCGTTGTATATCGTCGCCCAAGACCCCGTCTCGGGTGTGCTCGTGAAGATCCCGGGGAAAGTCACGCCAGATCCCGTGACAGGGCAGCTCGTCTCGACGTTTGAAAACACGCCACAGCTTCCGTTCGAAGACCTCGAACTGCATTTCTTCGGCTCGGCGCGTGCGCCGTTGAGTACGCCGGCGTTGTGTGGGACGTATACGACGCAGGCGTCGATCGCGCCGTGGTCGGGGAACGAACCTGCATCACCGTCCTCAAGCTTTGAAATCACGTCTGGTCCCAACGGTACGCCGTGCTCCGATCCGCAGCCGTTTGCTCCTGGGTTTCAGGCGGGTTCGACGAACCTGCAGGCGGGCGCGTTCACGCCGTTCCAGCTGACGATGACGCGTCCCGATGCGGATCAGACGCTGAGCCGCATCGAAATGCAGATGCCCCCCGGTCTCCTCGGGACGCTCTCGAGCGTGAAGCTCTGCGGAGAACCGCAGGCGGCGCAGGGCACCTGTGGCGAAGAAAGCTTGATCGGTCATACCGTCGTCAGCGCCGGTCTGGGTAACGACCCCTTCACGGTGACGGGTGGGAAGGTGTATATCACCGGCTCGTATAAGGGCGCGCCGTACGGTCTGTCGATCGTGAACCCGGCGGCGGCTGGACCGTTCGTCCTGGACGAAGGCCGCCCGGTCGTGGTCCGCGCCGCGATCTACGTCGACCCGCACACCGCGGCGCTTCGGATCCTCAGCGACCCGCTGCCGACGATCCTCGACGGTATCCCCCTGCAGATCCAGCACGTCAACGTCAGCATCGACCGCGAAAAGTTCACGTTCAACCCCACGAACTGCGGCAAGCTCGCGGTCACCGGCACGCTCTCAAGCAGCGAAGGCGCCAGCGCGGCGGTCTCGACGCCGTTTCAGGTGACCAACTGCGCGACGCTCGCGTTTAACCCGAAGTTCGCGGTCTCTACCTCGGGGAAGACCTCGCGGGCGAAGGGCGCGAGCCTCCACGTGAAGCTGACCTACCCCTTGAGTCCGTTTGACGCGAACATCGCGAAGGTCAAGGTGGACTTGCCCAAGCAGCTTCCGTCCAGGTTGACGACGTTGCAGAAGGCTTGCACCGCGGCGGTGTTCGCAGCGAACCCCGCGAACTGCCCCAAAGAATCGGTCATCGGTACCGCGAAGGCGACCACGCCGATCCTCCCGGTCCCGTTGGAAGGCCCCGCGTACTTCGTCTCCCACGGCGGCGAAGCGTTCCCCAGCCTGATCATCGTGCTGCAGGGCTACGGCACCACCGTCGATCTCGTCGGCACGACGTTCATCTCAAAGGCCGGGATCACCAGCTCGACGTTCAAGACCGTCCCCGACGTCCCCGTCGGCAGCTTCGAACTCACATTGCCCGAGGGCAAGTACTCCGCCCTCGCCGCCAACGGCACCCTCTGCAAGTCAAAACTCGCAATGCCCACCGCGTTCGTCGCCCAGAACGGCGCCGAACTCCACGAGAGCACAAAGATCAGCGTCACAGGTTGCCCGAAGGCGAAGAAGGCTGTAAAGCACAAGAAGGGCAAGAAAGTCAAGGGCAAGAAGTAGCGGCTATGTTGGTTGAACG
>Ga0075522_10001421_pt1 | contig 18083 bp, 17 predicted proteins | sample NGEPerA_FD_74796 | JGI IMG/M metagenome (GOLD analysis project Ga0075522, IMG submission 74796) | Arctic peat soil microbial communities from the Barrow Environmental Observatory site, Barrow, Alaska, USA - NGEE PermafrostL2-A | ecosystem: Environmental > Terrestrial > Soil > Wetlands > Peat ... | reverse complement strand
CCGGCTCGCGCTCCCGATCGCGCTGTTCCTCTCGGTCTTCGTGGGCGCCGGTACGCGCGCGCGCGCGGCCGAGCCGGAGCACGAGCTGGTGATCTTCGAGGCGGCGTCGCTCAAGGACGTCTTCGCGCGGCTGGCCTCGCGTTTCGGCCAGCAGCACCCCGGCATCCAGGTCGTCACCAACGCCGCCGGCAGCCAGGAGCTGCGGACCCAGATCGAGCACGGCGCCTCGGCGGATCTGTTCGCCTCGGCGGACCGCAAGCAGATGCAGGCCCTGGCGGCGCAAGGGTTGGTGACCGCGCCCGAGATCTTCACCTGCAACGAGCCGGTAGTGGTGGTGCGCCCAGGGCTGGCCTCCACCATCAAGACCTTCGCCGATCTCCCACGCGCCGATCGGATCGTGATCGGGACGCCCGAGGTCCCCATCGGCGCCTACACGCTGCAGATCTTGCAAAAAAGCGATGGCGGCGCCAAATACGGGCCCGATTTCGCGCAGCGCGTGCAGGCCAAGGTGGCCTCGCGCGAGCTGAACGTGCGGCAGGTTTTGGCCAAGGTGGTCCTCGGCGAGGCCGACGCCGCCATCGTGTACCGCAGCGACGCCATGGCCAGCGCCGGCAAGGTCCTGGTCCTGCCGATCCCGGCCGAGGTCAACATCACGGCGGAGTATCCGATCGCGCTCTTGAAAGGCGCGCCGCATCCCGCGCTCTCCCGAGCGTGGATCGCGCTCGTCGAGTCGGCGGCGGGTCGGGCGGCGCTGCGCGAGGCTGGCTTCCTGCCTTGTCCGCCGCGGTGACCGCGCCACCGGCACGTCGCGCCGCAGGCGCCGGGGTGGCCTGGTCGCTGGCCTGGTCGTTGCTCCTGGGCGCGCTCTCGGGCTTCTTGCTGCTGCTGATCTTGCTGCCGATCGCGGGGCTGCTCTTCACGGCTTCGCCGCGGGACCTGCTGCGGGGGTTGGCCGATCCGATGGTGGGGCCGGCCGTCCGGTTGACGCTGGGCACCACGCTGGGCAGCCTGGCGCTGGTGATCGGCTGCGGGACGCCGCTGGCCTGGGTGCTCGTCCACCGCCGGGGCCGCGGCTGGCGCATCATCGAAACCGTCGTCCAGCTTCCGGTGGTGCTTCCCCCGGCGGTGGCCGGCGTCGCGCTGCTGCTGGCCTTTGGTCGCCGCGGCCTGCTCGGTCCGGCGTTGGGTGCGCTCGGGATCGGCCTGCCGTTTACACGGGCGGCGGTGATCCTGGCCGAGACCTTCGTCGCGGCGCCGTTCTATCTGCAGGCCGCCATCGCCGCCTTTCGCAGGCTGGCGCCGGAGCTGGTGCTGGTGGCGCGCACGTTGGGGGCGTCGCCGCCGCGGGTGTTCTTCACGGTTGCGCTGCCGATTTCGAAGAGCGCGCTGGCGGGGGGCGCCGCCATGAGCTGGGCCCGCGCGCTGGGTGAGTTCGGCGCCACCCTGATGTTCGCGGGTAACCTGAGCGGCCGGACGCAGACGCTGCCGCTGGCGATCTACACCGCGCTGGAATCCGATCTGCGGACCGCGCAGAGCCTGTCGATCGTGCTGGTGGCGGTGGCCTTCGCGCTGCTGGTGGCGATGCGGGTGGGGACGCGCACGTGAGCGCCTCGACGCTGGAGGTCGAGCTGCGGGGAGACGTCGGTGGATTGACAGTCGATCTCGCGCTATCCGCCGAGGCCGGCCCCACGGTGATTGTCGGTCCGAACGGCGCCGGCAAGACCAGCCTGCTCATGATGATCCTGGGCGCGCTGGCGCCCACGGGCGGGCGGGTGGCCGTCGATGGAATGGTCGTTTTCGATCGGGCCCGCGGGCTCGACCTGCCGGTCGAGCAACGGGGGATCGGCTTTCTGCCCCAGCGCGACACTCTGTTTCCGCATCTCGACGTGCTCGAGAACGTCGCTTATGGAATCGCCGAAGTCCCGCGGGCCGAGCGGGATCGACGGGCGTTGGCGGCGCTGCGCGAGCTGGGGGCCGAGGCCCTGGCGGCGCGCCGCACCGACGGGCTGTCCGGCGGTGAAGCGCAGCGGGTCGCGCTGGCCCGGGCCCTGGCGCCGGCGCCGCGCGCGCTGCTCCTCGACGAGCCGCTCGCCGCGCTCGACGTCGGCCTTCGCCGGGAGGTGCGGTCCTTCTTGGCGGCGCATCTGCGGCGGCTGGCCATCCCGACGCTGGTCGTGACCCACGATCGCGCCGACGCCGAGGCCTTCGACGCGGAGATCGTCGTGATGGAGCGCGGCGCGATCGCGCAGCGGGGCCGCCTGGCGGACCTGGCCGCGCGACCGGCGACCGATTTCGTCCGGGAGTTTCTAGATCGCGGCTGACGGCCTAAGCTCCACCGGCGTGCGGATCGAGGTGCTCTACTTTGCGGTGCTGCGCGAGCGGGTTCGCTGCGACGGCGAGAGTCTGGATTTGCCCGCCGGGGCCCGGGTGCGCGAGGCGCGCGCCGCGATCGCCGCCCGGCGCCCGGAGATCGCGCCGCTCTTGCCGCGCGTGAGGGCCGCGGTCAACCGGACGGTGGTGGGGGACGATCATTCGCTGGGCGACGGCGACGAGCTGGCGTTCCTGCCCCCGGTCTCGGGCGGCGCAGCGACGGTCTAGCGACGACCGCGCCGATTGCCAGGCGGCCGTCTCGACCCGGCGTTCAACCGCCGACGGCGCGCATCGACACGTCGCGGGCGGTCTCTTCGGTGCAGCCTTTCCAGGTCAGCCCGTCGGGCTTGAGCTCCCAGGCGCGCCCGACGGCCGCCGCGATCGCGCGCGCGTCGCCGGCCTCGGCGGCCAGGCGGGCGCTGGCGCCGTCGTTCTTGGAGAGGCACGGGCGGACGAATCCGTCGGCCGCCACGCGCAGCCGATCGCAGCCGGCGCAGAAGGTGTCGCTGGTCCCCGAGATGAAGCCGATCCGCAGGCGGGCATCGTGCCGCGACGGCAGGTAGCGGGCCGGGCCGCGGTTCGATTCGCCGGTCAGGTCCGCCGCCGGATCCAAGAGCGACGCCAGCTGCGCGCGCATCTGCGCGACGGTGATCAGGTGGTCGGTGACCAGGCGGGCCCCCTCGCCGACGGCCATCACCTCCAGGAAGCGGGGCACGATCCCGCGCGCCCACGCGAAGCGCGCGATCGCCTCGATCTCGTCGTCGTTCTCGCCCCGCAGCACGACGCAATTCAGCTTCACCTCGTCGAAGCCGGCGGCGACGGCGGCCTCGATGCCCGCCAGCACTTCGGCCAGCCGGCCGCCGCGGGTGAGGCGCGCGAATCGGGCGGGATCGAGCGAATCCAGCGACACCGTGACCCGCTGAAGGCCCGCTGCCCGCAAGGCGGTCGCGCGCGCGGCCAGGCGGGTGGCGTTGGTGGTGAGCGCGACGTCGTCGAAGCCGAGCCGCACGGCGTGCGCGACGACGGCTTCCAGCGCCGGATAGAGCAGCGGCTCACCGCCCGTGAAGCGGACCCGTCGCACGCCCGCGGCCGCCAGCCCGTCGAGCATCGAGCGCCAGCCGGTCTCGTCGAGGCGCGAGTCGAGGTACCCGTCGCGGCGCGATGGTCGGCAGTAGACGCAGGCCAGATCGCAGCGATCGGTCAGCGAGACGCGCACGCTCCCCGGCGACGCCACCGTCCCGGCGACGACGACAGCCGGCACCGGGGGCGCGATCCACAGCGGCAACTTCTTGGCGGCTGACGACATGGCGACCCTCTCAATATAGTAGCTGGCCCGGCCGGCGCTGTAACATGTTGCCCCAGATGCCGCGAAAGCCCGCCCGCGCCGCCAAATCCTTCCCGCACTGGAATCAACGGGGGGAGGCCCGCATGGTCGACGTGGGCGAAAAGCCCGCCACGGTGCGGGTGGCCATCGCGGCGGCACGGGTGCACCTGGCCGTGGAGACCGCGCAACGGCTGGCCGCGGGTACGGTGCCGAAGGGCGATGTGCTGGCCGTAGCCCGCATCGCCGGGATCTCGGCCGCCAAGCGGACCGAAGAGTTGATCCCACTCTGCCACCAGGTGGCGCTGACCAGCGTCGAGGTCGACCTGCGTCTCGATGTGGCGCGCGCCACGGTCGAGGTGGCGGCGACGGCGCGGGCTTTCGATCGCACCGGCGTCGAGATGGAGGCGCTGGTCGCGGCCAGCGTGGCGTCGCTGACCCTCTACGACATGCTCAAGGGGATCGATCGCGGCATCACCATCACGGACATCGGCCTCGTCGAGAAGCGCGGCGGTCGTTCCGGAACCTGGCGCCGGAAATCCGCGCCGTGAGCCACGCCGATCTGCGCGCCGACCCGATCTCCGTCGACGAGATCCTGGCCCAGGTTCGCCACGCCGGCGCGGGGGCGGTGGCGCTGTTCCTGGGAATCGTGCGCGATCACAACGACGGTCGGCCGGTGACGCAGCTCGAATACGAAGCCTACGGCGCGATGGCGCTGGCCGAGATGGAGCGGATCGCGCGCGAGACGGAGGCGCGGGTGCCCGGGGCGCGCTGCGCGATCGTTCACCGCACCGGTGCGCTGCAGGTCGGCGACGTCGCGGTGGCCTGCGCCGCCAGCGCCCCGCACCGCGCCGAGGCCTTCGCCGCCTGCCGGACGCTCATCGACGGGGTGAAGGCCCACGTCCCGATCTGGAAGCGCGAGCACGGTCCCGACGGGCCGTATTGGGTGGGATGGGAAGACGCCCGCTGCGTCGCCGACGACCAGGGCCACGATCACGCGGAGCCGAAAGGCTGACGTCACCCGCCGGTGTCGGCCGGTTCATCCCAATCGGCCAGCAGCGGCCATTCGTCGTCGGACAGGATGAAGTCCTGGGTGCCCGCGTCGCGCAACAGCCTCTGCAGCGAGCGGTCGCCGTCGGTGAGCTGGCGCTCGGCAAGGGTCGAGACGCGGGCGCGGTCATAACGCGCGAAGAGCGGTTCGTAGCGGCCGTCGCGACGGGGCGCCAGAATCGCGGCGTCACTTTCTGTGCAGGCCAAGCGGCGCAGGAGAGCGGCGGTCATGAACGGCATGTCGCAGGCCACGGCGATGCTCTGCCCTTCGGCGCGGGCGCGCAGCAGACCGACCAACCCGGCCAGCGGCCCCGCGCCCGCGACCTCGTCGCCGACGCTGTCCATGCCCAGGTGCGCATAGGCGCGCGCGTCGCCCACCAGCACCGATGGCAGCCCGACCTCGGCCGCCAGGTCGCGCCAGCGCCCGACGATCGAGCGGCCATCTGGCGCGCGCAGCAGCCCCTTGGGCTGCCCGCCCATGCGCGTCGCGGCGCCACCCACGAAGATCGCGAGCAGCGGCGGGGCGGCCTCATCGGTCACAGGTCACCGAGGCGCAGCACGTCGACCTCGGCGCCGGCCGGAAGGTCCTCGGCCTCGAGCGGCACTAAAATGAGCGCGGTTGCCCAGCCGGTGCTGGTGGTCGCTCCCGAGGCCTGGTTGGCGAGCGGCACCGCCCACAGCTCGCGCCCGTCGCGCTCGAGCATCGCGCGCGCGAATTCCAGTCGCCCCGGTTTGTGGCGCAGCGGCGTCTTGAGCCGCGCCGGCAGGAGTACCGGGAGCGGCGCCGCGTCGCCCTGAAGCAGGCGGAGCAGCGGCGCGGCGAACAACAGAAAGGTCGTCATCGCGCTGGCCGGATTGCCCGGCAGCCCGAGCACGCGCGAGGAACTATTTTCCGTCGCTGCGCGCCGGCCGAACGCCAGCGGCTTGCCGGGCTTGATCGCCACTTTGTAAAAGTCGAGGTCCACCCCGATGCGCTCCAGTGCGGGCCGCACCAGATCGTGGTCGCCCACGCTGACGCCGCCCACGGTGAGCAACAGATCGGCGTCTTGCAGCGCCCGCTCCAGCGCGGCGGCCGTGGCTTCCAGATCGTCGCCGATGGCCGGCCAAACGCGCGGCTCGCCGCCCACTTGCCGGCAGAGCGCGGCCAGCGCGACCCCGTTCGACTCGGGAATCGACGCCGGTCCGCCCGGCGTTCCGGGCGCGCGCAGCTCATCTCCGGTGCAGACGATCGCCACCCGCGGCCGGCGCGCCACCATCAGCTCCCCGCGATCGAGCGACGCCGCGAGCGAGAGATGTCCCGCCTGGAGCCGCGTCCCCTCGGTGAGCGCGCGCTGTCCGGGGCGAAGGTCCTCGCCGGCGGCGCGCACGTGCGCGCCGGGCTTCGGGCGCGCGCCGAAGACGATCTTCGGGCCGTCGGCGGTCACGTCCTCTTGCATGAGCACCGCGTCGGCGCCGGCCGGCAGCGCGGCGCCGGTGAAGATCCGACAGGCTTGCCCGGCCCCGAGCACAGGCGCCGGGCGCCCGGCGCGGCTCTCTTCGGCTCCCAGTGGGAACGAGAAAGGACCGTCGCCGATCAGGTCGGCGATCCGCAGCGCATAACCGTCCATCGCGCTGTGATGAAATGGGGGAAGGGGGGCGATCGCCACGATCGTCTCGGCGAGCACCCGCCCCGCGGCGCCGTCGAGCGGAACGCGCTCCGATCCCAGGCGCGTCACGCCGGCCAGGATCCGCGCGCGGGCCTCTTCGAACGTCAGCACGCCTTCATTCTCCGTTACCGGTGATCGCCGCGGCCATTGGCGACCGCCACCGCGTGCGGCAGCAGCGGCGCCAGGATGCGTTCGACCGCCAACGCCAGCGCGCGCGGGCTGCCGGGGAGCGCCACCACAATCTTGCCGCCGACGGTGCCGGCCAGCGCGCGCGAGAGGATCGCCCGCGGCCCGACGTCGTCCCAGGAGAGGCGCCGGAAGGCTTCGCCGAAGCCGTCGAGGCGCCGCTCGAGCAGGCCGTCGAGCGCCTCGTAGGTTTGATCGCGCGGCGCGATGCCGGTCCCGCCGGTGGTCACCACCGCATCGATCTCCGGATCGGCGCACAGCGCGGCCACCGCGGCCCGAACCGACTCGGCGCCGTCGGGGACGATGGCGTGAGCGGCCAGGTGAAATCCCGCCGTCTCCAACAGCCGACGCAATTCGGGGCCGCCGCGATCGTCGGCCGCGGTGCGGGTGTCGCTGATGGTGAGGGTCGCGACCCGCGGCGGGTCCGAGGCGGCCGAGGACGGCGCCCGAGCGGGGGGATTGAGATTCGACGCCGGCATCGCCGCGAGTCTACCCGCGTTCGGGGCGCGAGAAGTTACGGCCTTTGACCATCTCTTGACCAACGGGAAACGCGGCGCCCCCTACCGTCGATTGGAGGTCGCCGATGTCCAAGCCCACCGAGAAACTGATCGTCGTCGGCAACGGCATGGTGGGTCATCGCTTCGTCGAGTCGCTCCAGGCCAGCGGGCGGGGGGCCGACTTCGAGATCACGGTACTCGGCGAGGAGCCACGCCCGGCCTACGACCGCGTCAACCTCTCGAAGTTCTTCGAGCGGCGCGACGCCGGCATGCTGGCCTTGGCGTCGGCGGAAAAATACGCCGAGACCGGCGTGCGCCTGATCTTGGGCGATCCCGCCGCGGCGCTCGATCGGCAGGCCGAACGGATCCGGACCCGCGCCGGGCTCGAGCTCGACTACGACCGGTTGGTGCTGGCCACCGGATCGTCGGCGTTCGTGCCGCCCGTCGAGGGTCGCGACGCGCCGGGGTGCTTCGTTTACCGGACCATCGAGGACCTGGAGGCCATCGGCGCGGCCGCGGCCGCCGCCGCCGCCCACGTGGGGGCCGTCATCGGCGGTGGCTTGCTGGGCCTCGAGGCGGCCAACGCTCTTCGCAACCTGGGCCTCGAGACCCACGTCGTCGAGCTGTCGCCGCGCCTGATGCCGGTGCAGATCGACGACGTCGGCGCGGCCATTTTGCGGCGGCGAATCGAAGCCCTGGGCGTCGCGGTTCACCTCGGGATCTCGACCAAGCGGATCCTGACCGATGAGAGCGGCCGGGTGGCCGGCCTGCAATTCAGCGACGGCGGCGAGTTGCGGGCCTCCATCGTGGTCTTCTCGGCCGGCATCCGACCGCGCGACGAGCTGGCGCGCGCGGGTGGCCTGACGCTGGGTCCACGCGGCGGCGTGGAGGTCGACCGGCATTGCCGCACCTCCGATCCCGACATCTTCGCGATCGGCGAGTGTGCCGCCTGGGACGGCCGAACCTACGGCCTGGTCGCGCCGGGCTACAAGATGGCCGAGGTGGCGGTGGGCGCGCTGACGGGGGCCGGCGCCGGCCAGCTGGCGCACTTCGACATGAGCACCAAGCTCAAGCTACTGGGCGTCGACGTGGCCAGCTTCGGCGACGCCTTCGGCCTCGAGGCCGGCGCGCACACGCTGTGCCTCATCGACAACGTGGCCGGCGTCTACAAGCAGATCGTGGTGTCGGCCGACAAGGAGCGCCTCCTGGGCGGGATGCTGGTCGGCGACGCGGCCGCCTACGGCCAGCTGCAGGCGATGGTGCAGAGCAGGGCGGCGCTCCCCGGCAAGGTCGAGTCCCTGATCGTGCCGCCGGGCGAGGGCGCGTCGGCCGGCTTCGGCGTCGACGCGCTGCCGGGCGCCGCCACCATCTGCAGTTGCAACAACGTCGACAAGGAGACGATCTGTCGGGCCATCGCCGACGGCGCGCAGGCGGTCCCCGCCATCAAGACCTGCACCAAGGCCGGAACCAGCTGCGGCTCGTGCGTCTCGTTGGTGGGCGACATCTTGAAGTCCGAGCTGAAGAAGGCCGGCGTCTCCGTCAATCAGCATCTGTGCGAACACTTCCCTTGCTCGCGCCAGGATCTCCATCAGTTGGTGCGCCTGCACCAGATCAAGACCTTCGACGCGCTCATTGAACGGCATGGCCGCGGTCGCGGCTGCGAGATCTGCAAGCCCGCCGTGGCCTCGATCCTGGCCTCGGCCTGGAACGAGCCGGTGCTGGCGCGCAAGCACCTGCCGCTGCAGGACACCAACGATCGGTTCTTGGCCAACATCCAGCGCGACGGGACCTACTCGGTGATTCCCCGGGTGGCGGCCGGCGAGATCACCCCCGACCAGCTCATCGAGATCGGGCGGATCGCCAAGGCCTATGGCCTCTACACCAAGATCACCGGCGCCCAGCGGATCGACATGTTGGGCGCGCGGGTCGAGCAGCTCCCGCACATCTGGCGCGAGCTGGTCGCCGCCGGGTTCGAGTCCGGCCACGCCTACGGCAAGGCGCTGCGCACCGTGAAGTCCTGCGTCGGCGACACCTGGTGCCGCTACGGGGTACAGGATTCGGTCGGCCTCGCGGTGCGGATCGAGAACCGCTACAAGGGGCTGCGCAGCCCGCACAAGCTCAAGTCCGCGGTCTCGGGCTGCGCGCGCGAGTGCGCCGAGGCGCAGGGCAAGGACTTCGGGATCATCGCGACCGAGAAGGGGTGGAATCTCTATCTGGGCGGCAACGGCGGCATGAAGCCGCAACACGCCCAGCTCTTCGCGACCGATCTCGATGAGGAGACGCTGGTCAAATACATCGACCGTTTCCTGATGTTCTACATCCGGACGGCCGACCGTCTGCAGCGGACGGCGAGCTGGCTCAACAACCTGGAGGGCGGCCTGGGTTACCTGCGCCAGGTGATCGTCGACGACAAGCTGGGCATCGCCGCCGAGCTGGAGGCCGAGATGGCCCACGTGGTGGGCAGCTACCGCTGCGAATGGAAAGACGCGCTGGAGGATCCCGAGAAGCTGACGCGGTTTCGCAGCTTCGTGAACAGCCCGGCGCCCGACGCCAGCATCACCTTCGTCTCCGAACGGGGTCAGCCGCGCCCGGCCCACCTGCACGAAAAACGCGAGCTGCTCGACCGGCTGGCCGGCGAACGGCGCGAACGCGACAAGAATGCGGCATGAGCGTGGCCCCGCAAATCGGGTTGCCGCGCGACTCCACAGAGGATCCCGACCTCGACTGGCTGGACGCCTGCGCGCTGGCCGACATTCCGGTCGGTTGTGGCGTGGCGGCTCTGCTGCGCGGCCGGCAGATCGCGTTGATTCGGCCGGGTGAGGGCGAGGCGGTCTTCGCCCTGTCCAACTACGATCCGTTCAGCGAGGCCTTCGTGATCGCGCGCGGGATCGTGGGGGACGCGGCCGGCCGGCTGAAGATCGCGTCGCCGATCTACAAGCAGAGCTTCGATCTCGAGACCGGCGCTTGTCTGGACGACGGGGCGGTGCGCCTACCAATCTATCCGGCCCGCGTGCGCGATGGCCGGGTCGAAGTCCGCCTGTCGCGCTGACGGGCCGGCGTCGATCGGCGCCGGGGTGCAAATGGATGGCGCGCGGCGAGGATTGTCAATGAACGGTAAATCAAACGTCAATGGGTGTGTTCGTGCGCTTTAACGAGGTTGATATGACTGCGAAACCATCGCGAAATGTCGAATGGGCTATCAAGGAATCATGAGTTCTCCGCTGCGTCGACATTGGATCGATGTTTGGAATCCCGAGGACGAGACCTTCTGGCAGGCCTCCGGCCAGAAGATCGCCCGCCGCAACCTCCTCTGGTCGATCGTGGCCGAAAACGTGGGGTTCTCGATCTGGTTGATCTGGAGCGTGGTGTCGACCCGACTGCCCAAGGCCGGGTTCCACTACACGACCGAGCAACTGTTTTCGTTGGTGGCGTTGCCGGGTTTGATCGGGTCGTTGATGAGATTCCCTTATACGTTCGCCGTGCCGCGTTTCGGGGGGCGCAATTGGACCGTCGTGAGCGCGCTTCTGTTGTTCATACCGACCACGGCGCTCGCGTTGCTGGTCACCCGCCCGGCGACGCCTTATTGGTTGATGGCGCTGGCGGCCTCGACCGCCGGTCTCGGGGGCGGCAACTTCGCCTCCAGCATGGCGAATATCTCGTTCTTCTATCCCGATCGTAAGAAGGGCTTCGCGCTGGGGCTGAACGCCGCGGGCGGCAACATCGGCGTCAGCACCGTGCAACTCCTGATTCCGATCGTGCTCGGGGTGCCGCTCTTCAATCTACATTGGCTCTCCCTGGGGCGGCCGCAGGGGGCCGGGCACCTCTACCTGCAGAACGCGGGGCTGTTTTGGATGCCGCTGGTCGCGATCGCCGTGTTCGGCGCCGCCCGCTACATGAACAACCTCACCTCGGCGCGCTCGAACTTCAAGGACCAGCTGGTCGTCACGCGCCGCAAACACACCTGGGTGATGTCCTGGCTCTACATCGGCACCTTCGGGTCGTTCATCGGCTATTCGGCCGCCTTTCCGCTGCTCATCAAGACGCAGTTTCCGCAGGTGACGATCAACCTGGCGTTTCTTGGCGCACTGGTGGGCTCGGTGGCGCGGCCACTGGGCGGCAAGCTTGCCGATCGGATCGGCGGCGCGCGCCTGACGCTCTGGAACTTCGTCGCCATGGGCGCCGCGACGGTGGGGGTCATTCATTTCCTGCACGGGCACTCGTTCGGCGGCTTCATCGCGATGTTCCTGCTGCTCTTCGTCACCACCGGCGTCGGCAACGGGTCCACCTTCCGGATGATTCCGGTGATCTTTCGCCGCCAGCACCTGCGAGCCGCCCAAGGGCGAGGGCCAGAGGCCGAGCGGCAGGCTCTCGAGGTCGCGCGCCGGGAGAGCGCCGCGGTGTTGGGGTTCACGTCGGCCGTCGGTGCCTGCGGCGGCTATTTGATCCCGCGCTCGTTCGGCGCCGCCATTCACGCGACCGGCAGCGCGGAGCTGGCGCTGCGCGGATTTCTGGTCTTCTACGTGACCTGCGTGGCGCTCACCTGGTGGTTCTACGCCCGACGCTCGGCGCCGACCGGGGCCGCCATTCCCAGCCTGGCCGAGGCGCAGGTGTGACCGACTCGAATTCACGATGGGCGGCGCTGCCGCGAAACCGGGAGCAGGAGAGAAGATGACGAACGTCGAAGAGGGCCGGATCTCACCGAAGGGAAATCGAACCAGCGGCGCGTTCGGCTGGACGCGCTGGGGCGCGATCGCGGCGCTGGCGAGCGCCCTCGCGGTGCCCAGCGGGGCGCGGGCCGAGGAAGCCGCGGCGCCCGATACGGCGTCGGTGGCGGCCAGCGCGCTGCCCGCCGCGGCCCCCGCGCCGTCCGTCCCGCCGCCGCCGTACTCGATCCCCTGGCAGCTCCGCCCGGTCACCGTCGGCACGGCGATTCGGACCGATACCTCGGTGGCCTTCTATGACAACGGGGCGGGCTCGGGGAGCACCGTGGCGACCATGCTCATGGGGAGCTACAAGCTGACGCCGAACCTGGCCCCCATGGTGCGGATGGGCTTGGTGCAGAACGGACCGCCCGGTACGGCGCCCGAGGGGAGCTCCTTCGTGAACCCGGTGGTGGGCGCCACCTACTCGCACAAGCTGGCGGGCAGCTTCCGGCTGGCCGGCTTCCTGGGGGCCACGATCCCCATCGGGATGGGCGGCGGCAGCAGCCCCGACGCGGCCGCTTCGGGCGCCGACACCGCGGGGATCGCCGCGCGGTCGGGCATGGACAACTCGATGTTCGCGGTCAACTACCTGGCGGTGATCCCGGGCCTGGGCTTCGCCTACATCGATCACAAGCTCACGCTGCAGGTAGAGGCCACGCTGTTTCAGCTCTTTCGCGTGCGGGGCAACGACGCCACCGCCATCTCGCCCGATGCCACCCGCACCAACTCGACGATGGGCTTTCACGCCGGGTACTTCGTGCTGCCCATGCTGTCGGTCGGCGGCGAGCTTCGCTACCAGCGCTGGCTGTCGACGCCGACGCGGATCACGATGGGCGTCCGCTCCGATTTCCCGTCGGCCAACCTGGACACCCTCAGCTTCGCGATCGGCCCACGAATCCACTTCAAGGTAGGTGGTACCTGGTTGCGCCCGGGGATCTCTTACGCGCAGGTGCTCGATCAGCCGTTCAGCGCCTCCAACTACAAGATCGTGCAGATCGACGTACCGTTCGTGTTCTGAGCGGGCCGCGGCCTCACGCCCAGGCCGGCGTGAGGCTGCTGCGGACGGCGGTCTCGACGTCCCCGAAGAAGTCGATCTGATCGCTGATGGCTTCGAACCAATCGGTGGGATCGACGCCGAAGCCACCGCGCCGGTGATCGAGCGCGATCCGCTCCATCTTCTGCACGGCTCCGGCGGTTTTGGATTCCAGCTTCTCGTGCAACAGATCGCCGGCGGTCGGCGGCGCCGCCGCGGCGAACAGGTGCAGGTAGCTCTCACGGGCCGCGATGAGGCCCAGCAACGACTGATATTGCCCGTCGAAGTAGCGATCGCGTTCGAACGCGCTGACCAGCTGCGCGCGCTCGACCCCGGTCTTCTCCTTGGCGTACAGGAGCGCGATCCAGGCCAGGGCCGTGGGACGTTGCGCGGGATCCACCACCATGATCAAGAAGCCGTCGATCACCCGCAGCAGCTCGCCGTTCATCCGCGAGTAGGAGGCGATGACGTCGACCGGCGCGATCTGCAGCTTTTCGATCTTCACCCGAGCGGTGGCGATGTCACGCAGCAGCGCCTCGGCGCGTCCGAGCTGGGCGGCGGCAACCGGTGGCAGCCGGTCGCCGAAGCGCTCCTGGAGGGCCAGCAGCGCCAGGCGCCTCCGCTCGGTGACCCGCCACTGTCCCACCAACTGCTCGCCGAACAGGCGGCCGGCCGACGCGGCGTACAGCGACGAGATCCCGCGCTCGCGTTGCGTCTCGTGGATGAGCGCGCTCAAGATCCCGGTCGCCTCGGAGAACGGAACCGGTCCAGTCTGCGCCTCGGGCGGGTCGTCCGACGCTGGCCGAATGCCCCCACCGCGCAATCGGCCGCCGGCCGGCTCCTTGGGCGAGGTCTGGCGAACGAAGGCGATCTGCTTGTCGACCACCTGGGCCTTGAGCACTCCGGCCTCGACGGCCAGATGTAAGGCGGCTTCGAAGGTGGCGGCCTCGAACCGGAAGGACGCGGCCTGCACGGCGCCGTTGAGCACCAGCTTGATCACCCGCGTCTCGCCCTCGTAGGTGGCGTCGCCCCAACCGTCGCCCGCCAGGCAGAACCTGACGATGCGGGTGGCTTCATCGACGCCCAAGGCCATACCCGCCATTATCACGGGCCGACGGTTAAGAGATCGTTTCCAAGTCGCGCGATCGCGGTTAATCCGGTGGTCGGGCGCTAGGTCACGAACCTGACTCGGCAGACGGTCGAACCGAGGGGCGCTCGAAGCGCTAACCTTTACCCATGCACAACCCCATCTTCGATGCGGTGGTGTTCGGGATGATCGTGGCCGGATACGTGGTCGGCAAGTGGGCCGATCCGCGGCGGCGGGCGCGGCGCGCACTAGACAAGGTGGGGAGCAGCTCGATCCGCGAGTTGCAGGAAGGCGAGCGCGCCCACGTGACGGGCGCCGTCGCCGCCCGCGGCGCAAGCATGGTCTCGCCGGTCGGGCAGCATCCCTGCATCGGCTTTCGGCTGCTGGTACAGTCGCTCGAATCGGGCTCCAAAGAGGACACCTGGCGTTCGGTCCTCAAACGCGCGGCCTGCGATCCGTTCTGGATCAAGGACGAGACCGGGGAAGCGGTGGTGGACGGGCCGTTCTTCATCGGGCTCGATCCCGACGACGCGGCCTGGGCGGGACTGCCGGGCGCGCTGTATTCGCTGCTGGAAGAGGCCAAGGTTCCCATGACCGGGATGTTCGGCCGCGACAAGCAGTTCCGCTTCAGCGAAGCGATCCTCAAGGCCGGCGACCGGATCGCCGTGCTCGGACGTGCGTTCTACGAGTCCGATCCCACCGGGGCGTCGGTCGTGCTACGTGCCCCGGCCATGTCGTGGCACCTCAAGGGATCCGCTAAGGAGCCCGTCATCATCGCCGATGTCGACGACCCGGACGACGGCCCGGGCTCCGGACGGGGCTGACCGCCTCAGGTGGTGGCCATGAGCAGAGCCACCAATGGCTCAGCTCGGTCGCGGAACTCCCGCAGCTCGGGCAGCGGCCGGCTGGCCTCGTGCGCGAGTTGGTCGACCAGGTGCGAGAGAATGTCCTCGTTGCGGGGGCCGGCTCGAAACAGGCCCCGCCCAATCTGGTAGCGCAGGACGACGATCACCTTTTCCATCGTGTGCCGCCGGCCCATCGCGGTCTGCTCTTCCAGATCTTCGAGCATGTCCTGGACGACGCGAAGCTGATTTCGCAAGAGCGCGCGATCACCGGCGCCTTCCGTGGTCGGCTGTGCCGGCAGGTTGACCGGCGGGGTCGGAAGGTCGAGGTGGAAGGTGGATTCGGGAGCGGCGCTCATCGTTGACTCCCTCTTGTCGTGGGCACGAACCGGCAGCTTGGCAAGTCGTTCACTCAATAATTCTTCTTCCACCAGAGAATGCCCGTTCGGCCGCGTCGATCACGCCGGGTTGTAGACCCCACCGGCGCGGCGCCCCGGTCGAACCGGCGTGCGGAGCGCGGGGAGCGTCACGGCGTTGTCGAAGACGGACGGATCCGGGGACCGCTGCGGCTCGCAATCGGGGGCCATGACTTCGTAGCTCTGCGTGAACGCGATCCCACGGCTGCGCCGCCAGCCCCAGGCGCCCAGCGCCAGATGAATGAGGCCCACCAGCAGCAGCCCGACGCCCCAGCCGATTCGGATCGCCAGATACCGCACCAGCGATGCCAGAACGAAGGCGTACCCGACCAACAACACCGGTCCGAAGATCAGCAGGGCACCAACCCGCGGCAGCGCAGGGTGATCTCGATCGACCATCTCCAAGCGGAACCAGCGAAGCTGCGTCGCGAGCAACCGGCGAACGTGCAGCGTGACCTTGGCGGCATATCCGGCGGCATATCCGGCGGCACGTCCGGTGGAGGAACGCGCGCCGACTTCCATCACCTTCCCCGAGTTGCCAGCGTCTGTCTTGGTCATGCCCGTCCTCTATCCAAGCGGCGTGCCAGAAGCCGTTGGCGTTTCCGACGGCTCGATCGAAATGCGGGCTGGAAAGCCAGCCGCGCGAGGCCTGTCGATTTTCAGGAGATTACTGAGGTAGCTGACCGGTTGCCCGCCGACCGGCCGACGCCGGCCCGCGCGTCGGCGATCCGCAATCGTGACGGGTCGAGCGCGGCGTTACGCTCGGGTAACGGCTGCGGCGCGGATCGTCAAAGCTGGTGTATTCGCGGTCGGCCCCGTGGCTTGGCACGTGGCTTGAACTCATCCGGCCAGCAATGATTCAGGTTTCCCGCGTCGGTTGGAAGCATGACGAGCCCCATGCGACCGAGGCGGTGGTCGATCGCGAGTGGCTGGTCACCAACGGTCTCGGCGGGTATGCGTCCGGCACGTTGGCGGGTGTCGTTCGCCGCCGCTACCACGGTTTGCTGGTCGCGGCGCTGCCCAACCCGTTCGGGCGAACCATGATGTTCGATCATCTGGTCGAGCACCTCCGATTTCCGGATGGTAACAGCCGGCGCCTGAGCGCCGAGGAGACCGAATCGGGAACCGCGCTGCACGGCACCGAGCATCTCGACGAGTTTCGGCTCGAGCTCGGACTGCCGGTCTGGATCTACCGCCTCGGCAACCTGCTGATCGAGAAGCGGATCGTGCTGGCCTATCTGCAGAACACGGTCTACCTGCGCTACCGGCTTCTCGAATCGAAACCGGGCGACACGGACCAGCCGAGCGTCGCGATGTCGCTGCGCCCAGAAATGCACTTCCGCCCGCACGACGCACCGGTCTCGCGTCCCTTCGATCCGTACACGCTGTCGTTGACCGGCAACCGGTTCGAGGTGTCGACCGGCTCGCTGCTGCCGTCGCTGAAGATTCAGGTCGACGGCCAGAGCCCGACCTTCGAGTTTTTTCCCGAGCGGCAAGAGAAGGTGAACTACCGCTGGGAGGCCGATCGCGGCTACGAGGCGCACGGTACGCTCTGGAGCCCCGGTCAGTTCAAGGTCACGCTGACCCGCGACACGCCGGTCACGCTGGTCGCCTCCGCCGAGAGCTGGGAGACGATGGGGGCCATCGATCCGGAGCGGGCCTGGCGCTACGAGAACGATCGGCGCACGCGCCTTTTGCACATGGCGCCCGGCGCCGACGCGGACATCACGACCGCCGAGCTGGTGCTGGCGGCCGATCAATTCGTGATCGCGCCGGCGGGACGCACCGAAGATGCGGCCCGCGCGCGCGCGCAGGGCGAAGAGCTGCGTTCGGTGATAGCCGGCTACCACTGGTTCACCGACTGGGGCCGGGACACGATGATCAGCCTGGAAGGACTGACGCTCTGCACGGGCCGGCACCAGACCGCGCACTTCATCCTGCACAGCTTTGCCCGCTATACCCGCAACGGGCTCATCCCCAACCTATTTCCCGAGGGCTCGCAGGAGGGCCTGTACCACACCGCCGACGCCACGCTCTGGTTCTTCCACGCGCTCGATCGCTACCTGGCCTACACGGGCGATCGCGAGACCCTCCGGCTGCTGTTGCCGACGCTGGAGCAGATCGTCGAGGCGCACGTCAAAGGGACCGACTTCGGGATCGGCGTCGATCCCGCCGACGGCCTGCTGCGCGAGGGCAAGGACGGCTTCGCGCTGACCTGGATGGACGCGCTCTGCGACGGGTGGGTGGTGACGCCTCGGCGCGGGAAGGCGGTCGAGATCAACGCGCTCTGGTTCAACGCGCTCACGCTGATGGGACAGTGGGCGGACGGGGAACGTCCCGCGGAGTCCGCGGCGCGCTATCGGCAGATGGCGGCCATGGCCAAGGAGTCTTTCAACCGTCTGTTCTGGAACGAGTCCAAGAGCCTGCTCTACGACGTCATCGGTGGCCCCGACCGGCCGCAGGACGACGCCTTCCGTCCCAATCAGATCCTGGCCGTCTCGCTGCCGAATCCGGTGCTCGATTCGTCGCGCTGGCGTGCCGTGGTCGATGGCGTGGCCAGGTCTTTGCTCACGCCGGTCGGCCTGCGCTCGCTGGCACCCGGCGAGCCCGACTACAAGCCCAGCTACCACGGCGATCTGCGCACCCGCGACGCGGCCTACCACCAAGGGACGGTCTGGAGCTGGCTCATGGGTCCCTTTGTCGACGCTTGGCTCAAGGTCTATCCGGATTCCCGCCCCGGCGCGCGCAAGCTGCTCTCCGGACTGGTCGTCCATCTCGGGCAGGCCTGCGTCGGCTCCGTCAGCGAAATCTTCGACGCCGAAGGCGCTTTTCTCCCCCGCGGTTGCATCGCCCAGGCCTGGGGCGTGGCCGAGCTGCTGCGGGCCTGGCGTTTGACCTCCGAGCCCCGAGAAGAAGGAGCCCCCATTGTCCA
>Ga0075522_10001420_pt1 | contig 18094 bp, 20 predicted proteins | sample NGEPerA_FD_74796 | JGI IMG/M metagenome (GOLD analysis project Ga0075522, IMG submission 74796) | Arctic peat soil microbial communities from the Barrow Environmental Observatory site, Barrow, Alaska, USA - NGEE PermafrostL2-A | ecosystem: Environmental > Terrestrial > Soil > Wetlands > Peat ... | reverse complement strand
GTGACATTTTCCGCGGCGATGTTCCTCCTCGAGTACGCGCTCATCCGCGGCAACGCAATCGGCTGGCAGAGCGCCGAGCTGCTCTCACTACTCGGTGGCGCTGCTGTCGCGATGTTGCTCTTCATCTTCGCCGAGCTTCGCCAGTCCCGGCCGATGTTCGACCTCTCGCTTTTTAGAAAGCCCGGCTTCACAGGTGTGTGCGTTGGGACCTTCGCCGTTGGAGCGGGGATGTTCGCCCTTTTGCCCTATCTCACGTTCTACTTGCAGAACGACCTCGGCTTTTCGCCACTTGCCGGCGGCGTTCGACTGCTTCCCTCGACGCTGCTCGCGTTTCTTGTTCCGCTGACGTTTCGCTCAGTTACCGAGAAGCTCCCCGCGGGTCTCGTGCTTGGCGGTGGAATAGCGATCACCGCAGGCGGGATCGCGGCACTGCTGGCGGTCAGCGCGACCTCGAGCTGGACCGCGCTTATTCCCGGCGAGTTGCTAGCCGGTTTCGGGATCGGCATTTCGAACCCGGCGATCGCCCGAGTCGGCCTCGGCGTGGTGCCCCCTGAGCGAAGCGGTATGGCGTCGGGGATCAGTAACACGTTTCGCATCGGTGGACTCGCCACGGGCGTCGCGGCACTCGGGGCGATCTTCCAGCAGCGGATCACGACGGAGTTGACGCCGCTATTTGGCGTGCATGCGGCCGCACTCGGCAAGATCGTGTCCTCCGCCGGCGTTGCTGCGGCGGTCGCGGCGGTGCACGGTCAAGCAGGCGCGGCAACGGCCACACGGGTGGCGTTCATCTCGGGGCTGCACCTGATTCTCGTGATCGGCACGGTTCTTGTCGCCTTCGGTGCTGTGGTTTCGGTCGCGCTCGTTCGAGCCAAGGATTTCGTGCACCCTCCTGGCCCGCTGGCTGTGCACCAAGATGAGCAGGTGTCTGCGCTCGAGGGCTGATACCCGATCAGAGCAGCCGCGAGGGCGCTTAGAGCCAGGTCCGCAGCTCTTCTGCGGATGCGCGATTCCAAGACGTTGGCCACTTCGCTCGCGCTCGTGCGCGCTTTGATCGCTGGCGAAGGATCAAGTCGTAGGCCAGGCGGGCAAGTCCGGGCGAGTCGCGGACGGCGTCAGTGAGCCATGCTTCGGCAACGACGGTGTCGTGATGATCGCCAAGGACGGTCTGGACTGAAGCGAGCGCCTTCGCGAATTCTGCTGCGCCGGCGACAGAAGGTCCTACCGCCTCGGCGGCGTAGCGACAGCGTTTGACGAGAATTCGGACGCCGTGGAGGGAGGCGTCGGTAGGTGCCGTGCCGAGGCGCTCCACGTCGGTGTCGAGCTCGTGCCATGGCTTTTTGACGAACTCGGCTGCGACCTCGCTCGCCGGCTCGCCCACAAGGTGCACGAGCTTTGATCTGAGCGGTGGCATCTCGGCGAGGTCACGCAAGGTCGCACTCAGCGCGCCGAATCGATCGCTCTCGAGCTCTCCGAGCATGATCGCTCGCGCCGAATCGTTCTGAGTGGTGAGGCGAGCCGACAAGAGAGCCACCTCTTGAGGATCGGCTCGAGGGAGTCGTCGCGCATCGGCCTCGAGAGCCTTCGCGAGTACGTCGCCGTCTCGAACCGGGCCTACCGCACGTCCGAGCCAACGCAGCTCCTTGCCGAGTCCTCGGCGGGGTCGCGGCCGCATTAGCGGCGCGAACGTGCGCAAGTCGGAGTGCAGCCTGCGTAGGCCGACCCGGAACTGATGGACGTCTTCCGGATCGAGTCCGGAGCGCACGCCTGGTTCGTGCTGGGCGATCTGAGCTATCGACCTCGAGAGCGCCTGGCGCACCAGGTAGCCGAGCGAACCTGCGTCATCTAAGGACCGTCCGTGTGGGCTCGCCTGGTCGAGGGGTCGAGACGTGGTGAGGGGTGCTCGCTGCGCTGCGGTTTCGCTCGTCATCTCGGTCTCTACGACTGCTCGGGCGCGTGGCCGGACTCTCGTCGCATTCACGCCTGGTGGTCACTCACCGTAGTGCTTCTTCGGCGTAATGATTGCCGAGCCCCAGCTAGGGAGGATTGTCGGCTCGGTTCCGATAGATCGAGCTCAGTGCCGTAATTTTCCGACGCCGAGAGTTATCTCACGACGGTGATTAGCGCCAAGCTCCCCTGGTCGTCGAGTCGTTGATCACCGGCGCCGGCGGCCTTGACGCCGAGTGCTGAGCCGCTATCGTCGCCCCCATGTCAATTCCCACTCGCACGCTTGGACGCACCGGCGAAGACGTCACGATCCTCGGCTTTGGAGCCATGGAACTTCGGGGGCAGCCTCGTGGCCCTGAGATCAGTGATGAGGACGCGGGCCGTCTTTTGAACTCGGTCCTCGACCTCGGCATCAACTTGATCGACACCTCGATCGACTACGGCCGAAGCGAGGAGCTGATCGGACAGTTCATCGTCGACCGTCGCGGTGAGTACTTCCTCGCGTCGAAGTGCGGATGCCTGATCGGTGAGCCGCCTGCCGGGTCGACGCCGCCGTATCCGCACGACTACAGCCCGGCGAACTTGCGGGCTGGGATCGAACAGAGCCTGACGAGATTGAAGACTGATCACCTCGACCTGCTCCAGGTGCATATCTCGCCGAGCCAGGCGCAAATGGAGAGCGACGGGACGATCGAGACGATGCAAGCGCTCCAAGACGAGGGCAAGGTTCGCTTTCTCGGAATGTCCGGGACGCTTCCGCACCTGGCCGACCACATCGAGATGGGCGTCTTCGATGTCTTTCAGATCCCGTATTCGGCCTTGCAGCGCGAGCACGAGGCGCTGATCGACGACGCGGTCGAGGCCGGCGCCGGGACGCTCATCCGTGGTGGTGCGGCCAGAGGCGCGCCGGCAGAGGACAAGGGATGGAGCACGTCGCCGATCGGCCTCGCCGATGGTGAGGGTCAACGGCGGTGGGAGCTCTCCGGTATCGAGGACCTGCTCGGCGACATGAGCAGGCTGGAGTTCGTGCTCCGCTTCACGCTCTCACACCCCGGCCTTTCGAGCACGATCGTTGGCACGTCGAAGATCGGCCACCTCGACTCCAACGTGGCGATCGCCGAGAAGGGCCCGCTGCCAAGCGATCTTTACGAAGAAGCCAAGCGGCGACTCGAGACGCCGAACGCCTGAGTCAAGCGGCGCCGCTTCGGATCCGAGTCGGGTCATCGGCTGACCCGACTCGGGCAGGTGCATCTTCGAGGAGCAGCCCCAGAGGGGCGCCGACGCACCGCTCGCGTGATGGCTACGGTGAGAGCAGCGACCGCCCGTCGACGAGCGCCGGGCTGAATTTTGGGGAGATCCGAGATGTGGAATGACTTCACGACCGACGGCGTGGTCGGCGTTCGGGCCGAGATCACGACGTTCCCAGGAGGCAACGGCGACGAGATTCACGCCTACATCGCACGTCCGCTGGCAGAGAGCAAGCGCGGCGGCGTGATCTTGTTGCACCACATGCCTGGGTGGGACGAGTTCTACCAGGAGACCGCGGAGCGGCTCGCCAGGCATGGCTACGACGTGATCGTTCCTGACCTTTACTGCAGGTTCGGGCACGGCTCTCCTGACGACATGAGCGCGAAGGTCCGCTCGATGGGCGGCGTACCCGACGCGACCGTCATGGCCGACAGCGCGGCGGCGCGTGACTGGCTGCGAGCGCTGCCAACGAGCAACGGCAAGGTCGCGATCATGGGCTCGTGCTCGGGCGGTCGGCACTCGATTCTCGCCGCCTCGACGGTGCACGGCTTTGACGCCGTGGTGGATCTTTGGGGCGGTGGTGTGATCATGTTGGAAGACCAGTTCAGCGAGGCACGCCCGGTCGCGCCGATCACGCTCACCGCCGACATCGACGCTCCCGTGCTCGGGCTCTTCGGCAACGATGACCCGTCCCCCACGCCCGAAGAGGTGGACCTCCAAGAAGAGGAGATGAAGAAGTACGGAAAGACCTATGAGTTCCATCGCTACGACGGAGCTCCCCACGCCTACTTCTGCTATCACCTGCACCGCTACCGGCACGAGGCAGCCATGGAGAGCTGGGCGCACATCTTCCGATTCTTCGAGGAGAACCTCTCCGCTTAGAGGCGTTCAGGCCGCGTTCTAGCCGACACCCACGGTGCAGCCGACACCCACGGTGCAGCCGAGATCTGGCGCACCTGAGTGTCCGCCGCTAAACGGCCTAGACGAAGATGTCGTCGGTGGTGAGCAGATCCTTGGTGATGTGCTGCTCATGGCTGTAGCGAAGGAGCGCGTCGAGGCTCGGACGAGTTGCTTCGATCCCGTACGGAATTGGATCTGGGCCAAGCAGGGTGCGCGTCTCTGCGAGTGCGGCTTCGGCAGGGGTCAGCTCGACGCCCGACGCGAGGCGGTCCATGAATACTGCCTTGCCTGCTTCGAAGTAGTCGACGAGATTCTTTGCCAACGCGGTATCGGCTTCGGCGAGCGAAGCCTTGAGCGCGATGGCGTGGTTGATCGGGAAGATCTTCGTCGAGGTGTACCACTCGCTCTCAGCAGCTGCTGGGTCGTCAAAGAGCGGCCGCACGTTCTCGACCTCGCCGCGGACCAACCCGAATCCTGCTGCCACCTCTCCTGATGAGACCATGCCGACGAGGTCGGCGCCCTTTTGGTAGTCGACGTTGTCCGGCCAGACAAATCCGCCGGAGTGCTCCTCGTCGTTGATGACCCAGGTGATGGAGTCGAGGTCGACGCCGTAGTGGTCACTCAAGATGCCTCGCGCCCAGACCACAGCGGTGACGGTGTAGGTCCGGCACGCGATGCGCTTGCCGTTTAGGTCCTTCGGGCTCTCGATACCAGCGGCCGTGTTGACGTGCATCGCTCGAAAGGGGAATCCGCAGGAGGGAAAGATCGGCACTGCGGTGATGTCTTTTTGGTAGTCCCATCCGGCGAGGTAGCTCGTCACCCCGAGCTCGCAGAAGTCGAATTCGAGCCCACGCATCATTCGCCGGAATGCCGCGACGATATTCGGTTCGACGGTGACGTAGTCGACCTCGAATCCGTGCGGCTCGACGCTGTGGTCGAGCAGCGCAGCGGTGTAGGGGTAGTTGTTGAGAGCGGCGGAGAGGGCCATGGTGCTTCCTTTCTCGAAGCGGCTCGTGCCCGAGCTGGTGGGCGACGAAGGTTGGCGGGATGGAACATAGCGGAGCCGCGCCCGCTTTGTGAATGGCCTGGGCACGCGCCCGGGTCTGATGCGTTCTCTCTGCGAGGAGTCTGGGAGAATGGAGAGACCGTGCTCGGTACTTCCGAGTGGGAACGGAACCGGGGGGAATCATGATCAGTCGGCTCGGCCACGTAGGGATCCACGTTCGAGATCTCGAGACGTCGAAACGTTTCTACTCCGAGCTGCTCGGGCTCACGGTCACCGATGAGGACCAGGCGATGGAGATGGTGTTCTTGTCGGCGCGACCAGAGGTGGAGCATCACGAGCTGCTGCTTTGCGGCGGACGTGACGCGCCACTCGAAGAGAAGATGGTCCAGCAGATCTCCTTTCGCTGCGACACGCTCGAGGACGTGGTCGAGCACTACCAGCGCCTGACGGCCGCGAACGTCGAGATCGACATGGTGGTCTCACACGGGAATGCGATTGGCGTCTACTTCTACGACCCTGACCACAACCGCTGCGAGGTCTATTGGAACACCGGCCTGCTTGCTCGACAGCCCTACCTCGAAGGGGTCGACCTCACGCGGCCTGTCGCAGAGATCATTTCGCTCGTCGAAGCGTCCGTTAGCCGTTATGGCGAGGATGGCATCGTCGACGCAGACTTCGCTGCCAGGCAGGCGCTGCCGACTTGAGCCGCTTGGGCTCAGTACGTGTCAAGCCCGAGATGTACCGCCACACCGAGACCGGCGCAGGCGATGAGGTAGCGAAGTGGTCGAGTCGGAGCGCGCCGCACAACCACTGGGCCGAGTCGGCCGCCGACGAAAAACCCGATGGCGAGTGGCACAGCGTCGGCCCAGCGCACCGTGGAAAAGAGAATGAAAGCGATAGCGGCGATGCCGTTCGCGCCGCCGAGCAGCAAGTTTTTCATAGCGTTGCTGCGCGCGAGCGACTCCCCGGTGCAAAACATCAGTACCGCCAGCATCAAAACGCCTGCAGCGGCTCCGAAGTAGCCGCCGTAGATGCCAATAACGAATATCCAGACCGTGAGCACCCAGCCCGGCGTATGTGGCGAGGCGACCGTCGTGCTCGCCGGGTTTCGCCGTATCAAGACGCCCAGTGCGGCGACTCCGATGAGCACAGGGACGACGAGGGTGAAGGACTTTGACGGCAGCGCGAGCAGTAACAAGCTGCCGGTGATGCCGCCGGCGATCGCAGTAGGGGCAAGCCATTTGATGTGGCCCATTCGATCGCGAAGCTCCGTTTTGGATCCGAGGATCGATCCCGCACTGGTAAAGACCAGGGCCACGGTGTTCGTCACGTTCGCGCTCACCGGCGACAGGCCGACAGCGAGCAGCGCGGGGTAGCTGACGAGTGAGGCGAGGCCGGCCATGCTCCCAACGAGCCCGCCACCGAATCCGGCAAAAGTGAGCCAGATCGGATCGAGGTTATGCATGGGGCCCCGCCGGCCCGATCGGGCAGGTTCCCGTCGGGACGCCTCGCTGCATGACGGTCGCTCTCCGTGTGGTCGTTGGCGGCGTTGATCTTAGGAGTGGAGCTCCCCGTGCGGCCAAGTGCAGCGCCGATTGCTTCGAGGCGCGCTGGTGGAGTCGGAAGCGAGATCCGGGTCGCGGCTGGGCAGCGCGCTAGGGCAATCCTCGGGCGATGGCGGCGAAGCGACCCATCGACAGTGTCGCGAGGTCGCCTGGAGCGAGCTCGATCTCGAGGCCGCGTCTGCCCCCGCTTACGTAGATCGTGGAGAATCTGTTCGCGTTCTCATCGATCACCGTCGCAAGCGGGTGCTTTTGGCCGAGCGGACTGATCCCGCCGAGCACGTAGCCGGTGCTTTTGAGAGCCGATGCAGGCTCGGCCATCCGCGCGCGCTTCGCGCCGAGGGCCGCGGCGAGCGCCCTCATGTCGAGTGTCGCGTCGACCGGCACCACCGCCACAGCGAGCGCGGTGTCGGCGCGGACGACGAGCGTCTTAAAGACCCGAGCGGGCTCGACGCCGAGCGCGGTGGCGGCCTCTTGCCCGAATGACTCGACTGCGGGGTCGTGGTGGTAGGAAATGACCGAGTACACGGTCTTGGAACGGATCAACAGATCGAGGGCCGGGGTCGCTGCCACCCCTCCATTCTGATCACCTGGGGCCGAGTACGTGGTCGGACGCAAGCTCATGTTCGCTCGAGCCTTCGGCGTAGTGCAGAGGCAATGACTCTCGAGAGCGCCATGGTTGCTCCGAGGAATCCCAGCGCTACGAAGATGAACGCCAGCGCGGTCCCTTGCCCAGCTGTGACGCGAAGGATCATTCCGACTCCCACGGTGACGAGTGTGATCTCTGCGCCCTCGAGAAGCTGGCTTGGGTCCTGGTGAGTGGCGAACACGACGAGCCATGCAACGCTGAGCCCGGCGGCGAACGGCCAGAGCGTCGAGGCGACGCCTGCCAAGTTGATCCCGTGCTGATGCACGGATCTCCCGATCGCGACGAACACCAGCACCGCGACGCCGTCCAGGCCGAAGGCGAGGCGCTTCATCTACTCGTCGCGCCGTTTTCGCTGCGCTACCAGCTTGGCCAACCGCTCGGCAGGTCGCCACTCGGCGAGTTCTGGAGCACGCCGCCCGGTGCTCCCAGTGAGGTCAGCAGCTGCGAAAAGTTGTTCCCGAAGGCGGTGGTGTTGCTGCCGTAGTACTGCCCGTAGACGGCGGCCATCGTGTCGCCGTCAGCCGAGGGCTGCGCCCACCCCGTCTCGATGCCGTACGGGCCCCCGTACATCGAACCGAGCTCGGTGTTCCTGGTGACGCTCTGTCCGATCTGGACTTCGGGGTTGAGGTCTTCGGCGACGTAGACGACGAGACCGCTCGCCGGGCCGTCGGTGAGGCGGTAGCAGATGAAGGTGCCACCCGGCCATCCTCCGTTTACGACACTCAGCACTTCGCCGTCGCCGAGTGCGTAGACCGGACCGAATCCGTCGAAGTCGACGCCTTGGTCGATTCGGTTCGGCGACAATCCTCGGACGGCGCGAAGTGGGTTCGCATAGTGCCCCGCGCTTCCGACGACGACGCTGGTGTTCGTCGGTGGTGGGGCGGCCTGCTGTGCCGCCTCTACGGCAAGTACGTGCTCAGCGGCCTGTGCGGCCTGTGCCGCGCGAGCTGCGTTGGCGCTGTCGATGAGTGCAAGCTCATTCGAGTCCAGGCCGCGGAGCGTGTCCTCGTCGCTGTTGATCGCCGCCTGTACTTGGTCACGCGAGCTTGAAAGCGCATGCAGCGTGACGAGCGTGGCCGCCTGTTTGCTCTTTAGCAACTCCGCGGTCTGGGTTGTGGCGTACTGATCTTGAACATAGGTCGCGACGGCTGAGTTCAAGGTGCCGCTCGCGACCCCGAGGTAGGTCTCGCGCGCCGGCAGAGCGGACGCACTCGCGGAGTTGAAGAAGGCACCTAGCGACGATGAGTTGCCAGCGGCTGCATTGATGTAGGCGTCGACCGCGGCACTTCTCAACTTCGACGACGCACGCGCTTGGGCTGCGCTCTCTACCTTAAGGAGTGCCCCCTCATGCTTGATCGCGGCGTTTAGCCCTGCGAGCCGTCCGTCGACCACATCGTAGGAAGCGACGAGACCTTGGACCTTCGAGCCCTCCCCGGCAATGATCGCCTCGAGGGCGCGGATCTTCATCCGGTCGGTTCCGACCGAGGTGGACGCGCCCACTCCCGCGACGAATACCACTGCGAACATCGGCGCGAGCATGCTGATCCCGGCAGCCATCCGCGCCCATTTCGGCGGCGACAACGACCACCCGGCAGCGTTCACCGCCTCGTCGTCGAGTTGCCCGCGAAATGGGCGCGCGCGTGCCGCTCCGCCGTGGATCGCGCCTGGCATAGCCTTACACGATAACCATCGCGCCTGGTCATAAGCGAGAGCCGCCCGGAATCGAGGCGAAGCGGTCGCGATCGTCGTCCTCGCGTCCGCCCGCCGAAGCTCGGCGCGGGAGGTGATTGCCGAAGTACGCCCCCGCCGCGTCAGCCCCGCGGGCCTTCGAAGGTGTCGGGATCGGGTCCGAAACGCTGGCCCCGGTCGAGTCCGTCGATCTGATGGATCTCGACGTCACTCAGCTCGAAGTCGAAGATTTCGAAGTTCTCGCGCATCCTCGCTGGCGACATCGACTTCGGGAAGATGATGCTCCCGCGCTGGATGTGCCACCGGAGTGTCACCTGGGCAGCGCTCTTTTCATGCAACTCACCGATTCGAACGAGTGCCTCGTCGTTCAGCACTGCACCGCGAGCGATTGGCGACCAGGCTTCGGTGGCGATGCCATGAGCTTCGTCGAACGCGACAAGCTCTGCTTGGGTGAGGTAGGGATGCGCTTCGATCTGGTTGACCGCAGGCACGATGTCGCACTCGTCGAAAATCCGTTGGAGATGCGCGACCTGGAAGTTCGAGACACCGACCGCTCGAACTCGGCCGTCGGCAAGGATCTTCTCGAAGGCCTTCCAGGGCTCGACATAGTCTCGGACCGTCGGAAGAGGCCAGTGAATGAGAAACAGATCGAGCACATCGAGGTTGAGTGCCGCGAGCGTTACATCGATCCCCTCGAGCGCCTGGTCGTAGTCGAGCGCGCTGCTCGCCAACTTGCTCGTCACGAAGAACTCCGAGCGGTCGATTCCCGACTCGGCGACCGCCTGGCCCACCTCGCGCTCGTTTCGGTATCCCTGCGCGGTGTCGATGTGGCGGTAACCGATCTCGAAGGCTGCCGAGAGCGTCTCGACGGTCGACTCCGGCGGGACCTGGAAGACGCCAAAGCCGAGCTGGGGGATCTCGACGCCGTTGTTCAGCGTGACGGAGGGGACTGCGGTCATTTCATGTGCTCCTAGGCGAGTTCGCGTTCGATGACCGGATCACTCTATTGATCGACGCTGGTCGCGGCGAATGCGTTCGTCGACGCCTTGGTTACGTTCCTTGGATGACCGACGGCGAGCGACTATGCGAGTGTCCCAGTTACGTGGCGAGCTTGACGAGGCTCATCGGGTGACAACCCGGAAGCTCTGAGCCGCTGCAGCGTGCCGGGCGCTGTAGCGTCGAATCGGACGACGGTTCGAGCTTCGGTAACAGAGCCGGGTTTGGCACGCCGAAGCGTTCGAGGGGGTTGAGATCTCGAAGCTGACGCTTGACCTGCACGACATCTTCAACCGCGGTGATGACATCGATCGAGCGCTACGCGCGGTCTTGGCCGAGGCGACGAGGATCAAAGCCTCGAGTGTGGAGATCATCCCCGGGAAGGGGAGTGGTCAGTTGAAAAAACGCGTGATTCGCTTCCTCGAGCAACCTGACATCAAGCCCCTTTACCACCGGATTGAAAAGGACTCGAAGAACTATGGCCGGCTCTTCGTGCACTTTCGCTGGAAGTGATCGATCCTCCGCGAGCGAGTAGGCGCACGTCGATACCAGAGGTTCGGGCCGAGGAGTTACAGCCGAGTCAGCTGCCGAGATGGGGCGATCTTTAGAATCGCCCGTTCGCTTTGGATCTCAGCTCCGTAGGGGTGGCCGACGTACTTCTCTGACAGCGCGTCGATGTGCGCGCGCGCTTCGTCGCCGCGCACGATTTCGACCACCGTTCCGCGCACCTCGGCATAGCTGTACGGGTTGTCGGCCACGATGATGGTCACCGTCGCTCGCGCATCACGCTCGATGTTCTTGAACTTCTGGCGATGCACCTCGGTGTTGATCAGGATGTGGTCGTCGTCGGCGTCGACCCACATGACCTGGCTCTGCGGCTGGCCGTCAGGCATGAGCGTGGTCAGTACCGCGTAGTTCTTGGCCTTCGCGAGTGCCTTGATGTCGTCTTGGATCATCTCTCTACCGTAACGAGTCGCCAAGCAACGTGCCTGAGTACGTACGAGAAAAAAAGCTGGAAGAATTCCCGATTCTCTGGTGTTATAGAGGGCATGACTGCACGAGCGACTTGGAATGGCACGCTGGTTGCCGAGAGCGACGACACGATCATCGTGGAGGGGAATCACTACTTCCCACCCGCTTCGATCAATCGCGACCTCCTCACGGACAGTGCCACACACACGATGTGCTCCTGGAAGGGTCAGGCGAGCTACTACAGCCTGGTCGTCGACGGGGACACGAACACTGACGCTGTCTGGTTCTACCCTGAGCCCTACGACGTGGCGAACGTCATCAAGGACTACGTCGCCTTCTGGCGTGGCGTCGAGGTGAGCGCCGATGACACGGACGGGACGCCAGGGCCGAACCCTCCTGGGCGGTAGTTCTCGCCGAGCAGCTTGGAGCACCAACTTGTGAGCCCAGGTTGTGTCGCGCCTGAGGTGCCCCTCGGACCTGCTATCACGGTGCGGTGGACATACGCATTTTTACCGAACCGATGCAGGGCGCGACCTGCGACGAGCAACTCGCGCTCGCAAAGGCCACCGAGGCCGCCGGCCTCGATGGGTTCTTCCGCTCAGATCACTATCTCGCGATAGGCGACAGCAAGCGGGCGGCGGCGGGAATCGGGCCGACCGATGCATGGATAACGCTCGCTGGTCTCGCGCGTGAGACATCGCGGATTCGACTCGGGACGCTGCTTACCGCGGGAACATTCCGTCATCCAGGCGCGCTTGCGATCGCCGTGCACAAGTTGACGTGATGAGCGGCGGTCGAATCGAGTTCGGGCTCGGTGCGGGCTGGTATGAACAAGAGCATCTCGCATACGGAATTCCCTTTCCCACGAATGTGGCCGAACGCCTCGCCCGCCTCGCCGAGCAGTTCGAGGTCATCACCGGGATGTGGACGACCCCCGTCGGGTCGACGTTCTCCTATGCAGGGAAGTACTACGAGCTAGGCGAAGGCCCAGCACTTCCAAAGCCCCTCCAGCAACCGACCCCGCCGCTGATCGTCGGGGGCCGTGGGCTGAAGAAGACCCCGGCGCTCGCGGCGCGATTCGCCGCAGAGTGGAACGTGGCGTTCTAGACGGTTGACGCGATGCGCGAGGTTCTGACTGCCGCCGAGGTCGCCTGCAACGAGGTAGGACGCGACCCTGCCACGCTTTGTTCTTCGATCGCGCTCGCAACCGTCATCGGCGAAAGCGAGGCTCAGATCGAACGACGCGCGGTCGCCATCGAACGGGACCCGGTGGAGCTGAAGGCCTCGGGTCTGTACGGCACGCCAGAGGAGATCGCGGCTCGACTCGCGGAATATGCCGAGCTTGGCATCTCACGGGTTTACCTGCAGTTGCTTGACATCACCGATCTCGAGCAGGTGGAGCTGATCGGCAGGGAGCTCGCTCCGCTGATCTCGGAGCTCTAGCCGGCGAAGAGATCTAGCTGTCCTGGTGTTGCTCGCCGGGCAGCTTGAAAAGGTTCGTTCGGTAGTGTGCGAGTTCGGCCACGCTCTCGCGAATGTCCTCGAGGGCGCGGTGGTTGCCCTCCTTCTTCGGTGCGTTGCCATAGACCGCGGGCGACCACCGCTTGGCGAGCTCTTTGATCGTCGACACGTCGATCGAGCGATAGTGGAGTGCGTTCTCGAGTTCCGGCAGGTGCTTGACGAGGAACCGGCGGTCCATGCCGATCGAGTTGCCGCAGAGCGGAACCTTCTTCGAGTCGGTCACTGCGCCACGTATGAACTCGAGCGTCTGTGCTCCCGCCTCTTCGACCGTCAGTGTCGAGGCCTTTATCATTTCGAGCAGCCCTGAGCTCGTGTGCATCTTGACGACGACCTCGTCCATCTCGGCCAGCTGTGCGTCGGTAGCTCCGATTACGAGATCGGGACCCTCGGCGACGATGTCGAGCTCGTCGTTGGTGACGAGCGTCGCGATCTCGACGATGACGTGGCGGTCAGGGTCCAGCCCGGTCATCTCGAGATCCATCCAGATCAGCACGTGGCGATGCTAATGGGTCACCAGCGCGAAGCGCGGGCCCGCGCAACAGGTAGCGTTCGCTCGTGCCGGTGATTCGCCTCGTCTCGCTTGATCCAGATCTAGAGCTCCCTTCATATGCCCACCCCGGTGATGCAGGTGCCGATCTGGTGGCGACTGCAGATGTGAAACTCGCCCCGGGCGGCGGCCGCGCGCGTATCGGCACCGGAGTGGCCATCGAGCTTCCCGAGGGACACTGCGCGATGGTTCTTCCGAGGAGCGGACTGGCCGCAAATCACGGCGTCACCTGCCTCAACGCACCTGGTTTGATCGACAGCGGCTACCGCGGCGAGATACAGGTCATCCTCGTGAACTCCGACCCCAACGACGCTTACCTCGTGCGTCGGGGGGACCGAATAGCTCAACTTGTCGTTCTCGAAGCGAGACAGGCCATCTTCGTGGTTGGGGAGGACCTCTCGGAGTCCGCGCGGGGTGATGGCGGATTCGGACATAGCGGCAGGTAGGAGAGCCGACTTCATGCACCGGCACTCGAGAACGTCGAGCGCAGCCAGGTGACGACAACGGGCATAGCTCAGTATCCGTTCACCGAGCTGCAACTGACTACTAGCCAATCGTGCGCCCAACCACGTTCCGAGTAAGGTTTACCAGCACACGCGGACGTGGCTCAGTGGTAGAGCATCACCTTGCCAAGGTGAGGGTCGCGGGTTCGAATCCCGTCGTCCGCTCCAAAGAAAGACCAGCTCACAGGCGTGCCTTGAGGTCCCTAAGTCGCGCAGCCGGTCTCGCGCTCTACTAACTGCCTACACTAAGTAGTTGATGAGCGCTGAGACGAACGGCGCGAAACACGTATCTAGCTCGGTCGAACGACGGCGTTCGCACGGCGCGGGTGGGGTCAGAGCGGTGCGAGCAGGCGTGTGGCTAGTGGATGTTGAGCTTCCGCGCGACCCCGACACGGGCAAGCGACGACGAGTTTCACGAACGATCTTCGGGACTCGAGAAGATGTCGACACCGAGCTGGCGCAACTAAAGGTCACCGCGGGTCAGCGGCGTGCGCCCTCTGGACCGCTCCGAGTGCGGTCGGTGCAAGCAGCTCTTGAAGGGTACGTAGCAGACGCGAGAGCTGGACGAATCGAGCTCGCTCCGAAGACGATTGTCACAACCACCTCAGCCATTCGCACGATGAGCAAACAAATGCTTTCTGATGGCCGGCGTTTCGGTGACATCCGGTTGGCCAAACTTTCTTGGCAGGAGATCGAGGAGATGTATTCCTCGATGAAGCGGAATGGGGCGACACCGGCGTGGATACGGCGCTGCGCGACGGTGTTGAGCCGTGCCCTGACGTATGCACGCAAGAGTGGCGTGATCACTTTCAACCCGAGTCAGGACGCAAGCCGACCGCGTTTGGTACAGGAAAAGCCCTATTCGCCCACCTCTGAAGAAGTCCAGGAGTTGATCGACCAAGCACGCGAGCGAGACGTCGAGATTGCTGACGCGATCGAGATCATTGCTGGAACTGGGCTTCGAAAGGGCGAGCTCCTCGGCCTGCGACTAGCCGACATCAACCTTGAGGCGAGCGAATTACACATTGCCTGGGCTATTTCTGACGGGGGCAAAGGTGTTGGTGTGGTTCGCAAGCCGACGAAGCGTTCTGACTGGCGAGATGTGCCGTTTCGAGGTTCCGTCAAGTCCGCCATCGAGCGTCAACTTGAGCGGTGCCGCGGACGCGCCGAGGGGAAGCTTCGACGGGACAGCTACCTCTTCTCTCTTGATGCGGCCGGGGTCATGCCTCATCGCCCTGACACCTTTAGCGATCGGCTCGCCGCGGCGCGAGGGAAGTCGATGTTGACCTTCTTGGATCTCCGGCATTACGTGGCTACCACGATGCTCGATGCGGATGTCCCGTACCGTACGGTCGCGGATCTGCTTGGCAACAGCGAGACCACTCTGCGCCTTCATTACGACGGTCGAACCGATACTGGCAAGCGAGAGGCGGTAAGCGTTCTGGATCGGACCAAGGAGACTTAACTGGCCCCGGCTGGGGTCAGCGGTGGACTGAGGTGCAGTCATCGGGACGCCGGAAGATTCGGGGTGGTCGAGCCTCCAGAATTTTGGCCAGACCAACCGGATCTGAATATCACTTATACAGATTAAACCTATCAAGATCGACTGTTTGACAGATGTTTCTATGTGTCTGATACTGGTGGGGCACCGAGCGGAACGGATCCCCCCTCCGAACCCTCGACGGGGAAACCCGAACATAGAAGGAGCCGGATTCCCCCTCCGGCTCCTTCTCCTTTTGAGGCTCCTTTTCAGGGCGCTCGTGAGAGCGAGCCCCGGCGGTTTAGGAAACCGTGAAGGAACCTCCAGTGGCGCTCAACCAGTCTGGTTAGTGCTGGTGGGAAGGCCGAGCCGTCCATCTGATGTCAAGGACTCCAGAGGGTCTTGTCCATTTGTTGACCAAGAAGTTGACCATCGCGACCGTTTCCCGCGCAACGAGCGCGGTACGCAGGGTCAGGTTCGATCCGGAATCTTTGCCGTTGCGCGCCGTGTCGCCCGTGATGGATCCCGGAAGGCTTAGTTCGAATGGCAACGGAACTGGCGAGTCATCGACGCGCGGCATGACGGGCAAGTGGTCTTGTGTATTTTGCGAAGTCGAGTGATCCAGCCGTTGGCAATAGCCGGATTGAATCGTCTAAAGGCTCGCGAACCACGCTTCACCGCGACGGATCCGGTTCTCGAGCTGCGATGTTGTTGCTTCAGCCACCCGTCGCAAGCCCGCAAGTCTGTTGAGCTCTCCGTTGACTTTCGCGTGTGACCAGCCCGTCTGGTGGACGAGCGCGCGAGCGAGCGTCGCGTTGGCAAGACGGAGCTGAGCCTTCACCTCCGTGCGGGTGATCGACGGCGCCTCTGGGGCAGGATCGCCAGAAGCCGTCCGTGAAGATGTGGGGAGCGGAGGAGCCGGCGGAAGCTCGAGGGTGAGCGAAGGATCCTCCTCGAAGGTGGGCGGCTCGTCGAGGGCCCCGTCGTCGGGGAGTACGGCGTCTGTTGCGACGGCCGAGATGACCGAGAAGAGCGAGAGTTGTGCGGCCACTGGCTCGTCGGCGGTCGCATCGCGCATCTCGCCATCGACTGCGGGTGATCTGTCAGGTGACTCGCTGCGTCGAAGGCTGTGTCGGCGATCGTCGGCGATCTGTGTCGCCGAGTTCCGCAGGCGGTCATCGTCGGGAATGAAGAGGTATGCGGACTGACGCCCGACATCGTGCTGCCATCGCACGAGTCGTCCGACGGCTTGCCGGAAGAAGAGCTCGGTGGTGGTCGTCGTCGCAAAGACTCCGACCCGCAGACGAGGTATGTCGACCCCCTCGGAGACCATCCGCACCGCCACGAGCCAGGGGTCGTTCGACGAGGCATACGCGAGGATTCGCTGCGAGGCGAAGGGATCGTCAGATGTCGCAACGACGGCCTGCGTGCCGAGGTTCTTCGTGATGAGTGCAGCGATGCCACGCGCGTGCTCCTGATCTGTGGCGATGACCAGACCACCAGCCTCGCGATGGGTCTGACGTATGGCCATCAGTCGCCCGTGTGCCGTCGAGAGCACCTCTCCGAGCCATTCGCCCTCCAGAGAAAGCGCGGCGCGAAGACGTTGATTCGCACGCACGACATCGAGGCCGTCGTCGAAGCTCGCGGCGTGTAGCGCGCCGTCGGGAGCGGACCACTCCATCTGGCCGTTGGTGCGCGGGAAGTAGACGGGCCGAACGACTCGGTGCTCAGCGAGGGCCGGACCGTAGCCGTACTCGAAGTCCGGTCGAGCCTCGTCCATTTCGTAGCGGACGAACGGGATGGAGCGCGTGTCGGAGCGAAACGGGGTCCCCGACAGTGCGAGACGGCGGCGAGCGTGCTCGAAGGCAATGAGCAGGGACTCGCCCCACGCGCGCTCGTCGCCCGCATGGTGGATCTCGTCGAGGATCACGACGGCGTTCTCCGCGAGGCGCGCAAGAGCCCGAGGCGCCGTTGCGACCTGTTGGTAGGTCGTCACGATGCCGTGCATGTCTGGCGCGAGCCGGACTCGCGAGGACCACCCTGGGTCGAGGTGGAGATCGAGGGCGGCCGCCGCCCGAGCCCACTGGAACTTGAGGTGGGCGGTCGGGACTACCACCACGAGGCGGCTGGGGTCAGCGGCGAGAAGCTGTCGCGCCGCGGCAAGGGCGAACGTGGTCTTTCCTGCACCTGGTGTCGCGACGGCGAGGAAGTCGCGCCCGGGCGCTTCGCCGAATCGCTCGAGCGCGGCGCGCTGCCAGGGACGCAGTCGAATCGAACGCGGCACTCAGTCGTGTCGAGTCACGTCGGTGGAGCCGGCCGTGACATCGTGTTCACGACTGGTGCAGTCACGAGGTTCCAAATGGAAAGACGCTGGTCAAGCACGATATGCAACAGAAACCTCAACGTCACCTTCAGGGTATTTGCCCCTTTGTCCTGGCCCGGGACAGCGATGATCTTAGTTGCCGGCGCGCCGGTAAACTGGAGGGTTCCACCGCGACACGTGACCTGGAGCTCCAATTCACCGCCGTACGCAGCCCCGAGTGTGCTAGCCGGAGATGGCCCCCACTTCTGACGGCGGGCGAATGCGTGGTCTTCTGCGGCGCTGGGGCGATTCATCAGAATAACAGATCGAAAATATCATGAGAACCTGTTTGACAGATGAGTCGCAAATCTTCATACTGGGTGCAGACCTCAGACATTTCGGATCCCCCCTCCGGTTCTGATGCGTCCAACGAGAAGGAGCCGGCTCCCCCCGCCGGCTCCTTCTTCACGTTCGGCCCCCGAATGGAATCAGGTCAGGGCTGGTCGCCGGGGAGCCCTCGATCCCGAGAGCGGGGATTCCCCCTGGCGGTCACGAGGTCAGGGAACCCCCTCGTCGCTCAACTCGATCAAATAGTTTCCACGGGTCTGCTCAAGCGGGCCAACCGCGAAGTCGGACACCTAGTCCTGTTCAGCGTGTATTTATGCCCACGCTCCGTCGAAAGGGGCAGCTCACGTCTGGTGTCTTATCCGGCCGGTAGTCGTCGGTCCAGCTGGTAACCGCAAGTTGAGTAGCAGGGTAGTAGCAGGAATCTGCA
>Ga0075522_10001419_pt1 | contig 18096 bp, 17 predicted proteins | sample NGEPerA_FD_74796 | JGI IMG/M metagenome (GOLD analysis project Ga0075522, IMG submission 74796) | Arctic peat soil microbial communities from the Barrow Environmental Observatory site, Barrow, Alaska, USA - NGEE PermafrostL2-A | ecosystem: Environmental > Terrestrial > Soil > Wetlands > Peat ... | reverse complement strand
TTATTTGTATTATTGAGCCAACTCAAAAGTCGCCAACAACGGCCGGTGATCCGAAACATCAGAAACCAGCACCTTAAAATCTTTCAAGGTAAAGTCACTATCCTTGCTCCAATATAGGTAATCCAGATTAGCCCGTAGCGGCGTGGAGCGGTGAGCGTTGTAGCGCCAAGTCGGATGCAATATGGAACCGGTCCGGGAATGCATCACGTCAGCAACTTTAGATCTGAAAGATCCGGGTATGAGGCGCCATTCATTCATATCACCGATCAAAATAGTGTTTTTGGCATACTCCTCAGAGCGCACAAGCTGGTTGAGCTTCTTCATCCCGATCCGATGATCTTTTGGCGCATCTATTAAGGCCAATGGGTGTGCGACAATAATTCTTAGGTCATGGCCTCCCGGTAAAGCCGTTTGGGCGCTTATGGCTTTTTTGTCAGAGTTCGGATACCCGTGTTTGGCGGCAAAGCTGTCTTTACTAATAACAATATCCTCTGTCCTCATTTTGAACCGTGAACATAGGGCAGCGCCGATCAGCCAATCATATAATCGCCCCGGGTTTGCGCAGTGGGTATAGGTGTAGCCGAGCTTTTGTAACTGTTCAATCACAAAGGCCGAACCATCTTGTGAAGACTGCACCACCTCATTGAGAGCTATAAAGTCAGGCTCATGCTGTTCAACGAAACGTTTGAGTTCGTTAAGTAAGCGATCAGCCCTAGGCTCTCCCTCAATTTGGCTGTGGAACCAGATATTCCAGAACAGAATTGAAAATGTCACGCTCAAATCATATCAAAAACTCGAAGTTAACACCCGCTCTAGAGATAAAAAGCATACTATGACATATGTTTTTTTCGTGAATTCGGCCTATATTTGACAAAAGCGGGAGTGAAATATGGTCTAATAAATTAGCTTGTTTCGAAGCCATAAATGGTATATATTGGAATTAGCGTTGAGAAACCAAGAGAAACAAAAAAATTCCCTGGCCAAGACGCTATGTGAGACTTGTGTGTGAGGTTGGAGTGTTCGCTAGCGTGCAGGAGCATGCTAGCGTTGTTACCTGTGCGAGTGAATTATCAAACATGACTACTATTCCGCATATCTTGACGGGTGCCGCAGTCGCTTCTTTGTTGCCAACAGGCTCAACATCGATGAAAGTACTGGGTTTCGCGCTTGGTATGGCGTCACACTACGTATTGGATGCGATACCTCACTGGGAGAGGCTATATGGCGCTCATTATAATGACGAACTGCCTGAGTCTTACGCGAAGTGGCCGAAACATATCACCACGCAGGCCCTAGCCGAGGGCTTTATTGGTTGCGCGGCATTGTTTGCGATTTTGGTCATCGCAATGCCCGGTCCAAGTAAAACCGTGGTCTTTCTGGGTGCGCTAGGCGCCGTATTGCCCGATCTTATGGACAGCATTCCTCCGTGGTCCGAGAGAACCAGAGGATTTCCAATCTGGCATTACTTAAGAAGGCTGCACGACTGGTCGCACCTGGACTATGATTTACAACGCAAATTGCCCTCATCTATGGGACTCATCTCGCAAATAGCCGTGATTATAACGGCTCTGCTTGTCTTGCTACGGGGCTGAATTCGGTACGGTTTAAGTATTAGCTTGCAGGATGGAGAAGCGGTTGCCCTCCGTGTCCATCGCCGAAATCCACAAGCCGACACCGGGGATCATCTGGGGTTCGAGCGTGTGTTCACCCTTTTCATCCATGGAGCCTAAGATTTTACCGCCGGCGGCTTCAACGGCTTTCATGGCAGCCTTGATGTCCTGGACCGAAACGACTACTGATGGGGCTTGGCTTTGCGGGCTATCGGTTTTTTGATAAAAACCGCCGTTAATCGCGCCTTTTGTCTGGACCATGCCGTCTTCATCTGTTTCAGCGGTCTGCGCGACCACATAATTGCCCATTTCGGCACCCATTTGCTCAGTTTTCCAACCAAAAACCGTTTCATAGAATTTGACCATTCGCTCACGGTCTTCATAGCCCATTTCAAAATGCACCACCGGGTTTGTATCGCTCATAAGTACCTCCTTAATGTTCTTAACATACTTATAATACGCCGCTTGGCCCCATGTTGGATATCATATTGACGCTTACTTGAATATCACGTAACTTGCCTAATAGGCGACTAATAATTAGGAGTAACCCATCATGACTCAAGCTATAAAACTCATCGTGTACCCCGTCAAAGATCTAGAGGCGGCAAAAACCCTGTATGGCAAATTCTTGGGGGTTGAACCCTACGCGGATACGCCATACTATGTCGGCTATAAGCTTGGCAATCTGGAATTTGGCCTGGACCCCAACGGCCAAGACGTGATCGCTTACATAGATGTCGACGACATCACAAGCGAGCTTCAGACTTTCGTGGATGCTGGCGCGACGATAAGCCAGGAACCCAAAGATGTCGGCGGCGGCCTGCTGATCGCCCAGATCAAAGACGCCAACGGTAACGTTCTAGGCCTCAGGCAGTCACCGAAGTCTGACTAATTTTCAGAAGTTCCAACGCCTCTTAACTATTTAACCGCCAGATACCACTGTTTACTATCATGACTGGCATCGTGTGAGTTTCCGTGCCAAAACTTCTCTAGATACTCCTTATTGAATCGAAAGAACCCCAAGGCAGAGTCACGGCAATACAGGGCTTGATCGTCATATTCTGTAACAACCGTGTAGTGGCTATTACCAGAGTAAGCATTGCTGTAGAGGATTATGACGTATGCCTCGGTATCAATATTGCGCTGGATGTCTTCGACAGTCCCATCAGATTTCTCTTCGACCAGTTCAAGTCCTAGCTTCTGCGCTGCTTTCACAAGATTTTCGGACGTAGTACCATAACCTACTTTCGCATCACACAACTGAGCCAAGTCCTCCTCGGTATGCGAGAAATCACCCTTCAAATGCAACACATTGAGCAACGCAGCCGGACCGCAGTTAGATTGACCTTGTTGTATGACCAAGTGATTATCGGCAAACAAGTCTTTAATCTTCATATATTTACGTTAACACAGAAATTAAAAGATGCCTGAGCGCTACGGACAACGTTAAAAACAGGAATACTTAACTATATCAGTTGTAAAAATACAGCAAAGTGCTATAATATGTCAAATGTTAGTCCTTGATGACGGTAACACTCCACCAACCTGGGGCGCGTGGACTCCTCCGGAGATGATTGCTGAAAGGTTGGGTATAGGTCGTTATTTAATTGATGTGCCATTAGGGGGTACTGCTATTGATCTTGGTGCTGGTATTGGTATGCCGCTTAGTGCGTATATCTACGCAAGGCGTCCGGATTTACATATTGTTCCAATAGATCCAGGTTATGCCTTGCCTGGGGTTACTGCGGATTTAGAGTTAGCACGTCATAAAGTACTGGAGTCGTTTGATGATGAGACCAGAGCACGACTGGAAACAGATGACGCGTGGCATAGGAATGCACTTGGCGCTTATGCAGAAAAGCTTCCTTTTGATGATTCGTCAGTGGACCTCATAGTTTCTCATGCGGCAATGCCTGACTATGCTACTGACCCTAGCCTCGTCGCAGAAGAATATGTGCGCGTTTTGAGGCTGGCGGGTGTGGCGTTGAATGGCCCAATGCACGACTGGGCTTTCGAGCCATGGGTAGACTTACTAAACACGGCCCTGTTAGAAGGAAGAATCTCAGCCTTTCAGCATGAAGAACGTGTGTTAACAGCCGGTAGTAGAATAGCCACGGGGTTCTTTACTCATATCACAAAATAACCCGACAATCATGGCTGGGCATATAACGCAAGGTTAAAACCAGGCTATGGCTTGAGTTTTCGCCAACCGCCGGCCCGATTATTGTTAGCCACGGCTTGAATTAAATTTATAAATGCTTTTTTGTTAATAATATCGCCTTTATAAAATTGGATTGAGCGGGCGGTTTTATTGCCATGGCCTTGGTTAATAATGTTCTGCGGATCTGGAGCTATTGGGTCGTATATGAAAACGTTAACGTGATCTTTAGTGGCTTGAAACGCGCATATATTGCCTGCCAGCACGAAATAAGGCCGGTCACCACGCTTAATAACCTCTTCGATTTCTGGTTCAGCTTCATGTATAAGCTGACGCACTGTCAGGCATATTGTTTGCTGCCATGAGGGCAGGGCATCTATAAACGCATCGACTTTAGCATTTTGTGTAGTGGACATGTCAAAATTGTACCAAATAACAAAAACTTCCAAAGATATTTTGCATGGTGGTTAGTCAATCGCTCGTATGCTCGTGACAACTTTATTATCCCCGGTGTTGTCACCGGAAGTTTCCACCTGGATTTTCTCGCCGTCTTTGAACGAAGAGATTGAGCCGGTACTATTTATTATTTTGGGAGGGTCCGCGCTCGTATACGTAAACGAGAAATCATCTCCAGTGACAGTCTCAACATTGATTGTTCCTGTGAAGCAGTCTGATCTAACTTTGTTGGATCCGCAGGCAATTGGCGTCCGGTAGCTCTTAAAATAGTACGTATTTGAGACATTCCTAAGGTAATAAGTCACTGCAAAAACAATCAGTAAAACGAAGATTGCAGGTATAATTAATTTCTTTTGACTCATACTGTCGAGTATAGCAAAACAAAAAACATCCTATTCGCGCTCAATGCTTATCCAAGATCCCGCCGTCGGAAGCTTAGCCAGGCCAACATCATGCAGATTAATGTAAATAATCCAAAGAATACAATTGAGGACCATCTAAATGTGCCGCGTAAGATATCGGCCGATTGGTAGTAATGATAAGGAAAAATCATGCTTGGCTTTTGGAGCCAATGTACTGTATTGGCGAGCGAACCAATAATGTAGCCGCCCAAGGCATAAACCATAGTCAGACCGAGAGCTGCAACCCGGCCTCGGCCAGTAGAGGCCAATAAGAAAGAAGTAGCGCTAAAAGTGAGTGCTAGCATAAAGCAGGTAAAACACGCCGCCACAATGTTTGCGAGTGGAATACCAATGTTCACGGTTTTAGCCATGCCAACGATAACGGCAGATCCAATAACAGTTACTGAAAATAGTATAAATGCTCCGGCTAAAGCTTTGGCTAGAAGAAGGCGAAAACGCGATATGGGCCGGGCAAGCAGCGATTCAATCGTCCCATCGGCTTCTTCGCGGCCGATAAGGCTGCTGCCTAGGCCAACGCCCAAAATTATCAAAAGTAGGGGTAGCATTAAATAAATCAACTGGCTATTTAAATACCCCACCGGCGAAAAGAAATCAGTGCCGCCAAATAGGGCGAGCGTGCTGCTATTTAAGCTACCAAAACTCTTATTAAGCTGAGCGGCTTGGTTATGAATAGTTGGATAAAAAGACAAAGTCAGTATTACCAAGCCAACAATACCCAGACTCCACCACACTATACCCCACCGGCGTTGCCACAAAGTCCATTTAAAAACGCTATACATGCTTGTCTCCCCTGGGCTGGTAGTAGTGCATAAAGGCTTCTTCTAGATCAAGTGTCCGGGTGTCAATATTGGTAACGGCATGCTGGGCCAGCAGGGCAAATAAAGGCGCGAGTTCACCACGAACGTGCAGCGTGACACTGCGCGGGTTGTTTTCTACTAACTTCTGCACGCTAGAGAGTTTTCTTAATTTACTAAGAGGCGCATTCTCTTTAAAAATTAAATCAAAAGTTTGGGCAGCTTCTTTGGCCATCTCGGCAATGTTGCGTTCGACTACTAATTCACCGTCACGAATAATGCCGACCCGGTCGCAAATTTTTTGGACTTCGCCCAAAATGTGGCTGCTCATAAAAACTGCGGTACCCCGAGCTTTTGATTCGTTAACGAGCTCGTAGAATACTTCTTGCATTAACGGATCCAAGCCGCTGCTTGGTTCGTCTAGAATCAGCAGTTTTGGTTGGTGCATAAATGCTTGAATGATCGAAATTTTCTGCCGGTTGCCGCGCGAAAGGGAGCCAAGCGGTTCATTTAGAGTGGCTTGCAAGCGCTTTGCAAGTTCTTGTTCGTATGCCTTGGTAGCTGGCGGCTGGAGCTCGCCCAAATATTCTAAATATTGCCGGCCGGTCATTTTGGAATAAACCGCGCTGTCACCGGAAAGGTAGCCGATTTCACGCTTAATTTTTACCGAATCTTTAACAATATCGTGGCCCAAAATAGCGGCATTACCATCTGTAGGCTTAATAAAATTCATCAGTGTTCTGATTGTTGTCGACTTGCCAGCACCGTTCGGCCCTAAGAAGCCGTAGACTTCACCAGGCTGTACCCGCAGTGTTAAGTTTTTAAGCGCGTATGCTTTTGAACCTGAATATTTTTTAGAAAGTTTGGTAGTAACTAGAACACTGTCCATAGGTGTTACTATAAGCAAAAGTATCCAGTGCCGCAAGTGATGCTTATGCTTGGCTGGCTATTTGTTAAGAGTTTAGAACTATACTCATCCGCTAGGTTGAGACGCGACCTCGTCGATGCATTGACTTATATGACTTATTATGCAATGATATAGTAATGGAAATGGAAATGGATGTGGTCAAGCTCTCTCGTGAGTGGCCAGATTTTACCTTTAATAATGACCCTGGCCGGTATCTCAAAGAGGTAATCTACCTTGACCCCGAAAACCCGGTAGATTTCCTGCTTATTGAGCAAAAGGAAGCGGGCTTTCCTGACACTTTGCCTACTCCGGCCGCCCAGCGTGCCCTGATCACAGGCGTGAGAAGGGGAGAGTTGGATAGTGCGCGCGAGCTGGTTGACAGCCATTGGGGACTGGTCGCGGCGGTCGCCTATCCCTTTAAGCTTGGTCCGCTCAGTCCGCAGGAGCTGCTCCACAACGGCCGGCACGCTCTTATGGAAGCCACCAAAACCTATAACCGCGAAGAGGACGGGGAGTTCAGTGATTATGCCGCCCAACGCATGCACCAGTCTTTGAGCGTAATGATACCTGAACGAGCCGGAGATTCCTTCGTGGGGGTCGCGGCGCATCCGATAGAAGGTATTTACCAATTTATCGAAAACGTCCAGAGAGCACCTAACCAGGCCGAACTTAACAAAACGCAGGCCAGATTTGAAGAGCAGGAAGCTAATTGGCTGGATGAAGAAGAACTGAAGATTGTAAGTCTGTTGCACCTGGATTCCGAAACTGCCAAGGAAATCGCGGAAATGAGCAGTGTGAGTAAAGTAAACTACCTAGTAGGCTTGGTAAAACAGAAACTTGGGGCCAAAACAAAGGAAGAAGCCGCCGTAATAGCCTGGCGGAGGGGTTGGCGCTACGATGTGGTAGATATCCCCGGCCGGGAACGTTTCACCGTTGATGAGCGTTCCGTGGCTATGCGTCTGCACATGCCTACCGAAGACATTGCCGAAGAGCTCGATTTTACCACGTGGAAGGTGAAAAGGATGATTGGCTCACTCAGAGCCACAATCAAGCCGAGGAGCCGGGCCGAGATGGCTATTTTGGCTCAAATGCACGATTTTGAACCTACAGAAGAAGAGTTGAATCAGCCGGAAATACCTTTGGTTAAGAAGCTCACTCCGGTGCAATTGGAACTTATTCAAAGAGCGCTGTACATGCAGGACAAAGATATAGCCGCACTGCCCGACGTAGACTTATCCGAAAATGCCATCGCGAGCGCAATCAGCTCATTAATACAAAAAGCCAATCTGCAATATAACAATAGAACCGCGCTCATTCTGGAATTACACGAACAAGGCATGGAGTTTGATGTGGCCGAGCCTACGGTGCCTATGGCTGAAGCCTTCCACGCCCAAGAGATAAGAATCATACAACGACTCCACTGGGAATATCAGGACATTATTGACGACCTAGGACTTGATTGCGATAAAAAAGGGCTGGTAGAGATAGTCCAGCGGCTAAAGCAAAGAGTTGGTGCCCGCACCCATCAGGAGCTGGCCCTGATGACAAAGGTCTTTTATGACGAAGACGAATTTCCCGCCCGGGAAGTAGATCTTGAAACTCACGAGTGGGACTTGGTGAAACGGATTGGAGCGAGGGCACTTGGTACTAAAACTTGGGAAGAAGTACTGCGGGCAGCTGATGAACGTGAGCAGAAGATTATAACGGTCTATTTTTTGACACCGGGTATTTCGTCATGGGATGAAGCCGGAACGCATGTCGGCCTAAGAGGCACCCAGGCTCGTCAAGTAGCCCTTGGTGGCGTACGCAAAGCCAAAGACAAATTGCAAAGACGGTTCATGTCAGACGAAGAACTTTTCTCTTATGATCCCAATGACGGTTTCTTGGCTGCCCGCCAGACGCAAGAACGCGAGCTGGTCGCATAGGATACGGCATTCCCCACGCGTACTATGTAAGTTGAATCGCTTAAAGCTCAGCATCAGCATAGTCGGGTATATACTATGAGTATGATTAAAAGATACCCGTATTGGATTTACGTTGTTGGTAGTGCGGAATTTTATCAGCAGTAGCAGATTCCATAATGTACTAATTTTCGCCAGCGGTTTCTTGCTTGGTGTCCTGGGTGGGAGTCTTGCGCGAAAGGTTTACAGATAATCAACATGGGAAGAAATGCGTACACCCTAATTTATCTGATAGCTATGGTGGCTACCGTTATTGCCGCAGATGTAGTTTTCTTCAGGCATCGGTTTTGGGAACGGCTGGTGGCAAATATAGTAATCGTGCTGTTATATGTAGTTTTTTATTTAAGATTTTTGAAACTTTCCTGACATGCCTATCCTAAAAGGACTCTTTAATTTGACGTTCCCTGAGCCACGAAATTCCAAAATTCCTGTTCTATGTATAGGCCGCCGGTTAACGGTTTTCCGGTGTTGCCATTAGTCAGGCCAGGCCCCGGAGGACTAGCTGTCGTTAATAGACCCGGACAGCTGGTCGAGACATCAGCCTGAGACCCAGCGTCAGAATCCTGACAAGACCAAGTATGGCCGCCGTTCACGACGCCTATAGCCTCTACGGCTCGTGAACCGCTTGTGGCGTAAGCGCAAGAGCCAAAGTAAGAGTATCTTAAGTTTGTCGAATCAAGCGTATCATCGACACGGGAGCCGCTACAGCCTAACCGGGCTGCGGCCCAGTCGGCAAACGCCGGTACATCAAGGTGTGGGTTGAACGAAGTATCGTAGTACAAACCGCTATCAATGCTGTAATTACTCAGGGCCATCATAACGAAGAAATTCTTGTTGGTAGACGGGCAATCCGGGGCGTTGGACGGGGTGCCGGGATATAGCTGAAGCGAAGAGCTATCTATTAAGAAACCACGGAATAACGGTGAGTTAGTAGTATCGCACATAACATCAGCTGACATATTACCGCCGCTGCTTTCACCCATTACGTAGATTCGCTGCGGGTCGGCACACTGGTTTGGTCCGGCTCCGGAACCAGGACACTGTGTTATGGAATTAACAACAGCCGTGACGTAGGGCTCATCGTTTGGCGTAGCTGTTGAAGCTGAGTTTACCGATCTTTTGTCCCAATTGTTATCTCTTCCGCAGGGCACTTCCATAGTTACCACGATGAAACGGTTTGACGCGGCCAGACTGTTTGTATGCCCGAAGCTAGCTGGGCCGCAATTGCCCGCGCCATAGAATACCAAAATAGCCGGTGCCAGGTTAGTTGCCGAAGCGGTTAAGCCGGCTGGTCGGTAAACCTCGTAGTCACGGTTTGTTGTTGTGCCATTGTCGTTGCTTACATTGGAAAGCGCGTAGCTAGTTGTAGTACCGGCCGTGCAGGGGCTGGGATTGCAGGCAGCTTGGGAGGCCCCGGTGATAGGAGGTTTGGTAACGACTGCCGTGGCGGTTGCCGGATTGCCGTCAGCAGTACCGTCATTTGGCGTAACCTGGACCGTGATGGTATCACCATAATTGACGTTGCCGGCTTTCGACAAGTCAAGGGTATCAGTGAGACTGGTAGTTGCAGTTGTTTGGACGATGGTGCCATTGTCCTGCCAGACATAAGTAAGACCTAATGAGTCGCCGTCAGGATCGCTCGCCGTGGCTGTTGCGGTCAGAATTGCGTTTGTGTCAGGAGTACTGTTTGACAAGCTGATAGTTGCTGTCGGCAAGGCATTAGTAATTATTACCCGGCCAGATGTCACTGGTGCACTGGTGTAGTTGCTGTCACTGGCTGTGACCTGCACCGTGATGGCATCACCAAGGTTGCCGTTACCCGGTTGCGTTAGGTCAAGTGTGGAGCCGTTCGCGCCCGGAATAGGGGTGCCATTGCTTAGCCACTGGTAACTATAGGCCAAAGACTGCCCTGAGGGGTCTTGGGCATTAACACTGGCACTAAGCAAAGAGTTGACGTAAGGGGCCGAAGGGGTAATATTGACGCTGTTTACTACCGGTGAATTATCTACCATTACGGTGATCGGTGTGGAGTTCGTGGAATTACCATCAACATCGGTAGCTATCGCAGTGATAGCATGACTGCCATTAGTGACTGTAGTGCTATCCCAGTTTAGGCTGTATGGCCCGTTTGAGATCGCAGAGCCAAGCGGGTTTCCATCAAGCGTGAACTGAACGTTAGCTATGCCTACCGTACTAGTAGCCGCGGCATTCAATAGGACGTTGGTACCTCCTACCGTAGTCCCATTGCCAGGAGCAGCTATAGACACTGAAGGTGGAGGCGCGGGACAAGCTGCCGTTGCGGTGACTACGCTTGCCTGGTTTGAATAGTTTCCGGCGGCATCATAAGCCGCTACTGAGAACGGGTAGCTTACGCCGCAACTCAAACCAGAGGCTGTGTATGAAGTACCGGTCGTATTGGTGACAGGGTTTCCGTTGCCGTCGTAAACCGCATATCCGACGACTCCTACGTTGTCCGTGGAAGGATTCCAGCTGAACGTAACGCTGCTTTGAGAATTACCTGTTTGCGCCAGGCCGGAAGGTGAAGAGGGAGGCGTCGTATCCGGACAAGCGCCGGAAGTGCCTGTTAAAGTAGTCTGGGCTGAGTGGTTCCCGGCCGTGTCAAAGGCATCCACCGATAGAGGATAACTTAAACCGCAGATCAAACTGGAAACCGTATAGCTGGTACCGTTGGTGGTAGCTATGGGGTTAGAGCCTTGATATACGGTATAGCCGGCTACCGCTACGTTATCCGTCGAGGCTGACCAGCTTATACTTATTGAGTTGACCGTATTAGCTCTCTGCGCCAGGCCGGAAGGCGAGGAAGGAGGCGTCGTATCCGGGCGCAAAGCAACCATCTGCGCCACGGCGTTAGCGGAAGTACCGGCATTAATGGTACGCGTACCTGTAGCACCAGCCGCAGACAGTGTTTGGTCGGTCAAATCGCTTGTAGTCCGTTGGCCGGGCGCGTTGCTGTTGCTAATCATGAAGTGCCGGACCATGCCTGTTGGCGCGCCTAAAGTCGCAATATCTCCTACCCCGAAGCTGGCTACCAGTACTTCATTAGCCGCCGACGCGTTAAGAGAAGGTGCTGTTATCTGGACATTATTAACCTGTTGGCCTGAAGAGGCGTCCACGGGGCTGGCTGTATTAACGCCGCCATATTCGACAATGCCGCCGCTGGAACCGTTAGCCACGGAGAAGTTCCATTTATAACTTGCTGGTTCGTTCGCCCCGATCACATGTACATAAAGAGCCTGTTTTACATTGCTGCCACTGGAATTGGCATCGCTTCTTATAAGTGTCCAGCCAGTAGGGGCGGTTATAGTAGGCGCATGGGCTACGTCGATGCTGGCGAGCAAAACGTCACTTGCGACTTCAGCGGTTGGGGCCGGAATGACCAATGACGAACTGACTACGCTGGAAGCCGAGCTGGATGAACGATATACGATCCCGGTCGCGGCGGATACTAGCGAACTGCTGACTGTAAAGAACCCCAGGATCATTACGCCCAAAGCCGGGATTATGCGCGCCATGTTTTGAGACAGTTTACGACCACTGCTGTGCAATAGTTTGGACAATACAAACATTATCTTCCCCCATTAGTTGGCTACACTATATGACAAAATAAAATATTTAGCCAGCAAAGCATAGAACCGATGTTAAAACTTGGATGAATTGTCCCAGCGGATCTATACTATCAACAATGACAGGTCAATACGCAGTTGATGGAATAATTAGTAGTTTAAGTACTTATTATAGAGATTTAGGTGAAGTAACTGGCTTTAAGAAGCTAGATAAAGGACAGGCAAACGAAAATTATGAAGTGCAAACATTACAGAAAAAGTATTTCTTAAAAATTATTCCGCCTCTCTATCACCAGGCTATAGCTCGACAACTAAGCTTTTATAACAATATAGGCCGTTCTGATCTTAAAACGATTCAACCAATCGCTAATATTGAGGGAGGACTGACTAGCGAAATCAACAGCGCAAGAGTTATTGTATACCCCTTCGAAATGCTCACTGAACCATCCATTAATTCAGGCACGGCAAAAGAGATTGGTGAACTTGTTGCGCGTCTGCATATGACTAGCATAGACAAAGAAAACCTTGAACTTGCCCGCTATAGTAAAAGGCTAGCTTTTGAACGACTAGAATTGGTTAATGAGGACATAAGAAGCAAGTATCACAAATACATCCCACACATACGAGCAATAGATGATGGTCTACCAAAAGGGTTTGTATTTGATGATGTGTGCACAGATAATATTTATTCACTTGATGGAGAAATGTTGGGCTTTATTGATCCAGAGAATGCCGGTTATGGTGAGTTTATTTATGATATCGCAGGCGCACTCACCATGTGTTTCTTTGAGGCAAGCAACAAGTTTGAGTTATGTAGGCAATTTCTTCAGGGTTACGAAAAACATAGGATAATTACAGATAAGGAAAAGAATAATTTATTTGAGGCGTTGTTTCTACTATTCGTCCTATTATCTTTGTTCTTTGAATTACAGCCTGAACCGAAAAATCACGCTCGTATTAGCCTGCGATTGGGTTTTGCCGACTCACTTATAGAACTAGGCAAAGAAGGGTTTAATAACGAGCTATTTAAGTCTATAAATTCCAAGTGATGGTACAAATTTTACGATAGCTAGATCATCCAAATCGTCTCTAACAATGCGCGTCAATTCACTAAGTAAGTCAGCTCTTTTTCCTTCGGCAAGAGCTTTTACGGCCGAAAAGGTCCCTATAAGACCAGCGTATTCATTTGCCGTATGAGGGACTGCCATATTAAACACGCTAAACCGTGCGAGGTTGAACGGACTGTTTTCAAGTTCAGGATCTTTTAGAGGCGGCACAATATCGGCTGGTGTATGTCCGTCATATATTACACTGACTGTTTCGGGATCGTGATCGTCTACTGGTTTTGGTATATATGTTTCAATAACTTCGTGGGTGGCTTCATATAGCGGGTTACCTGGGCCTCCGGTAATATGGTTGCTGGAACCAATAGCTAGTACGCCATTAGGTTCAAGTAACTCTTCGCATTGGGTTAGCCTGACATTAGTCTCGAGCCAATGGAATGCCGTGAAAGCTGCTATTACCCTAACTTTTGAAGGCTTTTCTTTTACCCGTTCAGCATAGCTCTGAAATGTAGTCTGAACAAAGCTTACATTGGGGTATGTACTTGGAGATATTTCCCGTTGGGCTACATCGAGCATATGTGGACTCGGGTCAAGCGCAGCAACCGCTAATTGTCTCTGGGCTAGGGGCAGCGTGGCAATACCGGTACCACACCCAATTTCCAAGACTGTCGCATGGGGTTGTATGCCGGATACGGATACCAGCTCATCAAAGAGTTCAGCGGGGTATGCTGGACGATATCTGTCATATGCGGCAGCATCAGCTAGTTGTGCGCCAAAAATAGCACCACGGTCTTGTCTCAAGCTCATTCACTAATTATACAACTATTCTCTGAAAAATGCAATTGGCTGAGTATTATGTATGAGGTTAGAACTTTATTAATTTACAGTCAGTAAATGAGCTGCATGTTTAAGCTATACTTAAACAATGTCTACAGACCACTTTGTTAAACATAAATGGGCAGAAACACGCACTGACTGGAATTTTAATATATTGTTTAATGACCAGCCTCAAGTAGCGAATTATGCGCGGCAATTTCATGATGCGCTTAATCACCCTGGATTATATCAACCTGTCCCTGCTGAATGGCTCCACTCCACTGTTTTAAGAGTGGGTTTCTTAGAAGATTTTACGGAAGCAGAAATGTTAGAAGTTGCTAAGCGCTTAGGGTCAAAATTTGCAGCTATAAAAATGCCAGAATTTCTACTTGGGCAATGGTGGATGTGGGGCGGCAATCCATGCGTTCACTTCACGCCTGAAGATCCTATGAACGAAGTATTTAAAATCTTAGTGAGAGAGTTATCTGAAGTAGTTGGCAGAGATCGCTTAGCAAAGGAGCTAAAGTTTACACCACATATTACACTGGCATATTCTAAAACATACGATGATGAAAAGGGTGTGTTTAGACAATTACAGACTGTAGATGCTGAAGCAGTTCCGGTCAGTATCAAAAAAGTTAGTTTAATTAAGCAGCGTGTAGAAAATCATTATTACTTATGGGAAGTCGTGAAAGAGATAGAGCTGGGATAGTAGCGAAAAGTTTTAACGTCTCACTTACCCCAAAATTTATAACAGGTACAAAATAAAATGGCTGCCCCTAGTAGACGAGCTTCGCAACTTTGATGATGTTTGGCTGGAGATCTGTTATGAGGCTAGAACTGCTTTATCTAAAGCAACTCTAAGTGAACTACTCCGTACTCGCATCGGTCATGCTTAGGGGAACTTCGTAGTCGTTTTTCGAGGGGCAATCAGAGTCGTTAGTTGTTGTAAAACGTAGCTCAGAGCCAAAATAATCGCAAGGTATAGCAAGGTCGCGAACCAGGCTGGTAGATGTGTATATAGAAAACCGTAACGTAACACTATAGGCCAGTGCAGTAAGTAAATCTCAAATGAATAAGTGCCGAGTATGCTGAGCAACCTAAGTTCGATCGGCTTGAGGATAAACAATACTAGTAAGACAAACGCAAATGCTAGATCAACGGCTTGTGTGATACCGGGGGCACTTGCACCATGGGATTGCGGATTAATGACAATAAGGCTCATTGAGAGCACGGCAATAAGGATACCTTTAATAATAGGTTTTGAACTATGAGCGAGGACGAGAAGTCTCGGTTGTTTTTGGAGCAGCCATGCCAACAACATACCGGCCGGGAACGCGGCAGGATGCCATGCGTATAAAAATGAGACGTGTCTTACAACAGGAGGATTAATAATTACCAGCGCAACTCCAATGATAAAGACTATAAGGGCCGACAACCAGAGCCGTTGCTTGCGGAAGACAAGCGGAAATAGCAAATAACACCCGGTAATGTAGGTAACAAACCAAAGCGGGGCATCAAGATCACGACCCAGATCGGAGGTTAAGTATATACCTAAGTAATCTAAAATTATCAGATGGCCAGTGTAGTGGATGTCTAATAAAACGGCATCAAGTATGAGCAGTACGGTCAAGACGATCCAGAGCGGTATAAATAATTTCAAGAGCCGTTTATAAAACGTAAGTACACCCTGTGGCCGACGTAGATTGCTGACGCTTAATCCATAGCCTGACAACATTAAGAATAAGTCGACGCCTGCTTGTGACACACCGGCTAACGGAAATAAAAAGCGACGATCGGAGACCAAAAAAATCCAGATGTGCGAAAAATAAACGGCTAAGATAGCTAGTCCTTTGAGCTCAGTTGTCACCGAAATTGGAAATAAGTTATCCGATTTAGGCTGACGCCGGGCGGAAAGCACCAAGCCTGCCGTCAAAATGCCGTATAGGAGCAGTGACTGCCTAACAGCATGTGGTACATCTATCACGATTTTAGTATATCAACAAAAAAGCACTCTTCTCAAAGTGCTTATGCCTGGCTGGGGATGAGGGATTCGAACCCCCGATCGCGGAACCAGAATCCGCTGCCTTACCACTTGGCCAATCCCCAACGTCGAATCGATTAACCGATTAATAGTACCACAAACAACACCTTAAATTAAGGCTGCGCGGCTTCTAGTCGGACCAGGCGTTGGTCGTGGCTTGTTGCTGATGGCCGATGTCGGTAATCACGGCTTTTATGACTTTGATGTCGGACTTGACCTCGTGCGTGTCTTTTTCTAATGTACTGACTTTGCGCTCGATACGCGGTATGCCCGCGGCATACTCCATAATCACCTTTAACTCATCTGCTAGGACTTCGCCAAGGACTTCTTTTCTCTCGTTATCGTTCAGGGATTGCATGATTATATTTTAGGCCTGGTAGCTTGGCGTAGCAACTTAATTTAATGTTATTTTAATTTTCTTCTTATGGGTTGGGCTAGTATCGGGCAGTGGCTTATAATAAGAGCGCATGACTATACCGAAAACTTTGCAGCAATATCTCCTCGGGGAGCTCAAGGATCATCCGGAGCGCTATGAGCTGGTCATGATGATGGCCGACATCGCGACCATCGGCAAACTTATTTCGGCGCGGACTAACAGGGCGGGATTGACCGATATTATCGGCTCGGCCGGAAGCACCAACGTCCAGGACGAAACCCAGGCCAAACTGGATATTTATACTAATGACCTGTGCAAAGAGTACTTGCGGCAAACCGGGCTGTTCGCGGCTTTGGCTAGCGAGGAAGAGGAAACGGTAGTCGATCTCCATAATCCGGCAGCCAGTTACGTTATAGCTTTTGACCCGCTGGACGGCAGCAGCAACATCGACGTTAACGTCGGTATCGGCACTATCTTTTCAGTACATAAGAAGCTGCCCGATGTAGAGGCTGGCGACGAAAGACAATTCCTGCAGGCCGGGCGCGACCAGGTCCTGGCCGGTTATATTTTGTACGGTTCAAGCACCATGCTGGTATTCAGTTGGGGCGACGGCGTGCATGCTTTCACGCTGGACGTTGACCTGGGGGAGTTTCTGCTGAGCCAGGAGAATCTTACGATTCCCGATGCCTGCCCTTATTACAGTTTTAATGAAGCATACGCCGATTATGTTGCGGACGACGACAAGGAGCTGCTGGCAAAAGTCCGTCAGCGGGCCGGCAAGCAGCGCTGGATCGGTTCGCTGGTGGCTGATTTTCACCGTAACCTGATCAAAGGCGGAATTTACGTTCTACCGGCTTTTGACACTTCCGGCAAGGGTAATTTCAAGCCCAAACTGCGGCTCAACTACGAGGCTAAACCGATGGCTTTCCTGGCCGAACAGGCCGGCGGGGCGGCAGTATCGGGTAATAGTGATATTCTTGATATTGTCCCCCAACAGCTGCATCAACGCGTAGCCGTAATCATAGGTAATAAAAATATCGTTAAGGAGACATCATGAAATACGAAGACCAACTCAAAGCAACCGTCAAAGCCATGCTGGCACCGGGCAAAGGCCTGCTGGCCGCCGATGAAAGCAGCGCCACGGCCGCCAAGCGTTTCGAAGCCGTCGGCGTCGAGAACACAGAGGAAAACCGCCGCTTGTACCGGCAATTATTACTGGCCGCTGACGGCAACCAAGACTTCTTGAGCGGTGTGATTTTCTACGATGAAACCCTTCGCCAGAAGGACGATGCCGGCACGCCTTTCCCCGAAGTTCTTAAAAGCAAAGGCATTATCCCGGGTATCAAGGTCGACATGGGCGCCAAGGACCTGGCGCTACACCCCGGCGAGAAGTTCACCGAAGGCCTGGACGGCTTGCGCGAGCGGTTCGCCGAATACGCTTCGTTGGGCGCCGGCTTCGCCAAGTGGCGAGCCGTGATTACGATTGACGGCGACAACCTGCCCAGCGTCGCCTGCTACAAAGCCAATGCTCACGGCCTGGCCCTCTACTCTGGCCTGGCCCAGGAAGCCGGCATCGTGCCGATCATCGAGCCGGAAGTTTTGCTCGATGGCAACCACTCGATCGAACGCTGTTACGAAGTAACCGCCCAAACGCTTGATGTCCTCTTCGCCGCGCTCAAGAACCAGGATGTCATGATGGAAGGCGTAATCCTCAAAGCCAGCATGGTCATCTCCGGCAAAGACGCGCCCGACCGGGCCAACGTCCAGACCGTCGCCGAGCAAACCGTCAAATGTCTCAAGGAACATGTCCCGGCCAACATCGGCGGCATCGTCTTTCTGTCCGGCGGCCAAGGTGACGAAGAAGCCACTGCCCACCTCGACGCCATGAACAAGATTGGCGATTT
>Ga0075522_10001416_pt1 | contig 18117 bp, 16 predicted proteins | sample NGEPerA_FD_74796 | JGI IMG/M metagenome (GOLD analysis project Ga0075522, IMG submission 74796) | Arctic peat soil microbial communities from the Barrow Environmental Observatory site, Barrow, Alaska, USA - NGEE PermafrostL2-A | ecosystem: Environmental > Terrestrial > Soil > Wetlands > Peat ... | reverse complement strand
CGCGTCCGGACGCGACTGGATGCTCAACTCGGGCGTGCTCAGATTCGACTGGCGCCAAGCCGGCCCCCGCACGCACAGGATTTCAGCGGCGATCTTCGCGACATATCCCCTATGGCTGTGGCTGGGGATGCGCCGCCAACGCTCTTAGCCTATTCGCTTCCTGGAGTATCGCGTCTATGTAGTCCCCGAATGTGGACACGACGATCCCGGCGTAGGCGGTCGAAGGTATCGAGATGACCTCCATAGCGTGAGTCGTTGCCCCGGTCATTGCTGCCAGTTCGCCTGCCACCGGCTGGTTGAAGACGAGGACGCGCTCGTCGACATCGAAATCGACATACGCCTGCTGGACCCCGTTGAGATAGACCTCGTAGTCCCCATCGAGGTCGGAGGGCAGTTCGATGATGGAGCGGGCCATCACGGTAACTATCGTAATCTTAGAAGATGGTAGATTAGTAAGGGATGGCTGGCTTGGAGGCGAGATTGTCCGGATGTCGGGCTTGAGAGCGGCGCGCACGATGACTGCTGTTTCGGAACACTACGAGGCCCGGCTGGCACGGAGCATCCTTAAGGGTGGGTCGAACGCCTCGGCAGCGGCGATGACGCTGTTGGAGTACCGCGATCCTGCGACGCTCGATGCCGCGGTTGCGCTGGTTGCCGACCAAGGCACGATGACGGAGGATGCCTTCAACTGCGTCGCGGATGCTTGGGAGACATACCGTCACCTCAAGCACCTCTGCTGGGACTAGCTCGTGGCGCCACCCTTGACAGATGAACGCTCGTCCCGCCACCGGCGATGGCGGGTGTGCAGCTATGTGCTGGACCGGCGCGACTTCAATGAGATCCGGATGCGGTTGCCGCGCGCGGTACGCCGTGACGTGAAGGCCGTGCCGGAGGGTCATGTGGGGCTAGTCGCCCAGGCGATCGTGGGCGAGGAGGGCGACCTGCCGCTGGCGGTGCTCTACGACAACGCGCCGGCCTCCGTAGCTACCGAGGGTGTGCGTAAGCTCGAGCAGCGCCTCACGGAGCTGCTCGGATGAGCGTCCGTAGATCATGCCCACACGATGTGCGGGCATGCCCAAAGAGCCGGGTGCCTCCCACGAGAAAGGCCCGCGCGGCGACACAGGGCGCTTCGCGTCCGCCCCGGCTGCGCTTGCGCGGGCGTGCGATGGCGCTCGCGCTGATCGGAATGCTCGCCTTGATCGCTTTGCCGCCAGTGCTGGTAACGCCGTCGGGTGAGGTCGAGTTGATTGCAACTGGAGCCGTGACGTTGCTTGCCTGCGTGCTCGTCGCTGCCATCTGCTGCGAGAGCCGGCGTCATTGATGGGCAAGAGTCTTAGTGGGTTCTAAGATTTATTGCTTAGAAGGCCCTGCTATAAGCTGGTCGGGTCGTGACCGGCCCGATTCGCCAACTAACAGCCGAGTCTGCCGCGTGCCTGGCGGCGTGCTCGGCGCTCCTTTGCCACCCGCTCGCACGCGTGTGACGCTTCTCGGTGGGCCTGACTCGACGTTGCTGGCGCGCGGGTTGAACGCTTGATGGGCACACCCGGCGCGCTGGTTCTCGCCGGAGTGCTGGCGATCGCTGCCGGTGCTCTGAGCGCAGGTTTGAGTCGCTCCCCCCGTGCGGGGCTGATGGCGCAGTCGGTGGGCATGGTGTTGCTCGCGCTGGCCGGTGTGTGGGTGCTCGCCTCTGGGCACGCGGTCGGCGCCGGGTTTCGCAGCGATGTGCGCCCGGCGTTTGGCCTTGACGGTCTCAGCGGCTTCTTCCTGTTGGTCATCGCCGTCGTCGGGGCACCGGCAACGCTGTTCGCGCGCGACGCCCTGGAAGCGGACTGGCAAGGCCGTTCGCTCGCCGTCGCCACGGGAGCCTTCCTGCTGGCGCTGGTCGGGTTCGTCTGCGCGCGTGACGTGAGCACCTTTCTGGGTTTCTGGGAGCTGATGACACTGGTGCCGGCGGCTGCGATCCTGTTGGCGCGGCAGGATCGGGAGGCGCGGCACGGGGTGTTCGTGTACCTGGCGATCACGCATATTGGGGGCTCGGGTGTGTGGGTGGCGATGCTCGTGCTCGCCCAGCATGGCGCGCTGGGCGGCCACCCGCTGGGCGGTGGCTTGGCGGCGTTTGTCGCGTGCGCGTCGCTTGTCGGGTTTTCCACCAAGGCTGGGCTGATGCCGCTGCATTCCTGGTTGCCGCGAGCGCACCCGCTGGCGCCCGCGCACATCTCGGCGTTGATGTCGGGGGTGATGATCAAGCTCGCGCTCTACGGGCTCGTGCGCGTCCTATTTCAATGGCTCGCCCCGCCCGGGCTGTGGGTCGGGATCACGTTGATGGCAGTTGGTGCCTTGTCGTGCGTGGGGGGTGTGCTGTATGCGTTGATGCAGCACGAGCTCAAGCGGCTGCTGGCGTTTCACTCGATCGAGAATGTAGGGATCGTGGCGCTTGGGCTGGGAGCGTCGCTCGTCTTCCGCGATATCGGGCAGCCCATGTGGAGCGCGATCGCGTTCGCGGCCGCGCTGCTGCACGCGCTCAACCACGCGCTGTTCAAGGGGCTTTTGTTCCTCGGCGCCGGAGCGTTCAGCAAGGCTGTCGGCGGCTTGGAGCTCGACCGGCTGGGGGGTCTGTTGCGGCGGATGCCGTGGACGGGCGCCACGTTCGCGCTCGGTGCGATGGCGATCGCCGGGCTGCCCCCGCTGAACGGGTTTGCCTCGGAGTGGCTGACGCTGCAATCGCTGCTGCACCTCGGCGTTGCGAGCCATCTTGGGGTTGCGCTCGCCGGGGCGCTGGCGACCGCGGCGCTGGCCGGGACCGCGGCGCTGGCGGTGTACTGCTTCGTGAAGGTGATCGGATTGGTGCTGCTCGGCCTGCCCCGCCGCTCCGAGTGCGCCGAAGCCAGCGAGGTGCCGGTCGGGATGCGGGCGAGCATGGTCTTCCTGGCCGGGTCGTGCGTGGCGCTGGGCGTGCTGCCCGGGCTCTTGGTTCCCACGCTCGCCGCGTTGGGGCCGGGGCGGGTGAGGCTGCACGAGGGCGCAGGGCTGAACGTGCCCGGCACCGGGTCGCTGCCGACGCTCGCGCTTGCGCTGGCGCTCGTGCTGCTCGTGAGTGCGCTGGTGAGACTGGCCCGTAGCCGTCGTGCCGCGCCGGCCCCGACGTGGACGTGTGGCCAGCCCCCGGCAACGGGGCTTGCGTGGACGTCGGCGGGGTTCACCAAGCCACTGCGTCTCGTGCTGGAGGCGCTCTTGCGCCCGCAGCGCGAGGTGCGGGTGATCTCCTCCCTGGGTGTCGTTGAGTCCGTCACCTATCAAGCTGAGGTCCCGCACCTGTTTGACACGCTGCTCTACGGCCCGGTCTCGCGCGGGGCGCTACGTGCCGCGGGGATCGCGCGCAGCGTGCAGTCGGGCAGTCTGCGCGCTTATCTGATCTACCTCCTCGCGCTGCTTGGACTGCTCTTGGCGCTCGCTCGAACCGGAGTCCTGGGATGAGCCTCGCAACCCTGATCGCGGGTGTGGTGCAGGTCGCGGGTGGCGTGCTGGGCGCACCGGCGATCGTCGGGCTGATCCAGCATCTGAAGGCTCGCCTACAGGGCCGGCGTGGACCACCGGTTCTACAGCCCTACCGCGAGCTTCGCCGGCTGTGGGGTAAGTCCGGGGTGGCGCCAGAGCCCCACACGTTGATCTACACGCTGGCACCGGCGGTCGCGGTTGCATCTACCGCGCTGGTGCTGTTGCTGCTGCCGATCGGCGGGCACGCCCCTGACTGGGGGCTGGGTAACGACGCGCTGGTGCTTGTCGGCCTGTTGGCGCTCGCGCGGTTTGCGATGACGCTCGCGGCGTGGGATACCGCGGGTGCGTTTGGCCTGATGGGCGCCGCGCGGGACCTGATGTTCTCGGTGTTCGTCGAGGGGCTGCTGCTGCTGGTGCTGGTGCTGCTCGCGTTGCCGCTTCACAGCACCGATCTGCTGTCGGTGAGCCACGCGGCCACGTTGCCCGAAGTGTGGGCAAGGCCGGCGCATTGGGCGGCGGCGCTCGCGTTCTGCCTGGTGATCGTTGCCGAGACCGGCCGCCAGCCGGTTGACAATCCCGACACCCACCTGGAGCTGACGATGGTTCACGAGGGGCCGCTGCTGGAGTACGCGGGGCGTGAGCTGGCCTACCTGCAGTGGTCGGCGGCGGCGCGGCACTGGATCATGCTGGTGCTCGCGTGTGAGCTGTTGATACCTCACCCGGGACCGTTCGTGGCGCAGCTCGCGGTGCTCGGCGGTGGCGTGCTGGCGCTCAGCGTCGCGCTGGCGGTGTGCGAGACCGTGCAGGCGAAGATGCGGGTGCTGCGCGTGCCGCTGCTGCTGGGGTCTGGGGCGGCGCTGTGTCTGCTGGGACTGGCGAGCTGGTTCGCCGGGGGTGGCGGATGACCGGCGCGGTGACGTGGGGGTTGGTCGTCAGCTCGCTGGCGGTAATAGTGGTGCGTCGTCGCTCCCTGGCAATTGCGCTGGTCGCGGCACAGTCGCTCGGGCTTGGCCTCTACGCGCTCACGCAGGAGTCGCATACCTCGACCGCGCTCGCGGTGACGGGAACGGTGCTGATCGCAAAGGCACTCGTACTCCCGGCGCTCCTGCTCCTGACTGTGCGTCGTGCTCGCAAGGAGCGCCTGATCGCCACCGAGCTCCCAGCGTTGGCGCGCCTGGCGATCGCTGTGGCCGCGGCGCTCGCGATCGAGCAGTTGATCCCGCGCTTCGGCCTGAATGGCGCCGGCGTGGAACACGCCGCGGTCGGCGTGCTGGCGCTCGGCATCCTGACCGCGGTCGTGCGCCGCGCGGTGCTCTTCCAAGCGCTCGGGTTTCTGATCGCCGAGAACGGGATCTATCTCGCCGGGCTGTCGCTGCCCGGCGGTCTGCCTGTGTTCATCGAGCTCGGACTCGTGTTCGATCTGGTGGTGATCGTGTCGGTCGCGGCGGCCTTCGCGGCGAAGATTCACGAGCAGCTGGGTAGTGGCGACAGCTCTCTGCTGGAGGCGCTGCGTGATTGACGTGCTCCTGATCGCCGTGCCGGCCGTGCCGGTCGTCGGAGCGCTGCTGGTGCGACTGCCTCGCACCCCTCCCGGCGCCGATCGCGTGAACCTGATCGGCGCGAGCATCAGCGCCGCGGTGGCGCTCACGGCGAGCGTGCTCGGCATCGTTCATGGTGCGCAGGGGCTGCACGGCTCCTGGTTTGTCCTTGACCGCGCCGGCGCGTGCTTTCTCGCGGTGATCGCGGTGGTCGGGTGGTGCAGCGCGATGGTCTCGCCGACTTACCTCGCCGGTGCGGGTAAGAGCCTGTTCACCGCGCGTCGGGCGCGCGCCTGGTACTACACCGCGTTTTACCTCTTCTGGGCTGCGCTGCTCGCGCTCGCCTTGGTGAAGAACCTCGGGGTGGCGTGGCTGCTGATCGAGGCGACGACTGGGGCCTCGGCGCTGCTGGTCGCCTACAGCGGACGGCGCAACGCGCTGGAGGCCGGCTGGAAGTACCTGGTGCTCACGACCTTCGGGCTTGCCGTCGCGTTGCTGGGCATCCTGATCCTGTTCGCCGGGCTGGCGCCACACGGCGGGACACTCGCGACCCTCGACTGGCAGAGCATCGCGCGGCACGCCCGTGGCCTGCCCCACCAAACGGCGCTGTTCGCGCTGATCCTGATTCTCGTCGGGCTCGCCACGAAGATCGGCTGGGCGCCAGTACACAACTGGCTGCCCGACGCACACAGCGAGGCGCCGCCGCCTGTCAGCGCGCTGCTCTCCGCCGCTCTGCTGCCGACGGTCATGTTGATCGCGTGGCGTGTGGTGCTGACGCTCGGTGTCGCGGTCCCGCATCATCTCGCCGACCATCTGATGCTCGCATTCGGCCTCGCGTCGCTGGCGATCGCGGTCCCCTTCCTGTGGCGGCCGATGGCATGGAAGCGATTGCTCGCATATTCGAGTCTCGAGCACATGGGAATACTCGCGCTCGGGATCGGGTTTGCCTCACCGCTGGCGACGGTTGGCGTGATCATCCACCTCGCCGGGCACGCCCTGGCGAAGTCGCTCGGGTTCTACACGGCGATCCCACTGCTGCGCCACGACCCGGCAAGCGCTCACCGCGCCCCGCGCGGGCTCGCGCGGCTCAGCACGCCGGTCGCCGCCGGCGCCGGGATCAGCCTTGCGACCCTCAGCGGCCTGCCGCCCTCGCCACTGTTCTTCAGCGAGCTGCTGATCCTGCTCGGCGGGATCGTCGCGCACCAGATCGCGGTCGTCTCGATCGCCGCGGTGCTGATGGCGCTCGGGTTCCTCGGCCTCGCACACGCGCTGATCGAGACGCTCGCCGGCGAGAGCCACGGGCATCGCTGGCGCTCCGGGCGCACGGTGCGGCTCACCGGCCGGCTGACCGTCGGACTCACCCTGGGTCTGCTGGCGCTCTCGGTCGGCGCCTACCTGCTCGCCGACTCCCACGCCGGGGCGAGCTTGATGAGAGGCATCGCGTGAGCAGCCGCGAGCGAGCGATCGTCCCGGCACTCACGCCCGCACGGGTAGAGCTGGTCACACCGCCGCAGTGGCGTGCGGCGTGCGAGCGCCAAGCGCAAGCGGGCGGACGTTTCTGTGGGCTGTTCGCAAGCGACGGGGCACAGGGCCTTCAGGTGAACTGCATCTTTACGCGAGCGGGCCTGGAGCACGTGATCAGTGCGCCCGTGCCCTCGGGGGCGATCGACACGCTCATCGACCTGTTCGTCCCAGCCGGCTGGGACGAGCGCGAGGCACACGACTCCTACGGTCTGCGCTTTGACGGGCACGAGCCACTGCGACCACTGCTGGAGCATCCCGCGGCAGCCGAGGCATGGACGGTTCCCGCGAAGGGCCACGACGCCTATCAGGTCGCGGTCGGGCCGATCCACGCCGGCGTGATCGAGTCCGGCCACTTCCGCTTCACCGTCGTGGGCGAGCGCATCCTGCACCTCGACCTGCGCCTGTTCTACAAGCACCGCGGGCTGCAGGTGGCCGCTGAGGGCCGCCCGCTCGCCGAGGGGCTGCGCTACGCCCAGCGTGCCTGTGCCGCGTGTGCCGTGACCAACACCGTGGCCTATGCGCAGGCGTGCGAGTCCGCGCTCGGGTTGGCGCCCGACCGTCACTTGCGGCGTGCTCGCACGCTGCTGCTCGAGCTCGAGCGTCTCTACAACCATCTCAATGACGTCTCCGCTGTCTGCGCTGGTGTCGGGTTCGCGCCCGGGTCAATGGCGTTCGCGGCGTTCAAGGAGCGCGCGCAGCGACTTAACCAGCGCCTCGCCGGCCACCGCTTCCTGTTCGACACTGTGGCACTTGCTGCCAGCACATTGCGGATCGGAGGGGCTGACGCGCGAGCGGCGCGCGAGGAGCTACGGGCCTTGGACGAGGAGCAGCGAGGCATGTGGCGCGAGCTGCGCTTCGCAGCCTCGGTGCAGGATCGACTCGGCGAGGTCGGGACGCTCACCAAGGACGACGCGATCCGTATGGGCACGGTCGGCCCGTCCGCTCGTGCCGCCGGTGTGCGTCACGACACCCGCAGCGAAAGCCCGCGACTCGCCTACGGCGAGTTCGTCCCCGCGGCGCCCGAGCGGGCGAGCGGCGATGTCGCCGCGCGCCTTGACATGCGCGAGGTCGAGCTCGTGCAGAGCTTCGCGATCCTAGACGAGCTGCTGAGCGGCAACTTCGCGCCCGGTGGCGTAAAGAACCTGAACATCGGGGCGGGCGACATCGGCGTGGCGCGCGTGGAGAGCCCGCGCGGGGAGACGGTGTGTGCCGTACAGACCGATGGGCACACGGTCGGCCGGTTGCATCTGCGCACCGGCTCATATGCCAACTGGCCCGCGCTCGCGCACGCGTCCCGCGAAAACCTGCTCCCAGACTTCCCACTGATCAACAAGAGCTTTGAGCTCTGCTACGCCTGCGCGGATCGCTAAAGCGATGTTCGTTCTGCTCAAGCACCTCCAGGCCGTCCGGCGCGAGATCGCGCTGCCAGCCCCCAGCCGGCGAGGATCGCTGGCGCTGCGCCACGTCGACGCCGGCTCGTGCAACGGCTGCGAGCACGAGCTGACCGCGACCGCGAACCCCTACTACGACCTGCAGCGTCACGGGCTGAACCTCGTGGCCTCTCCTCGCCATGCCGACGTGCTGCTAGTCACCGGGCAGATCACGACCCGCATGGTGGAGCCGCTGCACCGCGCCTACGAGGCGATGCCAGAGCCGCGCCTGGTGGCCGCGCTCGGAGACTGCGCGATCGGCTGCGCCGTGCTCGGAGATCCGGCCCAGCTCGCCGGGCCGCTGGAGGAGATCCTGCCGGTCGACCTGCGCATCCCCGGCTGCCCGCCAAACCCGCGGCAGATCGCCGACGCCCTGCTCGGCCTCATGCGCGAGGTAGCCGAGCACCCGACCCCGCGCCGATCTTCAGTTGAGAATCCTGACACCCTGTCGGCCGAGCCAATCGGGCGACACATCGACACCGAAGGAGCCACAAATGCCTGACATCGAGTTCCCCACCAGCGCCGGCACCGCACCCGGCTACCTAGCAGTACCCGCCGCGAAAAGCGGCCCAGCGACAATCGTCCTACAGGAGTGGTGGGGCCTTGACGAGCACATCCGCTCCGTCTGTGACCGCTTCGCCAGCGAGGGGTTCTTCGCGCTCGCCCCCGACCTCTACCGGGGCGAGAGCACCACCCAGCCGAGCGAGGCAGAACAGAAGATGATGGCGCTCTCGATGGACCAGGCCGAGCAGGACATGCGCGGCGCCGTGGAGTTCCTCGCCTCCCAGCCCGGCGTTGAAGGACCCGGCGTTGGAGCGGTCGGCTTCTGCCTGGGCGGCGGTCTTTCCCTGTGGGCGGCAGCCACCTGCCCGCAGATCACCGCCGCCGTCACTTACTACTACGTGATGCCCCACGGCAAGCCGGACTTCTCCAACATCAAAGGTCCCGTCCTCGGGCACTTCGGGACCGCTGATGAGTTCGTCTCACTCAAGGACGCCCAGGCCCTGGAAACGGAGCTGCGTGACGCTGGCGTGGATGTCACCTTCGACAAATACACAGGCGCCGGGCATGCCTTCTTCAACGACACCAACCGCCTGGGCACCTACGACGCGCAAGCCGCGCAGCGCTCATGGGAGCGCACCGTCAGCTTCTTGCGTGCGGCGTTGGGGACACCTGCTCCAGGCGAGCGTCGATAATCCAAAGCGCCGCCACGGCTCGCAAGAGCCTGGTCAGCACGATGAACACTGCTAATATTGTAGCCTTCTAAGACTACATATCAATAAGATCACCCGGTAGCGTCGTCGAGTACTCCATACTCATGACGCAATTACGATTCCGTTCGCCGCCAGTACCATGACCCCACCATCAGCCAAGAAACCTGCCCACATGAGTTCGCGTTCACAAGACAACGCCGCGGCCGAGGCTGTCCAGCGCCGCGCCGTTTACCAGATGAAGGCCGACTTCTTCCGCATCCTCGGACATCCCGTGCGAGTGCGCATCCTGGAGCTTCTCAGAGACGGGGAGCGCAGCGTCGGCGCTCTGCAGAATGAGCTGCAGATGGACTCAAGTGGAACCTCCCAGCACCTCGGGGTGCTGCGCAAGCACGGCATTCTGGAGGGCCGCCGCGACGGTACCAGCGTCTACTACACCGTCCGCGACCCCCGCATCTTCCAGCTCCTGGAAGTCTCCAAGCAGATCCTGACCTCAAGCCTCACCGAGTCTCAAGCGGTCCTCGGCGAGCTCGCCGGCGCCGAGTAGTCTTCCCGGACGAATGGTCGCATCACAGCTCGACTGTAACCGAGCTGCGGCGACTTGACCCGGCGTGCTCGGTGAAGCGAAGATCTACAGATCAATCCAAGTAGTCGTCAACGTATCGAGGCCCGTTAGATGGATGTGATCGATGAGCTGGTGCAGAACAACGCGCGCTTCGCCGCCGGGGGCGCGACTGGGCACGTCGATATCCGTCCGGCGAGGCAGCTCGCCGTTGTGACGTGCATGGACTCGCGCGTGGATGTGTTCGCCGCACTGGGTCTGGCGTTCGGCGACGCGCACATCCTTCGCAACGCCGGCGGAGTCATAACCGATGACGTGATTCGCTCGCTGGCTATCTCCCAGCGCGTGCTGGGCACCCGTCACGTGATGCTCGTCCACCACACGGACTGCGGGATGCAGAAGCTCACCGACGACGGATTCCGTGCATCCCTTCAAGACGCAACCGGCGTAGCGCCGGCGTTTGCGATCGAGTCGTTCACCGACGTCGATGCCGACGTGAGGCAGTCGCTGCTGCGTATCCACCGCTCGTCGTTCTTGCTGGGAGGAGGTACGGCACGCGGATTCGTCTACGACGTAGATACGCGCTTGCTGCGAGAGGTGCGCGGGGATTTGACCGCCAGTGCCTCGTGAGAGCCGACTGATCTCGAGGCGCCTGCTCTGGCGTCCCGCGCCCATCGGGCGCGGGCGACACCTGCCAGCCACGCTTGTCGCGCGGCATCGGCGGGTGCGTGTTCGTCTCCGATTTCCGCGAAGGCACGCTCAGTAATAGACCGCAGGTTTTGCAGGGGCGCTACCGGATGGCGTGGGACCGTGTGGGAGCTAGCGTGTAGCCGACCCCGAAAAGGAGACCCGTGATGTTCAAGAACGTGCTCGTGGGAGTAGACGGCAGACCCAATGGCCGCGACGCCATGGCACTTGCCTCCCAGCTCACAGACCCCGACGGTAAGCTGACGCTCGCCCACGTCCACAGCGGCGATCTGCGCCCATCCCGCGCCATCGCGCCCGGCCTGGTGAGAGAGGAGCGCGAGGACTCCCACAAGCTGCTCGAGCGGGAGCGTGTCGCGGCAAATGTGAAAGCGGATCTGCTCAGCATCGTGTCGATGAGCCCCGGTCGCGGTCTGCACGAACAGGCCGAGGAACAGAACGCCGACCTGATCGTCGTCGGCTCCTGCAGCCACGGCGCCTTCGGCCGTGCGATGCTCGGCGATGACACACGCGCGGCGCTGAACGGCGCTCCCTGCGCGGTCACGATCGCTTCCCGCGGCTACGCTGAGCACCCCACCTCGATCGCCAAGGTCGGTGTCGCGTACAACGCCTCGCCGGAGAGCAAGGCGGCGCTCGCGTTGGCACGGGAGCTTGCAGCCCCGACCGGGGCTGCAGTTCACGCGCTGGAAGTCGTCTCGATCCCGACCTACGCCTACACCGGGCTCATGACCCCCCCGATCGGGGAGAGCATCGAGGTGATGATCCAAGAGGCAAACGGCCGCATGAAAGAGCTGCCCGGCGTCGAGGGTCACGCGGTGTACGGCCTCGCGGGTGAGGAGCTGGCCGCCTTCGGCGATCAGGTTGACATCCTCGTGGTCGGCTCACGCGGCTACGGTCCAGTCAAGCGTTTGGTGCTCGGCAGCACCTCCGACTACCTGCAGCGCCACGCGCGCTGCTCCTTGCTCGTGCTGCCCCGCGCAGCTGCCGGCCCAGCCGAGCACGTTACGGGCCAAGCGTAGAGTCTTCTCTGTGACCGACGACGCAATCGTGACGGACGAGTCTCTGTCGCGTGAGGAACTTCGCCGGCTGGATGCGTATTGGCGAGCGGCGAACTATCTGTCGGTCGGGCAGATCTACCTTCTGGATAACCCGCTGCTGCGTGAGCCACTGAGAATTGAGCACGTAAAGCCGAGGCTGCTCGGCCACTGGGGCACGACCCCCGGCTTGAACTTCGTTTACGCGCACATGAACCGTGTGATCCGCGAGCGTGATGTGAACGCGCTGTATGTCGCGGGCCCTGGCCACGGTGGCCCAGGGATCGTCGCGAACGTGTACCTGGAGGGCACCTACAGCGAGGTCTACCCCCACATCGGACGGGACGAGGAGGGCATTCGCAGGTTGTTTCGCCAGTTCTCCTTCCCCGGCGGCATCCCCAGCCACGTCGCACCGGAGACCCCGGGCTCGATTCATGAGGGCGGCGAGCTCGGCTACTCACTTCTTCACGCCTACGGGGCGGCGTTCGATAATCCCGACCTGCTGATCTGCTGCGTCGTCGGCGACGGCGAGGCGGAGACTGGTCCGCTTGCGGCGAGCTGGCACTCCAACAAGTTCCTCGACCCCGCCCGTGACGGAGCTGTCCTGCCGGTTCTGCACCTCAATGGCTACAAGATCGCCAACCCAACCGTCCTGTCTCGCATACCCTCAGGTGAGCTCCGGTCGCTGCTGGAGGGCTACGGGTACGCGCCGCGGTTCGTCGAGGGAGACGACCCTGAGACGATGCATCAGTTGATGGCCGCCACGCTCGATGAGGTCACGGCGGACATCGCGGAGATCCAACGCTGCGCCCGCGAGGACGGTGAGCAGGAGCGTCCGCGCTGGCCGATGATCGTGCTGCGCACCCCGAAGGGATGGACGGGCCCGAAGATGGTCGATGGGCTACCGGCGGAGGGCTCGTTTCGCTCTCACCAGGTGCCCCTCACCGATCTGGCCTGTAAGCCCGAGCACCTCGCGCAGTTGGAGGAGTGGCTTCGCTCCTACCGGCCCGAAGAGCTGTTCGGCGAGGATGGTGCGCTAGACCCGGAGCTGGCGGCGCTCGCCCCCGAGGGTGAGCGGCGAATGGGCGCAAACCCGCACGGAAATGGCGGCGTGCTGCTGCGCGAGCTCGAGCTGCCTGACTTTCGCGACTACGCGGTCGAGGTGGCGGCACCGACGGCTAGCATCAGCGAGCCGACGCGCGTGCTGGGCGAGTTCCTGCGAGACATAATCCGCCTGAACCCGGAGCGTTTCCGCCTGATGGGGCCGGACGAGACGGCGTCCAACCGGTTGAGCGCCGTGTTCGAGGTCACCGATCGTGTGTGGGAGGCGCAGCGCCTTCCGACTGACGATCACCTCGCGCCCGACGGACGGGTGATGGAGGTTCTCTCGGAGCACCTGTGCCAGGGGTGGCTCGAGGGTTACCTGCTGACCGGCCGTCATGGCTTGTTCAACTGTTACGAGGCGTTTATTCACATCATCGACTCGATGTTCAATCAGCACGCCAAGTGGCTGAAGGTCACCCGCCCCATCCCCTGGCGAGCACCGGTCGCGTCGCTGAACTACCTGCTCTCCTCGCATGTGTGGCGCCAGGATCACAACGGGTTCTCTCACCAGGACCCCGGGTTCATCGACCACGTCGTCAACAAGAAGGCCGAGATCGTGCGTGTGTATCTGCCGCCAGATACCAACTGCCTGCTGTCGGTGGCCGATCACTGCCTGCGCAGCCGCGACTACGTGAACGTGATCGTCGCCGGCAAGCAGCCCTCACTGAACTACCTCTCGATGGAGGAGGCGATCGCGCACTGCACCCGTGGGGTTGGCATCTGGGATTGCTTCTCAAACGAAGGCGAGCAGGAGCCCGACGTGGTGCTGGGTTGCTGTGGCGATGTCCCGACGCTCGAGAGCGTGGCCGCGGCCGCGATCCTGCGCGAGCACCTACCCGAGCTGAAGGTCAGGCTCGTCAACGTAGTCGACCTGATGCGCCTGGAGCCCGCGAGCGAGCACCCCCATGGGCTGCCGGACCCGGAGTTCGACGCGTTGTTTACGACCGAGCGGCCGGTGATCTTCGCCTACCACGGCTACCCCTGGCTGATTCACCGCCTCACTTACCGCCGCGCCAATCACTCAAACATCCATGTCCGTGGCTACAAGGAGGAGGGCACGACCACCACGCCGTTTGACATGGTGATGCTCAACGACCTCGACCGCTTCCACCTCGTGATGGACGTCATCGACCGGGTGCCTGGCCTGGCCGAGCGCGCGGGCCAGCTGCGTCAGGACATGGCCGATGAGCGGCTGCGCCACCGCGCCTACACCCGTGAGCACGGTGAGGACCCGCCCGACGTCACCGACTGGTGCTGGGCCGCTCCAACGGACCCCGGCCCGGAGCAGGACCCGCAGGCATAGGCCCGGGGATGCGAGTCCTGGTCGTCAACGCCGGCTCCAGCAGCCTCAAGCTCACGCTGCTCGCCTGTGCCCGTGAGGGTGACGGCGAGGACACCACGATCGCCGCGCGGGAGCTCGAGGCGCCTCGCGCGCAGGTGGACCCGGATGAGCTGCGCGCGGTGCTCGACTCGCCTCTGCGTGAAGCCGACGCGGTCGGCCACCGGATCGTCCACGGAGGCGAGCGCTTCCGCGAGGCCGTGAGGATCGACGCCGGCGTCGAGACGGCCATGCGCGAGCTCACCGACCTCGCGCCGCTTCACCAGCCGAAGTCCCTCGCCGCGCTCGATGCCGTCACCCGAGCACTACCGAATCTGCCTGCCGTCGCATGCTTTGACACAGCATTCCATGCGACCATCCCCGCCGCCGCCGCGACCTACGCGCTGCCCGCAGAGTGGCGCGAGCGCTGGGGGCTGCGCCGCTACGGCTTTCACGGTCTCTCGCACGCTTGGGTAGCGCGGCGTACACCCGAGCTGTTGGAGCGGGGTGCTTCGGGGCTGCGGATCGTGAGCTGCCACCTGGGAGCCGGCGCTTCGCTGTGCGCGATCAACGACGGGATGTCGCTCGACACCACGATGGGCTTCACCCCGTTGGAGGGCCTGGTGATGGCCACACGCTCGGGAAGCGTTGACCCCGGGATGCTGCTGTGGCTGCTGGAGCACGAGCGGCTCTCAGCGACGGAACTGGCAGAGGCGCTCGAGCACGACGCTGGCCTGAAGGGCTTGGCCGGCACCGCGGACATGCGCGAGGTGCTCTCGCGCGCCGACGCCGGCGATGAGCCGGCCCGCTTGGCGAGGGATGTCTATATTCACCGGCTGCGGGCCGGGATCGCCGCGATGGCCGCGAGCATGGCCGGCATCGACGTGGTGGCGTTCACCGGGGGCGTCGGCGAGCACTCGGCGCCGGTGCGGGCTGGCGCGGCGGCGGGGCTCTCGTTCCTGGGCGTGTCACTCGATCGGAGGCGCAACGATGGGGCGCACGCCGACGCGGAGATCGGAGCCGCGGGCGCCGCCGTACGTACGCTCGTCATCACCGCGCGAGAGGACCTCGAGATCGCGCGGCAGGTCAGAGCTGTGCTGGGGATTGCCTGACGTCATGGGACAAACCGAGGACCAGCGGGATGCGGGTGCACCGAGTCCCGACGCGATGCTGGCGACGCTCGATGAGTGCCAGCTCGGTGTCCTGCGTCGCGTGGGGAGCGAGTGGGGCCGGGTCTGCGGCAACCCGGAAGTGTGGCGGCGCGCGCTGCCTGTGGACCCGAGCCGCAGCAGCTACCCCGATCCCACGGACATCCGCCCGACCCGCTTCGGGCGCTTTGTGCCCGTCCAGAGCGCACCGCTGGGAGAGGTGGAGGCTACGAGCGACGCCGACGAGGTGCCATCCTCGCCGGCGCTGCGCATCGGCCGCGACCTACGGCGCACGCTGCTCGGACCTCCTCTGAGGAGCACCGCGATCGCCCGCGAGCGAATGCGCAAGCTGGTGGCGCTGCCGGTGCTCTCAGCGGACGCGCTCTCATCGGTCGCCTACGGCCCCGAAGCGATGCTCGCGATCCTCGTCCTGGCCGGCAGTGGAGGACTGAGCTATTCGCTGCCGATCGCCGCCACGATCGCTTTCTTGATGCTCGCGGTCGGTGTTTCCTATCGCCAGACGATCCGCGCGTATCCCCACGGCGGTGGCTCCTACATCGTCGCCGGCGACAACCTCGGGCGCATGCCGGGGCTGGTTGCTGCCGCCGGCTTGATGACGGACTACATTCTCACCGTCGCCGTATCGGTCGCCGCCGGAGTCGCGGCGATCACCTCGGCGATCCCGTCACTGGCCCCCTATACCGTCGTGATCGGGGTGGCCGTGATCGCGGTGTTGCTCGCCGGGAACCTGCGCGGCGTGCGCCAGGCCGGCGCCCTGTTCGCCGCGCCGACGTATGTCTTCATCGTCGCGATGTTCGCGCTCGTCGCCGTGGGCCTGATCGATGCGTCCGGCCGCGGATTTCACCCCACCCCCAGACCACCGCTGACCGCGACCGAGGGCGTTGGCGTGCTGCTCGTGCTGCGCGCCTTCGCCTCCGGGTCGACGGCGATGACCGGGATCGAGGCGATCTCCAACGCGGTGCCGGCCTTCAAGCCCGTCGAGTGGCGCAACGCCCGCACGACGCTCACGTGGATGGTCGGCCTGCTGATCGTTCTGTTCGCGGGCACGATTGCGATGGTCCACCTCGACGGAGTCGTGCCCAACGCACACGAAACCGTCCTCTCGCAGCTCGCCCACAGCAGCTTCGGCTCGGGACTCATGTACCCGGTGATGCAGGCAGCGACTGCCGCGATTCTGCTGCTCGCGGCGAACACCGCTTACAACGATTTTCCGCGCGTGCTGTTCCTGCTGGCACGCGACCACCAGGCACCCCGGATCTTCCTGCGGATGGGCGACCGCCTCGCCTTCAGCAACGGCATCGTCCTGCTCTCGGTCGCGGCGGCGGCGATCTACGTCGGCTTCGGTGGCAAGACGAGTCCGTTGATCCCGCTGTTCGCCGTCGGCGTCTTCCTGGCCTTCACCATGTCCCAGGCGGGGATGGTCGTTCACTGGTGGCGCCTGCGCGACCCCCACTGGCGACGGAGCCTTGCCTTCAACGCCACCGGCGGCGTGCTCTCGGCGATCGTGTTCATCACCGCGGGGATCACGAAGTTCACCGCGGGCGCCTGGGTCGCCCTGGTGGCGGTCGGCCTGTTCATCGCGCTCGCGGTGAGCATCCGCCGCCACTACGACGCGGTGGCCAAGGCGATCGCGCTGCATCCCCATCAGATCGAGGTGCCCAAGCGCATGATCGTGCCGAGCGCCCGCGGCGGTCCCGCGAGTACCGGGCCCGATGCGAAGGAACACGACCCCACGGTGCAGGCGCGGGTGGGTGAGGCCGAGACCGAGGAGACTCCCGAGGAGATCCACCACCTGGCAATCGTGCCGGTCGCCTCGCTGGACCTCACCAGCATGCGCGCGCTGGCTTACGCAGCCTCGCTGCAGCAGCCGGTGCTCGCGCTGCACGTCAGTCCAACCGAGGAGGAGGCCGAGCGCTTTCGCGACTACTGGCGCACGTGGGGCGATCACCTGCCGCTCGAGGTCGTCGTGTCTCCCTACCGCGCGCTCGTGGCGCCGCTGGTCAACGAGATCGAGTCACTGCACCACCAGCGCCCCGACCTGACACTGACCGTGATCCTGCCGGAGATCGTCGTACGGCACTGGTGGCAGCGCGGCCTGCACAACCGCACGGCGCCGCGGCTACGGCGCGCCCTGCGGCCGCTGCCAAAGATCGTCGTCACAACCGTTCCATTCCACCTGCCGGGCTGAGACGTCGGCGAGCCGAGCGACGCGATCGCGGCGGGTACGCCAAGCTGTGCGCCGGCGGCGACCCCGGCGCTCATTGGCCGGCGGGTCAAGGTGTCAGGGCGACCTTGACCACGCCGTCGCGCTGGTCAGCTCTGTGCCAAGACGGGCTTACGGGTGTGGAGGTATGGGGTGAGATAACGGCCAAAGACCTTCTCCGGTGCTGTGGAGGACGCACCCTCCTCGAAAGACTCATGCTGAAGGGTGGCGGCGGTGGCCTGGCCGAGCTCGTCGAGCTCTGCTCGCAGGAAGACAGGTTGTGCGCCACCTATGAGCCGCGCGCGCAGCACGTGCTGGACCCGGAGCTCCTTGACGGTGGCCCCGTTCTCGGAGGCGATGCGCTGCGCGATCAGGTCGGCCTGCTGGGCGGCCAGGCCGCCCTGCTTGATCGGGAAGCTCGTCATGTCGCCGGCGGCATACACGTCGGGCAGGCCGGTAACGGCGCCGAGCGAGTCGGTTGTGATGAAGCCCCAGGCGTCGGCTGGCACGCCCGTGATCCTGGGGCCCCGGAGCTCGGGCACGGCGACGACACAGTCGGCGTCCAGACTCCCTCCGGAGCCCAGTGATAGTGCCCCGTCTCGCTCGACATGCTGGGGGTCTGACTCGCCGATGAAGCGCACTCCCAGCTCAGCCAAGAGATCCGCGACGAGCTGCGAGGCTTGCGCGCCGAATACCTGTAGCGGCATGGTCTCGGGGCTCACCAGCACGACCTCACCCGCGACGCCTCGCTCCTTGAGGTGAGTGGCCGTGAGCAACGCCAGCTCGTACAGCGGCAGCGGCCAAGAACAGCCGTATGGCACGGC